>Ga0210405_10000826_pt1 | contig 38262 bp, 37 predicted proteins | sample IncBWH11MmetaG_FD_155492 | JGI IMG/M metagenome (GOLD analysis project Ga0210405, IMG submission 155492) | Forest soil microbial communities from Barre Woods Harvard Forest LTER site, Petersham, Massachusetts, United States - Inc-BW-H-11-M | ecosystem: Environmental > Terrestrial > Soil >... | reverse complement strand
AGCCGCGCAACCGCCCACTCAGGCCGCGCACAAAACAGAAGAAAATCGCACGCAGCACGCCGACGAGCTTCAGAAGTTGAAACAGTCCCTCGGGCAAATAGCCGAAACGCGCCGCACCGCAGATGGAGTAGTGATGACGCTCGGAGAGAAGTCGCTTCGGTTCGACTCCGGCAAGTCGACCATTGCGCCTCAATATCGAGCCATCTTGAACCGCGTTGCAGGTGTCCTCACGCCGCTCAAGGGATATTCCATTTACGTATACGGATATACGGATGACAGCGGGACAAAGGAGCACAACCTGGAACTCTCCGCCAGTCGCGCCCGAGCTGTTCGGGCGGCGCTGGTTAAGGCGGGAGTCGATCAGAGCCTTATCAGTACAAAGGGTTTTGGCACATCCATGCTGCTTGTTCGCGATAGCAATGCCAAAGCGCGAACGGCCAATCGCCGAGTGGAGATCGGCATTGTCTACGCGACCCTCGTATCCAGCAAGCAGCCGACTTCGAAACACACTCGCTAGTGCCTGATTAACGCGGTTACCGGACAAGTGCCGGTCGCAGAGATTTTAGGTCTACAATCATTGCGTGGACCACCACACCGTCGCGGTCGTCAGTATTGCGGGTACCTGTCTTGATGTGCTGGGTAGTCTCTATCTGGCGTACGACCTCTTGGGTGGACAACACGGTCCGTTGCGCCTGCTTACCCGTGCCGTAACGTACGCCGTTGTCTTCGGCATCGGCTATGGACTTGGGCTGGGTCTCTTCTTTGGGCTGGCTTCCGGTTTGGCCAGCGGTATTACCCTGTCGATTGAATTCAGCCGGGCATCTCGTGGGCTGGATCATTACTCATTGCCCTGGGAAGGACTGTTTGCCGCTGTTCGAGGGTTTGCTTTCGGAGCCGGACTGTATCCGATGGTGGGTTTCGGATTCGCCATTGCGTTTGCCATTCTGGTTACCGCCGGCCAAATCCTTGCCTACACTCGCGGAATGCGTCCTGCGGCCGAATATGCAGCGTCTCGGCGTCCGCGGCTTACGCGTCGTCAGTTTTGGGGAACGGTGCTGCGTACCGTCGGCTACACGGCCACAGCGTTAATCTGTAGCGCGTTCATCCATCACTTGGATCACCCCTGGCTATTTGCGATTCGCGTGGGCCTGGTGACAGGCATTGTCACCGGCGTGGGAATTACGGTGAATCCTTACATCGAATATTACGCCGACAATCTCCCGGAGCGACGATTAGGCGTATTCGGCATTGGGCTCATTCTTTGCGGTTTTACTCTGCAATCGCTTCAGTATTGGCTGTCACTATTTGATGTACGTCTGACTTAGGAAATCGTCCTTTCGCGCCTCTTTTTTATTCAAGAAGAGTGGTCAGCCGTTCGGAACCAATAGCCTAGGTCCTAGTAAACGTTGCGGGCCAACAAGTTTCCGCACCGGATCGTGCTATCCGGCTTGTGTAGCGTAAGCCGCAATCTTTACTGATACGGATCTTGCTTACCCATTTCCCATTTGCTCCGCAGAGATACCCCTAGACTCAAAGTAGCGGGGGCTCACCCGAGTCTCTCCCGGCGCGAAAGGAACGTGCATGTTTCTCCTACCCCTACGCCACGAAAACATGCGGGGGCGCCGCTGGCCGGTGGTTACGTTCGCGCTCATCGCTATCAACGTGATCGCGTTCCTAGGGACGCACTGGACGATCGAGGCGCAGGACGCGCAAATTCCCGAGCGCATCGAAGTGGTCAAGCATCTGGTACTTCTGGCAGCCACGCACCCTGAATTGAAAATGGGTGACGATGCCCGCAAGTTCGTCGAGCCTCTTTCGGCACAGTACCCTGAAGACTGGAAGCAGTTGGCTTCGCCCGAGCGCAAGCCTGAGGACGATTGGGAAGCCCGCATCCGCCAAGTCGAGGATCCAGCGGAACTGCAGGCAGAAATGGACGGCATCTCCCAGAAATTTCAGGACCTCCAGCGCAACACGTTTTTGGCTCGTTATGCCTTTGTGCCAGCTCATCCGACCGCCATCTCCTACTTGACCTGCAATTTCCTTCACGTCGGTTGGCTGCACCTGATCGGCAACATGTGGTTTCTCTGGCTGGCCGGCTTCATCCTGGAAGACAACTGGGGCCGCGCCATCTACGCGATCTTCTACCTGCTTGCAGGTGCGGTAGCGGCTCAGATTCATGGTTGGTTCCATCCAGACAGCCTTGTGCCCATGCTCGGTGCGTCGGGCGCGGTCGCTGCCTTGATGGGCGCTTTCCTGGTGCGCTTTCCGAGGCTGAAGATTGAAATGTTTTATTGGATCTTTATTGTCCGCGGACGTTTCAAAGCGCCTGCCCTTTGGCTGCTCCCGCTCTGGGGTCTCATGGAACTATTCTATGGTTCCATGTCTCGCCGGGCGGGCGGCGTCGCGCACTGGGCGCACGTCGGCGGATTTGCCTTCGGAATGATTGGAGCGCTCCTACTTTCTCGCTCTGGCTTGGAGCACAAGGTGAGCTCAGCCATCGAGGAGAAAGTGAGTTGGACCGCAGACCCCGCTATCGTTCAGGCGACCGAGGCCGCCGAGCAAGGCAAGCCCGAGGAGGCCATCAAGAAGCTCGAGGAACATGTGGCCGCCAAACCCGACTCTCCCGATGCGCTGGTTCTGCTCCAGCAACTGCACTGGCGGCAAGGCAACTCGGCCGGCCACCAGGGTGCGACTGTCAAGCTTTGCCAGCTGCACCTCAAAAAGCAGGATGGCGAAGCCGCGTTGCGCGATTACGAGGAATTCCAAAACACTGGAGGCCAGCACCTTCCAGCTGCGACGTGGCTCGATCTCTGCCGATCCCTGGAAGGCCAGCAGAATTTTGACCGCGCCGTCGCGGAATATGACAAGCTCGCGACCGCCTATCCAAAAGAAAGACAATCGTTGCTCGCGCTGATGGCTGCTGGACGGCTTTCGCTTAAGAAACTAGGCCGTCCCGCGGAAGCTCTACGTTTTTACCGAGCTGCTTCGGCATCTCCCGTGCCGCATCTCGACTGGGAATCCAACATCCAAGTGGGCATGAAAGAGGCCATCGCCGCGCTGTCGCAGTCGGCCGTCCACTCGGAATAACCAGTGGGGCGTGCCTGTCCGATAACTCATAGGTTAGTGATTATTAATTGGTAATAGGTGATCGCGACGCCTGACCGCAGACTGGACTGCCGTTTGCGTTACTCGGTTTGTTGCATTCGCGACTACGCTTGACCAACGGCGCGAATGGGAATCGTCACTCCAGAAGCCGCGTCCGAGGACGCCAGCATGTGGCAGCGTCCGTCAAAGATTCCGCCTGGGTCAATCACCATGCACGGCGAATGGACTTCGCCCGTAACCACGCCTTTTGCCTGAATCTCTACACGCCCTTTTGCGAAAATCACTCCGTCAAAGCGTCCGGAAATGACCACGCGGTTTCCTTCAATCTGACCTTCGACTTTGGCGCCTTCCCCGAGAACAACGGTCTGCTCCGAGATGATATTGCCTCGCACATTGCCGTCGATGCGAAACGTTCCCGTGAGCTGCAGTGTGCCTTCGAGAGTTACACCCTGATCGATAAATCCGGTCCACTCTTCGCTAGCGCCATTCTTTGTGGAACCGGGCCACTTCCATGCCATGACTTTTCTCCTAGAGCGACTCTCCTACTCTAGCCTTCGGCGCGGACAAGTCAACGCATCGCGCAGAGCGAGTTGTCCAAAAGATACGTTGGAACGAGAGGACGGTGGCGATTATCGCAGGTGAAGCGGACTTACTTCATCAATCGATCGTAAATTCCCATCAACTGGGCATCGTCGTAGTATTCAAGCACGAGCTGCCCGGGGCGCATTTTCGTCTTCTGCCGCAGGAGGACTTTCGTTCCCAGATTTCGCTGCAATTCATCAATCGCGGCCCGGATGTTCGCGTCCATGTGGATCTCGGTGGCTGGGGCAGCTACGCGCGAACGTCGCGATGCCAGCTTTTCAATCTGGCGAACCGTCAGTCCGCCTCGCGAAGCGCGCTGTGCGTAGCGCATCCTTAGCGGCGCATCTGCCACCGCCAGCAGCGCACGCCCGTGTCCAGCGGTGAGCTTGCCTTCTTCAATCCAGTCTAGAATCGTGGGCTCGAGCTTCAACAAGCGGATCGAGTTTGCCACCGTTGTGCGATCTTTTCCCGTCCGCTCTGCAACGTCTTCCTGCGTAAGATGGAATTCATCCATCAATCTCTCGAAGGCGCGGGCGGCTTCAATGGCATTCAAATCCTCGCGCTGGATGTTTTCTACCAGCGTCATTTCCAGGGCCAGCTCGTCCGGAACCTGCCGCACAATCGCCGGAACTTTGTCCAACCCGGCGCGCTGCGCAGCTCTCCAACGCCGCTCGCCGGCGATCAGCTGGAAACGGTTCCCGATCGGTCGGACCACCAATGGTTGAATGATGCCGCTCGACTTAATGGAACGCGCCAACTCATCCAGTGCTTCCTCACGAAATCTCGTGCGAGGCTGATACGGGCTCGGCTCAATCAAATCAATGTCGATTTGATGTGGTCCCGCGTGCATGGCGTCGCGTGCTGGCGCAGCGGCAGCTGCGCTACTATTCGTGGCGTGAGATTGAGCTACTGGCGTCGGTGGCGCAGGGACCTGCGGTTCAGGCTCCCGAATGAGCGCTCCGAGCCCCCGTCCCAGTGCGTTTCTCGGCATTGGCAATGACCTCCTGGGCGAGTTGCGTGTAACCCTCCGCCCCTTTGCTGTGAAGATCGTAGAATATGATCGGCTTTCCGAAACTCGGTGCCTCGGCAAGGCGCACATTGCGCGGAATGACGCTCTGAAACACCTGCGTACCAAAAAAGCTGCGCAAATCCGTGGCGACTTGCCGCGATAAAGTCGTGCGCTCATCGAACATCGTCAACAAAATCCCCTCAATTTCCAGAGCGGGATTCAGCGTCCGCCGGATCCGCATCAATGTATCCAGCAATTCAGAGACGCCTTCCAGGGCTAAGTATTCGCATTGAATCGGCACCAGCACGGCGTCGGCAGAAACCAGCGCGTTCAAAGTCAACAGATCAAGCGCCGGAGGACAATCCAATATAATGAATTTGTAGCGCTCTCGAATTTCGTTCAGGACTGCCTGTAGCTTATATTCGCGATTTTCCGCCGATACGAGTTCTATTGCAGCTCCGGCCAGGTTTTTGTCGGCGGGGACGACATCCAGTCTATCCACCTGTGATTTTTGAACGATTCTATCGAAAGGCTCATTTAGGATCAGGGTATGGTAGAGAGTTCTCCGGGAAGGGTCTTTGACGAACCCGATGGCGGCTGTGGCATTGCCTTGGGAATCACAATCCACCAGCAAAGTCGACTGTTCAGCGGCAGCGAGGCAGGCCGCCAAGTTTACTGCGGTAGTTGTTTTTCCAACCCCGCCCTTTTGATTTGCGACGGCGATGATTCGCGCCAACAAGTCCCCCAATTTGCGAAAAGTTAGCAGAGTCGCGAGAAGGATGCAACTTGTTTCACGTGGAACCTTACCCGCTCTGTGGAATTTGAGCTTGAAGGTTCCACATGGAACAGTCTCGCAAGCTTATGATCACGTCAGCCGTGTTCCACGTGGAACAGCTACGTCTCCCCGTAAGCGATGTAGGCATGTTCCACGTGAAACATCGGTGCGGGCTATAGGGGCCTTCGCAGGAACCCGAAGTATTTGCGGTTGCGATGTTTTACGTGGAAGCCTTCATCCCAGCCACTCCCTTGCTGCGATTTGGCTTCAACTTTTCCTGCCGCAGATTGTTCCATGTGGAACTTACCAGCCTCGCGCATTCAATCAACTAGCTAAATGCATAGCGTGGCCTGTCCACCATCAAATTGTTTGGGCCGCCCAAGACGTTCCACGTGGAACTAAACTTCGCGCGATTCACAGTTAAATCTGTTCGGGACCTGTCCCTGGCTCCAAAAAAGACCTACTCGACGGCCATGTTCCACATGGAACTCAAGCGGAAACCGCCAGAGTTCCGCGCGCCCTTCAAAGGCGCGCTCGAAACCCGTTCACCATTTCGCAAGGCCACTCGCGCCAAGAAGGCAGAGTGACTCAAGTCGGATGGTCAGATTGTGAGGCATATCGATTAGGAAAAGTAAGTCTGGATTTCTCTGAAGTATGCTGGAAGTCCTTATCTTTCAGGTCGTTGCGCCGACACTCTCAGCTCTTTCTCGTCCCCACAAGCAAATACCGCCGCAGTGAATGAGGCACGGTTATCGGCTCTCGCCATTCCCACTCCGTCCCTCGCTGCGCCTGATCCAAGTCGCGCCCGCCGATCCACAAGATAACTTGTTTAGCTGCAACACGTTCCGAGGCCGCCCACGCCAAAAATGGCTCAAACTCGCCTACCGCTCGCGAGCAGACGTAATCCAGGGGCACGATCTCCTCCCCCAATTCTTCGTAGCGGCTGACGAGCACTCGAGTGTCCGGAAGTTCAATGTTTCTAAGCACTTCCGTCAAAAACGTGGCCTTTTTCATATTGGATTCAATTAGCAAGGTTTGTAGTCCCGGACGCATGATTTTCAGCGGAATTCCAGGAAATCCAGCCCCCGAACCTACGTCGGCGAGCCGACCATGCTCCACCGGCACAGCCACCGCCGCAAACATACTTTCGCAAAAATGACGATATAGTATTTCCAGAGGGTCGCGGATCGCGGTCAGATTTATCTTTTCGTTCCAAGCCAACAAGAGCTTCATATATTGTTGAATATAAATGACTTGCTGTTCATTTACATCCAACTCAAATTCGCCTAGAGCACGGCGAATCGTCTCCGCTGATAGCACCGCTGGGCTGGGTGTTGTCATAAGAGTTACTAAAATTCTATGTTCCGGGAACTTCCCCTTTTCCGGTCGGGAGCGCTGTTCTGACTAGATACTTTGGCCCGGCCACTCCAGCCACGGCATCTACCGCAATATGCCACAGCATTACGGGAACGACCCCATCGTACGCGATTCGCGCTGTTCCGAACACTGTGCCAATGACCAGTGTGCTTACAAGCCCACCTCGCCCCTGATAGAGATGCGCCAGCCCAAAGAGAACAGAGGACAATAGCACCACGCCCCAAACGGGTAGCCCCTCCCGGGTCAATGCCGCCATGGCAAACCCACGGTACAGAAATTCCTCGCACAACCCAGCCGTCACCGCCAAGCCCAAATAGGGAACCAGCTCGACTCGCGATTGCGGCAGGATTCGCTCGGCAAGCACCCGCATGAACTCCCGGCCCTTCCCGGATGACCGCCCCATCCGCCGCAAATTGAGCCATTGCAACCCTCCCAAAGTCGCGGCGCCGACAATCCCTGCAATCAGGATTCGCCAGCGTCCATGGACCACCAAACCCAATTCATCAGAAGTCAGTCCCCTGGCCCAGGCCCGCCAAGCAACTACCGCGGTAGCCAGCCACTGAAAGGCAATCGTCGAAGCGTAAAGCGAAAGCCGCTCGCGCGAGCCCATCTGCGCAAGCGCCAGCAATTTTTGCAGCCGCAGCCGTCCCCTCAACGGCAACAACACGCCGAGCACGAAATAGATTAACCAGAAGTCCCAAGGCACCCGGCGATGAAACCACGTTCACAAGGCTGGCGCAACTTCTCGCGGCAATTTCCAGGTTCGCCCCACGGTGTTACCAGCGCAACGGCCGCAGCATCGCTATAATGGTGAACGAACCAGCGAGGTGAACTCTTGGCAGCACAAGTGAAACTCACAGCCATGGCCAAAGCAGCAGGTTGCGCGGCAAAACTGAATCCCGCGACTCTCGACGCCGTTTTACGGAAACTTCCGCGTCAAACGGACCCGAATGTTCTCGTCGGTTTCGACACGAACGACGACGCCGGAATCTATCTCATCAGCGAAAGCCTCGCGCTGGTGCAAACCGTCGATTTCTTCACGCCTATCGTGGACGACCCATTTCTGTTCGGCCAAATCGCCGCTGCCAACTCTCTAAGCGATGTCTACGCGATGGGCGGCCGGCCAGTTTCGTCACTATCCATAGTTGGCTTTCCAGAAAAGGGCGACCCGGAAATCCTCGAGCAAATTATTCGCGGCGGCCTTGCCAAAATGAACGAAGCCAAGTGCAGCGTGATCGGCGGACACTCCATCCGCAATGAAGACATGCTGTTCGGCTACGCGGTCACAGGCCTCATTAATCCGAACCGGATTTGGCGCAACGTGGGAGCCAAGCATGGCGACGCATTACTTTTTACCAAGCCGCTCGGGACCGGCGTCATTACCACAGCCCTGAAAAAAGATCGCGCCTCAGCAGAATCTGTCGCTGCGGCCGTCTCAGCAATGAGCACTCTCAACGCCGCCGCCGCCGCCGCCCTCCAGGAAGTTGCCGACAACGCGCAACCCGCAAATCCAATCCATGCCCTCACCGACGTGAGCGGATTCAGCCTTCTCGGCCACGCTCGCGAGATGGCCCTGGGAGATCCTACCAACGGCTTCGAGCCGGTCTCTTTTGAAATCGACCATGCTTCCTTCTCTTATTTTCCTGGCGCCGTTGAAGCCGCCCGCGAAGGCCACCTCTCCGCCGGTCTAAAAAACAATCGCGCCTTCATCGGGGAATGCGCAGCGTTCGAATCGGGCGTCTCTTCCGAATACCAGGATCTTCTCTTCGATCCGCAGACTTCCGGCGGTTTTCTCGTCGCCGTCGCGCCGGACCACGCCGATTCCGCCTTAGCCGCATTCGCGCGCCACGGCGTCACCGCGCACCGCGTCGGCCGCGTCATCCCGAAAACAGCTCCATTGATCAGAGTTCTCTGAAATCGTAATTTTTTCTCGTCGTATTAGGAAAAGGGGCGCCGCCGCCCACTGGAAAGGTACTGCGTAGAAAAAACGAATGGACACGATTACCCACGGTATCGCCGGCGCGCTGATCGGCAAAGCAGTCTTCCGCGGCGAAGACATGTTTGCGTCGAAGCCCATGAATCGCGCGCGTGTCGTTACGTGGTCGCTGATGCTCGGCGCGATCTTTCCGGACTCAGACATTATTCGCGACTGGTTCTCAAGCGATCCAATGCTCATTTTGACGTGGCATCGCAGCATCACGCATTCCCTCGTCTGCATGCCATTCTTCGCCCTGGCGCTGGCCGCTCTCACGCAGTGGTTCGCGCGCTGGCGCAAGTGGGACGCTCCATCCTTCGCGGCTTTGACGGGAATTTATGTCATCGGCATTCTCAGCCACATTTTTCTCGACCTTGTTACTACTTTCGGCACCATGATCTGGTCGCCGCTAAAGTGGTCGCGCCCTGCTTGGGATCTGATCTTCATCATCGACTTCACCTTCACCGCGCTTCTCTTGGGCCCGCAAATCCTGGCGTGGGTCTACCGCCAAGCCGAAGGTCTCAAGAATCGCGCTATTCTTACCTGGTCCCTGCTTGCGCTGGCTTCGCTCGCTGTCGCGGCATTATTGAAAAGTGCCGGCGCGCCGATTTCTGCGCAAACTGCTATCACTATCATCATGTTGCTGGCGGCACTTTTCCTTCTTCCGTCTCTTCGTTTCAAAGGATTGCGCGTCCGCTACGCCACATGGAATCGCGCAGGGCTGGCCGCCGCTCTTCTTTATCTAGCTGCGGCTTTCTATGCCCATCGCGCCGCACTTGAACGCGTCGAAAAGTTCGCCTCGGTCTTCCATCTTCAGGTGGAGTCCCTCGGCGCGCTTCCGCTTCCTCCATCGCTCTGGCATTGGGATGGGCTCGTCAATACTTCGCAAGGCGTCTATGACGTCCGCCTCGATCTCAGCGAACGCCAGGACCTGTCCTCCGTCGAGCATCGCTACTATCCCGACGCCATTCCGAATCAATACATTGACGCAGCCAAGCGCTTGCCTGAAGTGCAAAAAGTTTATTGGTTCTCGCGTTTTCCGGTCACGCGTTTTCATAAGGAAGGTGGCAATGCCATTGTGGAGATTTACGACGCGCGGTTTCCGCAAATAAGCAGAGATCGCCCCGCGGCCTTTACCTACCGCGTAAAAATGGATGAATCCGCGAAGGTCATTTCTCAAGGATGGGAGCGGGAATAAGACAGCAGGGCCGGTGCGCAACGCGGCCGTGGAGTGGAACTACTTCGGTTTCGCCGGATGGATTACCACTTGGCGCTCTTCGCCCATGCCGATGCTCTCGGTACGCACGCCGGGTATCTCTTTTAACGCCAAATGCACGATGCGCCGCTCTCGCGACGACATCGGATTGAGACGGAACGGCTGGTGTGAACTCTGCACGCGTTCGGCCGCAACGCGCGCCGTCATGCGCAACTCTTCAAAACGCAAAGCGCGATAGCCGCCGCTGTCCAGGTGAATTTTTTCGTGGTAGGTGGGTTCCAGGCGCAGCGCGCGAAACGCCAGATGCTCAAACGCTTTTAAAACTTCCCCATTGCGCTCCAGCAAAATCTCTTTGTCGCGCCCGTCGAGATCGGCGATCACTTCCGCTTCGCTCGAACCGTCAGTCGCGGGCGCTTCGACCGCGTGGACCTTCACCTTCAAGTCCAATCCAGAGACGCGCACCATCTCCTCCAGAAACTTGCGCAACGTCTCGGCTGCCGCTTGCCGGTCGAGCTTGCCGTCCCGGATAAGGTCCTGTGCCATGGGTCTCCGTCGAACCTGTGTTCTGCTCGCCTGCCTGTGGTGATCTTTCCCGGTCTTCTATTTCTTGCCGCGCGAAATCTGTTTCGCTGTAGCCGGTGCGGGATGCGAGCGGTTCAAATACCATTGTTGCCCGATGCCGACCAAGCTGCTGGTGAGAATATACAACGCGAGTCCGCTCGAAAATGGGAAAATAATGAAGCTGCCTGCAAACATGATGGGCATGATCTTCATCATCTGTTGCTGTTGCGGATCGGCTGCGGTCATCGGCGTCATTTTTGAAACCAGGTACATCGAAATGCCCACCACAACCGGCAAAACGTAAAAAGGGTCCTTGGCAGCCAGGTCCGATATCCACATCCAGTGCGCATGCCGCAGCTCGATTGATCCGCGTAGCGCGCTGTTCAACCCGAACCAGATGGGCATTTGCAAAAACATTTGGAAGCAGCCGCCCACGGGGTTGATCCCTTCGCGGCTGTAGATTGCCATCACTTCCTTGTTCATCTCCTGCTTTTTCGGGTCGTTCAGCTTGTACTTCTTATAGCGCTCCTGAATCGCTTTGATTTCGGGCGCGACCCGCTGCATCTTCAGCGTCGTTTTGTAGCTCGAAATTCTCAACGGGAAGAGCAGCATGTTGATGACGAGCGTCAGAACGATGATGGTCCAGCCCCAGTTGGGGATGTATTTGTGCAGCCACTTCATCCCATGAAAAAGCGGCTCCGCGATGAATTCAAGAAATCCAAAATTCACCAAGGATTGCAGCGGAGGCTTCATCGCTTTCAAGTCATCGTAATCTTTCGGACCCACGTACACGCGCAACGCCATCGGCTGCGATGACGTGGACGCCGCCACCTCCGAAACCGGCTCCTGCTCGTCCTTGCCGTCCTTCTGAACGGTGCGGAACACCTTCCAGTAGCGGGTTTCTATTGAGCCGTTGGCGACGCCATTTACCGGCAGAAACGCCGCCGCGAAATAGCGGTCCTCAATCCCAGCAAAATCCTTGCCCCCCATCCAAACGCCGGGGCCCCATTTCTCCGGCCCCTCAAGTTTTTTGTAAGGCAAATCCGTCAGCTTGCCGCCCTCGTTGTAAAACGCGAAGGTGGTATCCACCGGAGCAGGATTTTGCACCGTCAAATCGCCAAACCCTCCAAGCCACGCCAACCCAGCTTTGATCGGCGAGCCATTGAACTTGACGGAAGTTTCCACGCGCACGACATAAGAATGATCAAATTGAAAACTCTTGGTGACTTCGAGGTGGCCATCGCTCCAAGCAAGCTGCAATTCCGCCGGCGCCTCCAGCGGACCGTCCGGAACACTTGCAACGTATCCCCGAATGTCCTTCTGAGGAGCCCCCGGGTGAGGAATTCCTGCAACATACAACGCGGAATTCGCCTGTGTCTCAAGCTGCTGATCGTCGAGCACCAGCGCAAACGGCCACCCGCCGACCTGCGCAGCCGCGTCCGGATGCACGACATCGAGCACGCGCTGGGGCTTCGAATCGTCCATGTACTTCTTCAGCTGCCAACTCTTCACCACGCCGCCGCGGTTCGAAATCTCCACGCGGTAGAGAGCGTTTTCCACGACAATCGTCCGTTCCTGCGCGTCGGCCTTCGGTGGCATTGCGGCCGCGTTAGAAGGTGCAATGCCCGTCGCGACTCCCGCTGGCGTCTGCGCTCTGGCCTTTCCTGACGAAGTTGAAAGTGAACTGGAAGGCGATGTCGCAGCGGGACTTGTTCCCGCGGGCGCTGTGATCGCTGGTCTGTTTGCTTGCGGCAAATTCGCGGGCGGCTTCGGCGCGAAAAACTTGGCCCACAACAAAATCACCGCCATCGAAAGGATCGAGGCGATCAGAATCCGCATCTCTGAAGAAAGTTCTTTTTTCTTTTGCGGCTCGCTCAAGAATGTGCCTCTCTGCTAGTGACAGCGGCCCGGCCCTCGTCTCGCCGAATTCCGCGGGCCTGCAACGCCCCCACCTCTGCCTTCTCCGGCACCGGATCGTAACCAAACTTGCGCGACAAAGGCTGGCACCGCAGCAACCGCTTCAACCCCATCCACGACCCCCGCATCACGCCAAACCGCTCAATCGCTTCATACGCGTACCTCGAACAAGTCGGCTCGAACCGGCAACTCCCCGCAAACAAAATCGACAAGTACACCTTATAAATACGCAGCGCGGCCAGCGCCGCTTTCACCGCGACGGATTGTTTCTCCGCCAACCCGGGTGGGACAGACCTCTGTCTGTCTCTTTCTGCTGCTTCGTTTCCGCCGCTCGTCTTCATCGCCGCACTCATACACTCTTCATCAACCGCACCAAATCCCCCGTCAACTCGACAAACTCCGCCCGCGCCACGCCACCCTTCGGATGAATCACAATGTCCCATCCCGCGGGTATCTCCATGCGATGGCAGCGCACGATCTCTCGCACGCGCCGCCGGATGCGATTGCGCACCACCGCCCCGCCCAGCGCCTTTTTGATGCTGAAACCGAAGCGGCTCACCGGCAATTGGTTGGCGCGAAAAAAAACTGTGAAGTGGGAACTCGACCGACGCTTCCCGGCGCGGTACACGGCATCGAATTCGCCGCGCCGTACCAGCCGCGCCTCGCGCGGAAACTCCATGCGCCCGGGGATACTAGGGCGTGAGGCGATGACGTCCCTTCTTGCGGCGCGCCGCCAGAACTTTGCGGCCGCCGACCGTCTTCATGCGCGCGCGGAATCCGTGCGTCTTCGCGCGGCGTCGTTTCCGCGGTTGAAATGTGCGCTTTGGCAAAGCAATCCCCCTTTAGTGGCGCGGCCGCAGATTAACTTAAGGTTGCGGCCGATTCTCCCTGTAAACACAAAGCGACCGTCAAGCCGCTCAAGCGACAGGTATCGAATTTAATAGTGTAGTCGACCCTTGCGCGCAGGGTCAAGAAATCCGGCGCATTCATCGCAGTTCGCTCGATCAGCTTCTTTGACGCATAATCGACGCGCCAACAGAGCGACCCGTGAAACCGCACTCGCTTCCAAAACTCGAAACGCTTTCACCTGTCTGGACCGACTACGAACTTCTCGACACCGGTGCAGGCCGCAAACTCGAGCGCTTTGGTTCCTTCACTCTCGTGCGCCCCGACCCGCAAGCCGACTGGCCGACATCTCGGCCGGCAAAATCCTGGAGCGCGGCTCACGCTCATTTTATTCAGCTGTCTCGCTCAAAGAATGGCGAATGGAAATTCGCGCAATCCATTCCGCCGCGCTGGCCCATGCGTCGCAAGAATCTTTCCTTCTGGGTCGAGCCCACACCTTCCGGCCACGTCGGCGTCTTTCCCGATCAAGCGAGTCACTGGGATTGGCTCGCCTCGCTCATCGAATCCGCGGCTGCTCCTCCGAACGTTTTATGCCTCTTCGGCTACACCGGTCTCGCAACTCTCGCGTGCGCTGCTGCGGGAGCACACGTCACTCACGTGGATGCCTCCCGCAAAGCCATCAAGTGGGCTCGTGAAAATCAGTTGCAATCGCAACTCGCGGACCGGCCTATCCGCTGGCTCGTCGACGACGCATTATCCTTCGTCGCGCGCGAAGTCCGCCGCGGCCGCACCTACGACGGCCTCATCCTCGACCCGCCTCGTTTCGGACGCGGCCCCAAAGGTGAACTCTGGAAAGTCGAAGACTCGCTGCCCGCATTGCTGCGCCAATGCCGCAAGCTCCTCTCTCCTTCTCCTCTCTTCGTCCTGCTGAACACCTACACAACCGTCCTGACCCGCGGCCAAATCACAAACGAAGCCGCGCAACTCCACTCCTTTTTGCAGGAAATGCTCCGAGACTATCCGGCAGCGATCAAGTCCGGCGAATTGGTCCTCACCGACTCCGCCAACCGCCAAATTTCCAATTCCGTCTTCGCCCGCGCCCACATCCATTCGCATCTTCTCTAATTCTCACAACCAACGCTTGCGGCTAATCCGCAAGCGCATTAAGGTACTCGCGGATAAAATCTTAGCTCTTATGAGGAAGCAAACATGACTCGTCTTCGAGCAAGGCTCGCCATCGCCGCATCTTCACTTCTTATTCTTTGCGCCGCGCATCCAACCTTCTCTCAAGAGAGCCCAGCGCAACAAACCAGCGGCACCAAGCAATCCGCCGAAGCGCGTCTCGCAGCCGTGGCAAAACCCAACGCCTCCGGTCCTGCACAAGACATCCTCAACACGCTTTCCGCCACGCGCCGCTTCGAACAAACCGCCATCTCTCCCGACGGAAAAAAAGTCGCCTGGGTCGAGGACATCATCACAAAGCGTGGCGTCTCCACCGGCGACACGGTGATTTACGTCGCGGATCTCGAAAGCAAAAATCCGCCCAAGCGCATCAGCGCAGCGGTCGCCGACGCCATTCACGCCGAAGGCAACGTCGCCTGGTCACCCGACAGCAAAAAAATAGCTTTTCTATCCGACGCCGCAAAAGCAGGCCAGCTTCAGCTCTATGTGATGGACGCCGCGGGCCCCGCCGGCTCCGCGCGAAAACTCACGCAAGTAAAAGGCTTCCTCTCCACTCCCGGCTGGTCGCCGAACGGCAAGACCATCGCCGTTCTCTTCACCGAAAACGCCACTCGTGCTGCGGGCCCGCTCGTTGCCGAAACTCCCGAAACCGGCGAAATCAAAGACTCCTTCTTTGAACAACGCCTCGCTCTCGTCGACATCGCCACCGGCAAGCTCGATCAAATCTCCCCCGCCGACACCTACGTCTACGAGTACGATTGGTCGCCCGACGGCCTCCGCTTCGCCGTCACCGCCGCCCTCGGCAATGGCGACAACAACTGGTACATCGCCGAACTCTACACGCTCGACGCCGCCACCGGCCTCATGAAATCCATCTACAAACCGCCGCTGCAAATCGCCAATCCCGCGTGGTCCCCGGACGGCCAGCGCATCGCCTTCATTGGCGGCCTGATGAGCGACGAGCCCAGCGTCGGCGGCGACATCTTCACCATCTCCGCCACCGGCGGCGAAGCCACAAATCTCTCGCCCGAAATGAAAGCTTCCGCAAGCTGGCTTGCTTGGACTCCCGACGCAAAAGTTATTTTCGGCGAATATCTCGAAGGAGATTCCGGCATCGCTACGGTCAATCCCGCCGACGGCGCCAAAACCGAACTATTTCGCGAGGCAGGCCAAATCACCGCAGGCGCCTGGGGAATTAATCTTTCTCTTTCACGCGACGCAAAAAATTCCGCCGTCATTCGCAGCTCGTTCAGTGCTCCGCCCGAAATCTGGGCCGGCCCCACCGCCAACTGGACGCAAATCACGCATCGCAACAAGTCCATCAAACCCGCCTGGGGCGAAGCCAAAAGCCTTCATTGGAAAAATGGCGGCTTCGAAGTCCAGGGCTGGCTCCTCTACCCCCGCGATTTCGATCCCAACAAAAAATATCCCCTCGTGGTCCGCGTTCACGGCGGTCCCGGCGCCGCCGTCCTCTCCGAATGGCCAAGCGCCTCCGATTACTATTCGCCTCTTGCCGGCGCCGGATATTTTCTCCTGCAGCCCAATCCGCGCGGGAGCTTCGGCCAAGGCGAAGCCTTCACCCGCGCCAACGTAAAAGATTTCGGCTACGGCGATTTCAAAGACATCATGGCCGGCGTCGACGAAGCCCTCAAGGTTGCGCCCATCGACCCCAATCGCCTCGGCATCTGCGGCTGGAGCTACGGCGGCTACATGACCATGTGGGCCGTCACGCAAACCAACCGCTTCAAAGCCGCCATGGCAGGCGCCGGCCTCTCCAATTGGCAAAGCTACTACGGCGAAAATCTAATCGACCAGTGGATGATCCCTTTCTTCGGCAAATCCGTCTACGACGACCCCGACGTATACGCCAAAAGCTCGCCCATCAATTTCATCAAGCACGCCAAAACGCCCACACTAATTCTAGTAGGCGACAGCGACGGCGAAGTCCCCGCCCCACAATCCTACGAATTCTGGCACGCCCTCAAAACGCTAGGCGTCGAAACCCAATTCGTAGTCTACGAACACGAAGGCCACATGTTCTCGAGCCCCAAGCATCGCCGCGACAGAGTCGAGCGCACCCTGGCCTGGTTCGACTCCCACCTCCGCTGATTGGCGAGGCAACCCGCCGCCGCAGCATCGAGAGGCCTGCTCCGTCTGCAATTCTGTGGCAAACTCTTTGTGTTGAGGCCCGCCCATGCGCGGGCTTCGCGAAGTTAGAAGTTAAAGGTTCCCAAACGGAGGAACCTCGGATTTTTTAGGAAGCTCGAATGAAAAGATCGCTCCCGGTCATTCTGCTAGCAGTTATCTTCTGCTTGTTGATTGCTCCTGCGCGGCAGCTCCCGGCCCGGCAGGCCGATGAATCAAACCAGTACGCCCTTTCGAATGGGGCGGCCATCCGGCTTTCTTTCGATTGGACCCAGCGCGCGCTAACCCACATCCCTCCTCCCACGGCGCTCGCGCCCTCCGCACCACCGCTGGACTTTTACGATTTTCTCGTTTTCCAGAACGCCGCCGACCATTCTCAAGTGGAATTTGCGCTCTCGACCAATCCATTTCTCGGCCGCGACGCGTACTCGCTGGACCGCGAAATGCACCGTCCGCCTGGCATGGTTTCGTACCTGTTCTATTTCTTTTTTCCTCCTCCTTCGCCATGCCTCAACGGCGCTTCGTCGGCTTACGATAAAGCGTCTCGCGAAGCCGCCAGCAATTCCGACCCCGGCGCGCAGGCTAGCGTCGCCATCGACTACGATTGCCAATACGCACCTGCTCTTTCCGACTTTTACTCGTCCTTCATCTCGGGAAGCGTGACGTTCCGGCGCGTGAGCACTTCGGAATATCGCGAAGGCGCGCTGCGAGATCTTTATCTCTTGCCGATGACTACGGAGGAGTTCAACGGCCTGACTTTCTACGTCTTCGAGGCGCAGGGGCGAAGGCAGATCAGCTTGGCTACGACCGATCGTTTCAATCTTCCCGACTCGCTCCAGGGTACGCAGCCGGATTTTCTGTGGGCGATTGGCGCTCCTTCGCCGTTTCCGTTCGTGCAAGACGTGACGCGAAAGAAGGCTTCGCTCCTGCATGTCGTCTATGCCGGCGTCGCGCCCGGCGCCAATAAGAAAGGCGACTTTTTGCGCATTCTTCGCACCGTCCAAATCCTTCGGCCCTAAAGCGCCAGACACGCTCGGTGAGAACTGGTTACTTTCGATCCGCCTCGGTGTAACCGCTCAGCCCTCCCGCACGTCCCACTGTGCAAAAGCGGGTGTTGGCCGACCTATCATTACTGCGGAACGCTGCTTGTTGGGCCGATTGCCGGGTTTTCTCTTTCCACTTGGCGACAGGGAGCTTACAATCTCTCCTGTCTCCGGCATCGGCTCAATGAACGGCAATCAATGATTCGTTTCCTCAAAAATCGCATCGCTCGGGATGCCAACCAGAGCCGGTCATTGGCTCTCGGAAGCCTCGAATTCGAATTAATGGAAATTCTCTGGTCCCGCGGTGAAAGCAGCGTTCGCGACGTTGTTCCCAAGTTGAGCCGTCCGCTCGCGTACACCACCGTAATGACCACGCTCGATCGCCTTTTCAAAAAAGGCCTTCTTGACCGCCACAAATCCGATCGTGCCTTCGTCTATTCGCCGCTGTTTTCCCGCCAGGAATGGGAACGTAGACGCGCGGGCAATCTGGTAGCCGGCTTCTTGTCCGGCCCACACCCCTCCCGCGAACTCTTGCTCTCTTGCTTACTCGAGGCCGTCGGCGAACACGACGCCACTCTTCTCGACGATCTCGAAAAGAAAATTCGCAGCCGCCGCAAAGAAATCCTTCGTCAGGGGCAACCATGATCCTCCCCTACATGCTGCGGCTTTTGTGTCTTTGCTTCGCCTCATTCTTCGTCCTGAACTTTGCCGCTGGTATGCTGATCCGTATCGCGTCCAAATCCGCGCTCCGATTCGCGGAATCGACCGCGGCCCGCACGGCCGCCCGTTTTCTAATTGCTTTGCGCATGCTTCCATTTGCTCTGGCCACCCTCGGTGTCTTAGGTCTTTGTGTCCCCAGTTATTTCTGGCTGGAACCCGCAGCCACTTCTGAGCGCGTCGGCATCGTCTGCGTCGTTTTGGCTCTTCTCGGGGCTGCAACTTGGTCCGTCTCGATTGCGCGAACCGCGCGCTCTCTCTTTGTTTCCATGCGCTACAATCGCCTGTGCCGCTCGTCGGGTCAGGAATCGTACTTGCTCGGAGAACCTTCTCCAGTGGTGCTTGTCGAATCCGAAGCCCCTCTTCTCGCCATGTCCGGCCTATTTCGTCCGCGCCTCGTCATTTCCCGGGGCGTCCTCCGCGCGCTCTCCTTTGAAGAACTCCATGCCGCGTTGCGCCACGAGCATGCCCACCGCACTTCACGCGACAACGCCAAGCGTCTTCTCCTTCTCCTGGCACCGGACATCTTTCCGTTTGTCCGCCCGCTTCGAGCACTGGAGCTCACTTGGTCAAAATTCGCCGAATGGGCCGCCGATGACCAAGCTGCTTCGGGAGATTCCAGCCGTGCCGTTTCTCTCGCTGCCGCGCTAGTGCATGTCGCCCGCATGGGCGCCGCTCCGCGCTTGCCTTTTCTCTCCACATCACTCCTGGCCTGCGACCGCGATCTCTCTGCCCGCGTCGATCGTCTGCTCCAACCCGCTCCGATAATTCATGGCCCCACCGACCTTGCCAGGAAACCGCAGGCTCAGCTCCGAATTGCCGCTTTTTTGTTTGCCGCATGCCTTGCCGCTATTCTCCTAACCCCTTCAACTCTCTCCGCCGTTCACAAAGTCCTCGAGCTTCTTCTCCATTAAGTTGCTCTACGACCTGTGGTAGTAGTCCCGTCCCTCCAGTAGCCTATCGCCGCGCATGAAAACCCGCTCCCAGCCAACGAATCTGTATCTTCTGCGGAACCTCGCGTTCTTACCCCTCCTGTTTTTGATATTGCTCTTCTTGCCACCCGAATTGCTCGCGCAAAATCCCCGAGGCACGCTCCGCGGCACCATCGAAGATCCATCCGGTGCTTCTATTCCTTCGGCGAAGATCGTCGTCCATGCCGCTGATTCTTCCCTCCAGCGGGAGGCCACCTCCGATAGCCGTGGGGAATTCAGGGTCGAAGATCTCCTGCCCGGCACCTATCACGTTGTTGTAAATGCCAACGGATTTGCGGAGGCGACTTCTGACGTCAAAGTAGTCGTCGGTTCGGTTCGGGAAGTCCTCGTCCGGCTCAAGCTCCAGCCTCTCGAGCAGCAGACAATAATCGCTGATGCGTGGGAGATTCCCACAACGATCACTACCCAGCCCATCGATACTTCCAGCGCGGTGCACCAGACGATCATTTCCTCGCAGGATCTCGATACCCTTCCTCTCGCCGCACGCAGCTTCGCCAATATCGCGTATCTGGCCCCGGGAACCGAACCCGTCGAGCCTTCCGATCCCACCAAGGCTCGCATCACCGCGGTTTCCACGGGCGGCAGCTCCGGCCTGAACAACGAAGTTTCCGTCGATGGCGTAGACAATTCCGACGACTGGATCGGCGGCTTCCTCCAGAACTTTTCTCCCGAAGCCATTCAAGAGTTCGCCATTCGAACCGCACAGGAAGACGCGGACACAGGACGCACCACCGCTGGTTCCGTGGTCATCGCGACCAAGTCGGGCACCAATCAGTGGCACTCCGATGACGCTTTCTACGACCGCGCCGCCGCTCTCAACGCCCGCTTCCCAATCGACAATCCCGCGCCCAATCCCAAACAGCCATTTTCCCGCCAAAATTATGTGGGTACGCTCGGCGGACCCATTGTGAAAGAGAAACTCTGGATTTTCTCGTCGTTCGAATACGTTCGCGAAAATGCCAGCATCGCCTACAGCAACGCCAGCCAAACACAATTCCAGGCGCTTTCCCAACTCGCGTCACAAGGACTCATTGACGTGAACGGCACGACAGTTCCATCCATCACAGTGCCGAGTTCCGTTCCCGTGCCCTTTCGCGATTTTCTGGGCAACGTGCGTCTCGACTGGCAGCAGGCGGCTGGCTCCCGCTGGTTTTTCCGCTCCTCGGCCGATAGCTACACCACTCATAACGTGCTGATTCAACAAGCTACGCTTCCTTCCACCGGAGCTACGGCGCACAACAACTATCTGAATCTCGCTTTGAGTAATCAATACTTCTACAGTCCCACCTGGGCAGGCACTTTTGTTTTTGGGGCCAGCTTTCTGCACCTCACACAAACACGCAACTCCGATCTCGGCTTCGCTCTCGCCTTTCCGTTCAGCTCCACCACAGCGACCACTTCCGGCTTGGAAACGTTCGGAGACAATCAATTCGTCACCGCGGTCACCGCGTTTCCTGTCCTGCGCAATCAGGAAAAATATCAGTTGCGTTACGACATTGACCATGCCGCCGGGACGCACGACCTGCGTTTCGGAATCAATTTCATCCACGAGCCGGTATTGAGCGGCGCACTCACCGCCAACGCGGAGACGCTAGTTTCCTTCGTCCTCGATCCCACCGATTACGCGGCCAACCCGCAGCAATTCACCAACGACCTCACGGCGTGCTCGGCCACGCCCTCACCAAATGTCACTCCCGGCACGACATGCACCTCCACTCCCGCCGGCGACGGCAGCTTTTCACAAAATGTGCAGCGTCTCGGCCTCTACGCCGAGGATTCCTGGCACATCACGCGGAATCTATTCATCAACTACGGCTTGCGTTACGACACAACGTTTGGACTATTCGAATCCTCCGGCCGCAGCCAGTCGCAAAATCCTTTTTTGCTCGGGCTCGATCCCGCGCAAGCGCCGTTCATCGCCGCCGCGCCGCATGATTACCGCAAAGCGTTTGCGCCGCGGCTTGGCGTCGCGTATTCGCCGGGAAAATCCGGGAATACCGTGATTCGCGCGGGCTTTGGCATGTACTACAACGACTTCGCGCAGAACGGCTGGGTCACCGCGTTTCAATCCGTGAATGATTCGAACGTATCAACCGGCGGTGGTATTGCGGCGCCATCCGTCATTGATCCGAATTACAAGACGCCGTACGCGATTCATGCGACGGGAGGCGTGGAGCACGCGTTTAATTCGAACTGGACGCTGAGCACGGACTTCACTCTGGAAACCGGAATGCACGGCTATCGGCACTACGATTTCCCGAACACCACGTTTGGAAACGTGGCCGTTTTTCGCAGCGACAATCGCTCCAGCTACAAAGCGCTCAAGGTGCATTTGCAGGGAAACGTTGCGAAGCGGCTGAGCCTGGTCGCGAATTACACGCTGTCGAGCGCAAAAACCTGGGGCTGTGTGCTTGGGGAACTCTTTGATTACGTTAACGGAGTGTGTAATTCATTCGACGCGTTCGGGTCCGGCGATTATGGCCCGTCCGGCGAAGACGTGACGCACCGCGGGGTGCTCATTGGAACTTTTCGCGCGCCCGCGGGCTTCGAGCTAAGTTTTCTTTCGCAGGCGGAAAGCGGGCGCCCCATCACGCTTACCAACGCCAGTGGAACCGATCGCGCCGTTGTCGATGGCGTGAAGACTTCGCTGGATCAATTCCGCGGCACGCCTTACATCCAAACTGATTTACGCGTCAGCCGGCCCATTCATTTCCGCGAGCGGTATACGGCGACGCCGTTCATCGAGTTCTTCAACCTCTTCAACCGCAACAATCCTGGCGCGAACTACGTGACCAACGTCTCCATTCTTCCGGTCAACAATCCCGCGAACGTCACCGCCATCTGCCTCAATCCGTCTTGCACGCAGAGCGTGCCCGTTACCAGCGGCAAGCAGCTACTCGTTCCAGCTGGCGCGCTAGGCGATTTCTTCGGGCCGGGCACGACCGTCGGGATTCCCTTTGCCGCCCAGGTCGGCGTGCGCTTCACCTTCTGATCGTTCCCAATCTAAAGTCGCGGCACAGAAGGTGAAGCGCAGCGTGGGACGCTCGCTTCTAATGCAAGAGCACGAAAAATCAGCGAACTACAATAACTAAAAACGTAAAACAATCGCGTGGCCGCGAACGCGTTCACAGCGATTCGCGGTGGCGCAGGCCGTGAATGCGCAGTTCGATCAAGTCATCGATGCTTGGATCCTTATATCCGTGGGCGCGGACTTCTTTCACGAAGTCGGCGTCGACGCCGTGGATGCGCATGGCTACCAATTGATCGGGCGAGATTTTTGGGTAGCCAGCGTCTTTCATGCTGCGCACAAATTCCGGGCTTACGCCGTGGATGCGGAACGCTACCAGGTCGTCTGACGAAATATTCTTCTCGACGAGCTTTTGAATGTCCTCGGTGAATTCTGGGCTGACGCCGTGAATGCGGAAAGCGATCAACTGTTCCACGGGAAGATTGCGGCCCATCAGAGAGCTCATGGACTTGACGAATTCGGGGCTGGCGCCGTGGATGCGCATGGCTACGAGATCATCCGCGGAAACATCTTTGGAAACGGACTCGCGCACTTCGCGGACGAAATCGGGAGAGACGCCGTGGATGCGGAAGGTGATGAGCTGTTCGACAGAAAATCTTTTGCCGAGGAGCGCGTTGATTTCCTTGGTGAACTCCGGGCTGACGCCATGAATGCGCATGGCGACCAGATTATCGGGAGAGGGCTTTTCCGGGAGAAGCTCGATAATGGCGCGGGCGAATTCGGGGCTCACTCCGTGAATGCGGAAGGCCATGAGTTCGTCGGTGCTGAGATGGGGGTAGCCGGCGTCGCTCATGTCCTTGACGAACTGGCGCGAGACGTCATGAATGGCGAAGGCGAAGAGCTGCTCCTGGTCTAAGCCGGAGTAGCCGAGCGATTTCATTCCCTGCACGTATTCGGCGCTGGGTGCAAAGCTGAACTTGCCTTTGCCTTCGCCGTCGTGGAAGCGGCCGTCAAAACTCATGGTTCCTGCGTCGCGGCGCAGCTCGAAGTGGGCGGCGGTGTCTTTGGCGGTGGCGAGAGTGGCGTCGAGGCCGACGAAGTCACTGATTTTGTGCGTGTTGCCCCAGGTGTTGTGATGGCCCCAGCTGGAGCGCTCGACCTCGAGATCGATGCAGGCGGTGTCGCCTTGGGACATGAATTTGGCCGACCAGTCGCCGCGAATGCTGTCGTCGGCGCGGCTTTGCAGTGGCCGCATGGTCAAGACCGCCGTCAACAGCATGACTACCCCGAGCCCCATCATGAATTTACGCATGGACTTCACCTCCGCACCTGTGAAGACGTGCGAGCGGGGCATTTGTTCCATGGGAGGACGAAGTAGAGAAGTAATGAAGTAGCGAGGTAACGACGCCGTCTTGGACGGCAATGGAGGTTTTTGGCTCGAAAGATGGCCCCCCCTCCCCTTTTTTCGTAAGTGCAGATTCTAAAGGGTTTTAAGTCCTGTGTTTTGGAAGTGCGGATTCCAAAAGGGTTACAGGCGCGTTTCTCGTAAGTGCTGATTCTAAAAGGGTTAGGGACGGGAGAGCAGGAAGAGAGAGGGAAGACTTTGGCTTGAAGGATGTGCCCCCCACCCGGATGTTTTTTGTAAAGATGTGATTCGATGGGGGTTAAGTGGTAGGGGTCTGCAAAAGATATGATTCTAAAGGGGATAGCGGCGAGGGGGAGTGATTGGCTGGTTCGCGATGAAAACATGGAATAGAGTAACATGGATTTCTATTACTGTCAAGGACTATTATTTAGGAGTATCGTTCGAATGGGTGAGAAGGAAGTCGAAGGGATTGAGGGAGTTACGCGGGTGTTAATTGGTTTGATATGTTTGCGGAAGCGGATAGTAGGTGGTGAGTAGCGGGGAGAAGTCAAAAGACCCACACGTAACAGCGGCGTGTGGGGCACCCGCGACGTGTGGGCACCGGACCTCTACGTTTGTGCCGCCGGCCGTTTCATGTGGTCTATGATGAGGCGACCGCCTCTCATTATTCCTGGGCTGGCCGTTTTCGACGTTGGGAAGGAACCTTCAAGCCATGCCAAAGCAACTGGAGGCTTGCTGTAGTTCGCCGGCATCGATTTGCTACTGGTTCGTAGCCTCGCTAGTGGCGTTGGGAGTGTTGAGCCTCATAGGTATCTATTGGCCTCCGCTCCGTGCGTCGTCACCGGCTGTGTGTCTGTTCGCGATGGCGATCGGTTGCTTCGCCAACTGGACTAGGAATCGTACTTTTCATTGCGCTGTCACTGGCCCATTATTTCTGGCCGGCGGCATCGTGTTCCTGCTCTCAGGAGAGCGATTGCTCTACGTTAACGCCAATTGGGTCTGGACATTTGTCTTGATCGGGGCAGGGATTGCATTTCTGCTGGAGTGGCGATATGCGAAGCGCGCCGCGTAGACTGGTGGGCTTTCCGCTCCAGGTGGAGAGCTCGATGCATTTCCGCCGCGTGCGTTGGGCATGCGTATCAAGCAAGGAAAAAGAAAGTCAAAGGCCGCACCCTTTGTAAAACCAAACCCCAAAGGATGCGCCACCCAATTCAAAAGCCTGTGCCACCCGCCCCGCCGGTTCTTCCTTTTGCGGTAGACAGCCAAGCGATAGAATGACCACATGAATAAGGCCCCAGCTGACAAATTCATTGAGGCCGTTACACCCCTGCTTCACCTCTGGCAAGCGGTTCGGGTATCAGGAATGGCCTTATACAGCAATGGGCAATGGTTCAACCTTGGGATACGGGTTCAACTCCTAGAGAGTCCCCCCAGCAGTACAGACATTCAATCGCCAGATCAACGCCTCTTATACTACGTGATTGATTACCCCTTGGGATTCTTCTCCGATGTGGTCAGACAGCTGACCACGGCGGGTGCGTTCACGGTCGAAGAAGTACATGGAGCAGGTGGGACGTTTGCTGAGGTATCTCTGAGGCCACCGCGCCCAGAGACGGGACTAGGCATTAATTGGTATCCCCCAAACAAACGCGAGCCCACCCCTGAGCAGCGCAAGGAAGGTATTCGCCGATCTTTTATCTCACTCGTTTCTTCCGGTCAAAGCCTCAACGAAATACTAGACTACGACCTTCGAAGTAGGCTGGACAGCAAACTGCGCTTCGTCGAGCCTCCCCATGACGGATTCGCAGGATTGGCCAAACATCTATTCCCGGGCGTTGGTTTCGAGAACTGGCAACAAACCCTTGTGGAGATCGTCGCAGAGCTGCCGTTTGAGATTGAATCGAAGGGCGACATGAAGGTTACGATCCGTGCCTCACCACGGGCAAGTGACCCGTTAACCACAGTTTGCTTCTACGAACCGCGGGGCGGGATTAAACCGGTGCGCACAATTCTTCGCCGAGATGAGACCGACCGCCTAGATACAGCACAGCTGAAATGGGATCGCATTTTGGATTGGCCTGAGGGGACGGAGCGCGCGAAGGTTACCCTGTTTTATAAGGAGGAGGAAATCCAATCCGTCCAGCTAGCCCGCACAGCACAGCCGACGGCAGGTCGCACGAAGTCCGGACAGGCTCCCAAGGATCCGCCGAAGCCAAATGCCAAGCCCCTGCCGCCATCACCCAGAGGGTCATCCCTCAAAGGAATGCCCATTTTCAAGACGGCACTAGAGGTTTATCTGCCGCTTGAAATTGTTGGAACGGGTGGAGCAGGTGTTGTTTATAAAGTTGAGGCCGAGGACCATCAAATTTTCGCCGTAAAGTGTTTGGACCCGCGGAGAGTTACGACCGCGAAGCGGAAGCGTTTCAAGACTGAGTTGCACTTTTGCTCGAAAAACGAGCACAGGAATATCATTACTGTGCTGGACCAAGGTGTCGTCTTAATTGACGGAGAAGATGCAGCGTTTTACGTGATGCCGTATTATGCAGCGACTCTCCGCGAGTTGATGAAAGCAGGTATTTCGAGTGAAAAGATTTTGCCTATTTTTTCTCAGATCCTCGATGGAGTTGAAGCTGCCCACCTCAAAAATGTCTGGCATCGCGATCTAAAGCCTGAAAACGTGCTTTACGACACCTCAAGCCAGACCGTCCTGGTTGCCGACTTCGGCATCGCACATTTCGGGGAAGAAGAGCTTTACACGCTGGTGGAAACGAAAGTACACGAACGACTCGCGAACTTTCAGTACGCTGCTCCTGAACAACGTGCGCGGGGAAAAACCGTCGATCACCGAGCAGATATTTTCGCTGCAGGGCTCATTCTCAACGAGATGTTTACCGGCCATATCATTCAGGGCGAAGGGTACGCGCGCGTGGGAAAAGTCGCGCCTGAATTCTCTTATTTGGATGAGATCATCGCTAAGATGGTTCAGCAATCTGCCGAAGACCGCCCGAATTCCATCGCTGAGATTAAACAAGTCCTCATAGCCAGGGGGAATGAATTCGTTTCGCTCCAAAAGCTTAGTGCTCTTAGGCAAACAGTCGTGCCTGCCGCGACTGTTACACATCCGTTTCTCAACAATCCCCTTAAGCGAGTAAGCGTTGACATCCGGGGAAATTCGATCGTCGCGCTTCTCAACGATGAACCGATGGCCGACTGGCTTAGAATTTTTGTGCGGCAACGCGTAGGGTCTTTCGTTACGGGCTGCGAACCAGCGAACTGGCGTTTTAACAAAAATGAGGCCGCCGTAGCGCTTCGACCTGAGCGCCTCGAGGCAGAGGCCCGCTCCGTCGTAAGGCATTTTGATTCGTACGTCGAACATGCCAACTCGCTGTTCCGCGAGCATCTAGAAGTTACTGCCCGGCAGCGCGAGGAGAACGAGAAGCGCGAACTCCAAAAAAGAATTGAGGAGGAACAAAGACGACTAAGAATACTTGGAAGTCTCTGAAGACAAGTGCGTATGACAAGGCTATTGTGGATACGTTTGCGTAATTGCCGCGTGCCCCATACGCCGTTTTGTGCGTGTGGGGCTTTTGATGTTTCGTCGTCTCGTTGGAGTCGCGCGCTTCGTGGTAAACTTCGGGCGTGGAGCTGACGCTGCATATTCCGGATGATGTGGCACGGCGGCTTTCGGCTGCGGGGAGCGATCTGTCGCGCCGGGCGCTGGAAGCGTTTGCCTTGGAAGAACACAAGGCGGGCCGATTAACCGAAGCGCAGTTGCGGCAGGTTTTGGGCTTCGAGACTCGCGATGAACTTGACAGGTTCCTGAAGGCTCATGAGGTGTGGCTGAACTTCACGCGGGAAGACCTGGAGCGAGAACGCGCCGCACTTCGGCGATTGGGTTTTGTAACGTAAATGCGGGTTGTTGTTGCCGACGCGACTCCGCTTCACTATCTAATTTTGATTGGCGCCATCGAGATTTTGTCCCGCCTATTCGAGAAAATTCACGTTCCTATCGAAATTCGCGACGAGCTTAGCCGCGATGCCTCGCCGCAGACGGTGCGGACCTGGATGCAGCAACCTCCTGAATGGCTTGTTATCCACCCTGCACCTACAGAGGATCCGTCTCTCGCAGCATTGGATGCAGGCGAGCGGTCGGCCATCCTGCTTGCGGAATCCATGCATGCAGAACTGTTGTTGATCGATGAGCGCGCGGGCGCAAACCTGGCCCAGCAAAGGGGGTTGACGGTAACGGGAACGCTCGGAGTGCTTGATTTGGCGTCCCGTGCGGGCCTTATTTCCCTGCGGGACGTGTTTGCACGATTGCGAGGCACCAATTTCCGTTATCCACCATCGCTACTGGAAATGCTTCTCGAAGAGGAGGAGAGGCGCAAGAAGGGGGACGTGTGACGTAAAAAGAAAAGTGAAGAGAGATTTCATCGCTCACAAAAATCGTGAGCGATGGCGCAGCGGTTCTCTCTTCGCAGGCCGACACGTTCGCAGGAGCGAACGTGAAAGGAAAAGGCGTCGGCCTGCTGCGTTCGAAATGACCGTGGGGGAGCGTGTTTACGGTGGCTAGGCGGCGGAGACGAGGATGCGGGAGGGCTTTCTGGAGCGGGGCTTGGTGTGGGGGCGGATGACGATTTCGATGTCGCAGCCGAGGCGGGTGAGGAAGTGCATGAGGCGCTCGACGGAGAAGCCGTCGAGGCGATAGTGGGAGAGGGCTGAGATTTTGGGCTGGTTGATGCGGAGATGGCGGGCGGCGCGGGATTGGGAGAGGCGGAGATCGGCGAGGATGCGGTTGATGGCGACGGCGAGACGGACTTTGGTGTGTTTTTCCTGGGCGTTGGGGAGGCGGAGATCGGCGAAGACATTGCCGGAGCTTTTGAGGATGGGAATCTTACCGTTGTTCCTTGGCATGGCGTTCCTTGGCATGGCGGGCCTCATATTCGACGCGGGCTGCGTGCAGCCTTTGCGAGATTAGCCGGACATCCTTCTGAGATGTGCGAATACCGCTGGGCGATTTCTTCTGAAAAACATGGAGTACATAGATGGCCTCGGCAAACTTAACCGTATAAACGGCACGATAGGTGCCACCCCGAAAGTCTTCGACAACCTCCAGAACGCCTGGTCCTTCACCCCACGGCTTCGCGGCCGGATGCTTGCCGCCGAATTGTGCCACGCTTAACGCGACACCGATGGCGTCCTTTACGGGCTCGGGAAATTGCTGAAGATCCTCCTGCGAGGATGCGACCCAGAACAGCGGCTTTTCGCCGCTCGCGCGAACCAGACGCGTCATCGCATTATCCCAGAACTGGGATAGGATGGCAAGGCCATGATTCCCAGCGGGAATGAGCCGGCGAGCATAGAACTGGCATATTTATACTATTACGTTAGATAACGCTAGAGGTTTATTTGTCGTTATGGACCTGACTGCGCGGAGCCTTGTCCCGGAATTTAGAGCGGTGGCGTGACGCCAAAGGGGAAAGACGGCTGTCCCAAAACTGCTCGTCGGTACAGATGACAGTGCACTGTGCGGGAGGTAGCTTGGCAGACGGGGCTCCAACTGAAACCTACAGATTCTCGAAAGAACATTATGCGTTTCCTACTAAACGTATTGGTTGTGGCGGCGTTCGGTGCGATGCCGCTGGTCAAAGCCGCGCAACAACCGGCGGCGCAGCAACCCGCGGCTCTAGAACCGGTTGCCCAACAACCGCCAGCAGCGCAGCAGCCGGCAGCTCAGCAATCCGCAGCGCAACAGCCGGTGGCCCAAGAACCGGTAGCGCAACCAGCAGGCCAACCACTCGCGGCGCAACAGCCGGCAGCTCAGCAACCCGCAGCCCAAGAACCGGCGGCGCAAGAACCGGTAGTGCAACAAGCCGCTGCCCAACCACGCACAGCCCAACTGCCGACAGAGAGTCAAATTGTGGACAAAATTGTTACCCGCGAGCAGGAGGAAATGCGATTGATCCGCCAATTCTCGCCATTGGTGGAGACGTATGTCCAAAATTTCCGCGCAGACAAGCACCGGGGAGCAGTGCCGGACGGCGACAAGTATTTGCTCGGGCGGGCCGATTTTACGCGTGGCGTTGAGGTCGTCTCTCTGAACGACACGCAAAGTAAGAACAAGAACTTTTTCGGGTCCATGGGGAATCTCTTCGCGTTCGGGAAGCAGTATGTGCCTGCCGGATTTTTGCAGATGATCTTCATAGACAGCGACGGGTTCAACCAAGGGAACTACAAATTCACCTACGTGCGGCGTGAATTCCTGGGCGAGGTGCGTTGCCTGGTCTTTGACCTAACGCCGTTGCCGAAGACCGGCAAAGGGCGGTTCGTTGGGCGGATTTGGGTTGAGGATCAGGATTTTTCCATCGTGCGCTTCAACGGGAGCTACGGCCCCGCGTCCTTAACCAGCTACTACTTCAGTTTCGACAGCTGGCGCGTGAATGCCGGAAAGAAACAATGGCTTCCGGCGCTCATCTACAGCCAGCAAGGCGATTTTCAAGACGCACAGACGAAGAGCATGGCGTTCAAGCCATTCAAGGCGCAGACGCGGCTTTGGGGCTACGCCCCTGGCGGCGCTGGGGAAGAGCAAGAGCTGACCAAGGTGCTAGTGGAAACGCCGGTGAAGGATCAGGCGGACAAAGCGGACGACTACTCGCCTCTGCTGGCCGAGCGTTCCTGGACCCGGCAGGCCGAAGACAACGTCATGGACAGCATGGAGCGGCTGGGGTTGATGGCGCCGCGCGGGGACGTGGATAAAGTGCTCGAGACGGTGGTCAACAATCTGGAGGTCACGAATGACCTCGACATCCAACCGGAGGTGCGCTGCCGCGTGATAATGACTTCGACGCTGGAGTCGTTCACGATCGGGCACACCATCGTGCTGAGCCGCGGACTGATTGATGTGCTCCCCGACGAGGCTAGCCTCGCGGCAATCGTCGCGCACGAGCTCGGTCACGTCTTGCTGGGGCACCACATGGACACGCAATTCGGGTTCTACAATCACTTGCGGTTTGACGAGAAGGAAGCCTTCAGCCACTTTGGTTTTGGCCGCACGCATGAAGAAGAGCAGGCAGCGAACCAGAAGGGGGCCGAACTGCTGAGCAAATCGCCGTACAAGGATCAGAGCGGGACTGCTCGGCTGTTCCTGCAGGCGCTGAAGGACAGGTCCAAGGATATTCCCAACCTGATCAGCCCACACTTGGGAGACCGTGTGCCGACAAATTTGGCCATCGCTTCCGAGTCCTCGGCAAGTGCGTCTGCGGAAAAGCCGGCGGGAAACGGCATTGCGGCGCTGCCGCTAGGCGGTCGCGTCAAGATCGATCCGTGGACTGGTCGCTTGCAGATGCTCAAGTCCAAACCGGTGAGCGCGGTGGCTGACTACGAGAAAATACCGTTCGAGGTCACGCCGTTCGTGCTGTTTCTCACTCGCCAAGGGGACTCGACATCCACGGAAGTAGTTGGCGCGGCGTCTGCCAAACCAGATACAAATACAAGACCGTAATCGGTACCGAGTCTTCTACCCTATTTATTGCGTGCTGTGAGACGCCCGCCGAGCGAGTGCCTCTGCCTTTTCCCGGGAACCAACTTCAGCATCCACATCCAGTCGGACGCGATGACGAATTCGGCCTGCTACAACTACCTGATTGTCAATTAGCTCGCATGAACTCGGCTAGAGCGAGATTGCAACGCTGCGAATTGTGCGGCGTCCGAGGTATAGTTGGCGAGCGGAGAGCTGCAAATGGCTGGCAGAAATTTTCAAGGATTGACGGTGCTGACGCTAGAGAGCCGGCGGGGGCAGGAAATGAGCCGGTTGATTGAGACGTATGGAGGCAAACCGGTTCACGCGGCGGCGATGCGTGAGGTGCCGCTCTCTTCGAATGTGGATGCGTTGAAATTTGCTGACGCGCTATTCGATGGGAAATTCGATGTGGTGGTGTTTCTGACCGGTGTGGGAGCACGCGCGCTTTCGAAAGTTGTTGAAGGCGTGCACCCTACGGAGAAGTTTTTCGAGGCGCTGAGAAAAGTTTCTGTTGTGGCACGAGGGCCGAAGCCGGTGGCTGTGCTGCGCGAATGGAAAGTGCCGGTGACGATCGCCGCGCCGGAGCCGAATACGTGGCGCGAAGTGCTGGGGGCGGTTGACGAGAACAAACTGAATTTGCGCGGCAAACGGGTTGCGGTTCAAGAATATGGCGTTTCCAACCAGGACCTGCTGGAAGGATTGCGGGAGAGAGGTGCGCTCGTAACGCCCGTGCCGGTGTACCAATGGGATTTGCCGGAGGATACGGCTCCGCTGCGAGCGGTGGTGGAGGAAGTGATCGCGCGGAGGATCGACGTGGCGCTGTTTACGACCAGCGTGCAGGTTCAGCATCTGTTCCAGATGGCGGAAGGAGAGGAGAAGAAAAGCGGACTGAAAGCGGGCTTAGGGCGCGTGGTAAAGGCTTCGATCGGGCCGACGACTTCGGAAACTCTGCGGAGTTACGGATTGGCGGCGGACCTGGAGGCTTCGCACCCGAAGATGGGGTTTCTGGTGAAGGAAGCGGCGGAACGGGCGGAGGAACTTCGTCAGCGGATTCTATCGCGGTCGAAGTGATTAATCTCAGCATCGATTGGTGTGCAAAAAGCGAGTTGTCGTGGCGAAATGAGCCGCGAGATTTGTAGGGTCAGGAGTGCTTGGGGATTTGGCCGTGAAATTGGGCGGTGGCGGGCCCTCAATGGTTCAATCGTGAAGGCCGAAGCGGGTCAGCAATTCGCGACGGCCCAATTTGGTGACGGTCAGAGCGCGGCTATCGAGATCCTGGATCAGCCAGTTTCGTTTCAAGGCCACGTTCAGTAGTGCGGCAGCAACCGCGCCGCCGACATGCGGCCTCCGCTCACTCCAGTCGACACAAGCGTAGGCGAAGCGACGGCGTAGCGTGCGAGTTGCTTCGATGTCAATTCCAAGAGCTTCCAGGGATTTAGCGCCGCGTGGGGTGAGGTCGTAGGCATTATCGTGGCCTGCGCTGGTCGACAGCCAGCCTAATATCTTGAAGCGGTCATGCAGAGCGACGCCCAGGCTGCCTGCGATGTGATCGTAGCAAGTCCGCGCGGCGCGCAGGCGATTTGGCGTGTTCGGCACGAATACGTTGCGGGAGCCGCCGGCGAGGACGCTCAAGGCTTCAAGAGCGGCGGCCACGTTGGCACCTTCCAAACTGTAGTAGCGATGTTTTCCCTGGGCGAAGACTTTTACCAAGCGCTGCGCCTGGAGGCGGTGGAGGTGGACGCTGGCGGTGGAAGGAGTTACGTCAGCGAGCATCGCAAGCTCGGTGCTGGTGCGTGCGCGACCGTCCACGAGGGAGTAGAGCATGCGTGCGCGGGCGGGTTCGCCGATGGCGGCGGCAATTTTGGAGACGGCAGTATCGGCGTGGTCTTCGGCATTCACAGTGACATCCATAGTTTGATGGTAGACGAAGTATTTCTGTAAGGCAACCAGCATACTCCTGCGCATGCGGCCAACGAAATCTGCGACGCGGCACGTAACTCAGCCTGCGAGCAAGTGCATCAGCCGGCGCGAAGTCATCGGCGAAATGGTGGCGACGGTCGCGGCGCTGAGTGTTGCCGGCGATGCAAGGGCCAAACCAGCCACGAAGGGGACACCCATGACGATCATGTGCGTCATACGCTACCAAATCGATCCATTCCAGCGAGATGCGTTCAAGAAGTACGCCGAAAATTGGGGCCGGATTATTCCGCGATGCGGAGGACATCTTGTAGGCTATTTTCTGCCGTATGAAGGAACGAATGATGTGGCATGGGGGTTGATCGCGTTCGACAGCCTGGCTTCGTATGAGGCCTATCGAACGCGGCTGAAGGCGGACCCGGATGGGCGCGAAAACTTCGCGACATCGCAAGCAAAACGGTTCATTCTTCGCGAAGAGAGAAATTTCGTCGAAGTGGTGGATGGAACGTTCGGCATTCCCGCTACATTCCCTGCCGCGCCGTGAGGGCGGAGGCAGGCGGCGGGGCTTGCCGAAGCGGGTAATCAGGGAGGAAACGAAATGATCGAGAATCGGTCCCTGCCGCCGGATACGGTGTTGCCGCATGTGATGTATCAAGACCTGGCTACCGCCATTGTGTGGTTGAGCAAGACCTTCGGATTCCGAGAGCACTACCGCTATGGCGAACCGCTGAGCGGGGCGCAGGTGCATCTCGGCAACGCGTGGATCATGCTCAAGCAGGCGGGGGCAGGTTGCGCGAGCCCGGCGAAACTTGGCTACGGAACGCAGAGTCTGACCGTGTTCGTTGAGGATGTGGAGGGACACTTTCAGAGAGCGAAAGCGGCTGGCGCTAGAATTCTGGAGGAGCCACACGAGACGGTTTATGGGGAATTCCAGTATGCGGCCGAGGATCTCGATGGGCATCACTGGCTGTTCTCGCGGCACGCGCGGGATTTGAGCCCTGAGGAATGGGGAGCCACCGTTGCGGAAGACGCGCGTCCCGTCCAAAAGTAGAAGATTTTGGATGCGGAAAGCGCTATGTAGTACGCTCTCGGCGCTAGCGGGGAGCGAGATGAAAATGAATATGCGAATGAGAATGAGTGGGATGGCGTGCGCGGCGGTGTTTTTGCTGGCGGCTCACGCGAACGCAGCGCCTTTGCCGCAAGCGGTTGGCGGAAAATTCGAGGTGTCTTTTCCTGCGTCGGCGCATACGGGGGCGATCACGGGGCGCGTGTTTGTGGTTGTCAGCACGAAAGATAAGCCGGAGCCTCGGCTGCAGGCTGGGAACTGGGGCGACTCGGGGCCGTTTTTTGGTGTTGATGTGAACGCGCTAACGCCGGAGCAGAGCGCGGTAATAGATGCGAGCATGCCGGGTTCACCGGTGCGGAGTTTGCGCGAGATTCCTGCTGGGGATTATTACGTACAGGCGCTGGTGAACATTTATACGGAGTTTCATCGCGCGGATGGGCATACAGTTTGGTTGCACATGGATCAGTGGGAGGGACAGCACTTCAATCGGTCGCCGGGGAATTTGTACAGCGAAGTGCAGAAAGTGCATTTGGATCCGGCGGCGGGTTACGACATTAAGTTGAGTTTGACGAAGGTGATTCCTCCTGTGGAAGTGCCTGCGGACACACCGTGGGTAAAGCACATCAAGATTCAGAGCGAGATGTTGACGAAGTTCTGGGGACACCCGATGTTCATCGGGGCGATTGTGCTTTTGCCGAAAGGATATGAGGAACATCCGAACGCGCATTATCTGGTGATTTACGAGCATAGCCATTTCAGTTTGCGGAACCCGCTGGGATTCACGACAGAGAGCCCGGCGATTCCTGCGGAGATGCGCGCGAGGATGGCGGATCTTAACCGTGAGACGGGGCCCGAGTTTTCGCAGATGTGGATGGGAGACAATTTTCCGCGCGTGATCGCGGTGACATTTCAGCATCCGACGCCATATTACGACGATTCGTATGCGGTGAACTCGGTGAACAACGGGCCATATGGGGATGCGCTGGTTAAGGAGATGATTCCTTATCTGGAGGCGCATTTCCGGATGATTGCGAAGCCGTACGCGCGCGTTTTGACGGGTGGATCGACGGGAGGATGGGAGTCGCTCGGCGTGCAGGTGTTTTATCCGGATTTTTTTGGAGGGACTTGGACGCTTTATCCGGACTCAATTGATTTTCGGCGGTATGGGACGGTGAATGCGTATGAAGATGACAACGCGTTCTTTGAACCGGGGCACACGTGGGTGCAGGTGCCTCGCTATATCATGCGCACTTCGGAGGGGCAGGACGAGATTACGATTCAACAGTTCAGTCAGATGGAAGATGTTTTGGGGAGCCATAACCGCTCGGGGGAGCAGATCGAGATTTGGGACGCGGCTTACGGGCCGATTGGGGACGATGGGTATCCAAAGCCTTTGTGGGATAAGAAGACCGGGAAGATCGATCACAGCGTGGCGATTTACATGCGCGACCATGGGTACGACTTGAGCTACAACATTCGAACGAACTGGGCGACGCTGGGGCCGAAGCTGAAAGGGAAGATTCACGTTTATGTGGGGGATATGGATAATTTTTATTTGAACCTGGCGGTATACAAGCTGGAAGAAGAAATGAAGAAGCTGACGAATCCGGGTTGCGATTGCGATTTCCAATATGGGAGGCCGATGAAGGGCCATGGATGGCAGCCGACTACGACGGCGAATTTGGTGAAGTGGATGGCGGAGCATGTGGAGAAGAACGCTGGTGGAGAGGATACGAAGCAGTGGCACTACTGAAGAAATCGGGTAAAGGAAGTAAATGAGGTGGAAGAAGTAAAGGAACGGAATGCAACAGTGCATGCGCGTGGTTTGCGCGGTATGCTGGAAGCGAGAGAATTGCGATTGGGGATTTGAGATAGGCCATGTTTGAAAATCTGACAGAGAAGCTGCAACGGACATTTAAGAATCTGCGCGGGCAGGGGAAGCTCACGGATGAGCACCTGGACGTGGCGCTGGGGGAGATTCGCGAGGCGTTGCTGGAAGGCGACGTCAACGTTGGCGTGGCCGACGAGCTTTTGGCGAATATTCGCAAGCAGGCTCTGGGTAGCGAAGTGATGCTCCAACTTTCGCCGGACCAACAAGTGGTCAAGGTGGTGCGCGACGAGTTGTCGGCAATGCTGGGGAAACATGCCAAGCCGTTGTTTGCTTCGCGGCCGCCTTCGGTGTGGATGATTGTGGGATTGCAGGGGTCTGGTAAGACGACGACTACGGGCAAATTGGCGAAATGGCTGGTGCAGCATGGGCACCGGCCGCTTGTCGTTTCGACTGACGTTTACCGGCCTGCGGCGCGCGAGCAGTTGGCGCAAGTGGCGAAGGCTGTAGGCACGGCGCTCTGGCCTGGGGCGGGGACGGATAAGCCGCTGGAGATTGTGAAGGGCGCGATCCGGGAAGCGAAACTCTCAGCGAGCGACGTGATCCTGGTGGATACGGCCGGGCGTTTGCATATCGATGACGACTTGATGAGCGAATTGAGCATGTTGAAGAAGGAGCTGTCGCCTAGCGAAATTCTGTTTATTGCAGACGCGATGATTGGGCAGGACGCGGTGCGGTCGGCGGGTGAGTTCCATAAGCGGCTGGGACTCACTGGCGTGATTCTGACGAAGCTGGACGGCGATGCGCGCGGCGGGGCGGCGCTTTCGATTGGGAAAGTGACAGGAGCGCCGGTGAAGTTTGTGGGATTGGGCGAAAAGTACGACGCGCTGGAGGGATTTTATCCGGAGCGGATTGTTTCGCGCGTGCTGGGGATGGGCGACATCATGTCGCTGATCGAGCGGGCGGAGCAGACGGTTGATAAGAAGGCTGCGGCGGAACTCGAACGCAAACTGCGCAAAGAGGGATTCACGCTGGAAGATTTTCGCGACCAGTTGAAACAGATTCGCAAAATGGGGCCGCTCGAGCAGCTCGTAGACATGCTGCCGAAGATGGGGCCCCTGCAGAATTTGCCGAAGGACGCGAAGGTGGATGAGGGGAAGCTGAAGCAAGTCGAGGCGATCATTAACTCGATGACCAACCAGGAGCGGCAGGACCACAACATTATTGACGGAAAGCGGCGGAAGAGGATTGCGAAGGGCAGCGGGACGACCGTGCAGGATGTGAACCAGGTCTTGAAGCAATACTTGCAGATGCGGACGATGATGAAGCAATACGGCGCAATGGCGGCGCGGGTGAAGATGAAAGGGTTGGGGAAACTCGCGGGACTCTCCTGACGCGCAGATTTATTCTTTCGGCTTCAAATTCAAATAGAGATCGGCAGTTTTCACGGCGAGCGCTTCTGGGTCGAGATCGGTGCGATTGCAGAGGATGATAATCGTCAGATGGCTGGCGGTGAAGCGCTCGATGATGGTGCGGAAGCCCATCGTGCTCCCGGTGTGCCACGCGCGCGGAATTCCCCAGTAAGGATCGAGAAACCAGCCGAAACCGTAGGAGACGGGCTTGCCGGGATGCAAGTTGTCGCCGTTGGCGGCGACGGGCCAAAGAGTGGATTTGCCATTCGCTAATTTTGCGGGCACGAGCGCTGGGGCCATTTCTTCAGCGCTGAGCAGAGTGTGATTTCGGAGAGCGTCGTCCCATTTGGCTAGATCTTCGAGATTGGAATAGATGCCGCCGTCGCCTAGCGTGGCGGACGTTGAGCTTTGATCGGTCTCTTTCAGCGCATCGCCTTCTTTTGTGTGGCCGAAGGCGCGGCTTCCGACTTCATTCCTTCCCTTTTGATAGACGATGGTGTGATCCATTTGTAACGGAGCAAAGATGCGCGCGCGAAGAAAATCGCCGTAGGATTGTCCTGACGCTTTGGCGACGATGAGGCCAAGAACAATATAGCCGGAATTGCTGTACGACCAGCTTGTGCCGGGGGCGAATTTTCCTTTTGTTTCTTTTTCTAAAAGAGCAAGAACCTCGTCGTCCTGGATTTGGTGTTCAGGCGACCAGAGCGGGCCCCTGATTTTTTCTTCGGCTTCCATCAAGTCTTC
>Ga0210405_10000823_pt1 | contig 38304 bp, 35 predicted proteins | sample IncBWH11MmetaG_FD_155492 | JGI IMG/M metagenome (GOLD analysis project Ga0210405, IMG submission 155492) | Forest soil microbial communities from Barre Woods Harvard Forest LTER site, Petersham, Massachusetts, United States - Inc-BW-H-11-M | ecosystem: Environmental > Terrestrial > Soil >... | reverse complement strand
CCGGCGCTCGGCGTGAAGCCCATGCGGAAGTGCGGGAGACGTTCGTACCAGGGGCCGAGGAGGCCCATTTGCTGGGTGCAGTTTTCGGCGGAGAGTGCGGCGATGGGGTGGAGGTTTTTGGTAGCGAGTTTTGCGCCGAAGAATTCGGGCTTGGCGTTGAAGGCCTGCCCTTTTTCGGTGCGGGTTTTGAGCCAAACTTCGCTGAAATTGTGGTTCTGCCAGTCGGTGAAGAGGCTGACGCTGTAGGCGCTGGCTTGGATGGCGTCGAAGTGGTCTTTCATCGCGCTGAAGGAGAGATTTTCGTAGACGTATTGGCGCATCTGGTAGGTGGGCTGGATATCGAGCGTGATTTTTGTGATGACGCCTAGCGCGCCGAGGCCGACGACTGCGCCTTGGAAGAAATTGGCGTCTTGCTGGCGCGAGAGTTTTACGACGTCGCCGGATGCGGTGACGATTTCGAGCCCGGAGACAGCGGTGGCCAGATTGCCATTTTTTTCGCCGGAGCCGTGCGTGGCAGTCGTGCAGGCGCCAGCGACGGAAATGTGCGGGAGCGAGGCGAGATTGTGGAGCGCGAAGCCTTTGGCATCGAGGAGCGGGGCGAGTTGGCCGTAGGTGATGCCCGCGTCTACCGTGACGGTGCGCGCCTGGGGATCGAGAGAGACGATTTCGTCCAGCGGCTTCAGGGAGAGGAAAGCGTCTTTGCTGTCGGCGATGTTGTTGAAGCAGTGGCGTGAGCCGAGAACTTTTAGTTTGGCTTGTTTTTTGACAAAGTCTTGCACCTGATCGATCGACTTGGCGGCATAGAGATTTTCCGTGCTGTATTCGAGGTTGCCGGCCCAGTTTGTCAGCTTGTCACCGCCTCCCAGGGCCAGGAGGCGCATAACGGCGGGGCTGGCGATGGCGACCGAGGAGAGCTTGATAAACGTGCGCTTGTGCATGGCTAAATCAGGATTTCCACTTTGATTTCGCAAGCGGCGCCATAGTACACCCGTCTCGCCGGTTCGCGACACTTGAAACCGTTTTCAGCGGGAGCGCTCCATCCCGATCCAAAGGCTTGCCCATTTAAGATACTTGGGTTCTGGGGATGCGAGCCACTCCGGCTGAGCATTGAGCCGGCTCACCTGCCGCGGGCACGAACAATACGCGCGTATGTCTCGATGTGTACAGACGTACGCTTTTGTTTCTCCTAACATGGTGGCTAACTTGGAAGTAAAGGCATCTCTTCCGCGGACGGGTTCAAACGGAGGTCGGTGATGGCGGCAGCAACTATCGGCGGTCTGGAAGCCTCGCGCTTGCCAGACTTGTTGGTTTTAATCAAGCAGACAGCGGAGTGCGCACGAAGCCGGCGAGTGCTCGACCCACGCGCAACAATTGTTAGTGACGAAATACTGCAAGCAAAAGTTTTGTTCACACGAGCGAGGGCTTGGCTATCGGGAGTGAGCCCACGGCGTGCGGAGCCCAAATGGCGAAGGCTCGGCGACGTGGAAGCCGCGTTTTTCGCGCTATACGATTCGTTACGATCACAGATTAGGTCCCCACTGTTGGTGACCGCAAAGCACCCAACGACCGTCGACCATAGCTGATTCTTGACGGCCTTTGGCCCGGTCGTCACCGCTCATATTCCCCGCCGCTGCGCCTCACTGCTGCATGCTCCTCTTTGTCGATCAACTTCTTGACGATCTCTTCATATACCGGGCGCGGACAAGAACGCACAGGCAGGAGTGCCTGTGCTACTTATTCGTAGCGGAGGGCTTCGACGGGGTCGAGGCGGGCGGCTTTCCAGGCGGGGTAGACGCCGAAGACGATGCCGATGAGGGCGCAGAGGACGAGAGCGGTGATGATCCAGAAGACGGAGAGGGCGGCGGGGAAGTGGGCGGCGTATTTGAGGAGGAGGGTGATGCCGGAGCCGAAGGTGACGCCGATGATACCGCCGATGGCGCTTAGCGTGACGGCTTCGATGAGGAATTGGACAAGGATGTTGTTGCGCCTGGCGCCGATGGCTTTTCTTACGCCGATTTCGCGCGTGCGCTCGGTGACGGAGACCAGCATGATGTTCATTACGCCGATACCGCCAACGATCAGGCCTACCGAGGCCACCGCAAACATCAGGATGAAGATCAAGCCGCTGATTTTTTGCCAGAGCTCGAGAAAATAGTCGGGGGTGAAGATAGCGAAGTCGTCGGGCTTGTCATTCGCCAGGCGACGCTTACGACGGAGGAGGTCGCGCATTTCGTCGACGGATTCGGTGACGTTGTTGGGATCGCTGGCTTTGGCAAAGATGACGTAGTCTTTTTGGTTGGGATAGAGTTTGCGGAGCGTGGTGACGGGCATGTAAGCGGAATTGTCTTCGGGATTGGAGCCGCCAGAGATGCCTTGGCGCTGCTTTTGGAGCGTGCCGATGACGGTGAAGAGCTGGCCGTCGATCGTGACTTCCTGGCCGATGGCGTTGGTGGGGGATTCGGGGAAGAGCGTGCGGACGGTGTCGTAGCCGAGCAGGACGACTGGGGCGCGATGCTCGGCGTCAGTTTCGTTGAAGAAGCGGCCGGATTCGATTTTCAGGTCGAAGATTTCGCCGATGGACGGTTGATTGCCTTGCAGGATGACGCTTTTCGCGCGGTACTGGCCGCGGCGGACGTCTTCGGTGCCGGAGCCGAATTGCGGTTGAAAAATGCGCATGGAAGCGGACGCGGCTTTGATGTGCGGAAGCTTGGCGATGTCTTCGGCCCATTCGGGCTGGAGCTCCTTGCGGGTGAACCAGTCGCTGGGCGGGCGGGAAAGCGAGGCCCAGGGGAAGCGGTAGGCGATGATGGTGTCCGAGCCGAGCTCGCGGATGCCGCCGAGAACGTTGTCGTTGAGGCCGTTGATGACGGCGGTGACGGTGATGACCGTGGTGATGCCGATGACGATGCCGAGGATGGTGAGGGCGGAGCGCAGGGAGTTTTTGCGGAGTGTGTCGAGGGCCAGCAGGATTTCGTCGCGGAATTTGAGCGCGGTCTGCTTGCCGGCTGGCAGGCGCACGGGTAGGACGGCGGTTTGCGTATGCGGTAAAACTTTCCCTAGCGTTGCCATTGTTCTATTCGAAGTGTCTATCCTACTTGCGTTTTAGCTTATTGAGCCCCGCCAAATACACGGTCGAGCGACTTGCTGCAAAAAGCGGCAGCAGAGCTGCCGCACTCCATATCATTCCGAGCGTAACGCTACAACCGGATCCAAGCGCGCGGCTTTCGACGCCGGATAAGTTCCGAAAAATAAGCCGACGCTCAGCGCCACGAGCAGGCCGCCGATGACGGACCACAGTTGGACTGCGCTCGGGAGCGGCGAGACGATCGACACGAGCTGTGCAAGGAGCACGCCGCAGATTACGCCTAGCGCGCCGCCGAAGAGCGAGATCGTGGAGGATTCAATCAGGAATTGGCGGAGGATGTCTCCGCTGCGCGCGCCCAGAGCTTTGCGGAGGCCGATTTCACGGGTGCGCTCCGTGACGGAGACGAGCATGATGTTCATGATCACGATTCCGCCAACGAGGAGCGAGATCGAGGCGATGGCGATGGTGACGAAGAAGAAGCTGCCGCTGATGTCCTTCCAGAGAGAGAGGAAGGAGTCGCTGGTTTCGATGGCGAAGTCGTCTTTTTTGCCGTAGGCGAGATGGCGGCGGCCGCGCATGATTTGCCGGACTTCGTCGACGGTTTCTTGAATTTTCGCGGCGGAGCCCGCGCGGGCGGTGATGCGAAGAGAGTCGTCCTGGGTGCCGTATTCCTTTTTGTAGGTGGTGAGCGGGAGAATGATCCAGTTGTCGAGTGAGGTGCCGAGGGCGGAGCCTTCTTTTTTGCCGACGCCGATGACTTGGCAGGGGATATTGCGCCAGCGAACTTCTTTTCCGATCGGATCTACACCGGGCAGCAAGTTTTCGACGATGTCGTTGCCGATGACGCAGACGGGAGCGGCTTGTTGAAGGTCGGTTTCCGTGATGTGGCGACCGGCGACGAGGTCGACGTCGTAGAGCACCGGCATTTGCTGGGTCCAGGCGCGGAGATTGGTATCTTTCAGGGAATTGAGGCCGCTTTTAACTTCTAGGCGGCCGCCGAGCGAGGCGCCGATTTCCTTGCAGGATTTGCAGAGTTCGCGGACGGATTGGTAGTCGTCGTAGGTGATGCGCTTGCGCTTTTGAAATTCGAGATAGTCGTCGACATTGGTGACGATAGAGGGCGTTTTGGCGACGCCGAAGACGTCGGCGCCGAGGCGGAAGACTCGAGTGGCCACGTATTGGTTGGCGCCGTTAATCAGGCTGACGACGGCGATTACGGCGGCTACACCAATGACCACGCCGATCAGGGTCAGGACGCTGCGCAGCTTGTGCGCCCAGAGGCTGCTCGTGGCAATAGCCACCGCCTCCTTGAAGTTCATTGTGGTCGCCTGAGCCATGGAAGGTCTTGCCTAAGTATACGTGCGGGGAGCTGGTTAAGTATCGCTTGCGAGGGGCTGTAGTACAACGGCAAAAGCGCGATAGAAGGGGCGGCAAGTAAGGTGAACCGAAGAATGGCTCTGAAATACGGGCCCAAAAGAAGGTCGGGAATCCGGAGTGGTGGGGTTCCGGATTCCCGGGGGCGTTGCAGGGGTTGGGGCGGGTGGTGGTTTAGCGGTTAGTAGGGAGGAGGCCTGCGACCAAGGTGACTTGGCCCCGAGTCTCATTCTTCGCAATCTGCGACATTTCCTTTTCTCGTCCGGACTTCAAGAGCTGGCGTCCCTGGGAATTGCCTTCGGTCCAGACTTGCGAGAGGAAGTAGCGCTCGCCGTAGCGGTTGAAGACCAGTTTTGATTCGGACTGGGGTTCGGCCGAGACGGCAGCGTTCGTGACCAGGAAGGCTGACGCGGCGGAGTCCTTGCGGGAAATCAGGATTATCGTATGCGTTGGAGCTGAAACCCTGACGGTATACTCGCCGGCCGGGAGCTGCGTGTCGCCGGCCACGAAGTCGAAGGGGATATTGACGGCCAGTAGCTCCTGCGCCTGCGCTACGCGGGTGAATGCCATCGCGGTCAGCGCCATCACACCTGCCATAACCAAAGCTCTCGTTTTCATGGGACACTCCTTTTCTAAATTCGCTGGCGGCGTCCAAGCTGAACTCCCTTGCGCTTGGTTCATTTACCGGGTCAGCGCCTCAACATGGTTTGCACTTTCGCGCATTCCTGGGCGGAGGACAATGCACGGGGTGTGAACTGGAGGGCGACTGTGGGTGAACAAGTAAGTGAGCGGAAACAGAGGGGTTAAGCGAGGTTCGCCGCAGTCGCGATTCGCAAAAGGAGTGGTATAGTTTCGGGGTTACAGGGAATTATTCAGATGCCTACGCCTGCCCGCTCCGCGAATGTCGTGCGATTTGATGTGTTTGAAGTGGAATTGCGCGCCCAGGAATTGTACAAGGCGGGGCGCAAGATTAAGCTGCAAATCCAGCCGTTTCAGGTGCTTGCGATGCTGCTGGAACGGCCCGGAGAAGTCGTAACGCGCGATGAAATGCAGAAGAGGCTGTGGCCAGCGGATACGTTTGTGGACTTCGATCATAGCGTGAATACGGCGATCAAGAAGTTGCGACAGGCGCTGGGCGACGATAAGAATAAGCCGCGCTTCGTGGAGACGCTCCCTAAGCGCGGGTACAGGTTTCTGGCTACGGTAAAAAGGCCCGCGTCGAGCGCCGCTGTTGCAGAGACGCCGGTTGCCGCGCCTGCTGTCGGCAAAGATGCGGCCGCGAAAGATGCGGCTGCGTCTTCGTGGATGGGGCGGGTCGCAAAAGTTTCCTGCGAGGGCGGACTTCCGTTTGCCGTGGTGGCCATTGATGAGACGGCCGCTGCGGAGAGACAAAAACTCGATGCGGCGAATGATGATGTGGGGTTGTCGCTCTTGATCGCTTCGCAGAGGCTGATTATGTTGCCAGAAGGGACCCCGGTGAGGATTATCGAGGTCGAGCACACGCATTCGCGTTGCCAGGCGCGAATACTGGAAGGCGAGCACTACGGCAAGACGGCTTTGCTGCCGCTGAAGTTACTTGCGGAATCGCAAGAGCTCAATTCCCTTCGCGGGCCTCGGCAGTGGAACCTTTGCAACTAGCTTTGGATGTTTAACTTGGGTGGCGGATGCGTTCGGCGAGAGCGCGGGCTCGCTGGCGGCCGATCTCGACGAAGCGGGAATCGCTGGCAATTTGATCGAGCGTGGGCAATGCGCGCTGAGGTTCGGGCAGCAGTTTGTGGTTCAGGTCGGTTTCAAATTGCAAGAGAGCGTCATTGATGCCCAGGCGATCGTATTTCATGCGGCGTTCGAGCAGCGAGACTAGTTCTTGCTGGCGGGCCAGGCCTTCGAAAATCTGCATCAACTGAGTCGCGGCTGAGTTCAGAGTGTAGTTGAATTTCGTTTCGTGGTTCTCCGAACCTTTCTCCCAGCGAAAGGTCTTTTCACCTAGATTGGCGATTCTTCGGTGAACATCCAGATCCTGTCCCTGAAAATTCTTTAGCTGGGTGGCCAAGTCGAACATTTTCTCGCGTAAAGAGGCGCTGACTTCGAACGGCGCGGCGCCGGGGTCTTCATCGAGCTGCCGGATCTCGAAGGTGGCGGCATCGGTATCGTCGTGGACGATGATCTCGATGAATTCCGGCGAGCTGGATTTGAAAATGCGGCGATAAGAGAGCTTCGCGTGGGCAGGGACGGGAGACGGCGTTTCTGCAGATGCAGCTACGGGAACGCCCGGGCCGAAGAAGCCGCTTGCGACGCATGCCAAAAGAAGAAATCGTAGAAGCAATGTCTTCATCGTCTCTTTTACGATGCGCGGCGCATGTTGTACGTTGCGCCGCCGCGTGGGAGTGGCGCTCTTCCCGCGTGGGACTTTGCGCCTAGTTTCGCGCCGGCGGGCGAATCGGGAAGCCCAAAGCGCTGCCGTGCCTGTTCCACCTGAAGATGGCATAGCGCCACGGCCAGGGCATCTGCGGCATCGGAAGGCTCCGGAGTTTCTGTCATTTGAAGCAGCGCGCGCACCATCAATTGCATTTGCCTTTTGTCCGCCTGGCCATAACCGGCCACGGAGGCTTTCACTTCGCGCGGCGAATAGCTGTGCACGGCGACTCCGCGTTGTGCCGCGGCCAAAAGCACCACGCCACGAACTTCGGCGAGCCGCAACGCGGTTCGCATATTGAGCGCGGTGAAGACGGATTCCACGGCGAGCGCGTCCGGCGAGAATTCGTCCATCAGACCGCAAAGGAGGGCATGGACATCTTGCAGCACCGCGCCGAGACACTCTTTCTGTCGCTTGGGCGCGACTTTCAATGCACCATAATGCAGCATGCGGCAGCGGCGTCCGTCGCTCTCGATGATCCCATAGCCAGTAGGTCCCGCTGATGCCGGGTCTACACCGAGCACGCGGAAAAACCCGTTCCTGGCTACGGAACTAAAGGCTGGGCTTGCAGCTTTCATCGACCTAAGTCTACGGCGTTCGCCGCGTCCCTGCCAGAGCTTTGTGTTTGAGTTTCTTCCGAGACAAAAAAACGGCCATTCCGATGCTCGGGATGGCCGTCAAGGAAAGGACAGACACGAATGTCTGTCCCACTCCATTTCAAATTAGTTCGCCCCAACCGCCGCCTGAATCTCCGACTCATCAATATCGAAGTTCGCGTAGACGTGCTGTACGTCGTCGTGTTCTTCCAGCGCTTCGATGAGCCGCACCATCTGGGTGGCCTGCGCACCCGTCAACTTGATGTAGTTCTGCGGCACCATGCTGATTTCCGCCGAAGTTGGGGTGATTCCTGCCTTGGCCAGAGCTTCCTTCACTTTTTCGAGAGCTTCCGGCGGTGTCACGATGTACCAGCCTGAGCCGTCGTCCTTTAAGTCGTCGGCGCCCGCTTCCAGAACGATGTCCATCATTTTGTCTTCGCTGGCGGCTTCTTTGGGGACCACGATTTCGCCCTTGCGATGGAACATCCAGCCTACGGCGCCCGTTTCGGCGAGGTTTCCGCCGTTCTTGCTGATCAGGTGGCGAAATTCGCCGACGATGCGGTTGCGGTTAGTGGTGACGGCCGCGATCAGCATGCCCACGCCGCCCGGGCCGTAGCCTTCGAAGGTGACTTCTTCATACTGTTCGCCTTCGAGCTGTCCGGTGCCGCGCAAGATCGCGCGCTCGACGTTCTCGTTGGGCATGTTCGCGCCCTTTGCAGCGAGGATCGCCGTTCGGAGGCGCGGATTGGAATTCGGTTCACCTCCGCCGATGCGCGCCGCGATGGTGATTTCGCGAATGATGCGGGTGAACACGCGGCCACGTTTGGCGTCAGTCGCGCCCTTCTTGTGTTTAATCGTGGCCCATTTTGAGTGCCCAGACATAACTGACCTCTTTTTTGCGCGCTCCCGGCCTGGCGGGATTCACGTTAGGTGAAATTTCGTGCGGCCGCGCGCCACGTGAGTGGCGGTTAGCTGACGCTACCCCGTTAAGCGGGGCTTAACTGTGCGGAGACTTAGGGTAAACCGCAAACCCCTGCGGAACCGAGCCAGTTTAGCACAGCCGCCGCGCGCGTGAAACCGGGTATACTCGCTTCCGGGGCACCTGTTTGCGCTTGTTACGCTTCCCTATTTTCGCCGCGGTCTGCGTCCAAATCGCACGGTCCTGCCATGCCTGACCGCCGCTACCGCGTCCTGGCTGTCGCCTCGCACCCTGTCCAGTACATGGCGCCGATCTTTCGGCGGATGGCGGCTCATCCCGGATTCGATTTGCATGTCGCGTATTGCAGTCTTCGCGGTGCGGAAGCCGGACACGATCCTGAGTTCGCAGCCACCGTTCAATGGGATGTTCCTTTGCTCGAGGGCTACTCGTGGTCTCATGTGCCGAACCGCGGCTCGGGGGATGAATCGTTCTTCGGGCTGCGAAATCCAGGACTCTCCAAACTGATCCGCGAAGGTAACTGCGACGCCGTGCTGTGTTTTGTCGGCTACGTGCGCGCTACTTTCTGGATAGCTTGCAGGGCAGCGAAGTCTTCTAAGACTGCGTTTCTCTTTGGCACGGACACAACCACGCTTGCTCCGCGCGATGGGCGAATGTGGAAGAGCACAGTAAAAAAAATTCTGTGGCCGCGGCTTTTCCGTCTTGCCGATCAGGCGATTGTTCCGTCTTCTGGCGCGCGCGACCTGATGTTGTCACTCGGGTTGCCTGCGGAACGCATCACGCTCACCCCTTACAGCGTGGACAACGATTGGTGGATGAAGCAATCCGTGAGCGTTGACCGCGCCGCCGTGCGAGCTTCGTGGGGAGCATCGGCCACTGACGCCGTGATTCTTTTCTGTGCCAAACTGCAACCTTGGAAGCGCCCTGGCGACCTTCTGCGCGCGTTCGCCGACGCAAATCTTTCGAATGCGCTGCTCCTAATTGCAGGCGAAGGGCCGCTTCGCGCACAACTCGAATCGGAGGCCGCTGCTCTGGGGATTGCGGCGCGCGTTCGTTTCCTGGGCTTCGTGAACCAGTCGCAGCTACCTGCCGTGTATACTTCCGCCGATCTAATGGTATTGCCGTCCGAATACGAACCGTTCGCCGTGGTGGTGAATGAAGCGATGTGCTGCGGATGTCCCGTGGCGGCCAGCGACCATGTCGGCGCGGCTCGCGATCTCGTCGCGCCGGTTCAGCAGGAATTTGTCTTTGCTTGCCGGGACGTCGCTGCGCTCGCCGCTCTTTTGAAAGCTGCACTCGTCGATCGTGCATGTCTCGCTTCGCTGGGACGAGCCGCCCTTGCGCACATGAAGACGTGGTCGCCAGAGCGAAACATCGCGGCTACGTTGGATGCAATTGAGACTGCGGTCGGCCGCAAGGGCCGACGCTCAAGCGCGCCGATTTCCGATTCCTCGGCTGCGCATACTTCTCCCGCCCCTGCGCAAAAATTCCGCGAATGAGGCTCCTTATCTACTCTCATTTCTTTGCGCCGAGTGTCGGCGGCGTCGAAACAGTTGTGTTGTCTCTGGCTCGCGGTCTCGCGGGACTTCGCGGATCCAAAGGCGAGACGGAATTTGAGATTACTCTCGTCGCGCAGACCCCCGCCGAAAAATTCGACGATCAGGCAGTTCCGTTCCGTGTTGTTCGCCAGCCCAATCCAATCCATTTATGGGACTTAATCCGCACCTCCGACGTTGTTCATGTGGCGGGCCCCGCCCTGGCGCCGCTAATCTTCGGATTTCTTACACGCAAGCCTGTCGTCGTCGAGCATCACGGCTATCAGGCGATCTGCCCCAATGGGTTACTCGTTCACCGGCCGGACGATACTGTATGTCCGGGGTACTTCTTAAAGCGCGACTACGCGGAATGCATCGGTTGTCTTGAATCGGAGTCCTCACCGTTCCGGAGTTGGGAGACGCTGTTACTGATGTTTCCGCGCCACTTTTTGGTGCGGCAGGCCTCGGCGAATCTCGCAGTTTCAAATCATTCTTTGAAGCGTTGCAGTCTGCCGCGCTCCTCGGTTGTCTACCATGGAATTGAAGATTCACTCGTCAGGTGGCGGCCATATGACGGATTGTCTCCCTCCCACGACAGAATCTGTTTTGCTTATGTTGGCCGGTTAGTTTCGGAAAAAGGTATCGAGGTATTTCTGGAGGCCAGCCGATTGCTGCGCGAAGAGGGACGTTCCTTCGACGTTCGCCTCATCGGGGATGGGCCCGAACGCTCCAAGCTGGAGGCCATTATTGACCGCGATCAATTGCAGTCTTGCGTCCAACTGACGGGGTCTCTGACCGGAGCTGCCTTCGCGGAAGCCTTGCGCGACGTGCGGGTAGTGGTCATGCCGTCGGTATGGGAAGAGACCGCAGGACTGGCCGCGATTGAGCAAATGATGCGCGGAAGACTCGTCATTGTTTCGGACATTGGCGGACTCGGAGAAATTGTAGGCGACGCAGGTCTGAAGTGCCCGCCGGGTGACGCGACCGCTCTGGCTAGCGCCATGAGAAATGTTCTGCAACAACCGACGCTGATTGATTCGTTCGGCGAAAGCGCGAGAGAGAGGGCTCTGAGTTTTTTCGCTCGCGAACGGATGGTTGCCGAACACGCCCGGGTATACCGCCGCCTTTTGGCCACGTCGGCGATGCCGGGCGGCGGGTGCGCGTGACCTGTCCGAAAAGACAGGTTTGCCGTGCGTCACACAGAAGGAAACTCCACCGAAGCGGCGAGTGCCCGGGGCTACACTGAATTTATGCTACACGGTGTGGAACGCCACCTTGATTTTCCAGTGATTTGAGAGATGGGACCCACCCGTGCCAGGAGAAGGAGATTATGAAACGCGCGATTCTATTCCTCACCGCATTCTTGCTGGCGCTGGTAGCGGCGCGCGGCGTTCTGGCCGCACCGCAATCCAAAGGAACGGCCACTCTCAGCGGCGTGGTCATCGGGCCGGACGACAAGCCCGCCCCGCACGCTACCGTCTCATATCAGTCCTCGGACGGAAGCGCGCCACATGCCGCCCGTGCAGATGCACATGGCCGGTTCACAATTTCGCAGCTCAAGGCGGATAGCTATGACATTCGGGCTTCCGCGAAGGGCATCTTTTCCGATTGGCAAAAGAATATCCCGCTACGGAAGGGGCAGGCGCGGTCCGTCGAGTTGCGGCTGATTTACGCGAAAGAAATGCCCAAGTCCAGTTCGAACGCAAAACCAAAGCAGTAGGGCGACTTCCTATATTGGGGGACTAGAATCGCGAAGCGACTCGCACGTCAATCGATGTCGCTATTGCTGGATGATGAGTTGAGCCAGCTCATGCAGGTCTTGCGCGGACACGTCGGACACAGCGCAAAACTCCATGCCTTTATGCCGCCAATGAACCCATTGATAGCCTTGCCGTGAACCGGGCGGGTGAATCGGTGTGTCCGGTTCCTTAGTAGGCCAGACAAAGACATTGATGAAATGCTTGCGGCGTCCATAGACCAAGGCCGCGACGTTACGCTCGCCAAGAACGTCCAGCCGGCCGCCAATTAGCGGAAATCCTTCGTCCATAAAATCGCGAACGGGCGGAATGAAGTCGAGTTTGCCGTCGAACCAGGGCTTGACCGTGTGCTGATCCGTCGATGCCACGTCGGTGAGATGCCCGGCTTGCAGCGAGCGGATGTGGGCGTCGATGACCTCCGCGGCGGTGACCGATTCAGGGCCAGTCGAGCCGAAATGAGGCACGGCGAGCCATGCCACGCCGGTCACCAAGAGGATGGCAGCCGCTGCGGCAAGCCAGCGCCACGCGGCTATCGACGGACTAGCCGCGCCGGCAGCGGAGATTTTCAGTTCCGCACGAATTTTTTTGCGCAACCCAGCCGGAGCCGTTTCATAAAGTTGCGCGCGTTGAAGCGAAGCGCGCAGCGACTCCGCCTCGCCAAGACTAGTTGTGCAGTCGCGGCAAGTCTCAAGGTGGCGCTCGAATTCGGCGGCACGCATGGCGTCGAGCTCGCCGTCGAGATACCCGTGCAGAAGCGTCCCGGAGAAATCACAGCTCATGGGGCGCCTCCTGCTGGGCAGGCTGCGTGAGGGCGCGCTGCAAGCGCTGCCGCGCCCGTGCCAGCGCGGACATGACCGTGCCGATCGGCGCGCTGGTAATGGAGGCGATCTCTTTGTACGAACAGCCTTCCAGCTCGCGCAAGATGATCACTTCCCGGAAGCGTACCGGCAGGGTTTCAAGCGCGCGGGCCAGCCGCTCGCGATTGTCGCCCGCGATAGCCAAAGATTCCGGCGTCGCGGAAGACTGTTGGTGCAGGTCTTCGTCGAATTCAGTCATGAGCTCCACTTGGCGGTTCTTCTCTAGCCACGTATAACACGTATTGCGAACAATCTGCAGGAGCCATGCCCGGGCGTCGCCGCCATTGAAACCGCGGAAGAAGCGGAACGCACGCAACAGGGCTTCCTGTGCGACATCCTCCGCGTCGTTGCGGCTTCGCAACAGCCAACGCGAAAGATTGAAAGCTGCATCTAGATGAGGCAACACGAGCTGCTCGAAGCGAGCCCGGTCCTGCGAATCCACCACGTCCCAACCCTTCCCCTGGCCCGTCGTACTCATGAATGAAAACCGCCTAGCAGTCGATTTTATTCCCAATTATCTAATTCTTAGGACGAACTAATTTTAGCAGAGTGAGCACACAAATTTGGAATAAGGCGCGGCATCGTGCGGTCTGCTCAAATGAAACACGTCCCATAGCGGCGCGGGAACCCTGGCTCTCTCTAACCCGCGCCGCTCCTGCCAAATATGCGCAGCAGCGGGAGGTGCATACGTGCGTATGCATTGGAGAGACGTGTCTCCAGGAGAAAGAAAGATGGCAAACAGGACAAAAGACGAGATTTTGCACGATCACAACAACGATGGCATCGATCGCCGCGGCTTTTTGAAGTGCATGGCTTGGGCGGGGACGGGGGCGTTCTGCGTCATGCAGGGCGGCGTTCTGAAGTCGTACAGCATGAGCCGCCTTTCGGAGATGAACCCCGCGGACATGAAGGGCGAGTTGAGCTTCGCGCAGATCAGCGACAGCCACATGGGTTTCAACAAACCGGCGAATCCGGATGTTGCGGCAACCCTGCAGGCCGCGGTCGGCAAAATCAATGCGCTTTCCACGCCGCCGGAGTTTTTGCTGCACACAGGGGATATCAGCCACCTTTCGAAGCCCGAGGAATTCGACACCGTCGAGCAGATTCTGAAGAGCGCCTCGGCAAAAGACGTCTTCTATGTCCCCGGAGAGCACGACGTTCTGAATGACGACGGTAAACAATACCACGAGCGCTTCGCCAAGGGGGCTCAGCCGGGCGGGTGGTACAGCTTCGAAAAGAAGGGCGTGCACTTCGTCGGTTTGGTTAACGTGATGAACTTGAAATCGGGCGGGCTGGGCTCGCTGGGGCACGACCAGTTGGAATGGTTGGAAGATGATGTCAAGCATCTGAAGTCCAGCACCCCGATCATTGTCTTCGCGCACATCCCGCTCTGGACGGTGTATCCAGACTGGGGATGGGGAACAGAGGACAGCGCGCAGGCGCTCGCGTACTTGAAAAAGTTTGGCTCCGTGACCGTTCTCAATGGGCATATCCACCAAATCATGCAAAAGGTAGAGGGCAACGTCACGTTTCACACCGCTTGCTCCACTGCGTTCCCCCAGCCTAAGCCGGGCGAGGCGCCTTCGCCGGGACCGATGAAAGTGCCCGCCGAGCAGTTGCGCAGCGTCTTGGGCATCACCGATGTGAACTACGTGCGCGGGCAGCATGCGCTGGCGGTTGTGGACTCGACGCTGGCCTGATCGTAAAGAGAAAGCAAAGACAAACCGGAAAGTTGATTTTCAAAACTAGAGAAAAGGAAGAAAAATCATGAGGAGAAGTGTGTTCGTAGCAAGTTTGCTGGTTACGGCAGTGATGGGCTTGGGCGGAATCGTCGGGGAGCATAAAAGCTTCGCGGCGAGCGCGCAGGAAAAACAGTCATCGTCGGCCGAAGTGAAAATTGATAATTTTTCTTTTGGTCCTGTGGCGATTACGGTGTCCGTGGGAACAACCGTTACTTGGATCAATCGCGACGACATTCCGCATACGGTTGTCAGCACGGACAAAGTGTTCAAATCCAAGGTACTCGACACTGACGAGAAGTTTTCTTACACGTTCACGAAGGCGGGCGAATATCCCTACTTCTGCTCGATCCATCCCAAGATGACCGGAAAAGTTGTCGTCCAGTGATCGCCGGCACAGGGAGGATGGAACTTGAACCCTTTTGACATCAAGGCCGCATTGCTTGCGAAACACGCCCAGCACGTCGTGTTGATCCACTTTCCTATCGCGTTGTTTATTGCCGGCGTCGTGTTTGATTTCCTCGCGCAGAAAACCAGGAAGCGCGGATTTGCCGAGGCGGCCTATTATAATTTGTTGTGCGCGGCGATCTTCGCCGTGCCGGTGGTCGTCACCGGGATCCTCGCTTGGCAGTTCCAGCTTGAGGGGCAAAAGCTCAAAGGCATTTTGCTCATGCACTTGGTTTTGGGTTGCACATCAACGCTCCTCATCTGGATTGCCTGGGGGATGCATCTGCGCGCAAGGCGGCAATCGGCAACCGGGCTTCCGGTCTTTCGTCTGGCCCTCGAAACGATCGGCGTTGCGATCATTGCACTGACTGGGCACCTTGGCGGATTTCTCAGCGGAGTCAATGGCCCCAACTAGTACCTTTAAGAGCCAGGCAGAGCGCACCTTTTAGCCGCAAAGCACTGTAAATAAATGAGATACGCGAGTAGCTCTCATTGAAGACTAGCTATGGCCTAGTACCACGACCACGGTACCCTGCCGACTGGCTCTAGCGGCCCATTGAGGCCCGCACATCCGGTGCGTAGTCTTCTAAGAACGGGTTGGGGGCCGCGCGGGGACAGCGGCTCCGCAAGGGGCCGTGTGCGAGCTACCCAACCCGCCACTCTCTATTCGACCTCGCTGCGGTCGGCGCTCGAACACTCAAAACCAAGCTTTCCATCACCCCAAACCAATCTCTAAGCCTTAAGCAAAGATGGGCCGCCCCCGTGCACTCCACACTGCGGTTTCTTGCTTCATTACACAAAGGCTGCGGCATCATAGACTTGAGGAGTGCATCGGCCTGTGACTGAACGATTCAGACGACATGTGGAGCAATTGGCGGACAAGCTCCTCGCGCCCACTCTTGTTGTGTCAGCCCTGCTTTTGGCAGCCGTCTCTTGCGCGCAAACCACGCCAGCCGCCAACCCTGCCCCTGCCAAATTGCGCACCGAAACGGTCGCTGCCTTCGACCGTTACATCCGCCTCACCGAAGAACGCAACGACGTGGAACTGAAGCGCGGCTCGGCGCTCTTGTGGATCGATTCGCTCCCCGAAGCTCAGCGTACCGAGGCCTACGCCGCTCTAAAGCGCGGTGACGTGCAGATCCATCAGCTCAGCACGCTTGACCACGGCAAGCCCATCGTCTGCCCGGGCGGACTAATTCATCACTGGGCCGGCGTGGTTTTCATCCCCGGCGCGAAGCTGGACGATGTCCTCGCCATTCTGCAGGATTACGATCGCCAGTCCACCTATTACGCTCCCGACGTGGAACGCTCCAGGATCGAGTCGCATGACCGCGATCGCTTCCGCGTGTTCCTCCGCTTCCGGCGCCACAAAGTGATTACCGTGGTGCTCGACACCGAGCATGAGGTCCGCTATTTTCACGACTCTCCTGGACGCGCCCACAGCCGCAGCTCCGCAGTGCGCATCGCAGAAGTCGAAAATCCAGGCAAAAGCGACGAACGCGAAAAACCGCCCGGGGAGGACGGCGGCTATCTATGGCGCATGGAAACCTGGTGGCGGATGGAAGAACGCGATGGCGGCGTCTACGTCCAGAGCGAAGCCGCCTCGCTCACACGCGATATTCCCACCGGCCTCGGCTGGCTGGTCGGCCCGTTCGTCACGAGCATCCCCAAGGAAACGCTCGTTTTCACGCTGGAGGCCACGCGAAAGGCAGTTCAACTCAAAGCAAGTAAGTAGACTCTCTGCAGGAATCGCTCGCTAACCGTGCGGATCACTCTTCGACTTGGCAGCTCTAAGCAGTTCCCATAGCGCAGCGGCATTACGATCCCAGTCCCATTCGACAACCGTCTTAGCCGCAGCTTCACCAACCTTCCGCCGTACATCTGGCTCCGCTTGAAGATGCTCAATCAGCCGGGCCAGGGTTGGCGCGTCGCGCGGATCGCGAAGAACAAACCCATCGACACTGTCGTGAATGTAGTCACAGGTACCCGCATAAATGGAGGTAATCACGGGCAAGCCGCACGCCATGGCTTCGGCCACGGGGAGGGGGAAAGCATCTTCCCGGCTTGGGCTGACGTAAACGTCCGCCGCACAGTAAAAATCTAGCACGTCGGGACTTGAAGGCTCCCAATGGCAGCGGTCGTGCACGCCGAGTCGCGTTGCGCTTGCAACGAACTGCTCTGCGTTGTCGTTGCCAACCACCAGCAATCTGATTGGCAAGCCGGGAAGAGCGGCCATGACTTCCAAAGTGGTTGGCAGGCCTTTGTTGCGCCAATCATTGCCAATCAGAAGCAGAACGAATTCTTCGTCGCGAAAACTTCGCCTTTGCCGTGATTCCGCGCGCCGCGCAAGCCTGGCTGCCACAGAAAAATGTTCCATGTCCACTCCATTCGGGACGACGCAAACATGTTCCCGGTGAAAGTACTCCTTTAGAAGGCTGGCCGTTCGCATGGAAACCGCCGCAAGAGTGGCGCTCGGATCCGTGTAAATCCGCCGTTCCAGCTCGGTGAGCAGTCCGTAGTAGGCCCGGCGGTGCAGCCTTCGAAAAAAACCGGCCCGCGCACTGCACTCATTATTCTCTTCGCGCGCGAGCTCCTTCAATCGATGAAACAGCGCGTGAACGATCACGACATCCGGATGCAGGCAATTGATTCCCGGCGACAGAACCAGATCGTAAGAAGCGCCGCCAAATGTCGTGTGCCACCATCGCAAAAAACCGTTCAAGAACATCCAGGCGAGAAATTGCGCCACATGCGGACCTGGAATAGACGGAACCTTGTGCCAGAAGACGCCGGCCGATGTTGTCGACGGAGCCGATTGTGGCGAGCGCGGGTCGCTGACCTGAAGGTCTTCGACGCGCTGCGCATAGAGGTGAATCTCGCAGCCGTAATCCCGTGCTAGCCGCTCGAGCAATTCCGCAAGCGCGCGCTCCGTGCCGTGGCGGCGGTCGATAAAAGGCGAAACAACGGCGAGTCGCAAGTCAGCGTATCCAGCGCCGCGCAGGTTGGGTTAAGGGAGCGTTGGCCGCGAACTGCGGCGACGGCGCGAGGCTGGGAAGCCGGAACAGCAAGCCCAGCAGCAGCCAAAAATAGGCGTTCAATAAGAAATCTTCGTAAGCTTGAATCCCGCCATACGTGGCCGGAAAAAGCAAGAAAAACGCGTACCAGAAAATTACGAAGCCGAGCGGAAACCAGGGCGAACCCTTCAGCCGCTTGACTACCTTCCATGCGGAAAACAGAATTGCCACGCTCATCACCAGCCAGAGGATCAGCCCTACTATCCCCATTTCCACAATGAGTGTGCCGTAGCCGCTTTCGACGCCCACGCCCACCGGCTTCACGTTAAAAAATCGCGCGACATATTGCCCGCCGAGCCCGCTTGTTCCGATGCCATAGCCGTAGGGCCAGCGCTCATAGCTGAAAGCACCGAGAAAATTCTGCACCGGATACGTCCAGCCGCGGTTCACGAGTTCGTTGGTTGGGCTGCTCGGCAGAAGCGTTTCTTCGTATACGGCGAGCCGCGACAAAAGAGCATCCGGGTAGGCGTAGAACAGCAAAATAATCCCCAGCCCCATACCGATTGCGACTCGCTGAATGGAACGGAACACTCTCAACGCTTCCCCCTGCCTCCACGGGGCGCCCCAGACAAACGCGACACTGGTTACCACAGCATTGATTATCCCCCAGATGAATGAGGCTCGGGACGAGGTCAGGAATGCTCCGGCCGCCGTCACAGGTAAGGCGATAAACGCGAGCGCTCTCCCTTTTCTATGGCGCAGGAGAAGGTAGCCGCTGAAACCCAGAACTAGAATCCAGGCCACCATGATGAAATTAGCATAACGGCCCGTGCTGACGAAAACGGAGGTGGGCCGGTAGGCGACCAGGCCAGTGACAGGCGAAACGCGATATAACCCGCTCAGGAGACGGATGTCTTCGGCCTGAACCGCGGGATTCAAAAAGGATGGACCTAGAATGGATTGAGCTATTCCCAGAGAAACGATGATGAGAACCAGAAGCAAATTCACGGTGAAGAAACGGCGCAGCTCCGCCTCGGAATTCAGAAGCGCGTAACCAACAATAATTAATGGAACGTAATAGAAAAACATTTTGAAGCCCATCAGGCCGTATCCGATACTGGTCGAGGCCGGATTGAATATCTGCATAGCGCCGAACCAGATGAAGATCAGCAACGGCATGAGAAAGGGAGGGCGGAAGAGCGGAACTTCCTTTCGGCGAAAGGCCGTGAAAAACGAGATGTACACGACTAGGACCAAAAAGTCCTTGGCAAAGTAGATCGCCATGTTATTGCCGAGGAATTTCCGCGCAAAATCCTCGAACAGCAGCCAGCTTAAAAAAAGGTACACGCCATTGCGCCAGTTGTTGAGGATCGCCACGACGACCACTCCGCCCGCGATGCACATGGCAGCATAAGCCAGCCCGGTCATATCGTCGTTGATCACATACTGCGCTGCTTCGTAAGCGGCGTACGCGCCCGCGACGAAAAGGCCGAAGACGATAAGCGGGCGCCTTCTGAACTGGCCTGAAGATAGAGCCGATGCAATTCTCATAGTTTGGCTTTGCGCCGGGACTCCTGATTATTGCTGAGTCTCAGGCATTCTGAAAGGGGCATCGCGCCTTGTCGTTCAGGCTGTCTGGAGCTGGGAGCTGTCTTGATTTGTACTGCTTTGGTGGCGTAGAACCCGGAATTGAACCCCCGATGTTAAAACCCGATGATAAACCCATGACAAAAAGTTGCCATTCGAGGGCTATGTGTTCTGCGTAACAGCATCCGTACGCCCCGCGCGCCAGTACTCATCCCTGGCGTTTTTGCTTCCGGAGACCGCTCCTGTGGCCTAAGTCTTTTATTCGGCTCACTTTATGAGACACGCCGTGTTTTGCACGGTTTTATTGCAAGCAACTTCTTTAGAACCAACACTTACAAGGTCGCCCGCAAAAGTTGGCTTAAAACGAGTCATATAAGAGTTAAATCATTTAGAATTAAAACTTATGAAAAAAAGGGGGAGGGGTGGGCGTGTTACGGTTAACTTAGCTGCTTCCGCCCCGGCGTTGATCACACCCGTCATTCAGCGCGATCAGCGCCCTGTAAGAGAGTAGCGCCCAATCTCTAATCGAGGCGCTGCGTGGTGTCCAGTGGCTGGACCGCCGGCTGGTTGCGGGCAGCGAGTGTTCTTGAAACGGCAATCTTGATGGCGACCGCCCAAACGGCTAAATCCACCGGTAAGAACAGAAGCCGGCCCTTCACTAGGTTTCGTCCCATTCTGATCACCGTCCACTTCGACCGGTCCAGGATCAATCGGCTTAGCGGATAGTCCTTCGGCGACTCCCAATCGTTGCGGGACAGCTCTTTTTTTGCGAACTCGGTAACCGAATTATTCTGTATGGAGACGCAGTGGCTCTGTGCCACGAAGTGAATGTCCCAGCCGGCCGCGCGAATCCGCTCGCAAATATCAACATCCTCCCAGAAATTGCCCAGGCGCACGTTGTAGCGGCCGACCGTTTCCATGGCCTCCCTCCGAAACAAGACCGCATGCCCAGGAGCGAAGTGGGCTGAGCCCGTTGCGGGGCCAAATTTGGTCTCCTGGAACCGCATCCGCCAGCGCGACAGAAGCCGTTCGGGATGATCGGGGACTATTCGCGTGAAGCAGACGCCGGCTTCCTTGTGTTCTGACAGATAATTTACGCATGTTGCCAGCCAGTCTTGGGCTGGCAATACCTCGCAATTGACGCAGGCGATGAGTGTAGCAGTGCACTTTGCGAGTCCAGCATTGCGCGCGGCCGCGTTTCTTTGATTCTGGGGTAAACGGGTCAGCGAGACTTTACCCGCAGCCTCGATGCGCTTTGGGACCCTGGCAGGAACCGCAGAACCGTCATCGATCACAAAAATTTGGGAAACAGGATACGTCTGTCCGAGGCAGGCATCCAGCGTGGCTTCGATAGCCTCCGGGCGCTCGTTGAAGACAGGTACAACTACTTCCACGGTTTCAGAAGTCTGTGTGGCGGACTGGTTCGTCAGATTCATCCTGCTGCCTCCTGCCCACGCTGTTCCAACCAGCTTGCTAGCATGTGACGCAACTCAATAATTTCGGTTCGGAAGCGCCGTGGAACGCGCGATCACGTCTCCATATGCCTCATCACCGACAAAATCAGGAAGGCGTTTACAAAGCTCCGGGCCGCTCATCCAACTTTCAGAAGCATGCTTCAACTCAAGCCCACGGCTGAAATTGAATTCGTAGCCGCTTGACAATAGCGGAGACTCGAAGCAGCGCGTAGCTACCTCCGGAAGGATTCGAGCATACTCGAAAATGAGAGCACGCGGCCGGAACGACATTCCCGCAAGCACATGATCATCATAGCCCTCGGCATCGATCTTTACGAACGCGGGGAAACCGTAGCGATGTGCCAGCTGGTCCAATGTGACAACTTCCACCTCCACGCTCTCAAGCCAGCGTACACCCTGGTGAATTGGAGCCCGTTTCGCCTCCTCGTAATAGGCTTCGGCAACGGTGCTGAGCACCGAATCCTCGCAGATTCTCAATTTCAGCTTCCCAGGTGCATCGCCTGCGGCGCAGTTTTCTACTCGAACATCCCTAACCTTCGCGAGGCGCAATAACTGTTCGCAGCAACGAGGATTTGGCTCGACGGAAATGACTCTGCCACCGAGGTCGGTAAAGATCTCCGAGTACCTACCCAGGTGAGCGCCGACATCGAAAACCAGATCACCCCTCCGTATGAATGCGGAGTAAAAGCTCCGCATCTTCAGGCGGTGAGCAAATCTATCGCGATCGAAAAGGAATTGATAGCCTGACCGTAGCGGAGAGAAAACCCGACTGCCGAGGAACATTTCCCTCGCGGTAGCTTCAAGTTTGCCCATATTTAATCGCAAGATTGACGAGACTCCCCATGCTGCATGAACCGATACTAGTCTACCGCAACCGAATCGCGTAGTCGCTGCATCGGCCACAAACTGATATTCTCCTGAAACCAGTGAACAGACATCAACGTTTCGGAGAACTCCTATGAGTAAGGCTCTACTCGAAAAAATTGTAGCGGAATTGCCGGGGTTTCACTGTGGAGACACAGAGACAACACAAACCTTTTCTGAGAAGCGCAGTTCTCTCCGCGGCCCCATAGTCCAAAACATTTTGAACAGGGTGCCTGCGTGTTACGGCATCGAGCCAGAGCTCGCGCGCTTTCTGTTTGATTCGGCTTCCGACAAGAGCAAGACCCTGGAAACTGGTTCAGGGATCTCCACGCTGGTTTTTGCTCTACGCCAGACCAAGCACATCGCGATCACTCCAAGCGCTGAAGAAGCTCCATGCTCGGGGGTTTCCTTCGCGAAGATCCGCGCTGGCATTTGGAGCGGGCCCTCGGCAGGCGCACTTTGATCCTGAAAAAAGTCTCCCAGTCCGCCCACGACGTGGCCCGGCACATGCAACCGTACATAACTCGAAGGTACGGCCGAAGAGCGAAGCATCTCAACGCCCTCGGCATACATCGCGGCCTGAAATTCTGAGGCGGTCGTCAGGCCGTCGCCGAGCGGGTTTATGTTCCGCTCGACAAAGCCTTCCAGTATCAGCCTACATTTCCTGGTCCGCCCTCTTTCCACCAGCCGCCTCCACCGCCTTGCTCCCTGCGCCCCCCGTGATCGAATCCCTCCTCAGTCCGTGAAGCCAACCCGAAATGCGGTTAACCCCTTTATAATCCGCACTTCCGGAAAACGTGCCTGTAACTCCTTTAGAATCAGCACTTCCAAAACGCGGGACTTAAAACCCTTTAGAATGAACACTTACAAAAAACCCCCCGGGGGAGGGGGGCCCCTACCTCGTCTGCCTTGAGCGTCTCTTGCAATAGGTCGCAGACCTCGACTCCACGTCGTCTCTCTCCGCTACTCACTACCCACTATCACTAATCACTGCTTCTCAGAAACAACGCCCTTCCGCAACCGTCAAACAACCCAGCGGGCAAGTGTGCCCCGGAGGTGCCTAAATGGCCGGAACTCTTAGCCAGGATCTGCGCAGCGGCTTTCGCATGTTGAAGAAAAGCCCGGGTTTCACCTTCGTCGCCGTCCTCTCGCTCGCTCTCGGCATCGGCGCCAACACGGCCATCTTCACCATCATCAACGCCGTCTTCCTGCATCCCCTCCCGGTCCAGGAACCCGCTCAGCTCGCCGAAATGTTCACTCGCGACACCAAAACCGTCGAAGCTAACGCCAATTTCACGCTGACCCCCACGTCGCTGCCCAATTATGAGGACTACCGCGACCAGAACACCGTCTTCACTGGCCTGGCTGCCGTCACGTTCGCTCTCCCCCTCAATTGGGGCGGCCAAGCCGAGCCACAGCAGCTCCAGGCCTCTATGGTCAGCCCGAATTTCTTCGATGTTCTCGGCGTCAAACCCTATCGCGGCCGCTTCTTTTACCCGGACGAAGGCAAAAAGATCGGCGCTGACCCAGTCGCCATTCTCAGTTATGCTCTCTGGGCGCGCCGCTTTGGTTCCGATCCCGGCGTCGTCGGCCAGACCATCACTCTCAACGCCACCTCCTACACCGTCATCGGCGTCGCGCCGCCCAATTTCAAAGGCATCGTCTCGCTCGCTCCTCCCGACGTTCTCTGGATTCCCCTCAGCATGCGCGACTACGTCCTTACCGGTCAGCTCAAAGCTCTCCAAAATCACCGCCGCATGCGTTGGATAAACATCGTTGGCCGCTTGAAGCCCAATGTCAGCGTCGATCAGGCTCGCCCTGCCATGAAAACGATCGCCTCCGCTCTCGAGAAGGAATACCCCCGCGATAACCCGGGCCGCACCTGCGAGCTTTACCCACTCAACCAATCCGCACTCGGCATCAACCAGCGCGCTCAGTTCTCTCTCGCCGGTGGCGTCCTGATGGGCGTGGTTGGCCTCGTGTTGCTCATCGCCTGCGTGAATCTGGCTAACCTGCTGCTCGCGCAAGCCGCCAAACGCGAAAAAGAGCTCACTCTGCGCGCTGCTCTCGGTGCCGGACGTTTCCGCCTCGTTCGCCAGCTCTTAACCGAAAGCATGCTTCTCTCACTGCTTGGCGGCCTGGCTGGCCTCCTGATAGCTCTCTGGGGTAAAAAGCTCCTGTGGTCTTTCAGGCCGCCGTTTCTTCCCGAGGGCTCGATCGATATTTCCTTCGATTCTCGCGTTCTCTTCTTCACCCTTACAATCTCTCTGCTAACGGGTTTTGTCTTCGGCATCATCCCCGCTCTCAAAGCGTCCAACACCGATCTCAACGAAGTCCTGAAAGCCGGTGGACGCGGTGGAACCATGGGATGGGCTCACAACCGCATGCGCAGCTTGCTGGTGGTTTCGGAAATCGCGCTTGCTCTCGTCGCTCTCATCGGCGCAGGCCTCTTCCTGCGCAGCATGCAGAAAGCGCAGGAGATTAATCCCGGTTTCGAGTCGAAAAATCTCTTCCAGTACAATTTTGATCTTGGAGCGCTGCGCTATGAGCCCGAGCACGGCCAGCAGTTCTTCCGCGATGCCGTCGAGCGCGCCAAATCCGTTCCCGGCGTGGCCGATGCCACCGTGTCCTCCGATGGCATCCTCAACGGAGGCTTTGTAGGCACAGTTTTTCGCGCAGGCGAGCAAAGCGATCCCAACAACCGTGGCACGCTGGTCGGTTTTGACGACGTGCTGCCGGGTTATTTCGCCGCCCTCCACATTCCCACGATCAGTGGCCGCGACTTCACGGATTTCGACCGCGAGAACACCACGCACGTGGTCATCGTCAACAAAGCCATGGCCGATCTGGTTTGGCCGGGCCAGGAGCCGCTCGGCAAACGCTTCACGATCGTCGTTGACCCCAATCAATACGAGGTCATTGGCGTCGTTGCTACAACACTCGTCAACCAAGTAGGCGAAGATCCTCAGCCTGTGGCTTATATGCCGATGCGCCAGCAGTATTCTCCGGCCGGCTCGATCGTTGTGCGCACGACCGGCAATCCCGAAGCGGCGATGGGCGCGGTTCGCGCTCAGGTCAATCAGCTTGACCGAAATCTCGCGCTGACCAACGGCCAAACCGTGGAGCAGATCCTCTCGCAAGGCCTCTGGGCCGCGCGCATGGGCGCAGCTCTCCTCGGTCTGTTTGGCCTCCTCGCTCTCATTCTCGCCTCCATCGGAATCTACGGCGTTTTGTCTTATTCCGTCGCGCAGCGCACCAGCGAAATCGGCATCCGCATGGCCCTCGGCGCGCAGTCAAAACAGGTGCTGAAGCTCGTCCTCAGGCAAGGGATGCTCCTCGCCGGAGCCGGCGTTCTCGTGGGCATAGCGATCGCTCTGCCGATCACGCGTTTCGCCTCAACTCTGCTCTACGGCGTCAGCGTCTGGGACCCCGTCACCTACATCTCCATCTCTCTCTTGTTGACGGCCGTAGCCCTGTTGGCCTGCTATATCCCCGCGCGTCGCGCCACGCGCATCGATCCCTTGGTCGCCCTGCGCTTCGAGTAACGACATGGCCAAACATGCAAGCTCCAAAGCCGGGAAGGCGGAGCCACAGCGAAAATGGGCCATGTCCTGTGGATTTCTGGACGCGCAGACACGTCGCCATGACACGTCCCGGCCGCAACCGGCCGTGACGTCCGCACTAAGACTTCTCTTTTCTATAACTTACAGACTGGCGCGGCCACACTTTTCTCGGCGAGCCGCATGCACTCCTTTCGTTCGAGTATGCAACACCATCGAACGCAACGAGGGCTGCAGCCATGTCAGCCAAAAATCTCACCCGCAATGTCCGCCGACCCACCGCAGCAAAACTTTTTTCCGCGCGCGCGCTAGCAGCGCTTGCTCTCTCGGCGCTCGCGTTAACTTCCTGGACTGCCGATCGCCTTTGGCCGCGGCACATGCGCGTTACAGCGCATCATCGGCATCTTGCTCCGAAAGTCCACGGCCGAAATGTCGCGCTTCCGTTCTCGCGCGAAGTGGCTTGCGCCGAAATTGCTTCGTTCGACGATCAACTGGAGGCTTTTCTGCGCTACGAATACCTTCGCGGGCGCGATCCGGACGACGCTTCGAAAATCTTCCTGACGGCGGGGCGCACCGGCACTCGCGCGACCTACAACATTTTTCTGCTGGTCGAAAACGATCAGCTCACCGCCATCCCCCGTCTCAACCGAATGGAATCTCACGGTCTGATCACTCACTACGAGCTTGTCGCCTGGACGCGGCAGGATCTTGCTTTCGCACAACAGCAGAGCCGCATGTTCGAGAACGCCTACAACGTCCCCACGGAACAAAAACTCGAAACGCTTCCTTCTTTTCAATTGCTTCCCGCGCTTGCGGATTTTCTTGTTTTCAAATCGCAAACCGACTGGCGCGTCGTCGGCCAAAGTTCGCGAGCGCCTCAGCCGCTCACTCATCATCAGGCGCTTCGCCTCGCTTCCGACATTCTCGACGTCGCGCATTTTTACAATCTGCCGCTGGATTATTTTCTCGGCGTGGGCGCGATGGAAAACAACTACATGGATGTGAACGGCGATCTCACGCACGCCGTTTGGAAAAAGCGCGCCGAGCGCGGCGACATCGTGCTCGAGCGCGAGCGCAAGCGTGTGCTCGTCAGCGACTATTCGATTGGAACATGGCAAATTTCGCGCGAGACTCTTCGCGCCGCGCATCAGCTCTATCTGAAGGACAAGCGGCACTACGACGAGTTGCCGCCGCGGCTGCGTCCTTCGCGCGATCTCGATGTGAATTCGGTCAACAGCGAAGTGCTTACGACGTACGCTGGACTTCTTCTGCGCGATTTGCTGGACCGCTTCGGCGGCGACGTCGATCAGGCCATTGGGGCGTACAACGGCGGCATTCGCAATCCCAACCCAGCCTATGCGGCTGGCGTGAAAAACGTCGCTCTCTATGCGCGCAGGGTGCTCGAACACACGCCGCTGCCCGCAGCAAAATCTCCCGCGGCCGCTCTGCCGAATGGCACGGTGCTGTAAGTTGCGTGCTGGAGTTACGTGTTGGAGTTGCGTGCTGCCATTGCGCACTCTAGCGCGGCGTTGTTCTCACCGGCTTGGCGCTACTTAGCGGAGCGGTTCACCGCGCCTGCCCGGATGGGCAGGTTCTTGAATCGTGCGAACCTGTACGTTTTCGTTGTTGCCTAGTTTCCGAGCGTCCGCCTAGAGTAGTTGTGGGCTGGTTCTCAGTTTCAAAAAATGAAATCAATTTTTGGTCTTTCCGCACGCAAGCCAAAACCCTCTCCCCTCGAGGGCTCCGGCGACTTCCGCGTCCAGGCAGCCGAATTCAATCCGCAGAAAATTTCGCGCCATGAGTGGTGGCTGTGGTTCTCCGCGTTGCTGGTCACCGTGCTCTCGGGTGTGGCCTTCCTGCTGTCCTCGATTCATTCGTTCTTTCGGCACGCGGATTATTTTTACGAAATCCGCTCCGATCAAGCGCGCTGGGCCACGCTCTGTTTGGTTCTCATTTTTAACGCCTGGCTGGTCTATCGCCAGTGGTCGTTCCGGCGTATGCGAAGGCAATCCACGGGGCTGCCGGTCGATTCGCCGGCTGCTCCACTGCAGATATTGGAATCGGTTGGCCTTGATCCGGTAACGGGCTTGTACACGCGCTCTTCCCTCGAACAGCATCTCGGAAAAGAGATCGCCCGCGCGCGGCGCCAAAACACGGCGTTGAGCCTCGCCACTGTTCACGTGGACGAGTTCGCTCATCTCAGCGCGCGCTATGGCAAGTCCGCAGTGGACGCCGCGCTGAAGGAACTCGCTCGCCGCCTGAAAAAGGCCAGCCGCGGTTCGGATATTGCCGCGCGGCTCAGCGAGGATGATTTTCTACTGTTGCTTCCCGAGTGCGGCGTGAACGAGGTGAAGCAGGTTTTGGGCCGGCTTGGCGCCGTCGAAGTGGGTTCGTCTGGTCAAAAAACCCCGCTCAACTTCACCACCGGCTGGGTGGACTATCAGCCCGGCGATCTGCCCGCCGATTTGCTCAAGCGCGCAGCGGATCTTCTGCATCTTTACGACACGGCCGCCCACGACAGCTTTTCCACGACGCTCGCGCCGCATTAATATCGTGAGTGTCGTGTCCCGGCAAAAGCCGCTATTTCGTGACCAATCGGAAAACATGGATGGACATCCTAGCGTGAAAATACTCTTGTGCTCATGGATTCCGGGCCGTAGAATTACCAGCCGCCGGGGCCAAATCTATGTGCACAGAACTTGACGGTCTGAAACGCGATGCTGTCCAGGTGTTCCGCGAAGTGAGGAATATTCGCAGATCCAAAGACGTGTCCTTTGACGAAGACGCGGAATTGAACGGCGAGAAACACAAACGCATCCATGCCGTGCTTAAGCACCTGCTCGTCGGGCATGAAGGCAAACCGTGTCCCGCTGGGGACAGACCGATTGTGAGGCTCCCACAGGCTCTTAGATGAGGCGCGTATAGGCCATTGTTCCAACGTAAGTTTGCGGCGAACTGTTATCGGAAACGGACGCGCCACGGCCAATCGTGGTTAAGCCCTCCCCTTCTCTTGTCGAAAAAAGTTCCCCGGTTTTAGATTCCCAGCAACCTAATTTGCGAATTTTCTTCGCTGAATCGCCGGTTCCCACTAGAATTCGCATGACCTTAAAAGAGACGGAATGAGAGTTCAACTGGCACAGGAGCGTTTATGAAAGTTGCGCAGTCTGCAAAATCTCCGAGAGTTCTGGTGATCGACGTCGGCGGCACGAATGTCAAGCTGCTGGCGACGGGGCAAAAAGAGGCGCGAAAATATCCGTCTGGTCCAACGATGACGCCTCGCAAGATGGTCCAGTTGGTGAAGAAGGCAGTGGCTGATTGGAAGTACGACTGCATTTCGCTGGGTTATCCTGGGCCGATCATCAATGGGCATCCGCTTCGCGAACCACACAACCTCGGGCGCGGATGGGTGGGATTCAACTTTCAAAAAGCATTTGGCTGCCCTGTAAAGATACTGAACGATGCCGCGATGCAGGCGATTGGCAGCTACAAGGGGCGACGCATGTTGTTTCTCGGATTAGGGACGGGGCTTGGATCGGCGATGATCGTCGAGGGAATCCTGCAGCCGATGGAGCTGGCGCACCTTGCCTATAAGAATGGAAAATCCTACGAGGACTATCTTGGATTGCGCGGGCTCGAACGAATGGGCAAGAAAAAATGGCGGCGGTACGTGGGCAAGATTACGAAGAGATTGAAGATCGCACTCGATGCGGACTATGTGGTGCTTGGCGGGGGAAATTGCAAGAAATTGAAGGAGCTGCCTTCCGGGGCACAGCTCGGTAATAACGAAAATGCGTTTCTTGGCGGATTTCGCATGTGGCAGAAAAATCAGGTGGCGAACCCTTTCTGAAGTGGAGCGATTCGCGTGTTACCGGAACGACGGTCCGCCTCGGAAGGCGGACTCTACAACATCGAGGAGGCATTCCATGGAACTGTGGTCACGGCGCAAGTTTTTTCTAACGTCGCTTGCGAGCAGCTTTGCCGCGGGCGCCGGCAGGGTTTTTGGGCGCTCGCTTCCATCGGATAAGGCTGCGCTGGCCCCACCGCCGGCTCAAGGGACGCGGCCGATTATTATTTCCAGCGCCAACGGACTTCATGCGCTCGATAAGGGGATGGACATTTTGAAAAAAGGCGGCGATACGCTGGATGCTGTCGTCGCGGCCGTTACTGTTGTGGAAGACGACCCGAACGACGATTCGGTCGGCTACGGGGGATTGCCGAACGAGGAAGGTGAAGTGGAACTGGACGCAAGCGTGATGCATGGGCCGACACATCGCGCGGGATCCGTCGCGGGCGTAAGGCGCATCAAGAATGTTGCGCGGCTGGCACAAACAGTGATGGAGAAAACAAATCACGTGATGATCGTCGGGGAGGGTGCGCACAGATTTGCGGTGGCGGAAGGGTTTGAGGAGATGAATCTGCTTACCGAGCATTCGCGCAAGATTTGGCTGGCGTGGAAGGCGGCTTCATCGGTGAATTGGCGGCCGGGGATTGATTCGCCGGAATGGAAAGAACACCTCGCTGCCATTTTTGATGGCGACGAGACGAAGATGGCATATGCGGAGCGCGTGATTGCGCATCCGCCGACGGGGACGATTCCGTGCATGGCGGTGAATGAAAAAGGAGACATTTCGGCGACGACGACGACTTCGGGGTTGTCGTGGAAAATTCCGGGGCGCGTGGGAGATTCGCCGATTATTGGAGCGGGATGCTGTGTTGACAACGAAGTGGGCGCGGCGGGATCGACCGGAAAGGGCGAGGAAAATATCAAGATTTCTGGCGGGCACACGATTATTGAAATGATGCGGCGCGGAAAGTCACCCGAAGAGGCTTGTCTCGAGGCGCTGGTGCGCATCGCTCGCAATTACAACAACGACAAGAAAAAACTGGCGACGTTTCACATTTTCTTTTACGCGCTGAATAAAGACGGGGCGCACGGAGCGGCGTCTCTGTGGCGCAATCATTACGAGGAAAAGGGGCATTCGGTGTATGCAGTGCACGACGGAACGCAGGCGCGGCTTGCCGAATGCAAACCATTCTTCGACGAAGTCAATACGCATGGATAGCGTCCACGGATAAAATGGATTTATGGACCAAGCGAACATTTTGATTATTGGCGGCGGCGTCGTGGGGTGCGCGATTGCGCGCGCTGTTTCCGCGCGGTGGCAGGATGTTTTTCTTGTCGAGCAGAATCCCAAGCTGGGCATGGCGACCAGTTCGCGGAATAGCGGCGTCATTCACTCCGGCATCTACTATCCGAAGAACTCGTTGAAGGCGCGGCATTGCGTTGAGGGCAACCGGCTGACGTATGAGTTCTGCAAAAAACATAATGTTCCGTTTCGCCATACGGGGAAATTGGTGGTGGCCGCCAACGCGCGGGAGGTGCCCGAGCTCGCTGCGTTGATCAAAAAAGGCGAAGACAATGGGGTGGAAGGATTAAGGTTGATCGGGCCCGAGGAGGTTCGCAAGCGTGAGCCACACATCGCTGGTGTGGCGGCGATTGAAGTTCCTTCCACCGGCATCGTTTCTGCCGAGGAGTTGGTACACGCGTACGCGCGCATTGCTACGGGACAAGGCGCGGAGATCGTCACGCGCGCTCGCGTCGTTTCGCTGGAACCGGTGGTTGGCGCGATTCGCGTTGGGCTGCGTATTGGGGACGAAGACGATGTGCAGGACGAAACGATTGAAGCGCGCTGTGTGATCAATGCGGCCGGGCTTTACGCGGACGAAGTGGCGGCTTTGGTGGGAAATCATTCGTGGAAGATCTATCCGGTGCGCGGAGAGTATTGCGAGATTCGCGGGGCGCGGGCTTCTTTGATCAACGACCTTGTATATCCTTTGCCGCATGCGCATGGGCTCAGCCTTGGAGTGCATTTTACGAAGACGCTTTGGGGAACGGTTTTGGTGGGGCCGACGGCGACGTACGTCGAGGGAAAAGATAATTATGAGCGCGACCGCTTGCCGATTGCGGATTTTGCTCATAGCGCGAAGACCCTTTTGCCGGAGATCGAGGAGAAGGATTTACAGCTTGGGTATTCGGGATTGCGGCCGAAGCTCGTGCCTCCGGATGGAAAGGGCATCGCGGATTTTGTGATTACGCGCGATCCGGCGGTGCCGCAGGCGATTCAGCTGGTGGGGATTGAGTCGCCGGGACTGACAGCGGCGATTTCGATTGCGGAGCATGTCGCGCAACTCGTAGCGGAAACGTTTGATTGAGCCTCGCCGCGGCGCGTTCCTTGCCAGACGGGCACGGCGTGCCGTGCCCCTACGAAGTGAATCGGTCAATGAGAATGTTTATTCTACGATGATGCGGAGAAACTTTTTCTTTCCGGCGCGAAGCAAAAATTCGACGGGCTTGCTCAGATCGATGTCTTTGCGCGAATCGTCCACGCGGACACCATCGATTTCTACGCCGCCTTGCTCGATGAGCCGTATCGCCTCGCTTTTTGAGGGAGCGAGCTTTAATTCTGCAAGGAGGGCCACAAGCTTTTTTGCCGGCCCGCGTGGAATCCGCTGAACTTCTGCTTCTACTGGGGCTTGGCGATCGCGGAAGACGCGTTGGAAATTTTCGGCGGCTTTGCGTGCGGCTTCTGCGCCGTGAAAACCGGCGATCACTTCCTCGGCTAGGCGCATTTTTACGTCCATCGGGTGAGCTACGCCGGCCGCGACTTCTTTTTTTAGGGCGGTAATTTCGGCCGGCGTCCGGTCGGTCACGAGATCGTAGTAAGTCCACATCAAATCATCCGGAATGGACATCAGTTTTCCAAACATTTCGCTGGGCGGTTCGGTGATGCCGATGTAGTTGCCGAGGCTCTTGGACATTTTGCGCTGGCCGTCGAGGCCGACGAGGATGGGCATAGTGAGGGCGACTTCGCCCGCGAGGCCGTAGGCGCGCTGGATGTCGCGGTGCACGAGGATATTGAACTTCTGCTCGGTCGCCCCGATCTCGACATCGGATTTGAGGGCGACAGCATCATAGGCAGTGAGAAGCGGATAGAGGAGTTCGTGGACGGAGATGGGCTGGTGCTGTTCGAGGCGGGTGCGGAAGTCTTCGCGCTCGAGCATGCGAGCGAGGCTATAGTGGCCGCAGATGCGGACGATGTCGTAGCTGGATAATTTGTCGAGCCATTCGGAGTTGTAGCGGACTTCGGTTTTTTGCGGGTCGAGGAGTTTGAAGACTTGCGCGAGGTAGGTTTTGGCGTTGGCGTCGACCTGCTCGCGAGTGAGCGGCGGGCGGGTTTCGGACTGTCCCGTGGGATCGCCGATCATCGCGGAAAAATCGCCGATGAGAAAAATGGCGGTGTGGCCGAGGTCTTGAAAATGTTTCAGCTTGCGGAGGACGACGGTGTGGCCGAGGTGGATGTCGGGCGCCGTCGGATCCACGCCGAGGTATGCGCGAAGCGGCTTGCCGGTTTTCAGTGAGTTTTCGAGCTTCGCCTTGAGTTCGGCTTCGGGGATGATCTCGGCCGTACCTTTTTTTAGGTATGCGAGCTGCTCTTCGACGGGTTTGAATTTAGTTTCGGCCATTTTTCGTTCAGGATACGCCAATGACGCGGCGGCCTTCGATTTTGTATCGGCCTTCGAGCACGATTCGAACAGCCTCGGAATAAATTCTGTGTTCTTCCTGCAAGATTCTCGCGGAAAGAGTGTCCTCGGTGTCGTCGTCTCTTACGGGCACGACAGACTGGAGAACGATTGGCCCGGCATCGAGATTCTCGTCCACAAAATGGACGGTGCAGCCGGCAAATTTCACGCCGTATTCGAGAGCTTGGCGCTGCGATTCGAGGCCGGGAAAAGAGGGCAGCAGCGACGGGTGAATGTTCAGGATGCGGTTTGGGAACGAAGCAACGAAATAGGGCGAAAGCAGCCGCATATAGCCGGCCAGGCAGACGAGGTCGACTTTGAACTCGTTCAGAACTGCCACGACCTGGCGGTCATACGTTTCGCGTTCCAATCCTTTGGAGGGGATAGCGCGAGTGGCAATGCCGCGCGATTTTGCGCGTTCGAGGCCAGGCGCGCCCTCGCGATTGCTGATCACGACTGCGATTTCCGCGTTCGGAATTCGGCCGGATGCAATGCTCTCCGCAAGCGCTTCGAAGTTCGAACCGCGGCCGCTCAACAGCACGCCTAAGCGTTTCTTCATAAACAAAAAACGTTAACACAACGGCGGGCATCGGCAAAACTTGGGCTGTACCTCTGGCGTATACCGAGCGCGTCCAGTGGAATAGGCAATTGCATCGCAAAGTTTGGGTGACCGCGTTAGAATGCCGGTTCGCCGAACGTAAATTCATATCGAAAGCGCAGGCCATGACCAATCGTATCGACCCGATTCGCAGGAAGTCTCTGTACGCAATGATCCTGTTTCTTCTGGCGTCCGGCTTCTGGGCCAGCGCTTCTTTTGCGCAGACGAGTGCGCCTCCGAAGGCTCAAAGAATTTCGCGCGATCCGGCGGAGCCGCTGACGGGGACGCCGCATCCAAAGATTCCGCCGCGGCCGTTGGGCGCGATCCCGCGTGCATCGGTGGATGAAAAGTCCATGCGCGCGCTGATTCATGAACTGGTGGGCTGCGGGACGCGGCTGACACTTTCTTCGTGGGACGATCCGAAGAGAGGTGCGGGATGCGGACGCGACAAAATCGTCGCGCGATTCGACGAGATTGCAAAGGATTCCGGAGGGAAGCTGCAGGTGGTGGTGGACAAATTCGAATCCACGTCCGCGCGGACAGGGGATAAACCGATTCCGCTCGAAAATGTGTACGCTATTTTGCCAGGTTCCGACGAGAAGCTCGCGAAAACTATTTTCCTCGTTTCAGGGCATTTTGATTCGCGGCCTTCGAACGTGATGGATCCGGAGGCTGATGCTCCCGGCGCAGATGATGACGGGTCCGGCGTGGCGGTGAGCGTGGAGTGCGCGCGTTTGCTCAGCAAAGCTGGAGCGAACGGGCGGGGAACATATCGCGCTACGATACTTTTTGCAGCGGTTTCTGGCGAGGAGCAGGGGTTGCTCGGCAGCACGCACCTGGTGGACTGGGTGAAACAGCAAGGTTACACGGTGGGCGGGATGCTGGACGATGACATTGTTGGCGCGGACACAGCGCCTGGCGGGCCGCATCGCGTGCGGCTCTTCTCCGGGAACGGAGAGATTGAAGATGCGGACTCGCCGTCGCGGGAACTGGCGCGCGCGGTGGAAGAGATTGACGGGCGCGCGGCCATACGGCTGATTTTCCGCGTGGACCGCTATGGACGCGGCGGCGATCACTATCCGTTTTACAAGGCGGGGCTGCCGGGAGTGCGTTTCACGGAGCCGCTCGAGGATTACAACCATCAGCATCAGACGCCGCGCACGGAAAACGGAATCGAGTATGGAGACTTCGAGAAATATTTGAACTTTACGTTTATGGGAGACGTGGCGCGGGACAACGCGGAGGCGCTGCGGCAGTTGGCGCTGGCTCCGGTGGCGCCGACAGGTGCGAAGCTGGCGGGAGCGGTGACGCCGGATGCGAAAGTGTCGTGGTCGGCGGAGGAAGATCCGGAACGCGTGGGATTCGAGATTCTTTGGCGGGAGACAAGCGAGCCGCGCTGGCAGGTTTATGATTTCGCGACAGCGGCGGGCGAGACGGTTCTGAAAGGCGTTTCGACTGACAATCATTTCTTTGCGGTGCGGTCCGTCGGAAAGAACGGAGCGCGGTCGATAGCAGTGATAGCCGAGGCGGAGAGGCGTGCGCCGCCGGTGCCGAGCAATGCGCCGAAGCAGTAGTCTCATTGTCGATGAAAAATCGTTAGTGGCCCAGTCCGACGAGGAGCGGGTGAAACGAGCCCGCAAACCAGCCAAATCTTGACCCGCAGGGCGGTGGAGCGCATAATTTTGCCGGAGATAGTACCGGTCCCCGCCCTCAATCTCCCTACCACAACTACAAGTCTGGGCATGGTGATTCGTCATGCGTACTTTGCTGGTTTCATTGACTCGCGCGCGGTATTTTCAGACGGCCATTTTGATTGTTTCGCTAACAAGCGCCGCCGCTTTGATGGTGACTTGCAGCGGGACGACGACTCCCATGCAAATGAACAACGCAATGGGGACGGTGAACGTAAGCATGAGCGACCCGCCGAGCTGCGCGGGCTCATCGGGGACCTTCGCACACGTATTCATCACTGTGCAATCGGTAATGGCGCATACCAGCGCGACGGCGGACGCGAATAGCGCGGGATGGCAGGAATTGGCGCCACAATTGGCGACACAACCGATGCAGATCGATTTGTTTTCGACGGCGCAGACGAACTGCGTGCTCGCGCAGCTCGGCTCGGCGCAACTGCCCGCCGGAAGCTATCAGCAAATTCGGCTCATTTTGCTTTCGAATACGCCGAGCGCGGGAAGCGCCACGCCGGCCACAAATGCTTGCGCAGGAAATGGTTTTAACTGCGTGGTGTTGAATGACAGTACAGGGACGATTCACGAACTGCAGTTGAGCAGCCAGGATGAAACCGGGCTTAAGATTCCGCCGGGACAGATTGTAGGCGGGCCGATTCAAGTCACCGCCGGACAGAGCGTCGATCTGAACATCGATTTCAACGCTTGCGCCTCGATCATCGTGCAAGGGAACGGACGATACCGCTTGAAGCCCACGCTGACGGCTGGTCAAGTGAGCCCGAACAACTCAGGAATTAGCGGGCAAATCGTGGATTCATTGACGAAGGCCCGAATCTCCGGCCCCGTGCTGGTAGCGATCGAGCAGACAGACAGCACCGGAATCGACCGCATCCTGATGGAAGCGTCCGTCGATGCCAATGGGAATTTCCGCTTTTGTCCGTTGCCAACCGGGACGTTTGACATCGTTGCGGTGGCGCTGGGACCAAACAATCTTCCCTACAACGCGACGGCGGTATTAAACGTGCCCAACGGCCAAAGTCTTGGACCAATTCCCCTAGTGGCGGAGACGGGAGCGAGCGGGCCAGCGGTTTTGCAGGGGTTTGTGACGGCAACGGCGGGAACCACGCCGGCGCAGATTGATGCCGCGATGGCCGCGCTGCAAACCATTTCCGTGCCGGGAGGGACCACACGGCAGTTGAGTATCCCTCTGGAAACCGCGCCGGCAACTCCCACTTCCCCAGCGCAAGCTTCGACAAACCCTCTCGCGGTCGCTTCCAATACCGCTTGTCCGGTGGGAAGCCCGGCGAACGCGAACTGCGCGCAGTACACCCTTGTGGTGCCGGCAAGCAATCCGAGTGTTGGCGTGTTCGTTGCATCCGGATTCACGTATAGCGTGCCGGCGTCGGGAGACGTGCTGTTCAGCGTCGACGCCGTCGCCACGCGGCCAAGCAGTGGTGGAGCATCCATCTGTACGCCCGCGGAACAGATGACCTCGAAGGACGTGAACGGGCAGCCGCTGAAAGTGACGCCGGGAACGATTACAAATGCAGCGGAGTTGGACTTTTCTGTTTGCATGTGACGAGATCGGAGCTGACCTGCGACGATCTACCTAATAACCCGAGGCAGTCAGATCGCACGCTATATGGCGGATGAGTTCTGTGTGCCCTGCGTTTGGCGTTAGGGAGCTGGGACGCGTTGGGCGAAGGTGATGAAGTGGCCGCTCGAGTCCTGGACAGCGAACTCGCGCATGCCGTAGAAGGCGGTGCGCTCGGGCATGACTTTTTTCACGTCTTTCATGGCGGCTAGAACAGCGTCCAGGTCGTCAACTTCCAGATAGAGATAGGTGGGGCCTTTTCTGGCCGCCGCCGACATTGAGGGCGGGGCGTCTTTCTCCACGCTGGCGTACGTTTGATACATCACTTCGGCGGAGCCCTTCTGAAAAGCGACGAAGGCAATCTTGCTCCCGTCGGGGACTTCGATGGCTTTTGTGAAGCCAAGTCGATCGATCCAGAAGGGCAGAATTGGCTCGATTTCATTAACGAGCAGGACTGGGGTAATGCGTTTTACGTTCATGGATTTCGTCTCCTAAGCTAGGATTCACATCTACATCTCCGAGAGATTGGGAGTCTGTTTTATGAACGTTCTTTTGGTCTGTGCAAGCACATCGGCAAATTCCTATCGATGCAGCATTGCTGGATCAAACGCGTTCGTAATTACCTAGATCGGCTCGAATTCCAAGCCTTGCGAACAGCTCGTGCGGATCGAAATTCATTCGCTCATGCAGCGCGGCGACAGCCTGACGCACCGGGTCCATGGCCGCGTCATTTTCCCATTCGACGATGGTGACGAAGTTGAATTCACCAGGACCGGAAGCTTGTTCCAAAATGAAGTCCTGCAGGAAGCCGGCTTGCGATTTGAGAAGCTCATGGGTCGCATGAACCTTCTCGAGAAACTCTTCGCGAGCGTGAGCCGGGACGACAAATTTGTCGACTCTGTACGCCTTTGTATTCACGTTTGACCAACCTTCCTGCTCGATCCGAGCTAGATTGCGAGGCGACTTTCTTCTTGCAACCCGTAGTAGTATTAATTAGACTAGTCAAGGATAGAAAAGGCCAAAAATGAAGTCAAGGAGATTTTCAATGAACGCCAAAGCGGAAATAGAAAAGAAAGACGCCCGGGTGCAGGAGCGACAGCTCGGGGAATTGATTTCGATCGGCCCGGCAATGCTGCGGGATTTCGAGTTGCTGGAGATTCGCAGCGTGGCGGATCTGGCGAGGCAGAATCCGCGGCGGCTTTATGAAAAGATGGAGCGAGTGACGGGGCAGCGGCAGGATCCTTGCGTGCTGGATACGTTTTGCGCGGCGGTGGCGCAGGCGCGCAATCCCCGGCTGGCGGCGGAGAAGTGCCAGTGGTGGTGGTGGAGCAGGAGAAGGATAAAGCGAAGTAAAGGCGTAAGGAAATAAGGAAGAGAAAGAGAGCACAGAAGAAAAATAACGCGGAGACGTGGAGACCGCAGAGGAGCGCGGAGAGCGTGAAGAGGATTGGTCAGGCAAAAAAGGAATCGACGCTGACGACCCCGGACTTGGTATTGCTGAGTCTGTTGGCGGAACGGCCGATGCACGGGTATCAGGCGAATGCGGAATTGGAGCGGCGCGAGATTCGGGATTGGGCGGGGATTTCGCGGCCGCAGGTTTACTACT
>Ga0210405_10000817_pt1 | contig 38582 bp, 34 predicted proteins | sample IncBWH11MmetaG_FD_155492 | JGI IMG/M metagenome (GOLD analysis project Ga0210405, IMG submission 155492) | Forest soil microbial communities from Barre Woods Harvard Forest LTER site, Petersham, Massachusetts, United States - Inc-BW-H-11-M | ecosystem: Environmental > Terrestrial > Soil >... | reverse complement strand
AGTCGCCGGGTCGCCAGCCCGAGGCAATCCGCGCGCGGCTCGCCGAACAGATCGCGACACTGTTGGCGCAGTCCGAGCGCTTCGATCCCGACCGGCTGCACCAGGAAGCGATCCTGATCGCGAGCAAAGCCGACGTGCGCGAGGAGCTTGACCGGCTGGTTGCGCACGTCGCGCAGGCGAAAAACCTCATCGAGCAGGGCGGCGCCATCGGCCGCCGCCTCGACTTCCTTGCGCAAGAGCTCAACCGCGAAGCCAACACGCTGTGTTCGAAGGCGAACGATCTCGAGCTCACCAATATCGGTCTTGAGCTCAAAGCGACGGTCGAGCAATTCCGCGAGCAAGTGCAGAACGTGGAATAGGCCATGGCGCGCAACCAAGAAATAAAGTTTCTATCCGAGAGTTTACTCGTTCCCGACGAGATTGTCGTTTTAGGAAGGTTTGTGGACGAAAAAAGTTATTTTCAGCAAGACATTTATGCTTTTTCAGAAACACATTTTTTCAAACTTCGAATTAACGATGGAGTGCCCGCGAAATTGCTGAAATACAGGCGGCTGACTTCTCCTGTCCTCAGAGAGAGCAGCTATGAGACCCATGAGCTCCCAGACGAGTCGTCCCAGAAGGCGGCCTTATATATTTTTGAAAATATTACGATTGCAGGAGTGGTAAGAAAAAAACGGCAGCAGTTCGTGGCTGAAGATATGCTGCTGAATGTTGATTCTGTGTATCGGGACGAAGGTCAGAGTGTGCTGTATCGCGTTATCGAAATCGAGCGTTTCCAAGATCAAACTTCGGCCGACGTGCGCGATGAAGCTGTTGAAGAAATTATAAAATTTTTTCGTGTGAAGCCGTACGAACTATTGCCCTATTCAAATATTCATATGGTGAATATGATCCGCAGGTCGGAATATTTTAGAAGCGAATTGTCAAAGAGGACCCACGTGGGCCGACTGATTTTAATAGACGGCGGAAGTGCGACAGGCAAATCAACCATAAAAAGTTTGTTGACCGATAAATACAAGCTACGCTACGCACCAAGAGACACTACGCGGGCTTCTCGCCCGGATGATTTGCTAACGCGCGACTACAATTTTGTGTCACGTGCTGAATTCAATCTAAGGGCTTTAATGGGGGACTATATAGAGTTTCGAGATTTCCTGTTCGACATGAGCTATGGCCTGCCGTGGTTGGAATTTGTTGGTCCCCTTTCGCGGGGGGAAGATGTGATGGCTCTGATCAATCTAGGAAATGGCTATTTCACGAAGAGACTTTTTCCAGAAGCGACCTTGGTTCTTTTGTTTGCCGATCTGGAAATCATCCGCGCGAGATTAGAATCGCGCGGCACGATGACAGAGGAGCAAATCGAGGAGCGTCTAGAAAATAATCGCCTCGCGAGAACCTATCTTGACGCGTATGATCTTGCGATTAACACTTCTGAAGTCGGCCCCGAAGAGGCTGCGGAGAGAATACTCCGTCGTTGAGGAGAATCCTCCATGGATTCAACTTATTTAGCCGCATTCTACGACGATATTAACAACGAAATACGTCGGCTTCGCGACGAGCAGTGGAGGTTGTCGTACTACTTTGTGGTGGAGGGAATGGGGGTTATTTACCTTTTTTCCGATAGCAAGATGGAAAGATTTTTGAATATCTATGTGCTTTTGCTCGCAGTCGCTCTGCAGGTGGGGTGCGTAGTAGTATACTGGCTCCATCTTCATACGAATCATCGATACATTGGTCGGGCAAGAGTGGTGCGGCGAAGGCTCGAGTCTTTCTTTGGCTTGCACGATCTGAAACTTCCTTCTGGAGAGCAAGTAGTGCCGCTTGAATGGAAGTCACTTACGCTCAGTAAATGGTTCGAATATGACACTGTTGTCGCTCCGCTCATGCTGTTTGTTCTCAGCGTTCAGGGTGGCAGTCTATACGTAATCGTTAGTCGCATTCTTGTGCTGACGAAATGTTGAGCATTACGTCGAATCTGATTGAGGCTTATGGAAAGGTCTTGAGCCAATTTGACTACGTCATTGTACAGCATCTTAAACAGGATACGGTTGAGTTCGTGGGGCAGCTCGGCCGGGCTGGATGCCAAATCTCTAAAGTGATTGGCATCAGCTATTCAGTCGACGCCGATGCGCTTGACCGGCTACGAGAGGAAGGGGTCGATGTCGAAGTAAGAGGCTTTGCTGAACTGCCTGGTTATCTCTACGAGATCATTTTTCGGCGTGATCGCCCAGTGGTCTTGCTGGATGTCGGAGGGTACGGAAGCGAAGTCGCTGCCTCTGAATTGTCGTCAAGGGTGCTTCGCTTTGTTGTTGAAGATACAAAAAATGGCCTTTGGCGATACCAGTCAATTCTCCCTCAATGTCCGATAATGGAAGTTGCGAGCATCGAAAACAAAGCGGTAGAAAACGCCTTTGTCGGACGGCGAATTGTCGATGGCATGTGGAGCTTCTTTTCCGAAGCTGGCATTTCGTTTCCAACGCGAGGCTATGTCGTTCTGGGATTTGGCGGGATTGGGCAGAGCGTTTGCTCAGCACTTGCTTTGAGGGGTATTAACGCCGGGGTAGTTGAGTCAAGTGAACGAGGGCTCGCGTTAGCTGAGGCGATAGGCCATCGGATCGCACGGTCAATCAACGGCTTCGCGGATGCCGAAGTCCTTATCGGTTGTACCGGTACTTCCTCGATTAGTATGGAGCAGTTAAAAAGCCAACAAATGCGGCCGTTTCTAATCAGCGGCAGCTCAAAACGAATCGAATTTGGGGACATATTGACCAGAGGCACGGTGTCACCGTCGCCACTAGGGAACGCTCTTGTTGAGAAGAGTACAGGAGCGGTGATCGTGAATAATGGGGAGCCAATAAATCTTCGTTATGGGAGTCTGAATAACGAGACCAGCGATTTTATGTTCGCAAATATCATTGCAGCGATTATCGAAGGCAGTGAGGCTCGTGAAACGAAAATATTCAAACTTTCGGACAAATGGCAGCAGGAAATATGTCGTTTATGGGCCGAATATTATCTCAGGTCGAAAGCCTGAGGTTCACTACATAGACAGCACGGTGCGGCCGACAACCCTGCCGGCGCGCAGATCGTCGAGCGCGGCTTGTGCCTCGCGAAACGGGCGCTCCCGGGTCGGGATCGGTGCGATCTTGCCGGTGCGCGCCAGTTCGATCAGTTCACGCGCTTGCGCCAAAGTGCCGGTCAAGGTGCCTTCGATGGTCATGGCCTTGATCGCGAACATGGCGGCGGCCATTGCAAACGTGCCGCCGAGCAGTCCCGTCACCACGATCTTGCCGCCGCGCGCCAGTACGCCGGTGCAGAATTGCAGCGAGCGATCGGAGCCGACGAAGTCGCACACGGCCAGGACCCCGCCGGTTGCCGACACGATTGCCCGCCGTGCTTGCGGGTCCGATGGGTCATAAGCCGCCGCCGCGCCGGCCGCGAGCGCCGCGTCGCGTTTCTGCGCATCGATGTCGGCAACGATCGGCGGCTGGCGAAACAAGGCGCGCGCGATGGCAAGCCCCATCATGCCGACCCCGCCGAGGCCGACAAGCAGCACCGGGCCACGTTCGGCCCGCGCGTCGAGATGCTTCAGAGCGCCGTAAGCGGTCAGGCCGGAGCACATCAGCGGACCCGCGATCGCGGCGGAAAGCGGTGCGTAATCAATAAGATAACGCGGGTGCGGGACGAGCACATGGCTGGCAAAGCCGCCGTCCGCGGCGATGCCGAGATGATGATGAGCCGAGCACAGATTCTCCTCGCCGGCGCGGCAGGCTGTGCAGGTGCCGCAGCCGATCCAGGGATAGACCGCGACGCGCTCGCCGATGGCGGCGCCTGCGGCATCCGGGCCTAAGCTTTCGATCACGCCGGCAATCTCGTGGCCGAGCGTAAAGGGGAGAGCGCGATCCTTGGTGATGTCGAGCCGTTTGTCGTTGCCAAGCGCAAAATAGCCGTCCTGCAAATGCAGGTCCGAATGGCACACGCCGCAGCGCTCGACGCGCACCAGCACGTCGCTGCCGCGCGGCGTCGGGCAATCGACGATGGTCTCGCAGAGCGGCTCGCCGTAAGCGACCAGCGACTGGCGGTGCATTTTTGTCATCGACGTGTTCGTCTCCTCGCCGGCGCCATCATGCCTCATGAGCGCGGTGGGCGGCCAGCGCCCGCGCCAGCGCGACAAAGCCCTCGACCGAAATGTCTTCGGCGCGCGCGGTCGGGTCAAGGCCGGCCGCCGCGAGCAGCGCCGGCACATCGGCGCCGAGCGCGCGCAGGCTTTGGCGGAGCATTTTGCGTCTCTGGCCGAACGCGGCCTGGGTTACGTTCTCGAGGATCTTGCGATCACAGGCCGCCGGCGCCGGCCGCGGCACCAAACGCACGACCGAAGATGTAACCTTCGGCGGCGGCACGAAGGCCGATGGGTTGACGTCGAAGAGAATGCGCGCCTCGCAGCGCCATTGCGTGAGCACCGACAATCGGCCGTAGGTTTTCGAACCAGGCGCCGCGACGATGCGCTGCGCCACCTCGCGCTGAAACATCAGCACGGCGCTGTCGTACCAGGGTGGCCACGGCTCGACGATGAGCCACGAGACCAAAAGCGCGGTAGCGACGTTGTAGGGCAGATTGGCAACGATGCGGACGGGAGTGCGCCCGATGTGCGGGCGCGGATCGAAGGTCAGCGCGTCCGCCGCCACGATGTCGAGGCGGCCGGGATAATGCGCGGCGATCTCCTGCAAGGCCGCGATGGCGCGATCGTCGCGCTCGACCGCAATGACGCGGCCGGCGCCCAGCGCCAGCAGCGCGCGGGTGAGGCCGCCGGGCCCGGGACCAACCTCGTACACTGTGGCATCGGCGAGCGGGGCTGCGGCGCGCGCAATGCGTTCGGTGAGATTGAGGTCGAAAAGAAAATTCTGTCCGAGCGATTTCTTCGCCTTAAGACCGTGGCGGCGAATGACCTCGCGCAGCGGCGGCAGGCCGTCCTTGGCGCCGGTCACGACGCGGCGAGGGAAGCGGGGCTTTCGACCATGGCCAGCCGCGCCGCAAGCCGCAGCGCGGCGACGAGGCTCGTCGGGTCGGCGCGGCCGGTTCCGGCAATGTCGAAAGCGGTGCCGTGGTCGGGCGAGGTGCGCACGAAAGGCAGGCCGAGTGTGACGTTCACGGCGTGGTCGAAGGCCAGCGTCTTGATCGGGATCAGCGCCTGGTCGTGATACATGCACAAGGCGACGTCGTAGGTGGCGCGGGCCTGGGCGTGGAACAGCGAATCCGCGGGCAGCGGACCGCGGGCGTCGATGCCATCGGCGACGAGGCGGGCGACCGCGGGCGCAACGATGGCGCCGTCCTCCTCGCCCAGCGTGCCGTCCTCGCCGGCATGGGGGTTGAGCCCGGCAATCGCCAGGCGCGGGTGGGGCAGGCCGAACCGCTTGGCCAAATCGCGCGCGACGATGCGGCCGGTATCGACCACGAGTTCGACCGAGAGCCGCTTGAAAATCTCCTTGAGCGGCAGATGGATCGTCACCGGTACGACGGCGAGCTCCGGCGACCACAGCATCATCACCGGGCGGAGCGACTTGCCGGTCGCTTCGTGAACCAATGTGGCCAGGAACTCGGTGTGGCCGGGCTCGGCGAAACCCCAATTGTAGAGCACGTTCTTGGCCACCGGATTGGTGACGATGGCGGCAGCAGATCCCGCCATGACGTCGGCTGTGGCGCGGCGGATCGAGGCCACGGCGGCCGGCGCACTGGATCGATCCGGGCGGCCGGGCGCGGCGGTGACCGGCACATCGATGGCGACAACCGGAAGCGCCGCGCCAAACGCCGCCGCCGCGGTCCGCGGCGTCACGGTGGCGACCGGCACATCGAGCCTGAGGCGTTCGGCCCGAAGTTTTAGAAAATCCGCATCGGCGACCAGATAGAACGGCGGGACGTCAAGCTCGGAACGCCGACGCCATACCGAGAGCGCGAGGTCGGGGCCAATTCCGGCCGGCTCGCCGAGCGTCAGTGCCAAAGGTTGCACGGTGTTACTTCTGTTCGACCGGCGTCTTGTATTCGATCATGGCTTCACGCCGAATTTGCGCGAGATAGCGTTTGGCCTGCGCGCCGAACTTTTGCATGAATATTTCGTCGCGCACTTCTTTGCGCCCCGGTGTGTCCGTCTTGTTTTCCTTTTTGGAGCACAGCGCAAACACCTGCACGCCTTCGGCGGTCTGCTCCGGCGGCGTCAAATGACCGACTTCGGTCTTGTCGAGGATGTCACGCAACGCCTGCGGCAGGTCGGCGGAGAACTTGGTGACCTGATCGCGCACTGCGACCTCGTGCAATGCGCGTGCGAACGGAATTCCCTCGGGGCAGCTGGCGAACCGCAGGCGTAGCGCATCGGCTTCCTTCTTGCGCGCCTCGAAAGCGGTATCGGCCGAACCGCGCGGCACGAGAAAGAGCACCGGACGCAGCACGTATTCGTAGCCGACCTCGTTCTTCTCTCCCGGCTTATGCAGATCGAGCTGGGCTTCGACGTCGCTGTCGGCGATTTCCAGGCTCGATTTGAAACGGCCCTTGACCAGCGCGTTCCAGGCCAGTTCGGATTTCAGCCGGTGCTTGAGCGTGTCGGCGCTGGCGCCCCCCTTGGCCAGCATCAGCGTCAGCTTCGCCGGGTCGGCGCCCATCCGGCTGGCGACATTGGCGAAAGCGTTGTCGACTTCCGAGTCGGGCACGTTGATGCCGAATTTCTTGGCCTCGCGGATCTCCAGGATTTCGTCGATGAGGCCGTCCAGCACCTCCTTGCGGCTTGGCGTCTTCTGCGTGCTCATCTGGGTGAACTTGGCGCGATGTTCGATATCGAGCGCCGTGATCGGCTCGCCGTCGACCAGCGCCACGACCTCTTGCGCACGGCCCACCGCGGGAACGGCCAACAAGCTTGCCGCGGCCAATGCGGCGGCGGCGAAGGCCCGGCACAGCGCGCGGATCGTAGTCTGTGACATCACCTTTTGCTCTCCTTCAACGGCCGGCCTCCCGCCGGCTCGCACCTTCCGCCTTTCCCAGACCTGGCAACATAAAGACCTGGCAACATAAAGACCTGGCAACATAAAGACCTGGCAACATAAAGACCTGGCACAATAAGGACCTTGGAACAATAAATCCTACCGACTCGCGGCAAAATTTAGAATGCAGCGCCCACCGGACTCAAGGTATCGGGGCCGAGCGTGCGCAAGCTCATTTGCACCATGAATGTGTTGTTCTTCACCGGGGCCGAGATCGCAGTATAAGTGAAGCCGGTGAGCCAGTTCACCGAGAAAAGGAAGCAATCGTCGGTATAGCCGATACCGAGCCGCGATTGATCGATTTCTTTGGCGTAGAGATCGTAGCGCGCCGAGCCGAGCAGAATCCAGTTCTCCGTGAGCTTGAACGAAGCGCCGCCGAGGACGCCCTGGCGCCGGAACAGGAAGCCGAGTTCCGGTTGCGGCGCGTAATTGCCGTATAGCACCTGCAGCGTCCAGCGGTCGAAATTGGCGCGGCTTTCCGCCTCGAAACGCTCGACCGCGAAGGTTTGTTGGTCGAAGCGGCCGCGCGCGGTGAACGAGTAGACCGAGTTCGGCTGATAGGTGACGCGCGCGACATAGTCCGACGCGGTCTTGTCCAGGCCGCTGTTCAGTCCGGTATTGGTTATATCGTTGACGCCGGCCGCGAATGAATTGGTGCCGAACAGCTGATACGATTCGCCGAACATCATGTTGACGGAGCCGGCCCGGTTGATCTGGGCGGTGTACTGGAAGCCCACATTGGCGCGGCCGCCGCCCTCGGCGCGGTCCCAGCCGGAGAACTTGTCGACCTTGAACAGATTGCTGTCGTCGAACACCAGGCTCTGGGCATCTTCGTTGGGAAATTTGCCGATCTGCGTCTCGTTCGGCCGCACGATCAGTTGCGCGATCGGCTCGATGGTCTGGGTGCCCCATGGCTCGACGTCGACCAGCGGATACCGATATTCGACGCCGGCGGTCGGCATGACGCGGGCGAGGTCGCTTTGGCCGGTGGCGATGTAGTTGGCGACGCCAGGCTGATTGTCGATGTTGAGCGCGGCGAAATCGCCGCGCAAGTGGAAGAACGGGGTGATCTCCTGGCCGTTATAGGTGACCAGCGTGCGGCGCCAGTCGGTCTCGGCGGAGAAGCGGCTGTAATCGCCCGGGATGCCGCGCAACAGGCAGTTGGAGCGGATGAGGACCGCGGTATCGGCGGTGTTGCTGACGCAAGCACCGGTGTTGATGGCGGTCTGGCTGATCGCGTCAAAGCTTGCTTGCTGCCTGTTGAGGCTGGTGAGATTGATCCTGTAGCTGAACTCGCCGCCCGCCACTTGTTGCGCCAGCACGTTGGAATAATCCAGCACCGGATGGATGACTGGAAGCTGGCTTTGCACGTCGAGCTGCGAAAAGCCGTAGTAGTAGATCGAACGGATATCGAAATAGCTGCGGTCGCCGGTGCCGGTCAGGTAAACCTGAGAGACGCCTTCGGCGGCGATGCCGGTGAGGAATGGATCGAACGACTGCGTGAATTGGCTGCGCCGGTAGTCGTTCAAGAACTGGGAATCGGTGACCAGGATGCCGGTCCAGCCCCAGACCCAGTGGTTGCCGAGCGCGAATTGACCGGCGGTCTGCACGGCGCCGCGGAATGAAGCGGCGGTCGGGCTGTTCACGCCGTCGCGGGCGGCGAAATAGCCGGGGTCCTGCTGAAAAATGCCGGCCGCCTTGATCGAATAGGCGCCGTCCATCAGGCGATGGCGCCACTCGCCCTGGAACAATTCGCCCTGCCGCGTCGTCGCCATGGTGCTGACGGTGATGTCGGCGTTCGGCGCCAGCGCCCAGTAATAGGGAATCTCGACGCCGAAGCCGTATTGGGTCGTGTCCGACACCGTCGGAAACAGAAATCCGCTCTTGCGCTTGACGGTCGGATCGGGCGCCGACATGAACGGCACCCAAGCCAGCGGCACGCCGAAGAACTCGACGCGAGCGTCTTCGAAGTAGAGCATCTTCTCGGTTTGATCGTGAATGATCCGCGCCGCCTGGACCTGCCATAGCGGCGGCTTCTTCGGATCGTTCTTGCAGGGCTCGCAGGCGGTATAGACGCCGTTTTGCAGCACCGTGTAGTTGCCCGCCGTGCGATCGGCGCGCTGTGCGGCAAACCGCGTGTCGTCGGTGGTCTCCAGGCGGAGCGAGTCGACGAAGCCGTCACGGTAGTCGTCGGTGAGATCGATGAGCTGGCCGTAGGTGATCTTGCCGTCGGCCTCGGTCAGCCGGACGTTGCCTTGTGCGAGCAGGCGCTTGGTCTTCTGATTGTAGGTGACCTCGTCGGCCTCGATGGTCGCGCCGTTGTAGTAGATCTGCACATTGCCGACCGCCGACACGCTGTTGTTGGTGTAGTCGTATTTGATCTCGGTGGCCTGAACCAGCATCGGCCCATTGGCCGGGGCCGGCGGCGGCTTCGGCTGGGGCGGCCGCAGTTGGAAACGAAGCGGATTGTTCACGCCTTGCGCCGCTACGCGCTCGGGCGCGAGCGAGCCTAGAGCGCACGCGACCAAGGCAACAATAAGCGTCGCGCCCAGTCGGGCGCCAACGCGAATGCCGGGACAAACAGGGCCGAGCGAACGCGCCACTATCCGTCCTCCTGGAACAACAACACGACGAATCCGGTCAGGCCGCCGACCAGCACCGGAGTCCATGCCGCCACGATCGGCGATATCAGTTCCGATTTGCTCATGTCGTCGGTGATCTTCGACAGCACGAACAGCAGAAATCCGGCGGAGACGCCGCTTAACACCATCTTCTGCACGCCGCCGAAGCGGAAGAAGCGCAGGCTCACGGAAGCCGCAAGCATCACCATGGCGGCGAGCATGAACGGACGCGCGAGCAACTGGTAAAATTGCAGCCGGTAACCCGCCGCGCCAAGCCCGGCGCGCTCCGCCATCCTGATGTAAGTCGGCAGTTGCCAGAACGGCACCGTTTCGGGCGTCGCGAAGCTTTCGCGCACTTGCTCGATCGTCAGGTTGGTGTTGAGCCGATAGGCGTCCTCGATCACGAGCGGCTTGCCGGCCTCGTAGACGCGCGCGTCTTCAAGGCGCCAAAAGCCGTCCTCAAGCGTTGCGCTCCTGGCCTCGATGCGCTGGTGAAAATGGCCGTCGGCGTCGAAGGTGTAGACGCTGACATTGCCGAGCGTCGCGCCCTGCTCGCGGCTGGTCTTGGCATTGATGATGGCGGCGCCGTCGGCGCTCTTCTGGCGCACCCAGAAGCCGCTAGTGCGCTCCTGCAAGGCTGATGGCGCTTCGCCTACCACCTCGGCTTCGAGGCGCTTGGAGCGTTCCTGCAGCGTGGCCGAGATCGGATTGTAGACGGCGGTGGCGACGGCGCCGAACAGCAAGGCGCCGAAGATCGCCGGTGCCACGAATTGCCAGGCCGATACGCCGGCGGCGCGCGCGATCACCAGTTCGAGGCGGCGCGACAGGTTCAGGTAGCACGACATCGCGCCGACCAGCACCGAGAACGGCATGATGCGTTCGGTGAGCTGCGGCACGCGGTACATGGAAATCTTGGCCAATAGCCACGGCGTCGCGTTGGGCCAATCGGCCCCGCGGCGCATCAGCTCGACATAGTCGATCATCGCGGCCAGCACGACGACGCCGATGAACGAGCCGACCACGGATGTGAGGAACCGCATTCCGAAGTAGCGCGAGAGGGTGCCGGCGACGACCATCGACCGCTCCTCAACTCGTCGCCCGGGCGATGCGATCGCCGATGGCGGTTGCGAATTTCGACACCGCGGCGGCGGGCTCGATCGCCTGGCCGCGCGAGATTTGCCAGATGCCGGCGACTATCGCGCCGATCAGTGCGATGAATTGAATGGACAGGACGCCCGGCACGCGCACGCCGACGATGACGCTGACAAAGCCAACGAGCCGCAGCAGCGACACCACGCCGATCATGGCCAAGAGCGCCAGCGTGCGGCTCTGTCGCGTGGTCTGCGGCGGCCCCAGAAAGGTGAAGGCGACGATGATGAAAGCCAACGGATAGAGCGGCGTCGCCAGGCGATCGGACAGCTCCGAGCGATACTGGTCGGGCTGCGACAAGTAGAGCACGTCGTCGGGCCGCGGCCACAACAGCTCCCAGATGTACTTCTCCCGCACCGTGTAGTTGGTGTTTTGCGGTCCGGTGGTGAATTTCGACAGGTCGAAGGCATAGCGGTCGAACACGATGATGCGCGGATCGCGTTCGCCGGCGGTGACGCGCTGGATGCTGCCGCCTTCCATGCCGAGGAACGAGCCGTTTTCGTTCTTCACGATTTCGCCGCGCTCGGCGAGGTAGGTGGAATGCTCTTTCGGGTCGCGCCCGTCGTCGACGAATATGCCGACCAGGAGGCCGTCCGGCCGCCGATCGGCGATGTGGAAGGTGAGATTGCCGCTCACCGTGGTGAAGCGGCCGGGCTGCACGATATTGGTGAGGATATCGGCGCGCACCTGCGCGCCCCAGTCGCGCAACGCACGCAGGCTCACCGGCGAGACATAGGCGGCGATGCCGCCGACCAAGATTGAAACCACGACGGCTGAGGCGAGGAATGGCCACAACAGCCGCCACGGCGACATGCCGGCGGCATTCATCACGATGATCTCGGAATCCGTGCTGAGCTTATTGAGGGTATGGGCGGCGGCCATGACCAGCGCGATCGGCGCCAGCATCATGACCAGGAGCGGAATGATCAGGCCGGTAATGCCGACGAAGACGAACATCGTCTGCCGCTGACTCGTGATCAGGTCGAAATCGCGCATCGCCTGCGTGAACCAGATCACCACTGTCAAACTGACAAGCGTGATCAGGAACGCGACCATGGTGGTGCGAAATACGTACCAGCCGATCGACCCCATCGGACCCGACTTCCCCACTGACGGCCCACCAATAGGCCGCACCGGCCCCCCAGCGCCGCCCCGCGGCGTGAGCCGATCTCCCCAACGCAAGTCCTTTCATGCTTTCACAAAATGGCTTGGCCAAGGCAGACCTATTGGTCATGCACAACAGCCGGTTAATGGCGGCGGCCGGGATCCCGGCGGAGCTTCCGGAACCGCCTAAATGCACTTTGCATCGAGGGGGCGTCCGGTTCATATGGCGGTATCGACATCATCCCCGACCGGTCGGGAAGGACCGAACCATGACCGACGCCCTCAAGCTCGGCTTCACCCCCTTCGCCCGCTTGCACGGCGTTCTCGTTGTGTTCTGTGGGGAAAACCTCAAATTCGGCACCGCAACCCAGCGTGCGCTGGTGCCGCTTGGCGATCTGGTGCGCCGGGCGGCGGCGGCGGACCGCTTCACCGGCAAGAACGGCACGACGCTCGACATTGTGGCGCCGACGGAACTCAAGCTGCCGCGGCTGGTCGTGGTCGGGACCGGCAAGGACAGCGAACTCAAGCGCAAGGACGTGGTCAAGCTCGGCGGCATCGCCATGGGCAAGGTGCCGGCGGTGGCCGCGGAGGCCACGATCTTTGCCGAGTTCGCCTCGGGCGCGCTCAAGGGCGATCAAGTCGCCGACCTGGTGCTGGGTGCGCGGCTGCGCGCCTATACGTTCGACCGCTACAAGACCAAGCGCAAAGACGACGACAATCGGCCGAAAAAGGTCGAGGTGAATTTCGCCTGCGGCAATCCGGCGGCGGCGGAAAAGGCTTGGGCCGCCGCCGCGGCCATCGCCGACGGCGTCGTCATCGCGCGCGATCTCGTCAACGAACCGGCCAACGTGCTTTATCCCGCCGAATTCGCCCGTCGCGCCGCAAACTTGAGCAAGCTCGGCGTCGGCATCGAGGTGCTCGACGTCGCGGCCATGAAGAAGCTCGGCATGGGCGCGTTACTCGGCGTCGGCCAGGGCTCGGTGCATGAATCGAAAGTCGTCGTCATGCGCTGGAACGGCGGCAAGCGCGGTGCCGCGCCGGTCGCCTTCATCGGCAAAGGCGTCTGCTTCGATACCGGCGGCATATCGATCAAGCCGGCGTCCGGCATGGAGGACATGAAGGGCGACATGGCCGGCGCCGCCTGCGTGGTCGGCCTCATGCATGCGCTCGCCGCGCGCAAGGCCAAGGTCAATGCCGTCGGCGCCATCGGCCTGGTCGAGAACATGCCCGACGGCAAGGCGCAACGGCCCGGCGACATCGTCACGACCATGTCGGGGCAGACCATCGAGGTCATCAATACCGATGCCGAGGGCCGTCTGGTGCTCGCCGACGTGCTGCACTACGTCAACAAGCGGTTCAAACCGCGCTTCATGATCAATCTGGCGACACTGACCGGCGCCATCATCGTCGCGCTCGGCCAGGAATATGCCGGCATGTTTTCCAACGACGACAAATTGGTCGAGCGCTTGAACAAGGCCGGCGAGGCGACCGGCGAGCGGGTCTGGCGCATGCCGCTCGGCCCCGAATACGACAAGATGATCGATTCCAAATTCGCCGACATGAAAAATACCGGCGGACGCTGGGGCGGTGCGATCACCGCGGCGCAATTGCTGCAGCGCTTCGTTGACAAGACGCCGTGGGTGCATCTCGACATCGCCGGCACCGGGATGGGCTCGCCGCAGACCGATATCAACAAGAGCTGGGCCTCGGGCTGGGGCGTGCGGCTGCTCGACCGCTTGGTCGAGGATTACTACGAACGCTAAAGCCGCGGACCGGCGCGATGACCGAAGTCCTCTTCTACCATCTCAAGGGCCAGACCCTGGAACAGGTGCTGCCGTCGCTCCTGCAAAGATCGCTGGAGCGCGGCTGGCGCGTGGTGGTGCAGGGCTCTTCGGACGAACGCATCGACGGGCTCGATGCGCATTTATGGACCTGGCGCGACGATGCCTTTCTGCCCCACGGCACGTGGCGCGAGGCCGAGGCGGCCGAGCACCCGATCCTGCTGACCGTCAATGAGGACAATCCGAACGGCGCCGGCGTGCGCTTCCTGGTCGAGGGCGCCGGGATGCCCGGCAATGCCGCTTCCTATCAGCGCCTGGTCTTGCTGTTCGACGGCGAAGATCCGGAGGCCGTCGAGACGGCCCGCGCGCGCTGGAGCGAGGCCAAATCCGCAGGCTTCGACGTCACCTATTGGCAGGCCGACGACAGGGGCCGCTGGCAGCGTCAGGCATAGCCTTTATCGGCCTCGGAATCTGCTCCAAGATTTCGGTTTATCGCGTTGAATATCATGGGATTTTTCGATCTTAATCATAACGCTTAAGTGCCCCTCGCAAAGTGCATTGCTGCGCACGATATGTTTTGCTCGGCCGTTACTTCGGATGCTATAGTTGTTCCATGAATAAGCGTTCAGTCAAAAAAGCTCGGCCTGCAAAGGCGAGCGCACGTACGGCAGTGCGTAAGGCCCCGGTTCGGAAGGCTTCGGCGCGGCAGCCGGTGCGCAAATCCGAAGCGTCTAGCATCGTCAATATGACGACGGTGACCGTCGCCGAAGTGGTGGCGCGGACGCCTTCGGCATTGCGGTCGCACAAATACCGCGTCGGCCAGACCGTGTTCTACACGTCGAGCCCGATCAGCCGCCCTGGTGCCAGCGGCAGCTACCAGGTCGTCCGGCTGCTGCCGTCCGATGGCGACGACTATCAATATCGCATCAAGAATCCCGGCGAGGCGTTCGAGCGCGTCGCCAAGGAAAGTCAGCTCGAAGTCGAGCACTGATCGCGGTTGCGACAATCCATTTGAACGTCGGTTCCGGCGCATCGGGAGCATTGCGCCTTGGTGATGCCGCGGTTTCGCCGTAAGCGGAACCTCGTCGAGGACTGGAGTCTCCGGCACCACTGCGTCATACTTTGTTGCGCACAGCGTGGCGTCCGTGTCCTTAGGGTGGGGTGATGGTCGGCGTCGATTCCGAGATGGCAAGCGCGGTGCTGCGCTTGTGGATCGCTGCTGGATCCGCAGCCGTGCTCGTCGCCATCTGCGCAGTGGCGTTCAATGGGCTGCGGACGAACCTGGCGCGGACCGGTGTCGTCGTGCTCGGCGTAGTCGTCGGCGCAGCGATGATATGGGCGCTGCTCGGCAGTCCCGTCGCGCAAGATCACGGTGCCGACCGCCGGGCGCTCGAATTGCGCGCCCAGGAACTCACAACTCGCACCCTGGCGCCGGGCTCGGCGCTTGCCTGTCTCGACGCGGTGGCCGGCGAGAATGTCGACGGTGCTTGCGAAAAGGCGCTGTTCGCATCTGCGGCCACGGTGGCCGCCGCCTCGTCCTATGCGGCGGCGCGGCTTGAGCTGCTTTCGGACATGGCCGCCTATGTCAAACATGGCGGCCGGGATATCGACGGCGCATTGCTGCCGCTGCGGCACTCGCTGGAGACCGACTCATACGGCTTCGTGGCGCATGCGCTTGCGGTCCGCGACGGCTGCACCAGCCAGAATTGCAAGGCGCTCGATCTATTGCGCGACCCGAGCCGCGTGCGCGCCAATTTGAGCGGACAAACGCTCGATCGCTATCTCGATCGCTATTTGACGGTGTGGGCGCTGCAGCCCGATGGCCCGGCGCCGGTCGCCGATGCGACGACGCAGAGCCAGCCGACCTACCAGCCGGGCGGGCCCGGCCCGCGCAAGACGGTCAACATCGACTTCCCCACCGCGGCATCGATCCCGGCGGTGAGCATCATGAATCCGGAGCCCGGCACCAAACCCACGCCGGCACCGGCCTCGGCCGCCGCCAATCCAAATCCGCAAGCGCCGGCTGCTGCAGCCGTGTCGCCCCCGCCGTCAAAAAAGTCGCGCAAGCAGGCCGCCAATCCGCCGGCGCAGGCACCGGCCCCCGCGCCGGCGCCCGCGGCGGTGGTCGAGCAACCGGACCCGGTGTGGACGCCGGTCCCTCCGGCGCCGCCTGCGCAAGCGGCGGCGACGGCTCCTGCACCGGCAGCGAACTTCGGGTCGCCGCAGTAAGTTCGAAACGCTGCCGCTGACGCCGCGGCCCGCGGCCGCTAAAGTCCAGCCGCCATGTTCCGCTCCGTATTGATCGCCAATCGCGGCGAGATCGCCTGCCGCATCGCGCGCACCGCCAAGCGCCTTGGCCTGCGCACCATTGCGGTCTATTCGGCGGCCGACGCCCACGCGCTTCACGTGCGATCCTGCGACGAGGCGTATTGCATCGGCCCGGCGCCGGCGCGCGACAGCTATCTCTCGATCGAGCGGATCGTCGAGGTGGCGAAGAAGGCCGGCGCCGAATGCGTGCATCCGGGCTACGGATTTCTCTCCGAGAACGCCGACTTCGTCGACGCCTGCAATCAGGCCGGTATTGTCTTTGTCGGGCCGCCGGCCGCGGCCATGCGCGCCATGGGGGTGAAGGATCGCGCCAAGACGCTGATGGAAAAGGCCGGCGTGCCGGTGGTGCCGGGCTATCACGGCGAACGGCAGGACGCGAAATTCCTCAAGGAGAAAGCCTACGAGATCGGCTATCCGGTGCTGATCAAGCCTTCGGCCGGCGGCGGCGGCCGCGGGCTGCGCCGGGTCGACAAGCACGCCGAATTCGAGGCGGCGCTCGAAGGCGCCGTCCGCGAGGCGGAATCGGCGTTCGGCTCGAGCCGGGTCTTGCTGGAAAAATATGTTGCCGCGCCGCGCCACATCGAAATCCAGGTGTTCGCCGACCGCTACGGCAATGTCATTCATCTCGGCGAGCGCGACTGCTCGCTGCAACGGCGCCACCAGAAGGTGATCGAGGAAGCGCCGGCGCCCGGCATGACGCCGGAACTGCGCGCGCGGATGGGCGCGGCAGCGGTCGAGGCGGCGCGCGCGGTCGGTTATGTCGGCGCCGGCACGGTCGAGTTCATTGCCGACGGCACCAAAGGGCTCCGCGCCGATGGGTTCTGGTTCATCGAAATGAATACCCGGCTCCAGGTCGAGCATCCGGTGACGGAAGCGGTTACGGGTCTCGATCTGGTTGAATGGCAATTCCGCGTCGCCTCGGGCGAAAAATTACCGCTGGATCAGTCGCAAGTGCGCATCGACGGCCACGCCATCGAGGCGCGGGTCTATGCCGAAGATCCCGAAAGCGGCTTCCTGCCGTCGACCGGGCGGATCGTGGCCATGGAATTGCCGGCCGACATCCGCGTCGATTCTGGTTTCGCGATGGGCGGGGAGGTGACGCCGTATTACGATGCGATGATCGCCAAGCTGATCGCGCATGCGCCGACGCGCGAGGCGGCGCTGGACCGGCTCGCCGCCGCGCTCGATCGCACGGTGATCGCCGGACCGCGCAGCAATGTGGCCTTTCTCGCCGCCCTCACGCGAGCGAGCGAGTTCCGGCAAGGCAAGGTCGATACCGGGTTTATCGATCGCAATCTCGCGGCGCTTGGCGCGGTGCCGCACAAGGCCGACTTCGCTGCCGCCGCGCTCGGCGTCGCGCATTTGCTCAAGAATAACGCCGAAGGCGAATTTTCGGACGGCGGCGCATCGGCTGATGAGCCAGCCGAAGCAAGCTCACCGTGGGCGGTGAGCGACGGCTTTCAGCTCGGCGGAACGCGCTCGCACGCCGTGCCTGTCATGATCGATGGCGAGAGCGCGGTCGCGTCGGTCAGCTATGGCGCAGACGGAATGCGCGTTGCGATCGAGGGGGCTGCGCCCGCAACCGATGCCCGGGTGTTCGAGGCCGGCGGCGAAGCTTATGTCTTGCGCCATGGCCGCCAGACCCGCGTCCGCATCAAGGATTTTGCCACCGCGACTGCGGAGACCGGCGCCGGCGACGGCGTCATCAAGGCGCCGATGCATGGCAGGGTGCTGGAGGTCGACGTCGCGGTCGGCGATCGCGTGGCTGCCGGCCAACGTCTTGCCGTGATTGAGGCGATGAAGATGGAGCACACGCTGCGCGCGCCGTTTGCGGGTACCGTGACCGAAGTTCCAATCGGGACAGGTCAGCAAGTTGTGGAAGGCGAAGAGATCATGGTGATCGAACCCTCCGAGCAGCGATAAACTAGGACAATGGCTCTCAATCTCATCAAGCTTTGCGTCGGCGCCGATTCAGTCCGCGATCTCGAGGACTGGATCAAGCAAAAGCTCAAGGACAAGCGCAAACGCGGCGAAAAGCCCGAGCATATCCATCGCACCCGCATGGTGCCCAAGCGCGCCGACGAGCTGACCGACGGCGGCTCGCTCTATTGGGTGATCCGCGGCGAGATCATGTGTCGCCAGCGCATCCGCGACATTCGGCCGTTTCGCGACAAGGATGGCATTGGACGCTGCGGCGTCGTGCTCGATCCCAAAGTCGTGCTGGTGGCGCCGCGCCCGTTCCGTGCCTTTCAGGGTTGGCGCTACCTCGACATGAAGGACGCCCCGCGCGACCTCGACAAAGCGGCACCGGGCGCGGCCGCGATGCCGGAAAAACTGCGCCGGGAACTGCGCGAACTCGGCCTGATGTGAGCGCGTGGGCGCGGTCCCGCACCCTTGTCGCATAGCGCAGCCGCGTACGATCACGTAAGGTCCGCGACCGAATTACCGGCGTCGCGGAGCAGGGCATGATCATCGAAAGCGAAAAAGACATCACCCCGGCGGTGTTGAGCGAACTTGCGCGCGCCAAGAATCCGCGCTTTCGCGAGATCATGTCGGCCTTCGTGCGTCACCTGCACGAATTCGCCCGCGAGGTGAAATTGACCGAGCAGGAGTTCCAGGCCGCCGTCGGTTACATCGTGGCGCTCGGCAAGCACACCAACGAGACCCACAACGAAGCCGTGCTGATGTCCGGCTCGCTCGGCTTCTCGAGCCTGATTTGCCTCCTCAACAACGGCAGCCGCGGCCAGACCGAAACCGACGCCAATCTGCTCGGGCCGTTCTGGCGCATGAATTCGCCGAAGACCAAGAACGGCGATTCCATCGTGCGCTCGCCGACGCCGGGGCCGGTACTGTTCGTCGATGCCACCTTCCAAGACGTCAACGGCAAGCCGATCCAGGGCGCGCTGGTCGACATCTGGCAGTCCTCGCCCGAAGGTTTTTACGAGAACCAGGATCCGGTCCAGGCCGACATGAATTTACGCGGGCAGTTCACCACCGATGCCGACGGCCATATCGGTTTCCGCAGCGTCAAGCCGTCCGGCTATCCGATCCCGGTCGACGGCCCGGTCGGCGAATTTTTGCGCGCGCAAGGCCGACACAATATGCGGCCGGCGCATCTTCACTTTCTGGTTTACAAACCGGGCTTCAAGACACTGATCTCGCAGCTCTACGATCCCGAAGACAAGAACCTCGAAACCGATGCGCAGTTCGGCGTCACCCGCCATCTCATCGGCAATTATGTGCGCCACGACGAGCCGCGCGCCGGCACGCCCGACGTCAAGGCGCCGTGGTATTCGCTCGCACACACCTTCGTCATGGAAAACGGTGAGGCGCGCCTGCCGCGGCCGCCGATCACCGGCAAGGCGCAAGGCGAACGGCCGCAAATTCCGCATCTCGAACGGGTGTGAAAAACAACTCCCTCCCCCTTGGGGGGAGGGTGGGGTGGGGGTCGGGAGGTTTTGCGCTGTCGTTGACGTTAGCGCTTGACCTCACGACCCCCACGCCTACCCCTCCCCACAAGGGGGAGGGGAAAACAACGGGAGGGAACGTTATGTTGCGTCGAACAGTGCTCAAGGGCATCGCCGCCACCGCCGCTGGCGGCTTCATCGCGCGTCCCGCCGTGGCCGCCGATACGGTTCTCAAAATCGGCATGAGCATGCCGATGACCGGTGCCGGCTTCGCCGCGGTCGGCCGCCAGCTCAAGGCCGCGATCCAGCTCTACATGCAGCAGCACGGCGACACCGTGGCCGGGCGCAAGATCGAATTGACCATGCGCGACGACGGCGGCGTTGCCGACAATGCGCGCCGCATCATCCAGGAAATGATCGTCAACGATAAGGTCGACATCGTCGGCATCGGCATCACGCCGACGGCGCTGGCGATCGCGCCGCTGGTCACCGAGGCCAAGAAGGCGACGCTGGTGATGAGCTCGGGCGCTTCGATCACGACGACGAAATCGCCTTATTTCGTGCGCGCCGGCTTCATCCTCAGCCCACAGTCCTGGATCATGGGCGAATGGGCATTCAAGAACGGCAGCAAGAAGGTCGTCACCCTGGTCAACGACTGGGCGCCCGGCATCGAGGCCGAGACCGCGTTCAAGACCCGCTTCACTCAGGTCGGCGGCGAGATCGTCGAATCGATCCGCCTGCCGCTCGCCAACCCCGACTTCGCGCCGTTCCTGCAGCGCATCGCCGATCTCAAGCCGGACACCGCGTTCATCTATTTCCCCGGCACGCAAGCGCCGATCTTCGCCAAGCAATTCGCCGAGCGGGGGCTTGCCAAGTCGGGGATTAAAATCATCGGGCCGGGCGATCTCACCACCGACGACAGTCTCAACGACATGGGCGACCAGATGCTCGGCATGATCACCGCCGGGGTCTATTCCGCCGCGCACAATTCCGCGCTCAACAAGACCTATGCGGCGGCGATCATCAAGGCCAACACCTTCCGTCCCGACTTCGTTTCGCTCGGCGGCTATGACGGCCTGCACCTGATCTACGAGGCGCTGAAGAAGACCGGCGGCAATGCCGACGGCGACACCTTGCTCGCCGCAATGAAGGGTATGGCCTGGGAAAGCCCGCGCGGGCCGATCTCGATCGACGCCGAGACCCGCGACATCGTCAGCAACGTCTACATCCGCAAAGTGGAAAAGATCGACGGCCAACTCTGGAACACGGAGTTCGAGACGTTTGCCAACGTGAAGGACCCGATGAAGGTGGCGGCGAAGTAGGCGAACCGAAATCTACACCGCCAGATTGTCGATAAGCCGCGTCGTGCCGAGCCGCGCCGCGACAAGGAGGCGGATCTGGCCGGCTTTGCGTGAGGTGAGGGCAGCGAGCGTGTTGGAATCGCGCGCTTCGAGGTAGTCGAGCGCGAAACCCGACGCCGCAATCGCGCTACGGCCGGCGTCGAGGACGGTTGCGATCGGCTGGCCGCTCGCGATCTTTTTCGCGCACGCTTTCAAAACGTTGTGCAGCGTTGGTGCAATGTTACGTTCACTCGGCGACAGGTAGCGGTTGCGCGACGACAGCGCGAGGCCGTCGGCTTCGCGCACGATCGGAACGCCGACGATGCGGGTTTTGAGACCGAGATCGCGCGCCAGCTGCGTCACCACCTTGAGCTGCTGAAAATCTTTCTCACCGAACATCGCCACGTCCGGTTCGCATTGAATCAAGAGCTTAGCGACGACTGTTGCCACGCCAGCGAAGAAGTGCGGCCGGAAAGCATCTTCCAGGCCGGCGCTCGCCGGACCCTCCGGGACGATGCGCGTGGCAAAGCCGGCCGGATACATGGTGGCCACAGCCGGCGCCCAGACCACGTCGGTTGTGAGCGCGGCAAGGGCCGCGATATCGGCGGCAAATGTCTGCGGGTAGGTTTTCAGGTCTTCGTGCGGCGCGAACTGGGTCGGGTTAACGAAGATCGACACGATGACGCGATCGGCGCGGCGCTGCGCCGCCCGCACCAGCGCGAGATGCCCGGCATGCAGCGCGCCCATGGTCGGCACCAGCGCAATCTTGCAACGCCGCGCGCGGAAATCCGCGATCGCGCGCTTGAGCGCCGGCAAAGCGCGAATAATGCGCGGATGACGTTGCGGCCGCGTCGGCGTTTTAGCCATGACATCGCCGTCGGCGTTGCCGCGCGAACACACTTTGCATGTTCATGTGTAAGTCGCGTGGTTAATGATTAACTTGTCGAAGCCGATGCTGTATCTTGACCATCAGCGTTGCAAGCCTGACTAAAGCGTAGTTTCGCTTGGGGTCGCGTTATCATGTTGATGCAGGCTGACGTCGGAAAACCGCTTTCGGCGCACGTCATCGTCCTTGGTAACGAAAAAGGCGGCTCGGGAAAATCGACCACGGCGATGCATGTCGCCGTCGCGCTGCTGCAGGCCGGCCAGCGCGTCGCCACAATTGACCTCGATTCGCGGCAGAAAAGCTTCACCCATTACGTCGAGAACCGCCGCGACTGGGCCGAACGCGCCCGTATCAAGCTCGAAATGCCTGTTCATTATTGCGTCGCCCGCGGTTTTGGGTTGCGGCTCGACGAAATCGAGGCGCAGGAATTCGCCGCCTTCGCCGAAGCGGTGAGCGCGGTCGAGAACAGCCAGGATTTCATCGTCATCGATACGCCGGGCAACGATTCCTACCTGATGCGGCTCGCCCACTCGATGGCCGATACGCTGATCACCCCGCTCAACGATAGTTTCGTCGATTTCGACGTGCTCGGCTCGGTCGATCCGACCACGTTCGAAGTGGTTGGCGTCAGTCATTATGCCGAAATGGTCCGCGAAGCGCGCCGCCAGCGCCGCCTGGTCGATGGCGGGCTGACCGACTGGGTCATCGTCCGCAACCGGCTCTCGACGCTCGGATCGCGCAACAAGCGGCTGGTCGGGGAGGGGGTTAATCAGCTCGCCCGGCAACTCGGCTTCCGCGCTACCGACGGATTTGCCGAGCGGGTGGTCTATCGCGAATTCTTCCCGCGCGGCCTCACCGCGCTCGACGACATCAACGAAGACACGCTTGGCCAGCGGCCCACCGTCTCCCACGTGACGGCGCGCGACGAGGTCAAAGCCCTGATCGATGCGCTCAAGCTGCCGATCGACGAGCGCGGCAAGCGGCGCGTCGCGGCCCGCGCCGAATGGCTCGCGGCTTCGGCAAATCCGCTGGACACCCACGACCTGCTCGCCGAATAGGGCGCTTTGCCCCGGCCATTGCGCGTAATGCCCGTCAGCGCCACTTTATGCCGTGGCGAAAGCAGGTCCCTCGATGAGCAAAGACAGCTCCGATCACACGCCGGCTCCGGCTGCGACTTCCCGCGCCGAGATCGATGCTTTCTTGAGCCGGGTCGACGCGCTCGGCCCGGCGGCCGTGGCCGGCAAACGCGGCCGCCTTATCTTCGCGCTCGATGCCACCATGAGCCGGCAGCCGACCTGGGATACTGCATGCCGGCTGCAGGCCGACATGTTCCGCGAAGCCGCCGCCATCGGCGGCCTCGACATCCAGCTCGTCTATTATCGCGGTCTTGCCGAATGCCGCGCCTCGCCGTGGGTCGCCGAGCCGGCGCGGCTCGGCGCGCTGATGTCGCGGATCGATTGCCGCGGCGGCCATACCCAGATCGGCAAGGTGCTGGCCCACGCCCGCCACGAGAACGACAAAGCCAAAGTCGGCACCTTGGTGTTCGTCGGCGATGCCATGGAAGAAACGCTCGACGATCTGTGTGCCGGCGCCGGCGAGCTTGGCTTGCGCAACATTCCGGCGTTCATGTTCCAGGAAGGCTACGATCCGGTATGCGAGCAGGCTTTCCGCGAGATCGCGCGCCTGACGCGCGGCGCCTATTGCCGGTTTACCCCCGGCGCCGCCCATGAACTCGCCGAGCTGTTGCGGGCAGCCGCGGCCTACGCCGCCGGCGGGATGAAGGCGCTCGCCGATCTGAAAGAGCGCAACAGTACTGGCGCGGTCAGGCTGCTCGAGCAGCTAAAATAGCCATGCCCCTTTTTCTCGGCGTCGCCGTTCTCATCCTGCTGCTGTGGGCCGTGAATGCCTTCTCCAAGGCCGACCCGAAGCAGGCTGCGCGCCTGATCCGCTACTTGGGTGGCTGCGGCGCGCTGATCTTTGCCGCATTTCTCCTGTTCCGCGGCGAGATCGGCGTCGCGATTCCTGTCGGCGTTTTCGGCCTCGGCTTGCTCGGCTGGGTGTCGTGGCCGGCGAGCTTTGCCGGGCGCACGCAGAAGAGCACCGGCCAAGTGTCCCGCGTCCGCACCGCATTTCTCGAAATGGAGCTCGATCACGATTCAGGCGCGATGCGCGGCCGCATTATTGCGGGCCGGCATGAAGGCCAAAACCTCGACGCGCTCGATCCGCAAACGCTGATCGGCTTGCTCGGCGAGATCGACGACGACAGCCGCGATCTACTTGCAGCGTATCTTGACCGCCGGCAGCCCAGCTGGCGTGAGCACGCGCAAGGTGATGCGGCAGCGGGGAGCCGGACGCGGGCGGCGCCCAGCGGCAAAATGACTGAAGAGGAAGCTTATCAAATCCTTGGCGTTCAGCCCGGCGCGACCGCGGAGGACGTCAGTCGCGCCCACCGTTCCTTGATGAAGAAACTGCATCCCGACCAAGGGGGGTCGACGTATCTCGCGGCCCGCGTCAATGCGGCCAAGGACGTTCTGCTTCGTCGCCATCGCTGAGGCTTTCCCGAAAGGATGCTCTCGCGTGGCTTCCGCACTCTGAACAACGCTCACTCGTCTTCCGTCCCGTTTGCCGGGCTCTTCAGTTCTTGACCGTTATGCAATCGAAATCGTTGCGTTTGAGTTGCTTGCAGGTGGCGTCGGCGGTTGCTTTGTCGAAACCGGCGAAGCGGGCGCGATAGAGCGCCTTGTCGCCCTTGAGCACGCGCTCGGTGAACGGATCGGCGGCGGCGAGCTTGTCGTGCACTTTGCTCCGCGCCGCGCTCAAATGCTGCTTGGCCTCGTCTTCGCCCGGATAGGCACCGATCTGGATCAGCCAGCCGCCGCGGGCGCGGACCTGCGCCGGCGGTTCGGACTTTGCCGGCTCGGCTTTGGCGGGTTCGGCTTTGACGGGTTCGGCGCTGGCTGGCGCAACTGTTGCGACCTCCGGCTTGGCAATGTCCGCCTTAGCAGGCTCCGGCTTGATCGGGTCGGACTTGACCGCGGGGATCGTGACCGGCGGCACGGTATCGGCCGAGGCGACGACAACGCGTGGCGCCTCAGGCTGCGGCGCGGGAGCCGCCACCAGCGCCGGCATCGGCGCAAGCGGGGCCGGCTGCACCGGTGCAATCCGGTAGGACACGGTTTTCACCAGACGCGGCTGGATCGGATCGTTTGAACCGGCGGCAACGCGCGTGCTCACCGCTGCGGTCGGCGTCGGGTCGGCGCGTGACACTATCGTTGCCTTGGGGACGGCGGCCTGCTGCGGCTCGTCACGGGGCGCCGTTTGCTCGGCGATGGCCGGCGCCGTGCGCTGCAGGGAAGCTTCCTTGATGTGCGCGCCGATCAGTTCGCGCATATGGGCGTCGCGCTGAAACGAGGAGCGGCCGCCGAGCACGACGGCGACGACATAGCGTCCGTCGCGGTGCACCGAGGTGACGAGGTTGAAGCCCGACGCGCGGGTAAATCCGGTCTTGATGCCGTCGACGCCTTGGACCGATCCGAGCAGGTGATCGTGATTGCGGATCGCGACGCCGTGATAGACGAAAGCCGGCAGCGAGAAATATTTGTAATAGCGCGGGAAACGATCCTGGATGGCGCGGCCGAGCAGCGCCTGGTCGCGCGCCGTGGTGATCTGATCATCGTCGGGCAGGCCGGAAGCGTTCACATAGGTGGTGCGGCTCATGCCGAGCGCGTGGGCCTTTTGCGTCATCAGCTTGGCGAATTCGCTCTCGCTGCCGCCGAGGCTTTCGGCGATGACCACGGCGGCGTCGTTGGCCGACCGCGTGACCACGCCCTTGATGGCGTCTTCGACCGGGATGGTCTGGCCGGGCTTGAGATCGAGCTTGGTCGGATCCTGGTCGGAGGCGTGGTCGGAGACCTTGAGCGGCGTATCGAGCTTGATCTTGCCGGCATCGAGGCGCTCGAACAGCAGATAGAGCGTCATGATCTTGGTCAGCGAAGCCGGATGGCGCGGCGCGTCGGGGTTGGACGCCTGCAGCACGGCGCCGGTATTGCCGTCGACCACGATCGATGCCGTTGGCGGCGAATAGTCCTCGGCGCGGGCGTGGTGGTGCACGCGTGCGACGTGATGCGCGGATACGTAGTGCACGCGCAAACGCCGATGATGCCGCGCGTCGGCGGCATCGCTGGTGATGGTGAGAACCGCAACGATTGCGGCAAGACCTACGACGCCATAGCGAAGCCCGTTACGGGCTTCCATACGCATCATTGCCATTACGCACCCCGTCCCTGACGCGCGTAGGGCCTCGGTCGAGGCCCAACCCCTGTTCGCTCCTTCGGGACGATGCTCCCCGCGGTATGGCGCCGGCTCGGTCCGACTACCCGCCCACTTAAGAGGCACTGCCCCCGACTAAGGACCGGTCGTTACACAAACGACACGGTCAAGCACGCTAGGCGAACGCTGTTGCGAAAGCGTTAAGTCCCCGATGCGCCGCCCCAAGTGCCTATCAAGTGCCTACACCCACAACGAAAAGGCACTTTTTTGTGCTCTGCAACTAAACCCATTGCATTTTTTGTGCAGTGCACTATAATATCATTGCTGCCCGAAAAGGCCTTTTCAAGGCAAAGGGCTGAAGATTTTAACCATAGCAACAGACAGCGCGCGTCGCCGGAAGGACCGTCATGACCACCGATGAAATGAACAAGCTCGGCAAAGACAGCATGGACATCGCCATGAACTCGTTCGGGGCCTGGACCAAGAGTGGCCAAGCCATTGTGGCCGAGGTCGTGGATTACTCGAAAAAGTCGGTCGAGGGCTCCGCTGCCCATTGGGAAAAGCTCTTGGGCACGAAAAGCCTGGAAAAGGCCATGGAAGTGCAGACCGAATACCTGAAGTCGTCCTACGAGGGGTTTGTCGCCGAGGCGACCAAGCTGGGCGAGCTTTACGTCGATTTCGCCAAGGAAGCCTATAAGCCGTACGAGAGCGCCTTCGCGAAAATGAAATAAGGCCGACGCCGCTCCACGTCAGGTCCTCAGGTTTTGGTTAAAAGGGCCTCGATCGCGCTGGCGATCTTGGCCAGGTTTTCCTCGATTTTTCCGACCCGAAAGGCGATGTGTTCAAGCGCGTAAGCGGCGCGCTTGTCCGCCGACGGCATGTTCAGGGCGTCATAATCAGGGATGAATTCCTGCTCGAGTTCGCGCAGGACCTTCGCCCGACGTGCCGGGTCAGTCATGGCCGCCTCCTACCGCTTTGCGTGATCAATAACCGAGTCGTCGAATCGTACCAACCTTGGCGTGCAGCCGGGATCGGTGCCGCTTCATCGAACTGGAACGCGGCCGGCTCCAACTCTATTATAGGGTCCGTGGTGCGGGGAGACGGCGGGCGGAGCCTTCCGGAAAGTTCTTCCTCTCACTACTTCGGAGTTCGGAAGACAGACGCAGCAATGCCGCCGCTCGAAGCCAACCCCAAAACGCTGCCGCCGCGCATGGCGGACGACGACCGCAAGCGCAAGAGCGACCAAAATGGTCCCGGCACCGCGGTCATCACCAAGACCAAGCCGCAGACCAAGCGGCCTAACCTTTATCGCGTGCTGCTGCTCAACGACGACTACACGCCGATGGAATTCGTGGTCCACGTACTCGAGCGCTTCTTCAACAAGGACGCTGAATCGGCGCACCGCATCATGATGCATGTGCACCAGCACGGCATCGGCGAATGCGGGGTTTTCACCTACGAGGTGGCCGAAACCAAAGTGACGCAGGTTATGGACTTTGCCCGCAAACACCAGCATCCTTTGCAGTGCATCATGGAGAAGAAGTGATGACGCAGCACCCGAGGGTTAAGTCTGGTTCGATGGCTCCAATTTTCGGCATTCTCGGATTGTTCGGGATGCTAGTCGAACTAAAACACGGCATCCCGGAAATCTGCGCTCCGTTTGCAAATTGCACGGGCTTGGCGGATTTTGCTCTGGCAATAAAGCAAATGGACGATATCGTTTTCGTCGGTATTCTCGCTTGGGTGGCAATGCTCGTTCTCTCTATGATCTCGATCGTGCTGCTTTGCAATGCATCATGGAAAAGAAGTGAGTCCTGGGGGAAACGCTCAATACAAGTGAAGAGAAACTGAAATGCCCACGTTCTCGCGCAGTCTCGAACAGTCGCTCCATCGCGCCCTGGCGCTCGCCAACGAGCGGCATCACGAATACGCGACGCTGGAGCACCTCCTGCTGGCGCTGATCGAAGATCAGGACGCCGCCGCGGTGATGCGGGCCTGCAATGTCGATCTGGAGAAGCTGCGCCGCAGCCTCGTCGCCTACCTCGAATCCGAGCTCGACAACCTGGTCACCGACGGCGCCGAGGATTCAAAGCCCACCGCCGGCTTCCAGCGCGTCATCCAGCGCGCGGTCATCCATGTGCAATCCTCGGGTCGCGAGGAAGTGACTGGAGCCAACGTCCTGGTGGCGATCTTCGCCGAGCGCGAGAGCCACGCCGCCTATTTCCTGCAAGAGCAGGACATGACCCGCTACGACGCGGTCAACTATATCAGCCACGGCATCGCCAAGCGGCCGGGCATGTCGGAAGCGCGCCCGGTGCGTGGCGCCGACGAGGAAAATGACGCCAAATCCGGCGACGAGCAGAAGAAGAAGGGCGACGCCCTCGATGCCTATTGCGTCAACCTCAACAAGAAAGCCCGCGAGGGCAAGATCGACCCGCTGATCGGCCGCGAATCCGAGATCAACCGGACGATTCAAGTGCTGTGCCGGCGGCAGAAGAATAATCCGCTGTTCGTCGGCGAGGCCGGCGTCGGCAAGACCGCGATCGCCGAAGGCCTGGCGCGGCGCATCGTCCATGGCGAAGTGCCGGACGTGCTGCGCAATGCCACCGTGTTCGCGCTCGACATGGGCACGCTCTTGGCTGGCACCCGCTACCGCGGCGACTTCGAGGAGCGGCTCAAGCAGGTCATCAAGGAGCTCGAGGCCTATCCGGGCGCGATCCTGTTCATTGACGAGATCCACACCGTGATCGGCGCCGGCGCCACCTCTGGCGGCGCCATGGATGCGTCGAACCTGCTCAAGCCGGCCTTGGCGTCGGGCACGGTGCGTTGCATCGGCTCGACCACCTACAAGGAATACCGGCAGTATTTCGAGAAGGATCGCGCGCTGGTGCGCCGGTTCCAGAAGATCGACGTCAACGAGCCGACGATCCCGGACGCCATCGAAATCCTCAAGGGCCTAAAACCCTATTTCGAGGAGTATCACAAGCTCCGCTACACCAACGAAGCCATCAAGGCGGCGGTGGAATTGTCGGCGCGCTACATCCATGACCGCAAGCTGCCCGACAAGGCGATCGACGTGATCGACGAGTCCGGCGCGGCGCAGATGCTGCTGCCGGAGAGCCGGCGCAAGCGCACCATCGGGCTCAAGGAGATCGAGACCACGATCGCAACGATGGCGCGGATTCCGCCGAAGGCGGTGTCGAAGGACGATGCCGAGGTGCTCCAGCATTTGCAGGCGACGCTCAAGCGCGTGGTCTACGGTCAGGACAAGGCCATCGAAGCGCTGTCGGCGTCGATCAAGCTCGCCCGCGCCGGCTTGCGCGAGCCGGAAAAGCCGATCGGCTGCTATCTGTTCTCCGGCCCGACCGGCGTCGGCAAGACCGAAGTGGCGCGGCAGCTCGCGGCAACGCTCGGCGTCGAGATCATCCGCTTCGACATGTCGGAATATATGGAGCGCCACACCGTGTCGCGGTTGATCGGCGCGCCGCCCGGCTATGTCGGCTTCGACCAGGGCGGCTTGCTCACCGACGGCGTCGATCAGCATCCGCATTGCGTGCTCCTCCTCGACGAGATCGAGAAGGCGCATCCGGATCTGTTCAACGTGCTCCTGCAGATCATGGATCACGGCAAGCTGACCGACCACAACGGCAAGCAGGTCGATTTCCGCAACGTCATCCTGATCATGACCACCAATGCCGGCGCCGCCGACATGGCGCGTGCCGCGTTCGGATTTACGCGCACCAAGCGCGAAGGTGACGACATGGAGGCGATCAACCGGATGTTCGCGCCGGAATTCCGCAACCGGCTCGACGCCATCATCACCTTTGCGCATCTGTCGCAGGAGGTGATCGCCCAGGTGGTCGAGAAATTCGTGCTGCAGCTCGAGGCGCAGCTCGCCGACCGCGACGTCACCATCGAGCTGAGCGCCGAAGCGGCCAGATGGTTGATTGCGAACGGCTACGACGAGCTGATGGGCGCCCGGCCGATGGCGCGGGTGATCCAAGAGCACATCAAGAAGCCGCTGGCCGACGAGGTGCTGTTCGGCCGCCTGAAGTCGGGCGGTCATGTCCGCGTCGTCGTCGTCACCGACGAGGGCGGCAAGAGCAGCCTCGGCTTCGAATATCCCGACGGCCCGGTGACGCCGCGCGCGGAAAAACTGCCCGAGCCGCGCCGCGCCAAGGCCAAGCGGCGCTCCTCGCCGCGGCGCAAGCCGCCGGGCCCCGGCGACGACACGCCGCCGCGCCGCGGTGGCTCGGTGCCGAAGGTGCCGTTGGTGAAAGTCTAAAGATTGCTACAGCGCCCGGTCACATGACCGGGCGATGGCGCAATTGGCGGGCGAACCAGATCGCCAGCACCGGTATCGTGATCGCCGCGCCGACGAACAGCGGCGCCGCCCCCAAGCGATCGATCACCAGCGCGCCGGTGCCGACGCCGACCGTCTGGCCGACGAAGATCGCGGAAGAAAAAATCGCGACCGCGGTGCCGCGGGCTTGCGGCGTCATCTGCGTGGCGTTGGTCTGCAGCGTGTTGTGCAGCATGTAGAAGCCCAAGCCGATCGCCATCGTGGCGATGGGCGCCAGCCACCACGCCGGTCCGACGGCGAGCTCGATATAGGCTGCCGCGATCAAAAACCCGCCGCTGATGGCGAGACGTACCTGGCCGAGCCGGTAGACAAAAATCTTGACCAAGGCGGCATAGATCAATCCACCGATGCCGAAGCAGGCCACGGTCAGGCCGACCAGCGTAAAGCTCAAGCCGAAGCGCAAGCGCAGGTCAGCGCCGATATAGGCGAACGCACCCCACACGATCGCGCCCTCGATGAAGGCGGTGAGGATGACGATGCGGGCGAAGGGGTTTTTCAGCACGACGGCGTAGTCAGCGACGAAACCGCGCGTAGTCTCGTTGGGGTGACCGGGCTTGCGCGTCAGCGCGTTCGTGATGAGCTCGAACACCAGGCCAGCCGCGGCCAGCGCGAAAACGCCGGCGAGCACGAAGAACACGTTGCGCCAGCCCATCAAGTCGCCGAGTACGCCGCCGGCGGCCTGGCCGGAGAGCTGGCCGAGAATCTGGCCGGACAGATAGCGGCCGAGCACGGTCTGCCGATGCCCATAGGGCGTGACGTCGCCCACATAGGCCATGGAGATCGGAATCACCCAGCCGGCCGCCGCGCCGGTGGCGAGCCGCGCCAGCATCAGTTGCGACAGCGAACCGGCCAGGCCGCAGCACGCCACCAGCACGGCGCCGATGGCGCACATCAGAGCAACGGTGCGGTATTTGCCGAAGCGATCGCCGACCGGGCCGATGACCAGCTGGATCGAGCCGTGGGCGAGGGCATAGGCCGTCACCACCATGGCGGCTGCGCCCACGGTGGTGTGGAAGTCGGCGGCGATCTGGGGAAGCAGCGAATCGGTGACGCGCACCTGCGCTTGCGCGGCAAAACCCGCGACCGCGAGCAGCGTGATCGAGCGCGTCGGCGTGCGGTGCGCCAAGGGCGAAGAAGCTTGCGCGGCGGCTGTCACGGTGGGGCTTTGCTCGGGTTGGCGGGACGTTGGCGTTGACAGTCAACGCCGCGCGGGCTTTCTAGCGCGCGGCCCGGAAAATCGAAATGATCGAGAAGACATATCAGCCCGGCGCGGTCGAAAGCCGCATTTACGAGGCCTGGGAGAAGGCCGGCGCCTTCCGGGCCGGGCGGCCCGAGCGCGCCAAGGCAAAGCCCTATTGCATCGTCATCCCGCCGCCGAACGTGACCGGCTCGCTGCATATGGGTCACGCGCTCAACAACACGCTGCAAGACATCCTCTGCCGCTTCGAGCGCATGCGCGGGCGTGACGTGCTGTGGCAGCCGGGCACCGATCACGCCGGCATCGCTACGCAAGCGGTGGTCGAGCGGCAATTGATGGAGCGACAGGAGTCGAGCCGCGCCATGGGCCGCGAGGCCTTCATCAAGCGGGTCTGGGAATGGAAGGCGCAATCCGGCGGCACCATCATCGGCCAGCTCAAGCGGCTCGGCGCCTCCTGCGATTGGTCGCGCGAGCGCTTCACCATGGACGAGGGCTTGTCGCGCGCGGTGCTGAAAGTTTTCGTCGCGCTCTACCGCGAGGGCCTGATCTATAAGGACAAGCGGCTGGTCAATTGGGACCCAAAACTGAAAACCGCGATCTCGGACCTCGAAGTGCAGCAGGTCGAGACCAAGGGCAATCTCTGGCACATCAAATATCCGATCGACGGCAGCGACGAATTCATCATCGTGGCGACGACGCGACCCGAGACCATGCTGGGCGACGTCGCGGTCGCCGTGCATCCTGACAACGAGCGGCTGAAACATTTGATCGGCAAGACCGCGATCCTGCCGCTGGTCGGCCGGCGCATTCCGATCATCGGCGACGATTATGCCGATCCCGAAAAAGGCACCGGCGCGGTCAAGATCACGCCGGCGCACGACTTCAACGATTTTGAAGTCGGCAAGCGGCATAACCTGCCGCTCATTAATGTGTTCGATGACGAAGCGCACCTGACGCTTAAGCAAAACGAGTCTTTTCTGAAGGACGCCAATCCCGAACTTATTTTGTTGGATGCGCTGGAAGGCAAAAGTCGCGAAGCCGCGCGAAAGCTAATCGTCGAGCAGCTTGAGTCGCGCGGCCTCATCGACAAGATCGAGCCGACGAGCCACGTCGTGCCGCATGGCGACCGCTCCGGTGCGGTACTGGAACCGTTTCTCACCGATCAATGGTATGTCGACGCCAAGACGCTGGCGCAGCCGGCCATCGAAGCCGTGCGCGAGCGCAAGACCGTGTTCGTGCCGGCACAATGGGAAGCGACGTTCTTCAACTGGATGGACAATATCCAGCCGTGGTGCATTTCCCGGCAAATCTGGTGGGGCCATCAGATTCCGGCGTGGTACGGGCCGGACGGCAAGATCTTCGTCGCCGAGAACGAGGACGACGCGGTGGCCGATGCGCTGGCGCATTACACCGAGATCGAGGAGATCACCGCCGAGGAAGGCCACGACGTCGCCGCCGACCCGGGCCGGCGCGCGCGCTTCGCCTCCGACTATCTGCATCGCGACGACGACGTGCTCGACACCTGGTTCTCCTCGGCGCTGTGGCCGTTCTCGACCTTGGGCTGGCCGGACGAGACGCCGGAGCTCAAGCGGTTCTATCCGACCTCGACGTTAGTCACTGGCTTCGACATCATCTTCTTCTGGGTCGCGCGCATGATGATGATGGGGCTGCATTTCAAGAAAGAAGTGCCGTTCCACGACGTTTACATCCACGCCCTGGTGCGCGATGCCTTCGGCGCCAAGATGTCGAAGTCGAAGGGCAACGTTATCGATCCGCTGGAAGTGATCGACGAATACGGCGCCGACGCACTTCGCTTCACGCTTGCCGCCATGGCGGCGCAAGGGCGCGATATCAAATTGTCGGCCCAGCGCGTCGAAGGCTACCGCAATTTCGCGACAAAACTCTGGAACGCGGCGCGCTTTGCCGAGATCAACGGCTGCGCCCACGATCCGGATTTCGATCCGCACCACGCCAAGGAGACGCTCAATCGCTGGATCGCGCACGAGACCGCGAAGACGGGCAGGGAGGTGACGGCGGCGATCGAGGTTTACAAATTCAACGAGGCGGCGAGCGCGATCTACCGTTTCGTCTGGAACGTCTATTGCGACTGGTATCTCGAACTGATCAAGCCGGTGCTCACCGGCCCCGACGGCGCCGCCAAGACCGAGACGCGCGGGGCCGCCGCCTGGGCGCTCGACGAAATCCTAAAACTCTTGCATCCGTTCATGCCGTTCATCAGCGAAGAGCTGTGGAGCGTCACCGCCGAGCGCGGACCGCAGCGTCACCACATGCTGGCGCTCGATGCTTGGCCGGCGCACGACGGCCTCGACGATGAGGTGGCCGAAGCCGAAATCGGCTGGGTGATCGATCTGATCACGGCGATCCGCTCGGTGCGCGTCGAGATGAATATTCCGGCCGCGACCATGCTGCCGCTGGTGTTGGCGGGCGCGTCGCCGCAAACCGCCATCCGGGCGCGGCACTGGTCGGAATTCATCCAGCGCCTGGCGCGCATCGCCGACATTTCCTTTGCCGACGTGCCGCCGCAAGGCGCGGTGCAGCTCGTGGTGCGCGGCGACGTCGCGGCGCTGCCGCTCAAGGGCGTGATCGATCTCGATGCCGAGCGCGGCCGTCTCGCCAAGGAAGTGGCGAAATGCGACGCCGACATCGCCCGCGTCGACGCCAAGCTCAACAATCCCAATTTCGTCGCACGCGCCCCGGAAGAGGTGGTCGAAGAAGAAAAGGAAAAGCGTGAAGAGGCGCTGGCACGGAAAGCCAAGATCGCCGAGGCGCTGCAGCGGCTCAAGGATTCGACCTAAATTCTCCAGGAAATAAGTGAAGCGCTGCGGTTGACCGCTGTTGCGTATAAACGCGCGCTCCGGCTACAACTCTGGGAGGAGCATCGGCACCGTTGCAAGGTTTATCATGACCGACGAAGCGCAGAACGTCATCGTCCTCAAAGACGCCTACGATCGCTGGGCGGAAAGCAAGGGCGACAGCGCCGATCATTGGACGGCGATCTTCGCCGACAAGATCAAATTCGGCTCGCTGGCGGGCGGCGAATATGGCGCGGCCTATCTGACGGAATATCAGAGCCGCGACCAGCTCGCGCAGTATTTCGCCGGCATCAAGCGCGACTGGGAAATGATCGAATACGTGACGGAAAATTTCGTCGCCCAGGGCGACCGCGTGGTCATGCTCGGGCGCTGCTCCTGGCGCAACCGGCACACCGGTAAGGTGGTGGCGACGCCGAAGGCGGATTCCTGGCGCTTTGCTGACGGCAAGGCCATCGAGTTCTACGAGTATTACGACACCGCACAGTTGCGCGACGCGACGGTCTGACCAGGCCTCGGCACGGGTTCTCCTCTGGGCGCATTCGCATTAAATACCGCTCGGTCTTTCATGACCTGAAGGCACGAGCATGCGGATTTTCATCGCCGGAGCCAGCGGCGCGATCGGGCGGCGGCTGACGCCGTTGCTGCGCAAAGCCGGCCACGACGTCACCGGCATGACGCGCTCGGCCGAGGTCGCGCGCGAATTTGAGGCTGCTGGCATCCAGCCGGCGATCGTCGACGTGTTCGATGCCCAAGCGCTCAAAGGCGCCGTCGCGGCGGCTCGGCCCGACGTCGTCATGCACCAGCTCACCGACTTGCCGCGCGTTCTCAATGACGAAGCGCAGCTCGCCGCGGCGTACCCGCGTAACGCCCGCATCCGCACCGAAGGCACGCGCAATCTGGTCGCCGCGGCGCTCGCGGCTGAAGCGCGGCGCTTCATCGTGCAGAGCGTGGCGTTCGCTTACGCGCCGGGCAAAGAGCCTCATGTCGAGACCGACCCGCTCAACCTGGTCGATGGCCCGCGGCTGGTGACGGTTCGCGCCGCGGCCGACATGGAAGAGCAGGTGCTTAAATCCGGCATGGAATCCATCGTGCTGCGCTACGGCCTGCTCTACGGCCCCGGCACCTGGAGCGAAGGCCCGAGCCGCAAGCCGCCGCTCCATGTCGATGCCGCCGCCCAGGCGGCGCTGCTGGCGCTGACCCGCGGCAATGGCATCTACAATATCGCCGATGACGACGGGACGGTCTCGATCGAAAAGGCCCGCAACGAATTGGGTTTCGATCCCGCTTTCAGGCTTTGAACGGCTTACTGAGAAAGCGCGAGCCTTTCAGGCCGTAGCGCCAGGGCTTTTCGACCGCCTTGGTGAGGCCGATGCGCGGTCCGGCGATAACCTCGACCTCGTCCGTGCGCGCAAAGAGTGTGAACGGCGGCGCGTCGAGGGCCAGGCCGTTCTGGGCGTGGGTGATCCGCAATGCCTCGCAGACCCGGCCGGGGCCGGAGCAAAGCAGCCGTACGTCGGCTACGCCGCGCCGGCGCCGCATGGCCGCCAACCCCACGGTCGGTTCAATGGCCCGGATCAGCACGGCGCTGGCTGAGCCCTTGGGTTCGCAGACAAAATTCACGCACCAGTGGATGCCGTAGGAACGGTAGACATAGACATAGCCCGGCGGGCCGAACATCACCGCATTGCGGGACGTCGGCCCGCGAAAACTGTGCGCTGCGGGATCGGTCTGGTGGTAGGCCTCGACCTCGACGATGCGGCCGCCGACGCCGTCGACCAATAGCGTCACCCCGATCAGGTCGGGCGCCACCTCGTGCACGCTGCGTCTGAAAAAGGCTCGGGTCAGTCTTTTGGCCATGGCGCCATGGTGGCAGGCGGGGCGGCTCTTGGTAAATCGCGCCTTAATGCCTAGCTAACAAACGCCGCTGAATCTGTGGCCCCGGCGCAACACGCTGTGAACATTTATAAGTTTCGGCTGGAAGCCATCTACGGCGCCGCTTTTTAGCCATAGGATTTTTCGACACCCTCGGCCGCGACTGCCGGGCGGTGAGAAGAAGCCGTTACGGCACTTCCGATTTCAAGGCGCGGTGCGCCGGATCGGCGGGGATGGGGCGAGGGGCCTTGTTTGGCCTTGATGAGTAAAATGGACGCCAAGACCGATCTAAAATCACGACTGCCCAGCCGGCACGCCACCGAAGGCGCCGAGCGCGCCCCGCATCGCGCGTTCTATTACGCCATGGGGCTGACGCAGCAGCAGATCCATCAACCCTTCGTCGGCGTGGCCACCTGCTGGAACGAAGCCGCGCCCTGCAACATCGCACTGATGCGCCAGGCCCAGGCGGTCAAGCGCGGGGTCGCCGCGGTCGGCGCCACGGCGCGCGAGTTCTGCACCATCACCGTGACCGACGGCATTGCCATGGGCCATGCCGGCATGAAGGCGTCCTTGCCGTCCCGCGAGGTCATCGCCGATTCGGTGGAATTGACCATGCGCGGCCACGCCTATGACGCCCTGATCGGGGTGGCCGGTTGCGACAAGTCGCAGCCCGGCATGATGATGGCCATGTGCCGGCTCAACGTGCCGTCGATCTATATCTACGGCGGCTCGATCTTGCCCGGCACCTTCAAAGGCAAGCCGGTCACCATCCAGGACGTCTACGAGGCGGTCGGCAAGCACTCGATCGGCGAAATGTCCGATCCCGACCTGCAGACGCTCGAGGAGAATGCTTGCCCGTCGGCTGGCGCCTGCGGCGCGCAATTCACCGCCAACACCATGGCGACGGTGTCGGAGGCCATTGGCCTGGCGCTGCCGTATTCCGCCGGTGCTCCGGCACCGTACGAGATTCGCGACAAATTCTGCATGCTGGCCGGCGAGATGATCATGGATTTGATCGTCAAGAACATCCGCCCGCGCGACATCGTCACGCGCGAAGCGCTGGAAAACGCCGCTGCGGTGGTGGCGGCGACCGGCGGCTCGACCAATGCGGCGCTGCATCTGCCGGCCATCGCCCACGAATGCGGCATCAAATTCGACCTGTTCGACGTCGCCGAAATCCTCAAAAAAACCCCGTATATCGCGGATTTGAAACCATCCGGCCGTTATGTCGCCAAAGATATGTTCGAGGCTGGCGGAGTGCCGCTGTTGATGAAGACGTTGCTCGACAACGGCTTCCTTCATGGCGACTGCCTCACCGTCACCGGCCGCACGATTGCGGAGAACTTGAAGGCGGTGAAGTGGAATCCGGACCAGGACGTGGTTTACCCGGCCGACAAACCGTTATCGCCGACCGGCGGCGTCGTTGGTCTCAAAGGCAATCTCGCGCCGGAAGGCGCCATCGTTAAGGTTGCCGGCATGGCGGGCTTGCGTTTCACCGGCCCGGCGCGCTGCTTCGACGGCGAGGAAGCTTGCTTCGAGGCGGTCAAGAACAGGACGTACAGGGAAGGCGACGTGCTGGTCATCCGTTACGAGGGCCCGAAAGGCGGCCCCGGCATGCGTGAGATGCTGTCGACCACCGCTGCGCTCTACGGTCAGGGCATGGGCGGCAAGGTCGCGCTGATCACCGACGGCCGTTTCTCCGGCGCGACCCGCGGTTTTTGCGTCGGCCATGTCGGGCCCGAGGCTGCCGTGGGCGGTCCGATCGGGCTGATCCGAGACGGCGACATCATCGAGCTCGATGCCGAGAAAGGTACGCTCGACGTCAAGCTGAGCGATGCCGAGCTTGCCGCCCGCGCCAAAACCTGGAAGCCGCGCGCCGAGGAATATGCGTCGGGCTATTTGTGGAAATACACCCAGCAGGTCGGACCGGCGCGCAATGGCGCGGTGACCCATCCGGGCGGCAGTGCCGAGAAGGCGTGTTATGCGGATACCTAGCGCAGCCCGCATCGCGAGTGGCAGAGGTGTCGCGCTGGCGAGCGCGTTGTGCATCGCCGTTGGCCTCGGCCTTGGCACCGCGCGCGGCCCCGCGCCGGCCTTCGCCTTCGACGGCACCTCGACGCCGAGTACGGCGGCGCTGACGCCGAGCGACGGCTTGCGCAGCAATCCCAGTCATCCGCTCGACGAAAAGGCCAAAGCGCTGACCGCGCTGCAATATGCGGCGGAGCAGGGCCAGCCGGCGGCGCAATGGAAGCTCGGCCGTATGTACGCCGACGGCGACGGCGTGCCGCAAGACCAGATGCGCGCCTTCAATTATTTCAGCGAGATTGCCAATACTCATCCGGACGAGAATCCGGGCACGGCCCAGGCGCGCTTCGTCGCCAACGCCTTCGTGTCGCTCGGGCACT
>Ga0210405_10000815_pt1 | contig 38588 bp, 30 predicted proteins | sample IncBWH11MmetaG_FD_155492 | JGI IMG/M metagenome (GOLD analysis project Ga0210405, IMG submission 155492) | Forest soil microbial communities from Barre Woods Harvard Forest LTER site, Petersham, Massachusetts, United States - Inc-BW-H-11-M | ecosystem: Environmental > Terrestrial > Soil >... | reverse complement strand
GTCGCCACGGAACTTTTCCCAAAGATTAACAACCAACCCACGGACGACGATGACGACGCCAAAGACAAGCCTGCCCCTCCAACGATTACGAAGTTTAAGCCGCCGGTTGCGGTGGCATACCTCAATGCCGCCGGGAAGCTGATCATCAAACGGGGCACAATCGCCAGGGCCGTTCCAGGAAAGAGCGGCTACCAGCCAGCGCTATCGCATGATGGAAAGCGATTGCTTTACACAGCGGATGAGAAGAGTGCCGAAAAGCCCGAAGAGCGTACGATTTCTCTTTACGACTGGGGTACGGGAAAGACCACGGAGTTGATTCGAGGTTCCGTCCAGCAACCGTTTTGGTCGTCGGACGACACGCGCGTTGCTTTCTTGAAATTTGACGGAACCAAATGGCAGCTATGGACTGCGGCCGTCGATGCCCCGGAAAAAGCTGCCCTCGTGTACCCAGGCGAGGCTATCAGCTTGCATGGCTGGGCTGACGCGCAGGCGATTCTCGCTGGAGACTTGCAAACCCTTTTTTGGATTGGCGAGGACGGAACCCTGAAACAAAATCTGGCAAGCGCGGATTTGTACGGCAAAGACCAATTCGGCTTGTCCAGCGGCAATACCGTGCGTGTTCACCCGCTGAACCCGGACTTGCTGCTCGTCTCCGCCGAAATATTGCCGGCGGCCGCGGCAGCCTACTTGAAGAGTGCCCAGGCTACGACCACGAACAACAAGGATGCGGCCAAGATTGCTGGGGCGCCGGCACGGCAGGTGTTTTTTCTGTATGAGGTCAAATCCAAGCGCCGCGTCCTGTTAAGTCCTCCGAACTTGACGAGTTCTTTCGCGGAGTGGTCGCGCGATGGTCTTCAGATTTTTTTCACAGGCACAGATCCATCGGGCAAATCGATAGCGATCTATAGAATGTTTTGGGACGGCACTAGCCTGATCAAGGTACAGGACGGATATGACCTCGTTATTGGGCAATAGTCTCCGGCCGACTGGGTTGTGCGCTAGGATGTTTGTATGCTCATGCAGCCATTCCGCTTGACGGCAGTTATCCTCGGCGCCTCAGTTTTACTTACATTGTTGCCGCCTCGTTTAAGCGCACAAGAATCCTCTCCGACTCAATCGCCGACCGCACCGCAGTCTCAGTCCGCACCGCAAACGCCAGAGTCGCAACCCCATCCCATATCGCGTTCGACGATGCGGATGGCTTTGCCGCGGCGGGAGTATCTTTGCGCTGGCGGGGCCAGAATCGTGATTCTGCTTGAAACCAAGGCAGCGCGGCTGACCTTGAACGGGCATGTCTATGGGATGAAGCAGGTCGAAACCGACCCCGGCGCTGGCTCCGCCACAAAATACACCGCGGGGTCGGTGGTCTGGTCGAGCACTGGGGAAGACGGCTTCCTCGCAGACAGTGCGGACTCCTCGAATCCAAAGATGCTGGCCGAGGGGTGCCATCTGCAGAGTTCGTACCCACCTGTCGCTCCCGCATCCGGCTCAATCAATGGCACGGCAACTTTCGGGAGCGCTCCCTCTCTGCCTGCGGATGCCGTTCTGATTGTGCAGCTTAGAGACCCCAGCCATGACCCGGACGATTCTGCCGCCGTTCTGGCGGAGGAAAGAATCCCAATCGGTGGCCGTGTAGCGCCGATATCGTTTGCCTTGAAGTTTGACCCGTCAAAAGCCGACGGCAAGACCCCCTTTGCCATCTCTGCGAGCATCCGAGGGCGCGGCAAGCTGTTATTCGTCCTCGTCAAAGCTGTGACTATCCCCGACATCACCAGCCCTGCTCCGGTTCGCCTTGCGCTTTCGAAGGCAACCTCAAAGCAAGGTCAAACGCGAGCTTCACCCGTTCCAGAAGCTCCGCCTCACTTCTAGGACCGATTTGGTCCGGCATTAGCCGATACGCGGCAGGCCCTTGCTTGTCTGACCGGGGTGCTATCGCCCGGCGCTATACTAGTTTGATGGCGACCCCTACTCCTGTGCAACCGCAGCAGGTCGGCATTCTCATCCTGGATGACGACGACAACAACCAGGGAGCCTTGCGTCAAATCCTGGACTCGGAAGGTTGGCGCGTACGCCTGGTTCAGGACTCAAAGCAACTGCTCTCGGACCTCAAGTCCGGCGAGTGGTCTTTGGTGATCGCCAACATCGCTTTGGCTGGCACGGATACCCCGATTTTCATCACGCTTCGCGAGCTGGCTGGCGTTTCTTATGAAGAGGGCGGGCGCATACGTGCCCTTTATCTGGTTCCGGAAATGACCGGAGGCCAGTATGTGCCGGCGCTCGAACTGGCCCGCGCGCAGTACGTCGTACGTCCATTCCATTTGCACGATTTTCTCGAGAAAGTCAGCGATCTGCTTGTGGAAGTGAAAGCCATCGAGGGGCCTATCCGCCAGGTGCGCCACGAGTTTGGTGCGATACGCAAAAAAAAGAAGCAGGCCGGGCGTTCCAACTCGATGTTCGCTTCGCGGGATTCCTATTCTTATAGTGATGAAGAGATTGCCGAGTACGAAAAACAGGAAAGTGAAGCCTCCAAGAGTGGACGAAGCAAGCCTCGCACTAACCTGGGTGGGACTGACCGCTAGCTTGCTGGATTTGAGAATTATCTTCTGTTTTCTTCTGCTGACGTAGCTTGCGTTCGCTTGTTACATTCCGCACTTCTGCTTCACCTCCCTTAATGACTGCAAATGCGCACAGGCAGCAGTGCCTGTGCTACTGCACTGCGCTTCGCTTGACTTCTGGACTGTGCAGGGGAGATGCTACCGCGTCCCAAGTGTCGAGAATGTTTTGGCTAGTGGCAACTTCAGCGAGGAACCGAATGCGACTTCGAGTGATTGGATGCTCTGCTTTGTTTCGAATGGCCTTGATGGCAGCTTTCACTGTCTGCGTGGCGATTCCATTGGTTGCGCAGCAAGCCAATTCCGGAGCGCCGCGTGTTGTCACTGCCGACGATTACAAGCATGCCGAAAAATTCATGGCGTACAACGTGCGGCCACTGGTGTTTCATGACGTGCGAGGAAAATGGCTGGCTGAAGATCGTTATTTGTTCCGTGACACGGGGCCGGACGGAAGTGAGTTTGTGCTATTTGACGCCACGCACGGCACCCGCCAGCCTGCATTTGATCATGCAAAGATCGCGGCGGCTCTTTCCGCGGCAGCGGGAGCTGCGTTCAACGCGGCGCACCTGCCGTTCATGACGTTCGACTTTTCTGTGGACGGCAAATCCATCTCGTTCCGCGCGAAGGGACAAAACTGGACGTGCGACTTACAAGGGAGCAAATGCATCGCCGAACCAAAACCTGGCAAGGCTGCGGCTGAGCGGCCGGCAGAGGAGATTTCGCCGGACGGCAAGAGCGCCGCGTTTATTCGCGACTACAACCTGTGGTTGCGGGATGTCGCCACAAACAAAGAGACGCAGCTTACGACAGATGGGGTGAAGGACTTCGGCTATGCGACCGACAACGCCGGGTGGATTCACAGCGACCGGCCGATTCTCTTGTGGTCGCCCGATTCCAAGAAAATAGCGACGTTCCAGCAGGATCAGCGCGGGGTTGGCGAGATGTACTTGGTGGAAACGAAAGTGGGCCACCCGGTGCTTGAGGCTTGGAAGTATCCGCTGCCGGGAGATGATGTAGTGACTACCATTCAGCGCGTGGTGATTGATCTGGACGCGCATAAAGTAATTCGTTTGCAGCTTCCTGCGGATCAGCACCGGACGACGCTGTGCGACGACGTAGAATGCCGGGACAGCGATTGGGACGACGTGGATTGGAGTCCCGACGCGACGCATGTGGCATTCGTTTCTACCTCGCGCGACCATAAACATGAGCAACTGCGCGTGGCCGACGCCGCAACTGGCGTGGTGCGCGACGTCCTGGAAGAAACCGCAGCAACACAATACGAATCCGGCTGGGGCCGAGTGAACTGGCGCTACTTGCCCGGCTCGAACGAGATCATTTGGTTTTCCGAACGCGACAATTGGGGCCACCTCTATTTGTACGATCTCGCGACGGGAAAGCTGAAAAATCAAATCACTTCCGGCGACTGGGTGGTCACACAGTTGCTTCGCGTGGATGAAAAAAATCGTGTGCTTTATTTTCTGGGTCTCGGTCGCGAGAAAGGCGAGAACCCTTATTTCGCTCATCTCTACCGCATCGGATTTGATGGCAAGAACCTCACTTCGTTGACTCCCGAAAGTGGGAACCACGAAGTCAGCTTTTCGACCTCGGGACACTATTTTTTCGACAGCTATTCCAAACCTGATGTACCCGCCGTGGCCGTTGTGCGCGATGACGCGGGCAAACTGATCTCGACTGTCGCAAAGACGGACATCTCGAAGCTTCTCGCCACGGGTTGGCAGCCGCCCGTTCCTATCACAGTTAAAGCGCGCGACGGCGTTACCGACCTTTACGGGCTGATGTACAAACCGACAAAACTCGATGCCACGAAAAAATATCCAATCGTGAATCGCATCTACCCGGGACCGCAGGGCGGCAGCGTCGGCTACTGGGGTTTCGCGCCGGGACGCGGCGATGCGCAGTCTCTCGCGGAACTAGGATTTGTAGTGGTGGAAATCGAGGGGATGGGCAATCCGCTGCGCTCGAAGAAATTCCACGATTTTTATTATGGAAACATGGGCGACAACACATTGCCGGACCAGATCGCCGGCATGAAGGAGCTGGCGCAGAAATATCCGTGGATTGATATCGAGCGCGCTGGTATTTTCGGCCACTCGGGCGGTGGGTACGCTACCGCTGACGCCATGTTCCGGTATCCGGATTTTTTCAAAGTGGGGATCTCGGAATCCGGCAACCATGACAATCGCGAATATGAAGATGATTGGGGCGAACGATATCAGGGGCTGCTGGTTAAGAATGCGGATGGCACCACAAATTACGATGATCAGGCTAACCAGCACCTGGCCAAAAATCTGAAAGGTCATCTGCTGCTGGCGCATGGAACGATGGACGACAACGTTCCGCCGTACAATACGCTGCTTGTGGTGGACGAACTTGTGAAGGCCAACAAGGATTTTGATCTTTTGCTTTTGCCCAATCAGCACCACGGGTATGGAAGCGCGACACTTTATATGACGCGGCGCCGGTGGGACTACTTCGTGCGCTATTTGCTCGGGGCGGAGCCGCCGCACGAGTATGAATTGCAGCCGCCTAAACTATAGCGAGTCGGAAGACATATCCCATACGTGTGCTTTTTGAAGTTAAATGCATCTTGCACAGCGGAGAGTGCTCAGCTTATTCGTGGAGGACGACGGTCAGCAAGGATTTGTTGACCTTGATTCGGCCGTTGTATTCAATGAAGCCCAGTTTCCTGAATTTATTCATGAAGAAATTCACGCGGGAACGAGTGGTGCCGATCATTTCCGCCAGGGTCTCCTGGGAGACCTGCGGGAGTGAGCGATCCGGCTGATCCTGTTTGCCGTAGCGGGCGAGCAGGAGCAAGGTTCTCGCGAGGCGTTTTTCGCTGGAGTTGAAGAGCTGATCGACCAGATCTTCTTCCACGCGAATGTTGTGAGCGAGCATGTAGCCGATAAAACGGTCGGACAACTCATGCTCTTCGTGAAGAACGCGAAGCATTTCGTTCTTGTCGATGACTAGAAGGGTGGTGGGAGCAAGGGCGGTCGCTGTTGCCATGCGGACCGTTTGGCCCGCCATGCAGCCCTCACCAAAAAAATCGGTCGGACCAAACATAGCCACCACGGCTTCCTTGCCGGATCCATTTACAACAGAGAGTTTCACTCCGCCTCTCTGGATGTACATGACGGTGAACGCCCCGTCTCCTTGGGTGAAGATGGATTCGCCTCGGCGATATTCCGAAACTTTCTTCGACACTCCCGCCGTATCGAGAAAAGCCTGCGGGTCGAAAGATGCCGACTTCTTGGCAGGAGGCCGGGCTTCGACTTTGGATTTCTTAGTCGTCATATTTGGATGGAAAGGCCATTGGTCGGCGGCCGCTTAAAATCCGAGGTTACGATACCAAGAGTGTGGCTGACGGGGTGTGCAAAATTGAACACTAGATGTTCAGGGCGAAGAATGGGACGGCGTTGGATGGGCCCATTATCAGGGGGCAGTTTCGGCCCGCAAGTTCCGCAAGGAGGCCATTGAGAGGATCGGCAGCAACTGGCGGCGCGAACTGGCTAGAGTGCAGAGGCCGGTAAAGCGAATCGTTGTGGTGCTTGTTCCCTGAGCGTGGCAGATGCTATGGGAAACGCAAGGGGACCGTGCGTTGCGAGTCAGGGTTGGCACTGAATGACCAACGGAAAAAGCGATGATCGCACGCCAAACAACGGAAGGGACGAACGAAGAGCATTGCGAGAAGGCCTGACTCGAAAAAGCCGCGTCGTCTTGAGCGATGGATACGCCAACTTTGGCATGCAGGACAGTTACTGGACACGATGGCCCTCCTAATTTACAGCGTGACCGGTACCTGGCACTCGGGCTGTACAGAAAATAGTGCGGATACCGCTTGCATCGTTTCCGAACATAGCAAGGGCAGCAGCGGAGGCACTGTTCAAAATGGGACAGTCTGCGGGATTAATAGCGACTAAGGTTTCGGAGTGCCCATCGCTTTCGCCGGGTCCCGATTGGGAGGCGGCTTAGGCGGGGTTCGAAGGGTATTTCCCATGTTTCCCCTATCCGGAAGTCAACCAAAGCGAACGACTCGAGACGGTGCCAGCCGGCGTGTAGCTGTAAATAGGTGGCAGTCCTTGCGGGTCTTGTTCGTTCACCGCGATGCTGACGAAATCGATTCTTGCTTGCAGGAGTTGAAGAGGGCGGAGTTCGCGGTTCATGCGGACATCGTCTTGACCCTGGGACAGTGTGTCGAACAACTTCGAAAAGAAAGGTTTGATTTGATTGTTGCGGAATATCCGAGCCCCAATTGGAGTGGATCCCAGGCGCTGGAAGTTCTTCAGCAGGTGGTGCGGAGCGTACCGTTAGTCTTTGTGGCGGCCAGCTTGCGAGGAGAGTCCAGAGCTGCTTTGAGGGCGAATGGTGCTTACGATTTCATAGAACCCGAACATATGGAGCACTTGCCAATAGCAGCTCGACGAGCGCTAGAGGAAAAGAAGTTGCGTGAAGAGTTGGCGAAGGCGGAAAAAACGAGCGCGAGCGCGGAAGCGCGCTATCGCGCTCTTGTTGATAACCCTACCTACGGAATCTGCCGGGTGGACGCGCAGGGGAAATTTGGCTACGCCAATACAGCATTCCTGAACATGCTGGGGTATACATCCAGAGAAGAATTCCTGGAAACGAACTTCGCGAGGGATGTGATCCGAGATGCTGAAATGCGCGAGCGTTGGAAGGAGTGCTTGAGGGAAAGAGCTGAAATCGAAGGCGTCGAGATGGAGTGCCAGCGCAAAGACGGCGGGATGGTGAAGGTGCAAATGAGCGGGCGTGCAGTTTACATGGAGAGCGGAGCATTCGACGGCTACGAGATGATTGTGGGAGACATAACGCAGCAGGAGGCGCGAGAGGGGCAGCTCAGGGAACAGGCGGAGACCGACTCGCTGACGGGACTGGCGAACCACCGGAGACTTTTCGAGGTACTACACACGGAAATCAGCCGTTCGAAGCGCACAGGGCGAGAATTCTCGCTGATGCTGCTGGACGTGAACGAGTTCAAAAAGATCAATGACAAATATGGCCACCTGGTTGGAGACCGGACTCTTTGCCGTCTGACCAGCGTATTGCGAAGCTGCTGCAGGTCTATTGACACGGCTGCAAGACAGGGCGGGGATGAATTTGCGCTGGTGCTGCCGGAGACGGGAGCAGCAGATGCGGCGCTGGTAGGCGAGCGAATCTGCGAGCTCCTGGCAAAGGACTTGGAAAAACCTCTAATTTCGGTGGGAGTGGGAGTGGCCGCGTATCCAACGGATGCGGAAACCATCGGAGCTCTACTGTATGCAGCTGACGGGACGTTGTATGCGATGAAAGGCAAGAGGATAAATTTCATTTCGATGGGGCTCGCAGAGCAGCCGTCGAGCAATGCAGATCGACGCGAGGTGGGCAAGTCTGCACAGCAGGGAAGCGGCAAGATGTAACGGGCCCCGGAAAGCCGTGGCAGGCCCGAATTGGAGAATATACGGATGAGAGAAGACAAACGCACTACGAGTCGGGCGCGCAAACATTTGCCTTTGCGTGGCCGGGGTGCCTGCAAGACGCCGATGGATTTGCCGGGTGAGAAGAGGATTGTGGAATTGATCTCGAAGGGCGCACCGCTCGCCGAGATTCTAAACAACTTGTGCACCGCCATCGATCTTCAGTTGGGAAACATCGTGTCGGTCATGTTGCTGCCCAATGACACGGAGCGCGATTTTAAGACGATTGCACACGGAGCTCTGCAGTTTGGACTGCACCTTTATTGGTCCGCGGACATTGCTCTAGGGGATGAGGACGTACTGGGATCCTTCGAAATGTACTGCTGCGTACCACGAAAGCCTACGGCATTTGAATTGAGGCTTATCCAGCGGGCGACGCACATGGCAGCGCTTGCTATTCGAAAGTACCACGGCGACGAGGATCTGAGCAGCGCTCGCAGTGCATGGAAGCGAGCGCTGGAAAAACAGTCAAACGAAGCGCTCCTGCTGAATTGAAGCGAGTGAATTGAAGCACGTAGGTTGAAGCGAGTTCGCGGCAGTGCAAGCTCTCGCGCAGTCCCGCATTCTGCAAGTTTTCTCCACATTTTACCCTGCAAGAAAATTAAGGATGGGCGTTCTAAGGCCGAGGCGTGCCCGGGAAGGGTCGCGCTAAGGAGGGTTTTATGGATCGATACATACTGGGGGCTATTCTGGGGAGCTTTTTTGGGATGAGCGCATTGGGCGGGTTGGCGTTTATTGGATCCCGTCGAATGGGGTGCCGGGAAAGCCGGAAGGCAATTGGCGATTGCTGGACCCGGTGACTTACGAAAATATCACGATTTTCCCGGTCGTAAGTTCTTCCGCGCAGGACACTTCGCCATTTTTGACTTTGGATGAGGGGCTTTCGAGCGGGGAGGTGATTATTAGTGAACAGGGAGCCGCGGGGTTGGCGCGGTCGCGGGATGGCCGGCCGGTGGCGGTGCCGCAGTACAACAGCGGGGCTAGCGTGAACCAGCTTGTGCTTATTAACCGGAGCAAGCGGCCGTTGCTATTGCTGGCGGGCGAACTGGTAAGCGGGGGAAAGCAGGACCGGATTATTGGCAAGGACCGGATCGTGCCGGTAGGGTCCGAGCCTCTGCCGCTGGATGTGTTTTGCGTGGAGCACGGCAGGTGGACGGGGGCAAGCTCGCAGTTTGGAGCTTCGAAAACGATTGTGCATCCCAGTGTGCGGGAGCAGGCAGCGGTAACGCAGAGCCAGGACGAGGTGTGGTCAGCGGTTCGCTCGGGAACCTCGGCAAAGGCCAAGCCCACTACTGCAGGAATCGGGGGCGGGTCCGCAGCGGCTCCGCCACCCCCACCACCGGCAGCACTCAGTGCTGAGGTCATCGGGGATGCCATTGCTACGTCGGCGCCCACTCAGTCCTATGCAAAGATCTATGAACACAGCCGCGCAGGGGCTTCGGTCGATGAATTCGTCGAGGAATTGCGCAGACGGTTTGACCGAGAGACTCTTGGACTTAAGGGGGAGCGCGTGGTTGGCGTGGTCGTGGCTTATGGCGGCGAGGTGGCTTGGAGCGACATTTTTGCGTCTGGGGATTTGTTCGAACATTATTGGAGCAAATTGCTGCGGAGTTACGCGGTGGAGGCAATGGCGCGGCCAAGTTATCGGGAAGCGGCGGCGATTACGGATGCGCGGGAGTTTTTGCGGAATTTGAATGGGAGAGAAGTGGTGGAGAGCGAGCCGGGAGTTTACCGGTGGAGGGAGATTACGGAGGGGAGGCTGTCTTTGATTGAGTTGGAGTCGATTGCGCCGAAGGCGATGACTTTGCATCGGTTGTTGTTGCATCGGACGTCGTGAGGCGGCCGTCCAGGAGCAGGGGAGGGACCGCAGTGTGTGCGGACCGGGCGGGGCAAGCCCCGCCCCTACAAGCGGCGGACTTGGCTTGGGTCGGTTAGTTGCTCGAGGAGTGCTGCGGTTGTGGCAGGCCAGCACGGATGCTTTAGATGGGAAGCGATTTCGGCTAGCGGGGTCAGGACGAAACGGCGCTGGAGCATGCGAGGGTGGGGGATTTGGAGATCGAGAGTGGTGATCGTTTGCGAGTTGTAGAGGAGAATGTCCAGGTCGAGTTTGCGCGGACCTTTGGCGAATTCTTTTTTGTTGCCTAATTGCGATTCGATGTCGCGCAAGGACTGCAGGAGCGCGTGCGGTTGCAAGTCTGTTTCTGCTTCCACCACACAATTTAGAAACCACGGTTGGTCCAGATAGTCCACCGGTTCGGTTTCGTAGATCGAAGAAACCCGTTTTACCTGGATACCTGCTGGCGGAAGCGCGGCGATTGCGGCGCTGAGATTGAAATCGCGGTCACCTACGTTTGAACCTAGCGATAAATAAACCGTGGGCATGGATGGATTGTGCACGGACGCGGCTGGAAACGCTATCGGTGTGCACATTTGCAAACTTCAGCTTGGCCGTCCTCTGGATTCGATAGGGCACTCAGTCGTATGGCGTTAAGGATTGTGATGGAGTGACGTCTTCTTGGTGAAGGGTCAGAAGAGGGGGTATCGAAGCTTGGGAACTCAGGAGACAGACAGTAATGTCTGTCCTACCTCTGGGAACTAAACACGGATGGGGAACGTATCTCTTGGCGGAAGACGGGGCGCGCGACAAGTGTCGCATGGGGGTGGCTGATGACGAATTTCTGGCAAGACGTGCGATATGGGCTGCGGGTTCTGCTAAAGAGTCCAGGATTTACCGCGATTGCGGTGTTGACGCTGGCGCTGGGGATTGGGGCGAATACGGCGCTGTTTTCGGTTGTCAACGGAGTCCTGCTAAATCCTCTGCCATTTCCGAATCCCGAACTACTCGTGGCCGCGTACGCGAAGACGCCCTCGTTCGAACAGAGTTCGATCAGTTATCCCAATTTCCAGGACTGGCAGAGAAATAATCACTCGTTTTCCTATCTCGGGGCATTTCGGAGCGAGGAGTACAACCTGACTGGTTCGGGCGAGCCAGAACGTCTGCATGGGCATATGATTTCGGCAGATTTCTTTCCAGCTTTGGGACTCAGTCCGAAACTTGGGCGCAACATTCTTCCTGAAGAAGACCAGGCTGGCGGAGTGCCAGTAGCGATGATTGGCGATGGACTGTGGAAACGCAAGTTCGGAATGTCTGGCGATGTGCTGGGCAAGAATCTGATGCTGAATGGGAAGGCGTACACCGTTATAGGTGTTGCAACCGGGCGGATTGCAGGATTGAGCGATTCGGATGTCTATGTGCCGATCGGGCAGTGGGCCGACCCGACGTTTCGCGACCGGCACATCGGCATGGGGACGAATGCGGTCGGGCGGATGAAAGCGGGAATTACGTTTGAACAGGCACGCGCGGATATGGATTCGGTCGCGCAAAATTTGGCTGCCGCGTATCCAGACGCGAACAAAGGAACGGGGATAACGCTTGTTCCGCTGAAGACGGACGTGGTTGGTTCGGTGCGGGGGATCCTGCTCGTCTTGTTGGGCGCAGTGAGTTTCGTGCTGCTGATCGCTTGTGCAAATGTCGCGAACCTATTGCTGGCACGATCGACAGGACGGTCGCGCGAATTCGCGATACGGTCAGCGCTGGGAGCGAGTCCCGGCCGCGTGATTCGCCAGTTGTTGACGGAGAGCGTGATGCTGGGAATCGCTGGAGGCGGCATCGGCTTGCTGTTTGCGAAATGGGGGACACAGGCGATTCTCGCGGCGCTGCCGGAGACTCTGCCGCGAACGGAAGAGATTGGGATGGATGGGCACGTGCTGTTCTTCACGCTGGGAATTTCCGTGCTGACAGGGATTGTATTCGGACTTGTACCGGCGCTGAAGACGATGCGACCGGACATGCATGAGACGCTGAAAGAAGGCGGCCGGGGATCGAGCGGAGCACGGCACCGCACACAGAGCGTGTTCGTGGCGGTGGAGATGGCGATGGCAATGGTGCTGCTCATTGGAGCGGGGCTGATGATCCGCAGCCTTGCGGCGCTGTGGAGCGTCAATCCCGGTTTTGATCCGCGGAATGCGCTGGCGTTCAATATTTCCTCCACTTCCGTTCCGAACACGACTGCAGCGCAACTGCGCGCCAAGTATCGAGAAACCGTGCGACAACTGGAAAATGTGCCCGGAGTGGAAGGCGTTTCTTTGACGGGCGGATCGCTGCCGATGACCGGTGATTCGGAGGTGCCATTCTGGGTGGAAGGGCGCCCGAAGCCTGCGACGGAACAAGAGATGGCATTCTCACTGTTTTATCTGGTGACGCCGCACTACCACCAGGTGATGAAGATCCCCGTGGAGCGTGGCCGGACGTTCACGGAACGAGACGACGAGCACGCTCCAATGGTCGTGTTGATCGATGCGGCGTTCGCACGCGCATATTTCCCGAACGAGGATCCGATTGGGAAACGGCTGAACCTTGCGCTTCTTGATATACAGGCGGAAATCGTCGGCGTGGTGGGGCACGTGGAGCATTGGGGGCTGGGATCGAAGGGAAACGAAAACATTCAAGCGCAGATTTACCTTGCGGTGTGGCAAATCCCAGACAGATTCTGGCCACTACTCGCGAACGGAGGAGAATACGTAGCGCGCACTACGGGCATGCCATTGGGAGTGGTAAACGCGATTCGGGGAGCCGCGGAGCGAGTCGATAATAGCGCAGTCCTTTATGCGGTGAGACCGATGCAAGACGTAGTTGCGCGATCGATCGCCACGCAGCGGCTGGCGATGATGTTGTTGAGCGTGTTTTCCGTGCTAGCGCTGGTGCTTTCGGCGATTGGAATATATGGCGTGATTTCGTATCTGGCGGGACAGCGGACTCATGAGATTGGCGTGCGGATGGCGTTGGGGGCGACAAGTGCGGACGTCTTGCGCCTGGTGCTGGGCGAAGGGATGCGGATTACGCTGGTTGGGGTTGGAATCGGGATCGTGGCGGCGCTGGGGTTGACGCGATTGATCACGAAAATGATTTATGGCGTGGGGGCGACGGACCCGATTACGTTTGCAAGTGTGGCGGTTCTGCTGACCGGAGTGGCGCTGCTGGCGTGCTACATTCCGGCGCGGCGCGCGATGCGGGTGGATCCGATAATTGCGTTGCGTTACGAGTAGAGAACGCGAAGCTAGTCCTTCTGATGGGCTCCGAATGGAAAAAGGCATAGAGACAGACAGGAATGTCTGTCCCACTCAGCTGCCGGTGATTTCGCGAAGTTTGCCGCTGGCCACATCATAGACAAATCCGCGTACGGCGACTTCCTTGGGAATCCAGGGATGCGTGCGAAGCTTTTGCAATTGATGGCGAACATTTTCGTCGATGTTTTGAAAAGCGTAGAAAAATGCGGGAGAGATGGCTGCGGTCCCAGCGCGATTCTGGACTCTGTTGCGCAAATCCTGCTCGGTGGTGTGCATCAAGCCGCAATCGGTGTGGTTGATGACCATGAACTCCCGAGTGTCCAGCAGGTAATGCGATACGACGAGGGAGCGAAGAGTGTCTTCGGTGACGATGCCGCCGGCGTTGCGAATAATGTGGGCGTCGCCTGTTTTCAGACCCAGAGTGCGAATCGAGAGACGAGTATCCATACAAGTCAAAATGGCGAGATGGCGTTCGGGGCGCGGCGTGAGCCTGCGCAATTCGTGGGTGCGGGAATAGAGTTCGTTGGCTTGGAGAACTTCGTCGATTACACTCATGGTCGAATCATTCTAGCAAACCGGGAGAGATCGATTCGAATTCAGCGCACGCATGGGCATTGACGACCAAGGAGAAATTCAGAAAAGCCTGGGCTGACGTTTGGGAAGTTCTTTTCCGAAGTATTCGTAGGCACGGGCAGTGGCTACGCGGCCGCGCGGAGTGCGATCAATCAATCCAATTTGCATGAGGTAGGGTTCGTAAATTTCTTCGATGGCGTCTTCTTCTTCGGAAAGGGCGGCGGCTAGCGTGCCGAGGCCTACTGGCCCGCCCGCGTACTTATCCAAAAGAGCCAGCATGAGGTTGCGATCGACTTCGTCGAGGCCGCTTTCGTCTACGCCAAGCATGGCCAGGGCTTCCTGGGCTACGGCGCGCGTGATGCGGCCAGCGGCGCGGACTTCTGCAAAATCGCGTGAACGGCGGAGCAAACGATTGGCGATGCGCGGTGTGCCGCGGCAACGGCGGGCGATTTCTTCAGCTCCGCCATCGTCCATCAGAATATTTAGAATTTTGGCCGAGCGGTGAATGATGATCAGCAAATCTTCGGGCTCGTAGAAATCGAGGCGGTGGACAATGCCGAAGCGAGAACGCAGGGGCGCGGTGATCAGTCCGGCGCGCGTGGTGGCGCCGATTAGCGTGAAGTGTCCCAGTTGGAATGGATGGATACGCGCACCGGGGCCCTGGCCGATGATCAAGTCGACCCGAAAATCTTCCATCGCGGGATAGAGGATTTCTTCGACGGCGGGTTGGAGGCGGTGGATCTCATCCAGAAAGAAAACTTCCTTGCCTTCGAGGGAGGTGAGGATTGCTGTGAGGTCGCCTTTGCGTTCGAGGAGAGGACCGGCGCTGGTCTTGATGGGGACTTGAAGTTCGTTGGCGATGATTTGGGCCAGCGTGGTTTTTCCGAGGCCGGGCGGGCCATAGAGCAGGACGTGGTCGAGGGCTTCGCCGCGGCTGCGGGCGGCTTCGATGGCGATGGAAATGTTTTCTTTGACGCGCTTTTGGCCGATGTATTCGTCGAGGCGTTTGGGGCGAACGCTGGCTTCGATGCGGGCGTCCTCGTCATAGGAGGCGCCGGAGACGATTCTGTGTTGTTCGCTTCGGTCCATGGATCGTTTTGCGCTGGCGTCGGTCATTGTTGAGGCTTCGCTTTAATTTAGGCCGCTGGCCGAGAAAGGCTGGCCACTACAAGTACAAGACTAGGCGCCCGCATGAGTTGTGCGACCTTTGGGTGCAGCCAGCGATTGCAGCGTGGCACGCAACAATTTCTCGAAATTCGTTGTGCCGGTTTCACGCTTGGCTTCTGCGGCGGCGGTTTCCGCGGTGCGCGCGTCGTAGCCTAGATTGACTAGCGCGGAGATCACGTCGGCTTCCGCGCCGGCGGGCGAGGCGACGGCTGGCTTCTGTGCTTCCAAGACGACAGTTTCGAGTTTGTCCTTCAGCTCCACGACCATGCGCTCGGCAGTTTTGCGACCTACTCCGGGAATTTTCGTCAGACGGGCTAAATCACTGCCGCGAATGGCAGGGACGAGTTCTTCGACGCTCATGCCGGAAAGAATCTTCAGGGCGAGACTAGGCCCAACACCGGAGGCGGAGAGAAGCATCTCGAAAAGGTGCTTTTCGCGGGAGGAAACGAAGCCGTAGAGGGCGAGTGCGTCCTCGCGGACGTGGGTGTGGATCAGCAGTGTGACTTCCGTGTGAAGCTCGCCGAGCGCGGCGAAGGAAGAAAGCGGAATCTGGACGAGATAGCCGACGCCGCCGACATCGACGAGAACTTGATTCGGGCGTTTTTCGGCGAGGCGTCCGCGGAGCTGGCCAATCATGGAAGCCCAGTATTGCCGCCTTTTCTTCGCCTGTCAACGCAACAAAGGGACAGGGATAGGAGAGAGCGAAACTGCCCTGTTGCCTCCGCTAATTTATTGCGCTCCGGTGTCTGGCACCAAATACGTGCGAGGAGAAGTTCGAGGGAATCGCTGGCGAGGACTCTTATGTACCCAAATTCGTAACACTAGTTTCATACTTCAATCCATGCCGTTCGAACCCAACCTGAGCTTCCTTCTCCATGGTCTTGGCTTCTTCTTCCGAGTCCGCAATAAATGTAAGAACCATTTCGGTTTCTTTCTCGACTAGTGCTACACCCTTCCCTTTCTTGGGTAGCACATCGAAGATTCGCGCGAACTCAGACTCTAGTGCCTTTCCGTACTTTGCTTTAATTTGGACACGCCACGGCATATTCCCTCTCTTTCTATGGAAACTAGGAAATGCTGCAATGCGAGCATGGGGTATCAGAAGTGAGGATCGTGGGGTCTTCGAACAGTTTCCCTACCGGAGTTCCTGCTTTCCCCCGCCGCTCATCTTGCTTCAAATGCCAGCGAACTGTCAGCGTGTCCTGGCCCACCTCCGCAAGAACCCCATGCTCTGACGGCGGCCTCCCACTTTTTGTTACCGTTGAACCTACTGTCAGTTTCATATTGACCGATCCTAACCTCTCCTTACGCTGACCTACGTGGATTTTTGGCGAATCTTCCACGAGAGCCACGGATGTAATCGCGGTTAGCTTCAATTGATGGGAAGATCGCGGCTTCGCTGGTTGCGCTCGCGCCATGGTTAAGGTGCGAGCCCACCGCGATACCGTATGGATACTAACCCACCTTGTCCGGTCAGCAGGAACCATCGGGAGCTGGACTCGTCGTAACGCGCTGATTACTAGTTCTTCTTCTAAACTAGGTTGCCCTTGACAAAACATCGTTCAGGACTAAAATTTCGGCATCGTTGTCTGGTCGGAGGGTATATGTCAGTGAGAACGTGCGCGCTTCTTCTTTTGTTATTTATGTACGAGAGGGATTTACGAGCTCAACAGCCATCTGCCAAGTCCAATCCAACTACTGCTGAATCCACTGATAGCGGCGTTGTCGCAATTAAGGATGTAATTAGCCAAATTCGAGACGCTTTAACGCTGGCACAAAAGAAGTTGAAAGGGAAGCAGCTTCCACCATTAGCCTCAATCGACCTTACACTCAAAACGCTCCTTGAGAAAGATGCCGGTGGCACGATCAATTTGTGGATTATATCTTTTGGCGCCAAGCGGGAAACGGATTCGACTCAAACAGTCACAATACATTTGACTCCACCGAGTCCAGACAATCCGACCAAAGTCGGTGCTCTTACTCCTGCGTTAGCAAGTGCCATCGTGAGCGCAGCCGAAGGGGCACAACAAAGTGGTACATCGGAATATCCACTTCTTTTTTCGGCCCTAACAGTCGAGTTGGAATTTACGATCAAAACGACTGGAAAGGCTGGAATCAAAGTCCCGATAATCACGCCGATCACGGTAGATCTTAGTGGGCAGGTTGCGAAAAATGCCACGCAGAGTATCAAGATCGTCTTCCAAGATAAAGATGTTAAGAAGGCAGACAATAAATGATCCTTCGTTTTCTAATTTTGATGATGGTGTTTCGAGTAGGTACTGCCGCCGGCCAGGATTGTACGGGATTCGGCAGCGGCAAGATTGGACACCAGGAAATCCTAGATCGGTTCGGACCAGCCGTCGTTCAGGTCCAAAATATTGGAACCGCCTATCTGATTGACTCAAACTCGGGTTACCTTTTGACGGACGGTCACGTGCTGGACCAGCTCGTGGAGGCAGACAAGCCTTTTGAGGTCGTGTTGGGCTACGCTCCATACACACACCTTGAATTCAAGATTGTAAACAGACCCAAGACGCCAGATATTGCACTCATACAGCTAATTCAGACCGACGCGATGAAAGACGTACGCGCGCTAGATATCGCTTTTGAAGCGCCGGATGCCGACGACGACTTGTTCGCGATGGGCTATCCTCATTTTGGACAACAAGCCGAAGTGACTTTGTCATATACAGCCGCAAAAGTGAGCGGCAAACCCAAAAATGGTTTCATTCAAGTAACCCATCCCGAAGCCCTAGGAGATAGCGGAGGCCCGTTAGTCGACGCTCGTGGAGATGTTGTTGCTATCTGCCAGGAAGAAATTGGTGCAGGTCAAGCCGGGCGCTACTTACCGCTGGCGTCAGTCACGAATGTTATTGGTAGTATTCCGGTCAGCAGCCGAATGACGCAAATTGGCCAAAGCGTACGGGAAGGTAAAAGCGACATCAAGGAACTGATGCAGACTTTCAAAAGAGCTGCTCAAAATCCTACGAACGTCGAAATATATGTTTGGGCAACTCATCACCCGAATTCTCCGGAATTCCTAAAGAACGTCGCGCAATTCATAGGTTGCCCAATCATGCCAGCAGTCAAGGAAAGAAATATCGTGGATGCGCTTGTGGGTTTCATGCCGGTTCTGCAATCAGAAGAACAGGGGCGAACCCAGCTCGAATTAGCGCAAAGGGAATTCAAATTGGGCGGCCAAGACGCCCCCCAACTCGCCACAGCCTCTTTGAAAGCTTTTGCGAAAGCAGCCAGCACAACCTCAGAAGAACCTTCGGCGCAGACTGCTAATACTTTGGCTGGAGTAGCAGAAATTGCCGAATCGCTCGGCGCCGAACAAGACAGTGTCCAAGTTGTGACCCAAAAAGCGCTAGTGGCTTATGAAGCCGCGCATGATTACTCGAATGCCGATAAATTAGCTGATAAGCTTGGGCCACCGAACGCACCGTCAGTAGTCTCAGTGACAATAGATGGACACACATTCTTGCCTGAACAGAACAAAACTGCGAGCTTTGATTCCCCCCAAACACCCAACTCTGAGCGGGATGAACTCCAACTCGGAAACAAAACTCAAGTTCGCCCAGTAGGTTCAAAACCGAAGCACGCACACGAAGTTAAGGTAGTATTCGACTACGATTTCACTCGGACTCGTGTGTGTGAAGAAGGAATGAAACGGAGATGCGTTGACCACTTCAACGTACTTGAGACGAATTCCTACTCAAGATCTGACGTACTGTTTTGCATTCGAATGCAGCCTGGTTTTAAGAATTCGATACAACACATAACCGATTCAATAAACGTCCCCAGCAAATTTTCCGGGAAAACAGAGATCGCCATTGTCGCAGTAGCAGCAGATGGCACGGAATCAAACCCGAAATCTAGCTCTGTCTTCGTCAAGTGCCTGCACTCTTGGAAGTGCTGGGTGTTCTTCCTCGCGGCCTAATCAAAGCGAGCCACTATCAATAGGCTCGAATGCTTAGATCAAACATGGCTCGACGAGTTACGAATGTCAGAACTGATTAAGCGCGCTTATCTCACAACTTCGGATTAGCTCCCACCCGCACCCGCGTAACCGCCCACCGCCCCAACCGCCAGCTGTAGCATTTTCCCCTCAGTGCGTAATACCCCGTCAACGCAACAAAGGGAGAGCGTGTCTGCTCTCCCCAGCCAGTTGCAAGTAGAAAGCGTTACTTGCGGTGGTCGGCAAATTCCGCGGCTAGTTTAAGTTCACGGTCTGCAGCGTCAATCATGTCCTTCGCCTTCGCCGCGTGACCGCCGAGTTCGTCTTTGTTCTCCCTCTGGGCCTCGTCGATCTTTCCGTAGGCCTGTTGGAGATGATGCTGGGCCTCCGCGAGATTCGCATGCCGGCTCGGGTTAATGTTAACAACAGGGCCTTGGGCGAGTGCGAAGCCACCGAAAACGAGAGCCCCTGCCAGCATGCCACCCAATACAATATTCCTGGTCTTCATGGCTAGTCTTTCCTCCAAACGATGTAGTTTCGAAATGAGTTACTCGAGGCTGATGGGATAATTGTATTCGATTGGGGAGAGGATTGGGTTTAAAAAAACGAAACAGGCAAAACTGCTGTCACGATGAGACTGGCTGGGTTACGGCTGAGGAGTCGTCGGCAGAGAGGGCTCAATGGCAGTCCAATCTGGCTGCATTTTTCTTTTGCGGTCAACACAGGGAATCCGGGATTAAGAGGAATTAGAACTTTTGCGAATGCACCGGTGACCGAACAGGCTCTATGGTGGAAAGCCGTAGTTTACATGTGCGCATTGTGAGCAGATTGGCGTCTTGTGTTTTGTGGCAGTTACGGGATGATAGAAATATCCAGTAGTGGGGCTTCAACCGAGGGCTTGGGATTTGCAGAGGTGGAATTCTACTGGGTGGGGCTGGCGGCTTCTCCTCTACATCGCGCTGGCACTGTTTCTTCTCCACGCGGTCGTCCTGACGGCGGGTGTGTCGAAGTCCGCCACTTCGCTGCTTTCCGACTCCATTCAAGTAGCTTTTGGCCTTCTGGCATTGGCATCGACAGTGTATGCCTCTCGCCGGATGAATCGCTTTGGGAAACATTTCTGGCTGCTGATTTCCGCATGCTTCCTGTTTTGGACAGCTGCGCAGTTAATGGCCACTTACTACAACAACTTCGCTCATCTTCCACTGCAGACCCCGTGGCCAAGCGACGTGGTCTTTTTCGTGTGCATGGCGCCAGCATTTATGGCGTTGTTCCTCGATACGGAACGTGGGCTGGAATGGAAGAATTGGCCGCGCATCTTAGATCTTGCACAAGTTGTGATCCTGACAGCAGCAGCACACCAGCTGCTGTATGCACTACCCGCGCACTGGAAAATGGGCGGGGGCGTGCCGGCCCGGCTGGCTTGGCTGCCGGATACCGGACGAGACATACTCCTAGTAGGTACCTTCACGCTGCGCGCGCTAATGTCGCAACGGAGACTTGCGCGGGATCTCTACGGCCGGATGGCGATCTTTTTCGCGATTTATTTGTGCGGTGAAGTGCCCTACTTGTATCTACAGTCCACGAAGAATTTGCAGCCCTCTACACCTTGGGATTTGGCATGGAGCTTTCCGGTGCTGGCAATGACGGTTCTGGCGGCAACGTCGGGGCCAATGGAGGAAACTCCGGCGGACGAGGACAGGTCTCGTGCCAAACAAGAAAATCTTGGGCAGTGGGGGCTGATCCACATCGTTCCGATGATTTTTCCGCTGGTGGTACTGCTGATGGCGGCGGGGATTGCGGAAAAGCAACTGGCGGTGGCCGCCGTGATGGTGGTGGCGTCCTTCGCGTGTTCAAGCGCGAGGATCATATTCAGCGAGAGGCGGCGGCGCCAATCGGACATCGCGCTGGAAGAAAAGAATGCGCTGGTGAAATCGGTTTTCGAGGGCACTGGCGACGCCGTATACATCAAAGACCTGGAGGGACGGTACGTCATCGTAAATCCCGCGTTTGCGCGGTACCTCGAAAAACCCGTGGAGCAAATTGTGGGCAAAACGGCGGCGCAATTGTTCGATTTCGCGACGGCGCGGCGGCTCTCGGAAACCGATCGGTTGGTGATCGAAAGCGGCCGGGCGCAAACGTTCGAATACGAACTGCCACTGGTCAACGGGGCGCGGTCCTTTTTGGTGATGAAGAGCCCGTATCAAGATGGCCAGGGTAAAACGATTGGAGTCATCGTGGTGTCGCGCGACATCACGGAATACCGGGCGATGGAAGAACGATTGCGCCAATCGCAAAAGATGGAAGCCATCGGCACGTTGGCAGGCGGGGTAGCGCATGATTTCAACAATCTCTTGATGGTGATCGCGGGCTACAGTTCGGTGCTGAATGAGGCGCTGGCGGGAGAACCAAAGCTCCGCGGGCAAGTGGAACAAATACAAAAAGCCAGCGAACGCGCGGCGGCGCTCACACGGCAACTTCTTGCGTTCAGCCGTAAACAAACCATTCAGCCAGAACCACTAAGTCTCAATGCAGCGGTAAGCGGAGTAGAAAAACTGCTTCGGAGGCTGATCGGCGAAAACATAGCAATCGTCACCCAATTAGAGCCTGAGATCGGCGCGGTGATGGCCGATGCGGGGCAAATTGAACAGGTGATCCTTAATCTTGCGGTGAACGCTCGCGACGCGATGCCGGATGGAGGGAAGCTGACTCTGGAAACCAGACAGAGGGAGATCGAAGCGGAGCGTAACGGGTCGACGGAAGCCGCGAGACCGGGACGTTATGTCGAATTGCTGGTGAACGACACGGGGATCGGGATTGATCCCAACATACAGGGCCGGATGTTCGAACCTTACTTCACGACGAAACCATCCGGAAAAGGAACGGGTCTAGGCCTCTCGACTGTTTACGGCATCGTGCAGCAAGCCGGGGGTTACGTCAGCTTTTCCAGTAAACCCGGAGCTGGCACGACATTTCGCATTCTTCTTCCCCGTATCGACTCTCCGCAGAAGGGCACCGTCTCGTCCGATTTTAAGGAGGCCGCCTATTCGGGGGCCGAAACGGTGCTATTGGCGGAAGACGAGCCGGCGGTGTGCGATCTTGTACGCGCTATTTTGACATCGCGCGGATACACGGTCCTCTCCGCGCGTCTGCCACAGGAAGCGGAGTTAATTTCGGAAACGCACAGGGGAAAGATCGATTTGTTGTTGACGGACGTCATCATGCCTGGAATGAGCGGAGCGGAACTCGCCAACCGGATTGGGATGCGCATTCCGGCTATAAAAGTTCTGTTTATGTCGGGATACATCGATGATTCCGTCGTGCGACAAGGCATCAGCGAAAACGAGACGGCCTTTCTACAGAAACCGTTCACACCTTTGAGCCTGGCCAAAAAAGTGCGGGAAGTGCTGGACGGAGCTGCTGTCCGCTAAATCGCCCCTTACGAAGCGCCGGCGGTAGAAGATGCTGGGCGGTAGTGACCGGGTACCGCTCGTAGGGCGATGGCGAGACGATTCCACGCGTTGATGGTCGTTACTACGAGCGTGAGATCCACAATTTCTTTTTCGTTGAAATACTTGCGGACTTCCTCGTAGGCGGAATCCCGAACGTGAGTTTCGGAAACCAATGTGACCGCTTCGGTCCAAGCCAGCGCCGCGCGTTCTTTGTCGGTATAAAAGGGCGTTTCGCGCCAGGCATCGAGTTCGTAAAGGCGCTGCTCGGTTTCGCCGAGGGCGCGAGCGTCTTTTGAATGCATGTCGATGCAATAGGCGCAGCCATTGATTTGGGAAGCTCGCATTTTCATCAGGTGAACGAGGCTGTGCTCGAGGCCGGATTCGGCAAGATATTTTTCGAGCGCATACATGGCTTTCTGGGCTTCCTGAGCGTGTCTTCTCGCATCAATTCTGGGTTCCATGAAAAGTTTCCTTTCTCCGTGGCGAGCCCGTTCGCGAACGCGGCCATCCGCGCGATCCATAGTGATGCCCGCCGAAGTGCAATGCATAGATGGATGATCCGGAACAGCGAGCGGATCCTCGGGAGAAGAAAAAAGTTGAGCATCCCACCGACAAATTGAGAGGGTTAGCGGCGCGCGCGATCTTTGCGAACGGCCTCGTCGATCAGGGCGTCGAGTTCGTTGCGCGTGAGAGAAACGTGGGTGCCGGAGGATTCGCCGGTGTCGTTTGTTTCCGGAAGTTCGGCGCCTCCGCCAGGTGGCGGGGTGACGAAGTATCGCGCGCGCGCAGCCATCAACTTAGCGACTTCGCGGCCAGAGAGAAGCACGGGGTCGCCGGCCAACTCTGCGGCAAGAACGATCTTGGCGAAGTGCTCGATGGTTTCCATGCGGAAGAAAGCAGTTAGAAGATCCGGACCGCAGGTGACTGCGCCATGATTCGCTAGGAGAAGAGCGTCGTAGTGCGGGACGAAAGGTTCGATGGCGTCGCTGAGCTCCGGCGTTCCTGGAGTGGCATAGCGCACCAACGGAATTTGTCCGAGGCCGATGATCACTTCTGGCAAGAGGGCTTGGTTTAAGGAGCGACCGGCGGCTGCAAACCCCGTGGCGGTCGGGGGATGCGCGTGGCAGATGGCGTTCACATCGGGGCGCATGCGGTAAAACAACAAATGCATGGCAATTTCTGAAGAGAATTTGCGCTCACCAACGAGCTGGCGGCCTTCGAGGTTCGTGATCACGAGGTCTTGTGGTTCGAGCATTCCTTTGTTCATGCAGGTAGGAGTGGTGAGGATGCGGTCTTCTTCAAGACGGACAGAGATGTTGCCTTCGCAGGCGACGATAAAGCCGCGGTCGTACATCCACTTCCCCGCGAGACAAATCTCTCGGCGGTGTTGCTCTTCGCTTTTCTCGTGGGTGGGCCAGAGTGAATTGTTAGTCATTGCAGGCGCTTCTTCCTTGGCCGGGATATTATCCTAGCCATTTCTCTGCCCCCAGCAAAGTAAACTTTTTGGGCCCCCGAGCGGCCGGAAACCCGGGGGCGCACTTTATCACATTAGGCGTAGATTCCGCGCAATTTTAACGCGCTGCCCACGCGGTCAATCGCCAGCATATAAGCGGCGATGCGGTTATTCACTTTGTGCGTTTCCGCGTAACGGACGACTTCGTCGAAGGCGTTTTCCATGACGTCGAGAAGGCGTTCATTGACTTCGCTTTCGCGCCAGAAAAAACCCTGGCGGTCCTGAACCCACTCGAAATAGCTGACTGTGACGCCGCCAGCGTTGCCAAGAATATCGGGCACAGTGAAGATACCCTTGGCGTCGACAATGGCGTCGGCCTGCCAGGTAGTGGGGCCGTTGGCGCCTTCGCAAAGAATACGGGCCTGGACCTGGTGAGCGTTCTGTTCCGTGATTTGGTTTTCAATGGCGGCAGGAATGGCGATTTCGCAGGGCTGGAAGAGAACGTCGCGAGCGGACATTTTCGTGCCTCCCGCTGGGAAATCCTGCAACGGTTTTTTCTGTGCGTAGACCCAGTCGATCACTTTCAAAACGTCGAAGCCGTTTTCGTTGTAGAGGCCGCCGCCGATATCGGCGAGACCGACAATCTTGTAGCCCGCTTTTTGCATGAGCTGCGCGGCGAGGGATCCCACATTGCCAAAGCCTTGGACCACGACGCGGCAACCATCCTTTTTCATGCCGAGCTTGTCCAGAGCTTTATCACAACAGATCATGACGCCGCGGCCAGTGGCTTCGCGGCGGCCCCGGGAGCCACCGAGTTCGATAGGCTTGCCGGTGACGACCGCAGTTGTGGCTTCGCCAACGTGCATCGAGTAGGTATCCATGACCCAGGCCATGGTCTGCTCGTTGGAGCCGATGTCCGGGGCGGGAACGTCGCGCTCGGGACCGAGCCAGTCGGCCAGTTCCGCTGTGTAACGGCGCGTGAGGCGTTCCAATTCGCCTCGCGAAAGTTTGCGCGGATCGCAAATGATGCCGCCTTTGGCGCCGCCGAAAGGAATATTCACCACCGCGCACTTCCACGTCATCCAGGTGGCCAACGCACGTACTTCGTCGATGGAAACGTCGGGAGCAAAGCGGATGCCTCCTTTACCAGGGCCGCGGACGGTCGAGTGAAGGACCCGATAACCGATGAAGACCTCAAGCTGACCGTTGTCCATGCCGACGGGAATGTAGAGAGTAATTTCTTTTTTGGGATATTTGAGATAGCGGTAGAGCCCTTGTTCGAGTCCCAGTTTTTGCGCGGCTACTTCGAAGCGCGCTTCCGCGTTCTGATAGACATTCATTTCTTCTGGTACTGGGGCTTGCGGCATGCGGAACTCTCCTTTGAGGCGGCGACGGCAGCAAAACAATCCACAATTCGCAGTTCGGCCGCGAAAGGAAATCAGGACCGACTTGCAGGGCCAAGAGAGATGGCTGGCGGACTACCCCGTTGCATGGAACTGAAGTGACCGGTCCGCCAGACCGCTTTTGGCCGGGTCGCCAGTATACGAACCTGCCTCCTTGGCTGCAAGGGAGAGGAGGGCCGCGGAGTGCTTGCGAAAAATGATGTTGGGTGGGCGAACTTTTCTGCGTCAGGAGAGGAATTTTAGAGTTTGATCGATGAGATCAGAGGTTCCCTGGTACGGATCGCCGGGGCTATCAAACTCCATGGAGCAGTAGCCTTTGTAATTGCTGGCTTTCAGGATGGCGAATGTTCTGGCCATGTCTGTGTGAACTAGTTGTCCTTTTTCATCAGCTTCCATGGCCTTCACATGGCAGATGCTGTAGGCGTGTTTGAACATCGCTTCGATGCCCTTGTAGGAGTACTCCGTCCTGCCTGTGGTCAAGGTATTCGCAAAATCAGGATTCGAATGCAGCCAGGGGTTGTTGACCTTTTCAAGGACACTGACGATGAAGAAAGGGTCCTCGCTGACAGGGTTGTCGTTTTCAAGGTTTACGACGATGTTTTTTGCGGCACCGTACTCCGCCACGCGGAGAAGCGTATCCGCGGCGCGATCCACGTCGGGTTTCGAATCCTTGGCCGGAGGCATGTTGGTGCGGACGCTGGGCGAACCGACGGAAGCGGCTACATCAATCCATTTTTTGCTGAAGGCGATTCCCTCTTCGCGCTCGGCTTTATCCAAAGCGTAGGGACTGTGCTCGCCGTCGACGGCAATATTAACGATGGCGCCGCCGGATTTTTCGACAAACGCGCGAAGTTCGTTTAGATATTTGGCATCGAGTGAGCGGAAATGCTCGCTCCACGGTTCGATCTTATTAATCTCGAATTTCGATTTGACGAAAACCACGAAGTCTTTCAGGTCCATCTTGAGGATTTTGCCGGGGTAAGGCTTATCGTGAGCGCCAGCGATAGTTTCGCGAAAGGGGTAGGAGGCGATGGCGATGCGATCTCGGGGTGCGGAAGGAAATTGCAGGGCAGGGCCGGAACTTGCGTCGATGGCGGTCTTCAAGCCGGGCCAAAGCATAGTCGTTGCCGCGGTGGCAGCGGACTTCGCAAGAAAATGTCTTCGAGTAGTGGGCGGCAAAGCGGGGCCAGTCTAGCAGAATGAGATTGGAGGCGCCATGAAGAGAGTGGAATGAAATTGTGCGAGCTTCGTGTTTAGGACATGCATCGCGACCACGAGCTGTGCAAGTTGCTCTGCTATAATGCGGTCACTTTTTATGGTGAGAGTGGTTTGCGGAGTCACAAAATGAATCGAACACTGATTGTTCTTTTTGACTTTCTTCTATTAGTTGTTCCAGGGACGGCGTTTGGACAAACGCCCGCTGATTCGCTCTCCGAACTGACAAGACCTCACGACTACGTCCAAAAGCGTGTCTCGAGTTACGACCGCACGGGAGGCAACGACGACTACCGGCCTCTTGCCGCGGGAGAGACACTCACGCTACTGGACGAAGCGGGACCAGGTGAAATTTCGCATGTATGGATTACCATCGCGAGCGATGAGAGATTCCATCTGAAGAAAATGGTACTGCGCATGTACTGGGATGGCGAGAGTTCGCCGAGCGTGGAGGCTCCGGTTGGCGATTTTTTCGGGCTGGGACTTGGAGAATATTTTCTCTATCAGTCCACGCCACTTTCGGTGGGAGGAGACAAGGCACTGAACTGTTTTTTCCCGATGCCATTTCAAAAACACGCACGCATAACACTTACGAATGAAGGACGAGAACGGGCGGGGGCGATTTACTGGAATATAGATCTGCGCGCATATAAAGCGGCAATGCCAGCTGATACGCTGTATTTTCACGCGCAGTACCGGCAAGCAACTCCGAACAAAGCGTTCCCCGACAACAAGATCAATTTAGACGGCAAGGAAAATTACGTTTGGATGGAAGCGGCGGGGCGCGGACACTTTGCCGGAGTCACGATGTCGATCGTGGAAAATCAAGATGGATGGTGGGGCGAGGGCGACGACATGTTCTTTGTGGACGGCGAAAAGCTGCCGTCGATCAATGGAACCGGTTCGGAAGATTACTTTCTGGGAGCCTGGGATTTTGGAGGCAAGCCCTTTGCCTACAGGCTATTCGGAGCGCCCATCGTTGGCGCAGAACTGCAGGGTGGCCGATGGTCCGTCTATCGTTTCCATCTCGACTCTCCAATTCCGTTTACGAAGTCATTGCGCGCAACGATCGAGCACGGACATGCGAACGACCGCGGAGACAATTTTTATTCGGTCGCGTATTGGTACCAGGGCGAACCTCACGGAGCTTTCCCCGTGCTGCCGTCCATGGAAATGAGGCTGCCACGCGTCCTTCCCGGCTCCAGTCCCCCAAAGTAGGGGAATCCGCACGAGACATTGCGCGCCATTAAGCGCGTAGCAGCGGATTACTGTGGACGAAACTGAAGCGTGACCGTCAAATGCATCGGCACAGGTTTGCCATCGAGGGTTGCCGGCTGATACTTCCACTGATGCACGGCGTCCTTTGCGGCTTGCTGCAGAAGCGCTGGGCCGGAGATGGCTTTCATGGTGGTGACATGTCCATTGGCGTCGATCAGCGCGTCGATTAGCACATCCCCCGACACGTGCTGGCTTTTGGCGACGCTTGGGTATACCGGGGCGACGGAACTAATCAATTTTGCAGGCTTTACGTCTCCACCAATGGGAAGCGGCATTTCGGGAGCCGCAGGCGACTTTCCGTTACCCGCCGAGAGTCCGGAGTCCATTCCGCCAGCATTCGCATCCGTGTTGCCCGAGGAAATGGATGGAGCCTCAGCTCCATCATCCTGTGCAGCAGAAGCACGATTCATCGTGGGGCTGGCCAAGTGAACTTCGCCGAGGGCAGGCTTCTTGGGCTCCGGTTCTGGTTCCGATTGCGCGGGAGGCCGGGAAACGCGCTCGGTGACGGCGGCCGGGATCGTGCTACCTGAGCCGCGCGTGTTGTCTCGAGTCACCGTGGCAGGTTGCGGAGTCTGCGGAGCGCGGATGAAGGGCGCGCTGGAGGCCGGAGCACTCGAAATCGGTGTGCCGTTCGAGCCAGAGGTTGATTGAGGCGCGGTCGAGGAAATTTGCGAGGCCGGCTTTGACCCAGGCAATGTGGTCGGCTGCGATACGGCCGGGGCCGGAGAACTGGCTTGGGAACTCGGTACCGACAAACTCGGCGCGCTTGTGCCTTGAGCGGCCTTCGTCGGTTGCAGGAAATACCACACGCCTCCCGCGGCTAACAAAAGAGCCGCGGCAATCGCGCCGTACAAAACTCCTCTGCCGGAACCGCCCGACGAGCGCTCTTGAGAGACGACCGGCTCATCCAGCGGGAGCAAGCTGCCAAAGGTAGGCAACGCGGACTCTGGAATGTTTTCCCCGGCAGTTACGGGCAAAGGCTCGGCGGAATGCTCGTCTCGGGCAACAATCTCGGTCGCGTGCTTGGTTTTTTCCTGCTCGACGTGTTCTGGTGCCGGCGCTGGCGCAGGCGCTGCGGCGTTGCGCGCGAGAGGCTCCAGCCATGACGGAATTTTCACCTGTTCCGTATCCAGCGATGACTTGATCGGAGGAGGCGGTGTTCTTGCGGGAGGCACGGCTTTCACCACTACGGACTCGCTCTTGGCAATTTCGAGAACCTGCGCAGCCACCCCCGAAACGGCCTTTGCATCAAGAGCGGGCACAGGCGCCGCTGGCTTCGCAGTTGGGGCAGCGCTGAATAGTAAAGAAGAGAGCTGTTCCTGAAGGCGGGCTGCCTGGAGTTTCAACTCTTCGGTCGAGTCATTGCCGGCAGCACTCGCCGGCTGTTGATTGTTTTCGAAAGGAAGCGGCTGTACTTGAGGTTTTGACGGCGTGGAAGCCGACGGCAGTTCGGGCGAGCTGAGAAGACTTGCAAGGGAAGATGCCAGCGACGAAGTGATTGGAGGAGCAGGAATCACCGGCGGGTCGATCTTATTTCCAACTGGACTTACGGGCGGCGCGGTATTTGGAACGGATGGCACTTGTTGTTTCGGGGCAGCGGGAGCAACTGCGCTTACCTCGGCGGGACGGGGCTGCGCCGCAGGCTTCACTTCCGCCTGAACTTGCGGTGCGGGTACCGGCGTCAGCTTAATCTCAGAAATTTTTGGCACCGCGGCGACGACGGGACTCATCGGCTTTGGCGCGGATGAAACAGGGCCAACCGGATTGACTTTGGCCGCAGCTGGGAGCGTGGAGACGGCTGCAGAGGCCGGAGCTTGCGTGCCGATGCGGTCTGAAGGGAAACGCATTCCCCAGAAGCCAACGACCGACTCTGTGAATTCGAGTTCGACGTAGCCGCTGACGCTCTTGTAATTCTTCGATTTGACGACTTGGCACACCACTTCCTTTTTTGTTTTCTCGTTGGTGAGGAAGAGCAGTTGCCCTGCAGCCACTGGCGAACCCAACCGAATGACGGCGCCGTTGCCGAAAACCAGGACTGTCTTGGTGGTTTCAGAAAATGGCTCGCGCTTATCGCTGCCTTCGACTGTACGAGCGCCATTGACCGTTACGGGAACTTCCAGCGCGACAGGCTGCGGTCTGCTACCCGTAGCCGTATCTTCGTGGCGCGGGCTAGCAGCAACGGGAACCGCTGCGGCTGTCTCGGGTGAGGCCGTAAGGAGTTCGTTTTCTTTGCTGCTAGGCGCCATTTGGGTGCTCACTTCGTGCGTAAAATTTTTGTTCGGGCACTGCGTGGACAGGGCTATTCCGGAACTTCTACATGTTGTTCTTCGCCCCTGCTCTGCAGCCATAGTACGGGCGTACCAACAGGGAAACACCTGTCCCGAAGGACAGGCGTGTTGTGGGTGGAAACTGTCCTAACGACTCAGCGGTGGACGGAATTGTTCGTCAATTTCAACCTGATAGCCCGTGACGAGCTTGTTGGTCTCGTTGGCCATGCCGATGACGGCCTGCAACTCCTGGAACATGACGTCGGTCATCCCTTTTTTGAAAGCAGAGGTGGTGTGCGAGGCGATGCAGTAGTGGCAGTTGTTGGTGACGCTGACGGCAACGTAGATGAGTTCTTTGGTGAGAGGGTCGAGGGCACCGGGGGCCATAATTTGTTTGATGCTCTCCCAGGTGCGTTTCAGGGTGGCGGGATCATGGGCGATAGCTTTCCAGAAATTGTTAATCCAGTCCGTCTTGCGCGTGGCCATGATGTCATCGTAGATGGCGCGAACTTCAGGACTTGCGTCTGCATATTCAATTAGGCCAAAGGTCGACATGGTTTCTCCCGAATTCGAATGAGTTGAGGTGACGAAACGTTAGCAAGAAGCGGCATTCTCCGCTAGATAAAGGATGACCCACTTTTGCGTTCCTAATTCTAAGGGGCCCGCGCAGGCATTGTGGCCATGCCTGGAAACGCGCGTTTTTGCTTTATTAAATCGATACAATGATGTATTTTCTGGCCGTCTGGAAGCTCAGCGCAGCCACTCTGGACGCTTTGAGGCGTGGGCAATCCGCATGCAATCCAAATTAATCTCTAAACCAACGGCCACGGCGTTTATCGCCCTGGCAATTCTATTGCTTTTCCTTACGATGATCGGCTCGCAGAATGCAATGGCGCAGACTGTGCGTGTTGACGTGACTCCAGCGCGGGCGATTCCCTTTGACCCCGATAAGGCGCTCGGAACTTCCGTGGATATATTGTCGTCAAAATCGATCGACGCAGTCTACAGCGCTCCGATCTTGAAGGAGTCGCTTTCGGCGGGATGGGGGCCGATTACCTATCGGCAGAACACGGAGCTGACGATCGCGGCGTGGCACTGGAATCCCAATGGAACATGGAGCGACGCGGCACATCAGAGCGGATATTTTACAGGAAGCTCGGAGCCTAAGGAGTTCTTGCGGCATTCCTATGGGTATGCCCTGCCCCACCGGGGCTCAACAAAAAGCGACGCTTCTCAGGGAAAATACTCCCGGCTGACGGACGGAGATCCTGCAACCTATTGGAAGAGCAATCCCTACCTCGCTGAAAAATTCACGGGCGAAGATGATGCGCTGCATCCGCAGTGGATCGTCCTTGATTTCAGCACGCTGCAGGATATCGATGCGATCCGCATCGCGTGGGCAAATCCTTACGCACGGAAATACGTTGTTCAGTACTGGGTTGGAGAAAATGCCTTTGAAAAACCGACAATGGGAGTCTGGACACAGTTTCCCGCGGGGGAAGTTCAGGACGGAAAAGGCGGACTCGTTACGCTGAAATTGTCGGATGCGCCGGTGCGGGCGCGGTTCTTGAGAATCAAGATGACGGAATCCTCGAACACGTGCGACACGCACGGGAGTGACGATCCGCGAAACTGCGTGGGATATGCCGTAAATGAAATTTACACAGGAAATTTTGCGGCGGACGGCTCGCTCATCGATTTAGTGACCCACTCGCCGGGGCAAAATCAGACAGAAGCGACCGTTTCGTCTACGGATCCGTGGCACACGGCTGAGGATATCGAACCGAGCCGCGATCAAACCGGTTTCGACCTTTTCTACACCAGCGGAATCACCAACAAGCTCCCCGCGATGATACCTGTAGCAATGATTTATGCCACGCCGGAGGATGCAGCGGCAGAGCTTGCTTACATTGAAAAGCGCGGTTATCCGATTTCGTACGTGGAGATGGGCGAAGAGCCGGACGGGAAATACACGAGTCCGGAGGATGACGCGGCGCTCTATGTGCAATGGGCTACTGCGTTGCATCGAGTTGATCCGAAGCTAAAGCTGGGCGGCCCGGTGTTTGAAGGGGTCAACGAAGACATCAAGGTGTGGCCAGACGCTCAAGGCAGAACTTCGTGGCTCGGACGATTTATCGACTATCTGAAAGCGCACGGGCGGATGAATGACCTTGCGTTCGTTTCGTTCGAGCATTATCCGTTTCCGCCGTGCGAGATCAATTGGTCGGATCTGTATCGCGAGCCGGAATTGGTGCGGCATATTTTGCAAGTGTGGCGCGAGGACGGAGTCCCGGCGAATGTGCCGCTAATGATCACGGAGAGCAATCTTTCCTGGGCGCTGACGGAACCGATGGCGGATTTGTTTGGCGCTCTGTGGCTTGCGGACAATGCGGGATCGTTTCTGGCGAACGGCGGCGCTGCGTTTTATCACTCGCCGATTGAGCCAGAGCCATTGCGCTCGGGATGCGGGGGATACAGCACGTTCGGGAATTTTGTGGCGAACGAGAAGCTTGAGATTTCACAGCATGCTTCGCAGTATTTCGCGAGCCAGATCATCAATTTGGAGTGGGTGAAGCACGGCGCCGGAGTACATCAGTTGTTCCCTGCCGATGCGGACGTGATGGACGATGCGGGACACGCGCTGGTGACGGTCTACGCGGTGAAGAGGCCGAACGGCGATTGGTCACTGATGCTGCTAAACAAGGATCCTTCTAACGCGCATTCGGTGAAGATTGAGTTCGCGGACGCAGGCGGAAAAAAGACCTCGCATTTCGCTGGCGCTGTGACAATGGTGACTTTCGGAGCGGAACAATACGTTTGGCATTCGCAAGGACCGAAGAGCCATGCCGATCCGGACGGTCCGGCGGTGACTTCGACTGTAAACGCCAGTGGAGGGGTATTTACGCTTCCGCGCGCATCCGTAACTGTGCTGCGGGGCAAAATCGAGTAAGCCTATCTCTGACTTGGCACAACTGCGGCAGAGCCACACCCAATAAGGCCGCGCGGAGCGAAACATCAGAGAAACGCCCACTGGCGAGACACAGCGTCCCATTAGCGGACGTTCTGGCTACTCAACCCATGCTGAAAGTCTTCTAAACACTGCAGCTTAGAGACTTCTTGCTTGGCGGGAAACTTGCTTGCCAACTATAACGTATCACGATATAGTCTTCCTTTGTGCGATAGAGACGGGCGAGCTGGCTCCAGCCCGAGCCATGAGGTGCACTTATGACGAAGAGAAGAGAAACCGAGTCATTTCTACCGCTGACGCCGGCGATGTTTCACGTCCTGCTTGCGCTGGCCGATGGCGAGAAGCACGGGTATGCCATTTTGAAAGAGGTTGCGCGGCGCACAGATGACAAAGTGCGGCTTAGTGCAGGCACGCTGTATGGAAATTTGGCGCGGCTGGAAGGCGCGGGGCTGATTGCGGAATCCGATCGGCGCCCCGAAGTGGTGCTCGACGACGAGCGGCGCCGATACTACCTGCTTACGGAATTTGGACGCGAAGTCGCAGTCGCCGAGGCGGAGCGCATGGAAGAAGCGCTTGGCCAGGCACGCGCCAAGAAACTTTTCCGAAAACCGAAATTGGCATAGCGAGGATCTACCATCATGGCAAAACAGGCTCTACCCTTATCGCAAAAACTCTTTCGAGCGTTGGTTCGAGTGTTGCCTTTCGATTTCCGCACGAATTATGAGGGCGAGATGGAAGGTGTTTTTCGAGAGCAGCAGCGCGAAGCGGAAGAACGCGGCGGCATCCTGGGGGCGCTCAGACTCTGGAAGGAAACCATCGCGGGGATTTTCACCACGGCTCCGCGAGAGCACTGGCAAATCCTGAAGAGCGACTGCAGTTACGCTTTCCGCATGATGCGGAAAAATCCCGGGTTCACCGCCGTAGCAATTCTCACGCTCGCTCTAGGCATCGGAGCGAATACGGCTATCTTCAGCGTGGTTCACTCCGTATTGTTGCGGCCTCTCCCCTATCCGAACGGCCAGCAACTAATTTTCATCCGCCAGCAGGAAACGAAGCTGGGCATCCCGGATCTGTCGTTTTCGGTGAAGGAGATCGAGGATTATCGCTCGCAAAACCGCACGCTTGCGGGACTAGTGGAATACCACGCGATGTCCTTCACTCTCTTCGGGCATGGAGATCCGGAGCGCGTGCGAACTGGCGTGGTATCCGCCAACTATTTTGAACTGTTCGGAATTCAACCGTTGCTGGGGCGAACATTTCTGCCCGATGATGACAAACCGGGCGCGCCACCCGTATTGCTCCTTAGCTATGAGTATTGGAAGAATAATTTTGGCTCCGATCCTGGGATCGTCGGCAAAACGTTTGAGATGAATGACAAAGTGCACACAGTTGTGGGCGTCCTTCCGCCGGTCCCGCAGTATCCGAATGAGAATGACGTTTATATGTCGACTTCAGCGTGTCCGTTTCGCTCCAATAAAATGCATCTCGAAGATCGCGATATGCGCATGATGGAAGTGTTTGGCCGATTGAAACCCGGAATGACCCTAGCGCAAGCAAACGCGGATTTTTCAATGATCGCCGCCGGATTGAAGGCGGCCTATCCAAAATCGTATCCGGACAATGTCGGCTTCACCTCCTCAGGCGCACCATTACAGGAAGAGCTGACTCACGAAGCGCGGCCCACTCTGCTTCTTCTCCTCGCTGCGGCGGCGTTCGTACTGCTTATCGCATGCGCGAATGTCGCGAACCTGACGCTTGCTCGTATGGCCAGGCGAGAGCGCGAACTCGCCGTGCGTAGCGCACTCGGCGCGGGTCGAAGCCGGATCCTGCGGCAGCTTTTGACAGAAAGCTTTCTCCTGGCAATTGTGGGCGGCATTCTCGGTTTGATGTTGGCCTACGGGAGTTTGGAGCTTCTTACGGACTTTGTGGGACGGCTGACGCCGCGTGCACGTGAAATCCACATTGACTCGGAAGTCTTGCTGTTCACGCTGGCGGCGGCTCTCGGCACGAGCATTATTTTTGGTACTTTGTCAGCTATTTTCTCTCGCACAAATCTTACTTCCAGCCTGAAAGAAGGGAGCACCGGCGCGGGTTCGGGGCGTCAGCAGAATCGTGTGCGCGGCGCGCTCATCGTATGCCAGATTGCCTTTTCGTTTATGCTGCTGATCGGCGCCGGACTGATGATTCGCAGCCTTTTCAAAATGCAGCAAGTGGATGCAGGGATCGTTCCGCAGCGAGTACTGGCTATGCGAACTACATTCAACTGGTCCAAATATACGGCCGCCGACAAGACCAACTTGGTTGTCCAGAAACTGTTGGACCGCGTGAAATCGGAGCCCGGAGTGCTTTCCGCCGCGATCTCGAGCCGCTATCCCTTCGAGCCGGAGGCGATCACCGGCGGCCCGGAATCTTTTTCGTTCCAATTTCAAATCGAAGGGCGCGCCTTAGAACCAGGTCAGGCGCCGCCCGTCAGCACATTTGCCGCAGTTTCTCCTGACTATTTCAAAACGCTTGGTATTCCTCTCAAAGAAGGCAGGCTGTTGGCGGAAACGGACAAAGATAAGGCGCCTTACGTAGCGCTGATCAATGAAGCCGCAAAGCGTCAGTTCTGGCCGAATGAAGATCCCATTGGAAAGCGCGTTTCCGGGGATGGCGGAGATCATTGGATCAACATCGTGGGCATCGTTGGAGATGTCCGGGAATTTGGGCTGGAGCACGCGCCTACTGCTGAGTTCTACGCATCTCAAGCGCAAAACGCGCAACCCAGCACCTTGATCGTGCGCACTATCAGCGAGCCGCGCAGCATGGCACAGGCACTGACGCGCGCGGTGCATGACGTGGACCCGCAGACCGCTGTGACGCACATCCTTACTTTGGAACAGGCGCGCTACGAATCGATGGCTTCGCCGCGAGTCACAGCGAGTCTCCTCGGTATTTTCGCGGGTCTCGCGTTATTGATCGCCACGGCGGGCATTGGTGGAATCATGGCGCTGATGGTAAGCCAGCGCGTACGGGAAATCGGAATTCGCATCGCGCTTGGCGCGCGTCCAGCGAGCATTCTTCAGATGGTTCTCGGGCAAGGCTTGCTGTTGGCAGCGCTGGGAGTCGGAATTGGAATCGCCGGTGCTGTCGCTTTAACGGGACTAGTGAAATCGCTCTTATTCGAAGTTCCTCCTACGGATCTACTCACGTTCAGTGGTGTCGGCATCACACTTCTGGCGGCCGCGGCACTCGCGAGCTACTTGCCGGCGAGACGCGCAGCCGCGGTCGATCCAAACATCGCGCTTCGCGCAGACTAGCTCCTGAACTTTTACTGATGAAAGAGCGGCGCCAAACCACTGAGGAACTTAAGGGGAGAGAAATTCCTCGAGCAGAAGCCGCGCAAGACGGCGAGGATTGTGACGGATGACGCCGTGCTCTTCGAGCAGATTATCCAGGATGACGCGGTAGCCGAGTTTCTGAAGCTCGGGCAAGTCAACAGCAACCTGCTCCGCTCCTTGACGCCGATAGCGGTTGGCGACCTCCGGCGATACGGGCCGGCGGTTGGCCACCACCCAGTCCACGACAGCACGAGGCGTGTGGTGACGTATGGCTCGCAGATGATCGGCGAGCGAGTACGCGGCGGTTTCGCCCGGCTGCGTCATAAGATTGGCAATGTAAACGCGGGGCGCCGTGGACTTGGCAACTGCAGCAGCGATTTCCGGGATAAGAAGATTCGGAAGGATGCTGGTATAAAGCGAGCCAGGACCGAGAAGAATCAAGTCGGCTTCGCGAATGGCGTCGATGACCGCTGGGAAAGGCGTGACGCGGCGCGGGGAAAGCGAAACTCTTTCAATCGGAGTCTTGCTGGCGGAGATACGAGTTTCCCCGAGGACGGTTCGGCCGTTTGTGAGCTTGGCGACGAGCTGGACGTTGGAAAGTGTGGACGGAAAGATACGCCCGCGAATCGCGAGGACTTTGCTGCTGACGCGGATGGCTTCCGCGAAATCTCCTGTGACGTGGGTGAGCGCGGCAAGAAAAAGATTGCCGAAATTGTGGCCGATGAGGCCGCGTCCGGCATGAAACCGATATTGAAACAAGCGGCCGAGAAGAGCTTCATCTTTTGAGAGGGCGACCATGCAATTGCGGATGTCGCCCGGAGGCAGGACTCGGTTTTCCCTGCGAAGGCGCCCAGAGCTGCCGCCGTCATCGGTGACGGTCACAATGGCGGTGAGATCGGAGATCGGTCGGTGAGAATTAGGATGTTCGTCGCTTCGGCGGACGACGTACTCCTTGAGCCCGCGGAGAATGGTGGAAAGCCCGGTCCCTCCGCCGAGAGCGACAACGCGGAATCCACGGGAAAGAGGCTTCGGTTTGGACGCTATTTTCTTCACCGGATGACGTAGTGAACCTGGACAATGAATCGTTTCGTTCGAGGCGCGTTTCTCCGGCCCCAGTGCCTGCTAGCGGTGCGATACCTTCCTAGAGACTCTTTCCGATCAGGCCGGAAACTGCAATCGGGCTATTACTTTAGGCGCGTTTCACTTCAAGGGCAAGAACACCAGGTAAGCAGGCTCAGCCGGCGGTGCCGTCTTTTTCCGGATAGAGAAGCTCCGTGAAACGGGGGTCTTCCTGGAGGAAGGCGAAGTCTTCATCATTGCGCGCGTGGTAGCGGTTTTCCGCGCGCAGTTCGATAGCCACTTTGAGATTCGCCATCGCCGAATCCGCTTCGCCGGTAAGGCAATCGAGCGCGGCAAGCGCGTAATGAATATAGTCAGATTTCGGCGAAGCTTTGCGCGCTTTGATCAGGCTCTCGCGGGCGTCATCCCAGCGGCCGATATTCATCATGCCCACGCCGCGCTGGTAATGCTCATCGGCGGTGCGCGGATTCTGCTCCGCGCTTGGCTTCATGCGCTGTTCGGCGATGCGCAAGTGCATGCGAGCGCGATCAGCAAGGCCTTTGCTGGGCCCTTCGAGAACTTTTTCCAACTCTTGCTTGGCCTTGGCAAATTTCTGCTGGTGGAAGAGGGAGAGCGCTTCGTCGTACGTTTTGAGTTGTGCCTGAACCAGAGGATCGACTAACTCAACGCCACCGCGCTGCGCAGGCGGGGGTGGTGGTAAGTTCTTTTTTTTCTGTGAGTTAGAGTGGCCATGCGCGGCGCCTTTGCCATGCCCGGATGAGCCCGAAGAGGCTTTGCGCGCTTTTGCCATGACGCGAATCGTAACAGAGGAAAATGACGGCGTCAACGAGTGGTAGTGGGATTGCGAGGAGATAAGCGAGTTACCTCCCAGCGGCACGACGTGAAAAAAGGGTATCGGAATGATGCTGTTTTCACGGAAACTGTAAGGAAGTTACCCGACAGGGAACAGGCACAGCCGCGAGGCTGGCCTGCCAGCACTGCGTATGCTATAAATTTGTGGCTGAACTCTGGTTAGGAACAAGTGCCTTTCATCAATTTTCCTGCGCGCGAAATTAACTGCAAGCTCGTTTACTACGGTCCTGGTCTGGGCGGTAAGACCGCGAACCTTCAGTGGGTCTACGACCACACGGGGCAAAACCAGAAGGGCAAAATGGTGTCTCTTGCCACCGAGACGGACCGTACACTCTTCTTCGATTTTCTTCCGCTGGATCTTGGAA
>Ga0210405_10000814_pt1 | contig 38603 bp, 30 predicted proteins | sample IncBWH11MmetaG_FD_155492 | JGI IMG/M metagenome (GOLD analysis project Ga0210405, IMG submission 155492) | Forest soil microbial communities from Barre Woods Harvard Forest LTER site, Petersham, Massachusetts, United States - Inc-BW-H-11-M | ecosystem: Environmental > Terrestrial > Soil >... | reverse complement strand
CGGAAACCTCGCACTTCCAGACCTGGCACGACAAAGCAGGTAACGCGATTCTTCTGACGGATACCGACACGGGTTTCCCAGGTTCCACGGGCGCCACGGTCACATTTCCAAATCTCAACGGATTCACTGACCCGAAAATGGCGGACGAATTCCAAACCAATCTGATCATGCCGGAACCCACGTTCTTCCTGAACAAGAAGTTGGGCATGGTCTCCATCATTCGACCCACGGAAACCGAAGGAGCGGCAATGGCCGCGTTACAAAGCTTGATGAATGACGGGTTGTTCATCGGGCATACGTCGAAGAGCGGGAAGTCCGACGGATTCGTGGAGCTCCTCCAAGGGCTCGCGGAAGCAGCGGACGACGCGAGGCGGCAAGTCGAGTAGTTCGCAAAACGGGAAGAGCGCGACGCTCGGAAGTCTCGGCGTCGAGCGAGCTGCAGCAAAGCCGGAGGGTCCGGACTCTTAGGAGAGTCCGGACCCTCTTGCTTTGGGAATGAGGCTCCACGTGCAGATTCCGGATCCGTACCGGCCGTGAGCTACAAGGGTGCGCAAAACAAGGAGTTGTAGCGAGTCCAAGCAAGCTGAGGGCATGACGGCTGAACCCAGGAAGAGTCTTGTAACAAAAATTGCCAATCCGCATCGAATGAGACCGTCAGACGCAAGGCCGACAGGCAACCGAGAGATCGAGAGCAAAGAGAAGGGCGACGGCGGTGGCTTCGGAATTAAGATGGAAGTGACTGCGATGGAATTGCTTTTTCAAGATTCGGCAAACGCGGCCAGCCATGGAAAGACTCGAATCGAATGTGGGGATTCGGAAAATTGTTGAACTAACGACGGGGAGGGAGTCGCGGGCGAACGAAAATTGGCCGCGTGCAACCATACGGACTGGTTTGCCATCCACGTAATCTTGACAGTGGAGGTTAGGCAGTCTACACTACGGAGTTTTTAGATGGCCCTTTGGAGCCGTCTGGGTGAGGTCAGAAAGAATATGGATAAGAAGCGCCTGGAATATTACAAGAAGAAATTACTGAATCGCCGCGACGAGCTGGTGAAGACCATCACGCGCACGGAAGAGGAAGGGCGGCAAGCGGACGACGATCCGACGGTGGACCTGGCGGACAAGGCAGCAAACTCCTATACGAAGGAATTCCTTTTCGGCCAGACAAACACGGACCGCGCGATCCTGAACATGATTGATGAAGCGCTGAAGCGGATTCGGAGCGAAGAGTACGGGACCTGCGCGAACTGCCAGGAAGAGATGCAGCAGAAGCGCCTGGAAGCCGTGCCCTGGGCCAAGCACTGCATCACCTGCCAGGAAAAGAAGGAACAGGGACTGCTGTAACCGGGGACTGGTGTAAGCGGTAAATTTCGTTACCTTTCCGTTAGCTAATTAAATTACAATCGAGGCGGAAGCGGTTCGTACGGCAGATGATGCCCCATTCGAACTCCCGCGTTCACGTGGCGCGCTGGCTGGAGTCGCTGGCCGGCGCGGTCGCGTCTGTGCTCTTCCCTTCCGGCTGCCGGATCTGCGAGGCTTTGCTGACACGGGCGGATCGGCTGCCGGTGTGCGACTCTTGCCTGAATTCGTTTCGGGAGCTACCGGAGGAGATATGCGAGCGCTGCGGACAGCCGTGGGCGGAAGGCGGCGACGTGGATGGAGATGCGAACGTTTGCCGGGAGTGCCGGGAACGCGGGTTTGCGTTTGACGCGGCGCGGAGCTTTGGGGTTTACGAGAGAGGGCTGGCTCGGGCGATTGTGCTGATGAAATACGAGCGGATTGAGCCGCTGGGGGCGTGGTTTGCAAAGCGGCTGTTGGAGGCGTCGCGACGGATTCCCGCGCAGTTTGCGGCTGATTTGATAGTGCCGGTACCACTGCACAGGAGGCGACAGAAGGAGCGGGGGTTCAACCAGGTGGATCTGTTTGGGAGGCCACTGGCGCGGAAGCTCGGGTTGCCTTACCGGCCAGTTTTGTTGAAGCGGGAACGGGCGCGTCCAGAGAAACATCTCCTTCATTTTGAAGAACGTTGGGAGGCCGTACGTGGCGCTTTTGTCATCCGAGACGGCGGGCGGGTTGACAATTTGCGAATCTTGCTCTTAGATGATGTTATGACGTCGGGAGCGACGCTGGACGCATGTTCTCGTGCGTTACGCGAAGCAGGCGCCAAATCGGTGGCCGGGTTGACGATCGCCCGGGCCGTGAGGCAGGGTACCCCGGTCAGAGAAAGCTTTTAGCCTGAAGGGCGCGCGATGAGCGCAAGACGACCAGAGGCGGTCGATCCCCGGGGGCGATACGTCCCCGAAGCGGGCAGCGTGCTTGTGCCCGGTGCTTCGGGGAATGCTGGTGCCCGTCATGTCCACAGCCTGACTCCCCGCCGTGCTTCCCTGATGCAGGAACCAGTCCTGGTTCTGAACGCTACCTACGAGCCGATTAATGTGACCGCGGTGCGCCGGGCGATGGTGCTGCTGCTGAAGGGCGTGGCACAGGCGGAGGAAGTGCACAACGCGGAGGTGCATTCCTCGGCGCATGCCCATAAGGTGCCTTCGGTGATCCGGCTGCTGGCTTACCGGCATATTCCCCAGCAGAGCCGGGCGCTTTCGCGGAAGAACATTTTGCTGCGCGACCGGAATACGTGCCAGTTCTGCGGCAAGATTTTTCCGAGTTCGGAATTGACGCTGGACCACGTGATGCCGCGCTCTCGGGGTGGGCGGTCGAGTTGGGAGAACCTAGTGGCTTGCTGCTACCGGTGCAACAACGACAAGGGCGACCGGACGCCGGAAGAGGCGGGGCTGAAACTGGCGCGGAAACCGCGGCCGTTTACGCTGCATACCTCGCGGCAATTGATGAGATTGATTGGCCATCGCGACGAACGGTGGCGTAAGTATCTGTTTTATTAAAGCTTACGCTGGACTCCAAGAAAATTAAGATCAGGGTAACTTTTTGGAAACCTTTTTCCTTGAGGCGCATCTAAACTTATAACAACCACTTCGAGGACACACCCCGGGGAGCCTGGGCCACTATCGTGGAGCAGGCTCCTCTCCTATTTTCAGCCGACATTTTTTGCGATTGCAGCGGGAGAAAAATTCCTGGGTCAGGAATTTGCCGAGCGGCTGGATTTCGGGAAACTTTCAAGAGCCGACTCTTCGTCGGGAAATTCCGGAAAAACCTGGTAGAGCTGTGTGATCTTCAGAATTTCTTCCACCTTCGGCGCGAGTCCGACCACTTTCATGGCGCCGCCCTTTTTGACAACGGCAAGATAGTTGCGAACGAGTTCACCGATCCCGGAACTATCGAGATAATCGAGTCCCTTCAAATTTAAGACGATATTGTTCTCGCCCTTGCGGAGCAGGCGTTGAATTGCGTCACGAAAGGCCTGGCCCTCGAAAGAGGTTAGGCGTCCGCTAACGTCCATGAGCGTCACTTTGTCGGCTTGCCGGATTTGTATGGTGAAGCTCAAGTTTGGGTCCTTGTACAAAAGAGGACACGATTCTACCTTGAATCGCGAGGAAGGCAAGGGCCGAAGGGGCGTGGCCTCTTGAAATTTTATTAACAAATTTATTGGCGGAACATGACGCGGAGGCCGCGGCGCCAGCTTTCGGCGAGACCGACACGGATGATTTCGATGTCGCGGGAGAGATAGCGCTGGAGGACGTCCGTGGTGGGATGAAAGCGGAGGGCGGGGGCGATTAGGTAGACGAGAGGTGGAGCGGGTTGGAGTTCGCGGCCCGGAAAATAGCCGTAGCGCGCAAAGTCTCCCTGTGATTGATGCCAGCGGATGCGCGACCAGTAGTCCGCAGCTTGAAGAGGCAGATCCACATTTTCGGTGGCTTTTAATTCGAGGATGGCCAGACGGCGACTGCGCGTGACGCATAAGAGATCGAGGATGCCGTGCTGGCCGGCGACCTGAGCGAAGACCTGTTCGTAGACGTGTTCGGGATCGAGGGAGATATCAATGCGGGTGACATCCCGGTGCACGAGGGTTTGCATCCAGCGCTCGGCCTGGGCGCGATAGAGAATGTGGCGGACGTTGCCGGCGAGAGGGTTACGGAAATTCCGCAGATTGGCGATGAGTTGTTTCAACGCGGGTTCATTTTTGTTGCGAAGTTCCGCCCAGGTGGAATCGCTGCCGAAGAAAATTTTGTTTTCGTGCCAGCGGGCGAAGGCGAGGCCGCGAAAACGCAAGACGACCTCCTGGGTGTGCGGAGAAGCGTGGGCGCGAATCGACTCCGGGCTGAGGGCGATCAGCGGCGCGAGGGCAGAAGAAGCACGGTCAAGAAGGAGTTGCGTTTCGCGGCGCGGGACGAGCCAGGAGGCAACGTTGCCGGTTGCGCAGGGGTCGACGCGTTCGAGGGTTTCCCGTTGCGGGTCGAGTTCGTAGAGTTCGATGGCGAGGCATTCATCGAGGGCGCGGAGACGATTCGCGAGGATGGCGGATTTTCCCCTGGGAAGAATCATGCGCAACGTGGCGAGGGCGGCGCGTTTGGCGGATTGGCGGGATTTCTCGAGCCAGAGTAGACCGTAAGTGAGGCTGCTTTCGAGCGCGTCCTGTGATTCGCCTTCGGGGACCGCGAGAAATGCGACATGCGAAGAGCCGTGACGGAGGATGCCGCGAGTGTAGATTTTGGAAAGCGAGTGCTCAAGATCCTGGGCGACGCTGATTTTTTCGAGGGTTTCGTCGGGGAATTGTTCGGCGAGGATGCGGCGCAACTGCTCGCAATAGCCTTCGCGGGAGAGGTCGCGCGGGCCGGGAGCGTATTCGAGACGGAGGATTTCCATGCGCTCTGGTTTGACGCGGCCGAAGCGCTCGACAGCGAGTGCGAGGCGGTCCTGAGAATTGTCAGTGATGGCCACGACGCGGCGGGTGACATTACAGTTTTCGGACCACAAGTGAAGCAGGGGTTTTTCCGTATTTCCGCGGACTTCCCAAGAGAGCGGCGATGCGGAGGTGACGCGGCTGCCGTTTTCGCAGATTTCGATCGTTCCCGAGACGAGGATGTCCTGGAGGCTGGCGCGCAGGTCTTCGGCTAAATTCATGGCGACAGTCTAATATAACGATGGCGTTACGTTACAACTATTTTACGGTGGCGAGTTGTAAATAGGTGACCCGCATGGAAGGTTGCTGCCCATTCCAACTGGAAGGCACACGATCGAAGGAGATGGAAAAGTTGCGCCTCTGGCCGGGCCCGAGAGGGGTGGAAGGGGGTGCAAGCACACTGCGGGCTTCGCGGAGGACGACCTGGTGGAGGTCATCAAAGAATTCGACGGTGAACGTCAAGCCTGTGATGGTCTGCTGACCTGCGGCGTAGCTGACATCGAAATCAAGGATGGTCACTTCCTGGTGGAGGAAATTCTCCTCGCGGCGAAGAGCCAAATTTTCGATCTGGATCCTCATTCCGTACATCTGCCCCGCCTGGCTCATGGGCACGGAAACGCCGGACTGCGCGGAGCGGGATGAACTTCCGGCAGGGCCCCTAAAGGCGAACCAGAACGTGAGGGCAATCGCGACAATGACGAGAGAGCCGAGGAGGATGTTCAGCGGCAGTGGCTTGCGTTGTTCCGGGTCCGGCGGATTTTGCAAAATTTCCTGCATGAACTTTCCTTACCGGTGGATCTGCGAACGGAAAACGTTTATCGGCCGACTTGCAGACGGAGCACAAGTGGCTCCGGCAATTTTGCATCCCGCATACGTTTTTGCACGCCGGTGATGTCGTAGGGAACGCGCCAGAATTCGACGGTGCGATTTTGGAGATCGGCGATGGCGAAACCGGCGCGGGGATCGGTGTCGCGGGGCTGGCCGATCGAACCGGGATTGAGCAGATATCGTTTCGAATCTTCTAAGCGCAAAGCGCAGTGCGACTCGTTGCTGCGTGGATGAAGTGAGAGCACTTCAAGCTCGGGATCTTCGTAGGCGAAACCGCCCTGATGGTGGGTGTGACCGAAAAATGTTACCTGGCTGGTGGAATCGAGTAAGCCTTCGAGGGCTTGGGAAGGAGTGAAGACGTATTCATCTTCGTCCTGGAAAGCGCCATGTACCAAAACGACTCCTTCGGCTTCGAGAGGGCCTTGGGGAAGACCGGCGAGCCAGCCGAGATTTTCGTTGGAAAGTTGGGAACGGGTCCAATTCACGGCGGCTTTGGCTACGGGATTAAAGTCGTCGGTGGGCATGAGTTCGGCAACGGCTTTGTCGTGATTGCCGCGGATGGTTACGGCGCCGAGTTCGCGGATGCGAGAGGTGACTTCGTTGGGATCGGGGCCATAGCCGACGACATCGCCGAGGCAAACCAGACGCTGCCAGTTCCCCTCAACGGCACTGAGAGAGGCTTCCAGAGCGGAAAGATTTGCATGGATATCCGTAAGGACTAAAAGTCGCATTCCGGGGTCCGGGACCTTTCCAGAGTATAGATGAACCCAGGGGAGGCTACACCCGGCAAAGTAAATATTGTCTGGGTACCCCTGGGGGGCGTATTGCAGTGAGCAAAAATGTAACAAAAAAACTAGGGAAAGCCACGAAACATTCGCCTAGTGGGTTTCGTCTATACCAGTGCAGCCGAGTTTCAGGCTGTTCGGGATGGATAGAGTTTAGAAACGAAACCCCGCGGTGGCAGCCGCGGGGCCAGTGACACGCAGTCTTTCCGGCTCTTGGACCAGGAAGAAGAGGTGTCGTCTTCGAGAGGCTACTCTTCGCCTGCTTGTGTGTCAATACTCCTTCCGTTTTGGACAAGTCTCGGTTGACTCGCTCCTCGAAAGGAAAGATGCACATGAAAAGCAATATGTTGGTCCGCAGTCTGGCTCTCGCCGCCGCTCTGGCGATCACGGTTCCCGTTTTCGCCAAGCCGGTTGCAAAGGCTCTCGCAGTAACTCACCCCGTAAAATTCGGCAAAGTGGATGTGAAGGCCGGCGACTATCGCGCCATGATCGACGACAACCACATCACGCTTCTGAACGGGAAGAAAGTGATCGCGGAGTCCGCCGGACGATGGGAAGACCGCAGCCAGAAGTCGCCCTACACGGTGATCGTTTCGAATGAAGACGGCCGCGTGCTGGAATTGCGCTTCGAAGGCAAAGCCCAAGTGTTCGTTCTCTCCGAGTAAGGGGAGCGCTCGTGAACTTTCCTGACCCGATGCGAGGGGAGCTGTCCGCGATGGCAGCTTCCCTGCTCGTTCTTCTCACGGGAGAACTATTGAAGTGGCAGTTCCCGGCGATGGCCGCCGGGGAGAAGTTGGCTGCTCTTGTATCCGCGCTCAACGTGAAGATCCCGCAATCCGATTTGGCATTGATCCGCCGTTAGCGGATCAGCATGCAATCCCCATAACTGTAAAAACGATAGTGTTCGGCGACCGCGTGGCGGTAGGCCTGCAGGATATTCTCGCGTCCGGCAAAGGCGGAGACCAGCGCCAGGAGCGTGGATTTCGGCAGGTGGAAGTTTGTGAGAAGACTATCCACCACGCGGAAGTTGTGGCCGGGGAGAAGAAAGATTTCCGCTTCGGCGCGGCCGGCGGAGAGTGGGTCTGCTTTTGCAGCAGTGGAGGCGCGGGCTGCAGCATCTTCGAGGGTGCGAACGACGGTTGTGCCGACGGCGAGGACCGGGCGCGAGTTGGATTTTGCGTGGCGAATTTTTTTGGCCACTTCGGCAGTGATTTCGTACGCTTCGGAATGAATTTTGTGCTCTTCGAGCGTTTCAGTGTGGACAGGTTGGAATGTGCCGAGACCGACGTCGAGGGTTACTTCGCAGAGGTCGCAGCCTTTTGCTTTGAGTTTCTGAAGAATTTCCGGCGTGAAGTGTAATCCGGCAGTGGGAGCCGCGACGGCGCCGGGGCGGCGGGCGTAGACGGTCTGGTAACGCTGGCGGTCGGTTGGTTCGTCGGGACGATCGATGTATGGCGGAAGTGGGACGTGGCCGAGCGCTTCCAGATTGTTTTCGATAGAGACCGTGTTGTGCGCCGTGAAGCGGACGGTACGAATTCCCAAATCGCCGCGGGAGAGAATTTCGGCCTCCAGCTCACCTTCGCCAAATTGCACCCGCTCGCCTACTTGCATCTTCTTGCCCGGGCGCACCAGCGCTTCCCAAATATCGCCCTGGAGTTTTCGCGTGAGAAATACTTCGACGCTTCCGGACAAGTGTTCGCGGACCGTTTTGCGAGAGGGTTTTTGCGAATGAACGCCGAGGCGTTTGCCGAAGAGGCGCGCCGGGATTACGCGGGCGTTGTTGAAGACGACTAGTTCGGTCCCGGTGAGGAATTCGGAGAGCATCGAGAATTGTGAGTCTTCCAGGCGACCGGTTGCGCGATCGACTACCAACATGCGGGAGGAATCGCGACGGTCCAGCGGGCGCTGCGCAATCAAGTCCCCTGGAAGCTCATAGTCAAAGTCCTCGACGCGCATGATGCTCAACTATAGCAAGCTACGGTGGATAGCAAGAAACAGCAGGTCGTTTGAGCGGGAGGCGGAAGAGATTGACAAGGGCTGAAATCTTGTAAAATATAGAAACAAATAGACATATTTGGAGTATCGGTGTTCCAAGAAAATACTTGACAGTAGGACACTAAGATTTTATGCTTCATATACCATAACTTATGGGAGGACATGACAATGAGAACGACAATCAGCCGTTTTGAACCTTTTCGCACTCACTCGCTGCAGGACCAGATCAGCCGCCTCTTCACCGAGGCGTTCGAGCGTTCCACGGACGAGTCCAGCATCACCACCTGGGCGCCTGCGGTCGATATCTTCGAGACTGAGCACGAACTGGTGGTCAAGGCCGACCTTCCGGACATCAAACCGGAGGAACTCGACATCCGTGTCGAGAACAACATCCTGACGATTCGCGGTGAGCGGAAGTTTGAGAAGAAGGTGAACGAGAACAACTACCTGCGCGTGGAGCGTTCGTATGGTTCGTTTAGCCGGAGCTTCTCGCTGGCCAACACCGTGAACACTGAGGCGATCAAGGCCGAGTACAAGAACGGGGTGCTGACGCTGACGATTCCCAAGCGGGAAGAAGCCAAGCCGAAGCAGATCAAGGTGAACGTGGAAGCGCCGGCGGTGGCGGCAGCGGCAGGCCGGTAAATTGAAAAGTCGTAACACGGCGTTTCCTGCCGTGAGTTAGCATACGGGGCTGGCTGCCAAGCCGGCCCCTTTTCTTGAAGAATGGAGTTTGCGAGGAATTTATGTTGCGTTTCGACAAAATGACCGTGAAGGCCCAGGAGGCCGTACAGGAGTCGCAGGAGATTGCGGCTCGCCATGAGAACCAGTCGATTGAGCCGTTGCATCTGCTGGTGGCGCTGGTGGAGCAGAAGGACGGCGTGGTGCCGCCGCTGCTGGCGCGGCTGGGCATTCGGAATGAACTCCTGATGCAGGACGTGGACCGGGAGATCAGCCGGCTGCCGAAGGTGCAGGGATTCGGGCAACACAACATGAGCCGGGCGTTGAACGATGTGCTCGAGCGTTCGTTTGACGAAGCGGAAAAATTCAAGGACGAATACGTTTCGACGGAGCATTTGTTTTTGGCCATTGCCGGGGCTGATAAGGATCCCGCGGGAAAATTGCTGAAGAAGCATGGGGCTTCGCATGAAGCGATTTTGCAGGCGTTGGCGGGAGTGCGGGGGAGCCAGCGGGTGACTTCGCAGAATCCGGAGACGACGTATGCGTCGCTGGAGAAATATGCGCGCGACCTGACGGATTTGGCGCGGCGCTCGAAACTGGATCCGGTGATTGGGCGCGACGAAGAGATTCGGCGGGTGATGCAGATCCTGGCGCGGCGGACGAAGAATAATCCGGTGCTGATTGGCGAGCCGGGCGTGGGGAAAACCGCGATTGTGGAGGGACTGGCGCAGCGGATTGTGTCCGGCGATGTGCCGGACGTTTTGAAAACGAAGAGGCTGGTGGCGCTGGACCTGGCGGCGCTGGTGGCGGGCGCGAAGTTTCGCGGAGAGTTTGAAGACCGCTTGAAGGCGGTGCTGAAGGAAGTTTCGGAGGCCGAAGGGCAGATTATTCTGTTCATCGATGAGCTGCATACGCTGGTTGGCGCGGGGGCTGCGGAAGGGGCGATGGATGCCTCTAACATGCTGAAGCCGGCGCTGGCACGTGGAGAGTTGCGGGCCATCGGCGCTACGACACTGAATGAATACAAGAAATACATCGAAAAGGATCCGGCGCTTGAGCGGCGGTTTCAGCCGGTGCTGGTGTCCGAGCCGACCGTGGAGGATACGATTGCGATTCTGCGCGGCTTGAAAGAGCGGTATGAGGTGCATCACGGGGTGCGCATCAAGGACGCGGCGATTCTGGCGGCCGCGACGCTCTCGCATCGCTACATTTCCGACCGGTTCCTGCCGGACAAGGCGATTGACCTGATCGACGAGGCGGCGGCGAGCCTGCGCATGCAGATCGATTCCCTGCCGACGGAGATTGATGAAATCGAGCGGCGGATCATGCAGCTGGAAATCGAGCGGCAGGCGCTGCTGAAGGAAACGGATGCGCACTCAGTGGAGCGGCGCAAGCAGATCGAAAAGGAGCTGGCGAAACTGAAGGAGGACTCCAGCGGGCGCAAGGCGCGCTGGCAGGCGGAGAAGGAAGCCATTGGAAAAATCCGTAAGTTGAAGGAACAGATTGAGCAGTTGAAGGCGGAGGCTGAACGCTACGAGCGCGCGGGCGACCTGGCCAAAGTGGCTGAGATACGTTACGGGAAAATCGCGCAGGCGGAGCGCGAGATGAACGCGGCGCAGGAGCGGTTTGCGGCGGTGCAAAAAGACTCGCCGATGCTGAAGGAAGAGGTGGACGAGCAGGACATCGCGAAACTGGTGAGCAAGTGGACGGGGATTCCCGTGGGACGACTGCTCGAAGGCGAGGCGCAGAAGCTGGTTCACATGGAAGAGCGGCTGCGGCAGCGCGTGGTCGGGCAGGATGACGCGCTTGGGCGCGTGGCGAACGCGGTGCGGCGCAGCCGGGCGGGGCTTTCGGATGCCAAACGGCCGATTGGTTCGTTCATTTTTCTGGGGCCGACGGGCGTGGGCAAAACGGAGCTGGCGCGGGCGCTGGCGGAGTTTTTATTTGACGATGAAAAGCTGATGATCCGGATTGATATGTCCGAATATATGGAGAAGCATACTGTTTCGCGGCTGATCGGGGCGCCTCCGGGATACGTCGGGTATGAAGAGGGCGGACAATTGACGGAGCAGGTGCGGCGGCATCCGTACTCGGTGATTTTGTTTGACGAAATCGAGAAGGCGCATCCGGATGTGTTCAACGTGCTGCTGCAGATTCTGGAAGATGGGCGGCTGACAGATGGGAAGGGCCGCACGGTGGATTTCCGGAATACGGTGCTGGTGATGACGAGCAACGTGGGCTCGACGGCGATTTTTGAGTTGTCGGAAAAAGATCCCGAGCGGGCGCGGAAGGAAGCGATGGATGCGTTGCGCGCGGCGTTCCGGCCGGAGTTCATCAACCGGATTGACGAGATCGTGATTTTCAATCCGCTTGGAAAAGAACAACTGGCGCGGATCGTCGGGTTGCTGCTGAAGAGCGTGGAGAATCTGCTGGCGGAACGGCAGATTACGTTGGAGATTACTCCGGCGGCGACGGAAGTGCTGCTGCGCGAGGGTTACGATCCCGCATATGGGGCGCGGCCTCTGCGGCGGACGATCCAGCGGCTGATTCAGGATCCGCTGGCGCTGCAAATCCTGGAAGGGAAAGTGTTGCCGGGAGACCGCGTACGCGTGGATCGCGACGGGCAGAAAGAATCCATACGATTCGAACGGGTGACGGCGAAGCAGCCGGCAGCCGCGGGGAAGAAGTAAGGGAGTTCAGGAGTTCAGAAACGGAACGCGAGCGTCCGGCTGGCATGTGGACGCGGCCGCCACTCGCTTCTCGACTGATATTTTGGGTGGATTGATGCGTATTTATAGAGGCAGGCTAACTATATGAAAGTTTTGCGGACTGGGGCAATTCTGATTCTACTGAGCGTGGTGCTGGTTGTAGCGGGCGGCGCGATCGGTGGGCGCGGCGGACTGCAAATCGGGCTGGCGATTGCGGTGGTGATGAATTTTGTGTCGTATTTTTTCTCGGACAAGATCGCGCTGGCTTCGAGCGGCGCGCAGCCGGTTTCCCGCGAGCAGTTGCCTCGATTGTATGACGTGATGGAACGCCTGGCGGCGAAAGCAAATATTCCGGTGCCGAAGCTGTACGTTGTGCCGGACGCGGCGCCGAACGCTTTTGCAACCGGCCGAAATCCGAATCACGCTTCGGTGGCGGTGACGCAGGGATTGCTGGAAATCATGAATGACGACGAACTGGAAGGCGTGATCGCGCATGAGCTTTCGCACGTTCGAAACTACGACATTCTGACGAGTTCGATTGCGGCGACGATTGCCGGGGCGATCACGTTCATGGCGCAGATAGGGAAATGGGCCATGATTTTCGGCGGGGTCGGAAGAGACCGGGATGACGACCGCGGGGGCGGCGGGTTGTCGGCACTGCTGATGATTTTTCTAGCGCCGTTTGCGGCGCTGTTGCTACAACTGTTTTTGTCGCGGACGCGCGAGTATGCGGCGGATGAAACCGGGGCGCGGATGGTGGGACAGCCGTATGGACTGATCAGCGCTCTCGAGAAGCTGGGAACGTACAACCGGCGGATCCCCACTTCGGCTATTTCACCGAGCACTTCCGCCCTGTGTATCGTAAAGCCGATGTTCGGGGGCGACACGTTTTCCTCGCTGTTCAGCACCCACCCGCCGCTGGAAGATCGCATTGCGGCGCTAAAGCAGATGGACCATACGCCCCTGAGATAATCCGCATGGCCAAAGTTGGAACCTGGAGCATCCAAAGCGGAGTAAAGTTTTCCGTGAGGTTCGGGCCGTTCACTGAATCCGTTCGAGGCAAAATCAATTAAGTTATTAAAAACAAAATACTTAATGGATTGAACGTTTCGGCGGCTGGTTTGGCGAGGCAGGTGCACTGTCACAACTACCAGTCCGGGGGATTGGGGCAGAAACTGGGGGAAAATGGTATGAGCTGTCGAGACACTATCCATTTGATTTGTATGTACTTAGAGGGAAAACTCTCCCCAAGCGTGCAGGGAGAGATTGAGCATCATTTGCAGGATTGCTCGGATTGCCGCCTGGTTCTGGACGCTGCCACTACAACCTTGGATCGATATTTTGGCCTGCCGAAACCGGTTTCCGACTCGCAAGCAGCTTAAACTGCGGATTTAAGTCATTATAAACGAAATATTTAGGGGCAGGAAAGGTGATCTCCTTCCTGCCCCAAGTTATTTTCACCTGAAGCGGAAATGCGGGTTTTACCTGATTGACACTTCTGTAAAAATTGCGCTTGCCCTGCTGAACCTGTAATCTTTACTAGTACTAGAACTTTTTGGAGCAACGCCCTCTTGTGGCTTAATACCCTCTAACCCAATCTTTTCCAAATACTTAGGGGCCCATCCTGGCAGGGGTCGAACTTTGGTTCTGGGAGTGCCCTTCTAGGGGCAAGCGGCGAATCTGCCGATAAAAGGAGACGTACATGAGCGAGTTTCAGGAAACCACGACGCAGGCATCGGCACCCCGGTGGGTAGGCCTGGCCATTGCGGCTTTGGGGGCAACCTCTCTACTTGGCATCGGAATCGGCTGGAGCGCCCTGAACCAGGGGAAACAGACTGAACAGAACGTACAAGCCTCGGTGAAGCAGCAGAACGAAGCGCTGATGCAGCGCCTGGCAAAGACCGACGACGAGAACCAGCAACTTCAGAGCGACTTGAAAGTCGTGACGAATAAACTGAATGTGACGCAGGAAGAGCTCGACCGGGCACGCAAGATAACCAAGTCTTCGGTTGTGGCCTACAACAAGAAGCTTTCCGAGGTAAACACGCAACTCGGCACGAAAGCGAACATTGAGGACGTGAACAAGCTGAGCGGCGACGTTTCGGGCGTGAAGAACGACCTGGATGAAACCAAGGGCAAGCTGGATCGCGCGACCGGCGACATGGGCGTGATGAGCGGCTTGATTGCGCGCAACCACGACGACCTGGATGAACTGAAGCGCCGCGGCGACCGCAATTATTTCGAATTCACCATCCAGCGCGCCAAGACCGCGCAGCACGTTGGGCCGGTGGCGATTGCGCTGAACAAGACGGACTCAAAAAAGTCGAAGTACACGATCACGGTTCTGGCGGACGACAAGTCCATCGAAAAGAAGGACCGGACAGCGGGCGAGCCGGTGCAGTTCTACGTGAAGGGAACGGGACGCACTTCGCCGTTTGAAATCGTGGTGTTCGACGTGAACAAGAACCAGATTACGGGTTACTTGTCGACGCCGAAGTCGGCGGGCGCGGCGACCGCGGCCACCAACACCTCTGGGCAGTAACGAGACGCCTGGTGGGCCACTTTAGTTCCTTGAGAGCGGAAGTGAATTGGGAGGATCGAAAGATCCTCCCTTTTGCTTTTCGGAGACAAAGGGAACATGCGATTACGGGTCTGGACACGTACTCGATAGTTGTGACACCCTAAAGGGCGCCCTGATGGGGACGAAAAAGCAGCTGAATTTCAGGAGGGGAATAAACATGAAAGTTAAATTCGCAGCAGGTTTAGCACTCACTCTCTGTACGGCAGTCCTCACTTTGGGAGCCGATGGAAGCTGGACGGGTTACATCTCCGACAGCGCTTGCGGAGCCAAAGGCGCAAACGACAAGCACGCGGAATGCGCCGCGAAGTGCGTGAAGGAGAAGGGCGCAAAGTATGTCTTCGTCAACGACGCCGACCACAAGGTTTACGCGATTGACGCCCAGGACAAGGTTGCGGCCCATGCCGGGCATCACGTCACCGTGAAGGGCAGCGTGGACGGGGAGAACCTGAAGCTAGCCAGCCTGGAAATGGCGAAGTAAGAGTCGGAGCATTTTGAAAAAAATAGGGGCAGGACTCGCGTCCTGCCCCTATTTTTTTGTGTCCTCAGGCTGGATCTCTCTCTTACACCTTCATGTCGTCGAAGTTGAGGTCCCTCGGGCATCCTTATCGGATGCCCTCAGGATGACAAATTCGAATCACACGGGGAATTAGGCAGCTTGGCGGGGGCGGGAGCCGCTTAGGCCGTAGTAGGCGATATAGAGGTAGCAGACTGCCGGCAGGATGAAGGCGTGGTGCAGCCCGATGGAGGGCATGTCGGCAAGAGCGCCGAAGAGGAGCGGGATGATCGCGCCTCCCACGATGGCCATGATAAGAAGGCCAGAGCCATCGCCGGTGAGCGGCCCCAGATTGGCGATGCCGAGGGTGAAGATGCTGGGGAACATGATGGAATTGAAGAAGCCGACGAGGATGATGCTGGCCATGGCGACGTGGCCGCTAGTGAGCATGGAGGTCAGTACGAGGGCGCACGCGCAGAAGGCGGCAATTCCCAGGACGGTTCCGGCTTTCACTTTCTGCAGGATGGCGGAGCCGATGAAACGGCCGATCATTGCGCCTCCCCAGTAATAAGAGACAAGCTTTGCGCCCTGCATCTCTGGAAGATTCCCAATCTCGCGCAACTGAAAATACTTGATGAGGAAAGTGCCGATAGCGACTTCCGCGCCGACATAAACAAAGATCCCGACCACTCCAAGGACGAGGTGGCGATATTTCCACAAGCTTACGCCGGGCGTGTTGCCCTTTTTCTGCGCCTCTGGGATTGAAGGCAAATGCAAAAAGTAGATGACCACGGCGATAGCAACCAGCAGAAGGCCGATGAAGAGGTAAGGCGTCTTAACCGACGAGGCTTGCTCCACTTTGTAGGCCTGGAGCGCTTGAGCGGAGAGCAGGTTGAGTTCAGCGCTGCTCTTTGCGGTGGTCGTCAGGATAAAAATGCCGCCGATCCACGGGCCGATGGTGGTGCCAAGGGAATTAAATGCCTGGGTAAGGTTTAAACGGCTGGAAGCGGTCTTTGGGGGACCGAGAACGGCTACATAGGGATTGGCGGCAACCTGGAGGACGGTGATGCCCGCGGCCAAAACCATCAGAGCGCCAAGGAATAATACAAAGGAGGCAGCGCTGGCCGCTGGGATGAACAAGAACGCGCCGAGTCCGGTCGTCAGCAAACCGACCACGATGGACGTCTTGTAGCTGGTGGCGTCGATGAGTTTTGCCGCTGGGATGGAAAAGATGAAGTAGGCAAAAAAGAAAGCGAATTGTACCAGGCTGGCTTGCTTATAACTGAGATTAAAGATGGACTGCAAGTGCGGGGAGACGATGTCGTTCAGGACGGTGACAAATCCCCACATGAAAAAGAGGGAGGTGAGGGTGATCAATGCTCCGGTCTGGGTTTTCTGTGCTCCGCTTGGATCGAACGAGGGTGGTGCGGTGGTGGTTTCCATTAGATGGGTTCTCAATTCTCCTGGTAGTAGCTCCAATTCAAATGCCGTGATAGTGCCACAGTGTGGGGCGGGGGAGAAATTGTTTCTGAGGGGGATTTGCGTGAGGGGAAATGGGGAGGAGTTTAGGAGTTCAAGAGTTCAGGAGTTAATGAGTAGAAGGGTGGAAGAAGTAGCGGCCACCTTCCTTCGTCAGGGCGAGCCTGAAGGGTGGCCGCTAGTGTTCGTGTTTGTGCGCGGAAACTTGGGTTAGTGCTGCTCGTAGACGAGGAGCTGCATGGCGCCGTTTTCGGCGCTGGGGACGTAGAGGCGTTTAGTTTTGTGATCGTAGCCGGCGGTTTTGGAACCCTTCACGGTGACGAGTTCCTGGGCCAGGGAGTATTTGTCGGGTGAATCCTGGTGGAAGATGAAGACTTTGCCGTCGCCGGTGGAGAGATAGACGAGCCTGGTGGATGCGTCGTAGGCGTCGGCATCCACTCGCTCGCCGATAGGGGCGGTGAAGACCAGTTTTCCGGTTTCGGAATTGAGAACGCCGAGATGCTTGCTGCGGCAGCCGACGAAGAGGCGGTGGGCATCGACGTCCATTGCCAGGGCGGTGGGAGTTCCGCAGGGGGCGAGCGGCCAACGATCTTTTACTTTGAGAGTTTTGACGTCAATGCGGAGGGTTTCGTTTTTTTCTTCGAGGTTGACGTAGAAATTGCCCTTGCCGTCGGAGGCGCCGTATTCGGGGCCACCGCCGAGATCGATGGTGCCGGCGAGGGAGCCGTCGGCGGCGTTGAGGACGCTGATGCTATCGCTTTCGCCGTTCATGACATAAATGCGCTTGGTGAGCGGTTCGTAAACGATGGCGTCGGGCTTCTTGCCAACTTTAATTTCGGGAAATGGCTTCAGGGTTTTCAGATCGAAGGGGATGACGGAGTCCGATTTGCCGGCAGTAATATAGCCGCGGCCGAATTCGGAGGCAATGGCCACACCGTGGGCACCCGGGGTGTTCGGGATGGTGCCCACGATAGCCAGCGAGTCCGCATCCATCACGTCGACCTGGGTGGCGTGAGCGATGTAAACGCGGCGGCCGGATTCGTCCACGATGACGTAGTCCCAGCCGCCAGCGCCGGGGACCGCAACTTTTTTCAAGAGCTCGTAATTGGTGGCCGCGCTTGCGAGGGAACCGAGCAGAGTGGAGCCAACCAGGAACAACGTGATCAAACGTTTCATCGTTCTCTCCTTGAGCTACCATTTTATCCCGTGGCGGATAAACGCAGGCTAAATCCAACCTGAATTTTCGTTCAGGTTTCCCGGTGGAGAAAAAGCCGGTGCAGCCGGCTGTTCGCCGAGCCGCACCGGCCGTAGGGGGCGGCTAAAACTGGAAACGGACGTAGAGCTGAATTTGCCGTGGTAAACCACTGCCCGTATTGTCCGCGAAGAATTTATCGCTGTTAAAGTTCTTGTTCACAAACGTGTTGATGACGCCGAAGTTCGACTCAGGCGTCAAGCTGCAAACCAGGTTTGGCGAAGTACCGGTGCAACCGTAGTCGAGGACGAGGTTGTTGGGATCCGCGAGCTGGGTGTGATTGAAGATGTTGAAGAATTGAGCGCCGAACTGGGCCGTTAAGTGTTCGGTGATAACGAAGCCCTTTTCCACGCTCAAATCGACCTGCCAAACATTGGGGGAACGGACGATTCCGTTTCCAGCATTCCCGTAACGCAGCAGCGCTCCGGTGGCCGGGTCATAGGGCGGGGGCGCAAACGCTGCGGGATTCACCCAACTATTGGAATTTTGGCCGTTTGGCGTTATGGAGACTCCCGGAATCAAATCCGGCCGCTGCGAGCCGGCGGTCCCGTCGTTGCCATCGGGAAGTAGATTGGGGTCGCTCACATTCATAAACACGTTCAAAGGATGGCCCGTATGCCAATTCCACAGCACGCTGGTGGTCCAATTTCCCAAAAGGCGGCTCGCAAGACCATCGGACAAGTACTGCTTGCCCTTTCCGAACGGCAACTCGTAAACGCTCGCGAGGATGATGTTGTGGCGGACATCGTAGATGCTTGGCCCTTTCTCGCAGGCCAGGCAGGCTGCGTTCTGGGGGGCGATGGCTTCGCCGCCGCCGATGGTGCCGACGTTGATGGAATGGGAGAAGGTGTACTTGGCGTTGAAGGACCAGCCCCGGGTAATCTGGCGATCGAGCGCCAGCAAAAGGCCGTTATAGGTGCTGGTCCCCGCGTTTGTCTTAAAGTCGATGGTGCCAAAGGTCTGCCCGGTACTGGGATCGGGGAAATTGTCCAAGGGGCGAACGCAAGGCCCGATTACGCCGGGGCTCGGATGCAGTTGGGCAGGATCGCACAAGTTCTCGAAGTTACGCGTGAAAATGTGCACGCCGTGGGAGCCCAGATAGGAAACGGTGAACAGGAAATTTTGTGGCAAGGCCTGCTGGATGGAAAGGCCCCAAGTTTCGACGTAAAGGTCAGGGTGATGCCGAATCAAGGCGCGGGCGATGAGTTGGGGCTGAGCGGTATCGGCAGGGATATTAAAGTCGGGAGGCTTTTGAAGGTAACCGGGCTGGAAGAAAACATCGTTCTGAGTGAGGCCTCCCTGTCCGACTACGAATTGGTTTTCGGTGCGATCGCTTTCGAGAGCGGCGTTGCGGTCGTCATTTTGGGCGGCGCCGTGGTAGATTCCGAACCCAGCACGAACCACGGTCTTAGCGTGGAATCGCTCGGGCGCCCATGCCACGCTCAACCGCGGATCAAAGTTCTTGTAGTTTGGGTACTCGAGTGGGTCGGTTGGGGGACAGAATCCGTGACAGGCAGCGAGGTCGAAAATTTTCACGCGGTCGTGGGCTTCTGTTATCGGAGCGTAGTAGTCCCACCGGAGTCCGGCGTTCACGGTGAGGGTCGGTGTAACTTTCCATTCGTCCTGGATGTACGGCATCACAAAGGTGCGGCGTAAAGCGTGGCCGTCCCAGGAAGTCGTGTAGTCGATGAAATTCACCTGATTGTTAATGAGGGAGAAGTTGTCGTTCGTTCCACCTTGCATGTTGATAGCAACGGACGCAGTTTTGCCCTGGTTCAATTGTATCCGTCTGACCTCGATACCGGCCTTTACCGTGTGACGCCCCCTGGTCCAGGTGAGATTGTCGATGTAGGAATAGGTTGTTCCCACTTCGTTATCGGCCTGACTGTTGTTGAGGGACTCGAAATTTGTGGTTGAGAGACTGATGTCAATAAATCCCGGGAGCACCGGGTTGTGGAACGGGGAGCGATTCACGCCGAACTTGGCCTCGTTCAGCAGGTTGGGGCCGAAGAAGTGCTGCAGGGCCACGATGTAGTTTGCCGGGTGATTGTTGGTATCGTTCTGGTCGAAGAGATTACCGTTTGGCGAGCGGGCGAAGGCCACGTCGCGCTGGGCACGGGCGTAAAGAGTTGTCGACTCGGAGAATTTGTAATCAAAGCGCGCCAGCCAGGTGTCCTCATGAATGATGCTTTGGCCGCCGTGGGAAAAATTGTCAAAGGTGGTGGCCAGCGGGCATGGCGCATTGTTATTGGAAACGGAACAGTTTGTAAACGCCGCATCCGGGAAAACGAAGTGCGGCGCGCAGCCGGAACCCTGCAGCGCGGCAACAGAAGATTGCCGCCAGGGATAAGACTGAAAAATCGGGCAGAGATTTGCCGATTGCGGATTATTGAGCAGGGCCGCCTGCTGCACCGCCAGGTCCGGGACTGCCGCCACTTCCGTAACTTCCTGATACTGGCGAAGGCCTTCGTAATTCATAAACAAGAAAGCCTTGTTTTTGACGATGGGCCCGCCGAGCGTCAACCCGTACTGGCCCATGCGGAATGGAGGCACTCCCGTAAGGGGATCATTGAAATTGCGCGCATCGAATACAGAGTTGCGAAAATAGCCATAGACTGAGCCGTGGTAATCGTTGGTGCCGGACTTGGTGACGATGTCGATTTGTCCGCCGGCTTGGGAGCCGTATTCGGCATCATAGAGCGCGGAGCTTACGCGGTATTCGGCGATTGCATCGGGGGAAACTTGCAGGCGGACCTCCGCTTTTTGCGCTTGCTCCTGAATACCGGTGGCGTCCACGCCGTCGAAGGAGAAGTTGTTATCGTCGCGGCCGCGGCCGGCAAAACGAATCGTGCGCTGGTCACCGCCGCCGTCGTCCTGGGCCCATGGGGCGAGGCGAGTGAGATTGGCCCAGTTTCTGCCGTTCAGCGGGAGATTTTCGATCTGGTCCTGTCCGATTACCACGCTGCTCTCGGCGGAACTCCGCTCTTCGGGCGTCAGCTCAACCTGGACCTCAATTTTCTCACTGGTGTTACCGATCTCCAGGGCCACATCCAAAGTGCGCGTTTGGCCGACCTGAACTTTCACATCTTCGATGGCTTTGGTTTTGAATCCCTTGTAAGAGACGAAAACCGTGTAGTCGCCGATGGCAATCCCGGGAAAGCGATAGTAGCCGTTGGCATTTGTGGTTCGCTCCTGGGTTAAGCCAGTTTCGACGGCGGAAATTTTGACGGTTGCACCGGCCACGGCGGCACCGCTGGGGTCAGTCACCGTTCCTTCCAGGGTCGCGCGATCCACCTGCGCAAAAGCAATAATCGCAAGCGCCGCCTGCAAGAACAGGGCGGCTGCATACTTGAGTTTCAATTGCCTGAACATTTCGGAATCTCCTTTGGGACACTTCTCTCTCGGAAGCCGTCGGCAAGGCTTCGTTCTTTCAACCCAGTGGCTGAACCGAGGCACAAGTGGAGAGCGACACTCGCCCGATACCCCACAACGTTGGGAGTAAGGTAACGTTTTCTGGAAGAACGAAAGATGAATGCAGGTTGATGGTTGGTTAAACAGCGGGTGAAAGAACTTTCAGATTCGCGGGCGGCTAAACCAAGTTGAGGGGTAATTCCTGAAATTGCGGAAGGTCGCCAGAGTTGGCGCTCAGTTCTGCTGCCAGCGGCAGCCGGATGGTGACTCTGGTTCCCTGCCCCAGCTGGCTGTGGAGATCGATGGAGCCGTTGTGGGTTTCGGCGATCCACTTGGCGATGGATAGGCCGAGACCGGAGCCGTGGGTCTCGCGGGAACGGGCGTGGTCGGCGCGATAAAATCTTTCGAAAACGTGGGGCAGGTCTTTTTCCGTGATGCCGATTCCGGTGTCGGTGACTTCGATGATGGCTTGAGAATTTTCCAGGTGCAGGCTCAGAGAGACATGACCCCCGGGGGGTGTGTACTTGATGGCGTTGTCGAGGACGGTCATGAACAGCCGCTCGAGGGCCGGCTGATTCGCGAAAAGAGAATCGTTGGAGGAAACGACGGACTGCGAGAAAGTCAGTCCTTTGCCCGCGGAAAGGAGATTGGCTTTTTGCGCGACGGCTTGCAGAACTGGGGACAACATTGTGGTCTCCAGCTTCAACTGGGCCACGTTCGCGTCTGCGCGGGCAAGGAGCAGGAGTTGCTCGATCAGCTCGGTGGTTTCTTCGGAGGTGGAGAGAATTCGCGCGAGCGTTTCGCGATATTCGCTGTCGGTGCGCGTGCGGCGAAGGGCGAGCTCGGCGTTGGTGCGAATCAGCGCGAGGGGAGTTCGCAGGTCGTGCGAGGCATCGGCTGTGAACTGGGTGATGCGCTTCACGGAGACTTCGATGCGGTCGAGCATGGCATTCAACTGTTCGGTAAGGCGGCGAAGTTCGTCTTTCGCGCGTGGAACTTCGAGGCGACGGGAAAGATTGCGGACGCCGACGCGTTCAGCGCCTTCGATGATGCGATTTACCGGAGCGAGGGCGCGGCCGCTTAGCCAATAGCCAAGGAGCGATGCGAGAACCACGAGCAGCGGCAGGAATCGTTTCTCCATGAGCCGAAAGCTGTCAAGGGCCTGATCGAAGGGTTCGGTGGGAACGGCCGCGTCCACCAGATAGACATTGCCATCCAACGCAATTTGCTGGCGCGCGACGCGATATTGCAACGCTGCCAAGTTCGTGGTTTCAAAAGAAACCCCTTCGCCGGATATCGGCTGCAACGGGGGATGCTGCGACAAAAAGCTAGGGGCGCGATAGATCCACCGGCCGTCCGGTCCGGCGACTTGAAAAATAGCGCCACTTTCCCATAAATCGGAGACGCGAGTGAGTTCCTGGCTGAGTTGTGGAGTTCCTTGGGCAAGGTGGCGTTCGAGGACGCGCTTCAGAGTGTCCAGGTTTCGTTGCGAGGCGTCGTTCACCGCGGTTGAGATGCTTCTCTGAAAGCCGTAATCGCAAATCCAGAAGAATCCTGTGAAGGAAGCCGCCAGAACGAGGAAGTAGAGAGCGGTGAGCCGTGCGCGAATCGTGAAGCTCATGCCCGGGTCACGGATCCCAGGGAGTAGCCGAAGCCGCGATGCGTGTGGATGAGCTTGAGTTCCGCGCCATCATCCACTTTCTTGCGCAGCAAGCGGACGAAGGCGTCGAGCGTGTTTTCGCTGACCTCGCGGCCAGGACCCCAGACAGTGCCGAGGATTTCGTGGCGCGAGACGATTCGCCCGGCGTTCCTGGCGAGAAGTTCCATCAGGCGGAATTCGGTCAGCGACAAAAAGATTTCCGTCCCCGCGCGAAAACTACGGTGAGAGGTGAGATCCAGAACGAGGTCGTGCGCTTCCAAGACATTTTTGCGGCGGAACTGCTGGCGGCGCACGAGGGCGCGCATTCTCGCAAGGAGTTCGACGAAGGAAAAGGGTTTGGTGAGGTAATCGTCGGCGCCGGCGTCGAGGCCTTTCACGATGTCGCCGAGGGCATCGCGCGCTGTGAGCATCAGGACAGGAGTTTCCTCTTCGCGGCGGCGCAACTGCCTGGCTACTTCGAGGCCGTCCATTTTGGGGAGCATCACGTCGAGGAGAATGACGTCGAAAGCTTGCGCGGAGGAAAGTTCGAGGGCGGCGCGGCCATCGCGGGCGAGACTGACCTGATAGGACTCTTCCTCGAGGCCCTGGGTCAGGAGGCCGGCCATTTCCGGTTCGTCTTCGACGATGAGAATGTGCATGGTGGATTCCGAGAATCGGAATGGTAGGGGGTTTCTTGTGAATGGGCGGTTAACAGAACGTTACAGCTGAGGCACGCTTTCCTCAGGCTTCCACAGATTGTTTTGCGCGGCCAAAGCGGAGCCGGTCGAGATAGAAATTAATGGTTGGGGTGAAGACGAGGGAGAGAACCATTGAGCTCAGAATGCCGCCGACCACGGCGATGGCAAGAGGCTTGAGCATCGCGGAACCGGCGCCAATACCGAAGGCAAGCGGGAGCATGCCGGCCACGGTCGCGAGGGCTGTCATGGCGATGGGACGCAGGCGGCGACGGCCGGCTTGGATCATGGCTTCTTCAGCGGAGTAACCCAGGCTGCGGAAGCGATGTTCGGCGTCGAGAAGCAGAATGCCGTTCTTGGCCACAATGCCGATGACCATGATCATGCCCATGCGGGAAGCGACGTTGAAGGAGGTGTTGGTTATGAGCAGGGCAAGAAATCCGCCGAAACTGGAGAGCAACGCGGAGGCCAGAATGGCGGTGGGCGCCGAGAAAGTGCGAAATTCAAAAAGCAGCACGGCAAAGAGGAGCAGCAGCGCCAAACACAAGACCACCAGCATATCGCTGGACGATTTTTGTTCTTCGGCATACAAGCCGCCATATTCGACACGGATGGAAGAGGGCAAATGCAAATCGTTGACGGCTTTCTGCACCGCAGCGATGCCTGTGCCCAGGTCCACGCCTTCGAAGCGGCCGGTGACTTGCACCAGGCGCTGCAAATTTTCGCGGCGGATTTCCGTCTGCCCAGGATCCATGCTTATGGTGGCCAATGAGCCGAGCGTGGCGGAGCGGCCAGTCGAACTGGTCAAAAGAGCGTTGTTCATGGTGTCGAGCGAAGAGCGGTTTTGTTCTGGAAAGCGCACGCGAACGGTGTAGGCGCGGTCATTGAGAATCACCGGGGTGGCAGCAGGCTCGCCCTCCAGAACCGCCGCGGCGTTGACGGCGACTTCTTCTGGAGTGAAACCTGCACGCGCGGCGACTGAGGGATTCACCTGGTAGGTTACCGCTGGTCCGCTGATGGTGTTTTCGATGCCGTTGAGAACGTCGACGACGGGGTGAGATTTCGAGCCGATCTTGATTTTGTCGAGGGCATCAGCGACGCGGGGCGCGGTTTCATTGAGAAGTTTGCCGTCCTGCGAAAAAAGCTTAATGACAACGGGCTCCGGCGCGCTGGTCAGATCGCCGATCATGTCCTGAAGGAGTTGCACGAACTCCACATCCACGGAGGGTTCTGTTTTTTTGATCTCCGCCCGGATGTCGGCGATGATGTCGTCGATGTCGCGCTTGCGGTCCTTCTTTAGCCTGACGGTAAAATCTCCGTTGTTCGCTTCGGTGACGGCGGCAAGACCGAGTTGCATACCGGTGCGGCGGGAAGTGTTCTCGACTTCGGGTGTGGACTTAAGAATTTCCTCAATGTGCAGGAGGATGCGGTTGGATTCAGCGAGCGAGCTGCCCGGCGGTGTGAAGTAGTCGAGAATGAATCCGCCTTCGTCCATGGCCGGGAGGAAGTCCGTGCCGAGAGAGTTGTAGCACAGGAAGGAAAGGACGATGACCAAGACGGAGCTTGCGGCCAGCACCCACGGCCGCTTCAAGATGGCGCGCATCACACGAGCGTAAAAGTCCACGATGCGACCAAAGAAGCCCGAAAGATGAGCTTCTTCCGCGGCAAGAAGAGCCGCCACGTCAGGACCGGCGGCATCGGGCACGGGGCCAGCGGTTTCCTTCCGGCGGACAAGGTACAGGCTGAGGGTGGGCGTCCAAGTTAACGCGAGAAGAAGCGAAGTGCCGAGAGCGACGGTCATGGTGATGGCGAGGGCGCGGAAGAAGGTGCCAGTGACGCCGGTGATGGAAATGAGGGGGAGAAAAACAACAATGGGCGTAATGGTGGAGCCGATGAGCGGAACGGTCAATTCGCGCAGGGCGCTCTGAATGGCCTGGAAGCGGTTTTGCCCGGCATCGCGGTGCAAAACGATATTTTCAAGGACCACGATGGCATCGTCGATGACCAAACCGACGGCGGCGGCGAGGCCACCCAAAGTCATCAGGTTGAAACTCTGATTGGTCATTTTCAAGACAATGAAGGTAACAAACAGAGTGATCGGTATGACCAAGCCCGCCACAAGCGAAGTTCCCCAATCGCGGAGGAACAACACAAGGATGATGGAAGAGAGCAAAATGCCGATTAGCACGGCATCGCGTACGCTGGAGATGGAGTCGTGAACGATGGTGGATTGGTCGTAAAACGGCTCGAGATGAACGCCGGGAGGCAAAGTCGGGGTGAGCTGCTGGATGAGATCATGCACTTCATTGGCTACATCCAGGGTGTTGCTTTCGGGCTGGCGATCGACGTTGAGAAGCACGGCAGGTTTGCCATTGGCAGTCACCATGGTATAGACCGGGGCGACCGAAGGCGCGATGCTCGCGATGTCCCCAACGCGTATGGGGATACCCGCGGCGGTAGTCTTGACGACAATTTGCCCGATCTGTTCGGGAGTGCGGACCTGCCCGCTGATGAGGCCCAAGACGAGTTGATGTTCGTGCTCGATCAAGCCAGGGGAGTCGATGAGATTGGTTTTTCGGATGGCGTCGAGAATATCGGTCACCGTGATTCCGGCGGCGTGCAGCCGCGCTGGATCCGGGGTGACCTGGAATTCGGGAACGCGGCCGCCTTGGATGATGACGGTCGCGACGCCATCGAGGCGGTTGAGGCGTGGCTTCAGGTCGTAGGTGGCGATCTCCCAGAGCTTGTTGGGCGGCACGGTATCCGAGGTCAGACTGTAACCAATGATGGGAAAGACCGCGAAGGTCAGCCGGTGCGTTTCCACCTTGGCCGTGGTGGGAAGGTCCGCCTGCAAACGAGCGACGACGGCGTCCACGCGCTGGAGCGCCAAAATCATGTCCGTGTTCCAGTTGAAGAAGAGATCCACCTCGGCGGAACCACGGCTGGTTATGGAGGTAACCTTTTGCAGGCCGGGAACGCTGTTGACGGCTTCTTCAATAGGGCGGGTGATGGTAACCAGCATCTGGTCGATGGGCATGACCCCGTTGTCCACTCCCACTACGACGCGCGGAAAATCGGTGTTGGGAAAAACAGCGACTGGAATGCTGAAAGCGAGATAGGCACCGACGAGCGCCATGCTAATGGTCAGAAATAAAATCGGGCGGGAGAGCTTGCGGAACCAAGGCATCTCTTCCTGGTCATGTGCCTGTCCGCTCTTATTTGTTTGGGAATCTCCGGAACCGAGGGCCATGCGGTGCTACTCCTTGCCTTTCGAGGGGCCTTTCGCAGGCTTCGATTCCGCGCCGGATTTTTCGTCGTCTTTGCCGCCCTTATCATCCGCTGCGCCTGCGCCTTTTTCGGGTTCGGGCGCGGGGGTGGCTTCGATTTTGATTTGCGTGCCATCCGGAAGCGCGTAGCCGCCGACGGTGATTACGGAGTCATTCTCTTTGACGCCGGATTCGATTTGCGCGAGTTCCTTGTTCTTGATTCCGATTTTGACCTTGGTGAGATGTGCTTTCTTGTCTGCGCCGGCCAGCATCACGAAATCGCCGGCTTCTTCGGATTTGTAGACGGCAGAGGCTGGAACGACGAGCGCGTCTTCTTCGCTCTTGGCAATCACGTTGACGCGCGCGTTCATCCCGGGTTTCAGGGCGGGATTCGGTTTCGTGGGTTCCACCCAGATTTCGATCGTGGTGCTGCCGGGATCGAGCGCGGGGCTGACGAGGGTTACTTTTGCCTGGATGGGCTCGTCGAGGCCGGGCAATTCGATTTCGGCCTTGTTGCCGACTTTCAGGAGCACGGCTTCGGTTTGCGAAATGTGGGCTTTCGCGATCAGTTTCGAGGTGTTCATGACCGTCAGAAGCGGCTGGTTCGCGGTGGCAAGCTCGCCCTGGTATTGCGGGCGGTCGGTGACGACGCCATCGATCGGGCTGCGAATTTCCGAGTAGCTCAGTTGCGCCTGGGCGTTTAGAAAGTTTCCCTTGGCAGCGGAAAGTTGGCCGCCCGCGGATTTCAGCGTTTGCTGCTCGCCGATGCGATGGAGGTCCGCGAGCTGCTTTTGCGCCTGCTCGTTGGCGCTGCGCGCCTGGGCGAGGGCCACGTCCGCGAGGTCGAAATCGCGCCGGGGAAGCGCGCCCTGTTCATACAATTGCTTTCGCGCGTCGTAGACTTTTTGCTGCGCGTCAAAAGCCAATTTTGCGGCGTGGGCATCGAGCTCAGCTTTCTGAATCTGCTGCGGGAGGCTGGCGCCGGTTGTTGTGGCGTAACTTGCTTCCGCTTGTTCGAATTCGCCCTTGCTCTTTTCCGCGGCTCCGGTGAGGTCCTGATTTTCGAGCCTTGCCAGCACCTGGCCTTGCTTTACCCTGGAGCCGCGCTGGACGTAAAACTTCGCGATGGTGGAGGTGATTTTCGGCGTGAGGATCGCCTGTTGCAGCGGGTAGACGACGGCGTCGGAGCTTATTTCGAGCTCGATGGGGCCGCGTTTCGCGGGAGTGACCTGGACGGAGACGAGCGGCGTTGGTTCCTTCTCGGACGAGCTGCAGCCGTGCAGGAAAATCGCGCCAGCAAGGAACAGGATGCTCCGGGCGAGAAGCCTTGATTTCATTGAGCTAGATTTGCGTTCTACGTAGTTCATGGTGTTGTCAGCACCCCTGTCAATGTCTGAAGATTTGCGAGCGCGACGCGATAACGGACGGCCCCGTCTTGATAGGCGGCGCTGGCTTGCGCGAAAGTGGTCTGCGCGTCGACGACTTCGAGCACCGTGGCTTCACCGCCCTGATAACGCATCGTGGTGAGGCGCAGGCTTTCTTCGGAAAGTTCGGCCGAGCGTTGCAGGCCGGCGAGTTCGTTGAGGGCGGTTTCGGCTTCGGAATAGAGGGAGCGCATTTCGGCGAGCAGCTTGCGCTGGGCGAAGGAGAGTTCGCGCTTGGCCTGATCGCGCTGCAGCTCGGCCGAGCGGACGCGGCTTTGCGTGGCGCCCCAATTCCAGACGGAAAGATTTAGCGTAGCAATGGCAGAAGACCCAATGTTGGATACCTTGGTGTTTCCCGGGTTGATAATGCTGTTCACTGCGTAGTTCGGCGCGTCAATCCCGTAAAAATAATCGAGGCTGATCGTGGGGAGATAGCCCGCCTTGGCGGCGTTGACGTCGTGGGCCGCAGCTTGTGTGACCGCCAGCGCCGCTCGAATATCAGGGTTGCCTTGCGCAGCTTGCGCTTCAAACTCCGGTTGGGGAGGCAGCGCCACATTTCCGTGCAGGTCGTCGCCAATTTCAAACTTGTCGTTGAAATCAGGGAAGAGTAGGACGGCGAGGTCGAGCCGCGCATTCAATAATCCGAGTTTCGCTTCCTGGAGCTGGCGGCGGCGATCCTGCGCTTGCAAGTCCGCCTTGATGACGTCGGAATGGGCCACTTCTCCGCCCTTCTCGAGGGCCTGGGTGAGTTGAAGAAACTTTTCGCCCGCATCGGCTGTGCGGCTCGCGGACTCGAGCTTCTTTTCCGCAGCTGCAGCGGCAAAGTAATTTTGCACGACCGTGACGACCAAGCCGCGGGCAGCGACCTCAGCTCTGGCTTTCGCTGCGGCGGCTAGCGCGGCCGAACTGCGATAGGTCTCCCACGATGCCAGGTCCAACTGCTGATGGACATTTCCCTGGCTGATGTATTCGTGGGGAGCGTTGTTGGCGATGAATATCACTCCCGTTGTCCCGTTCGGGCTACTCTGCGTAGAAATGGCTGAGGTGGTGAAATTCACGCTGGGGAGCAGAGCGTCGCGCGTCTGGGCGCGGGTTTCACCAGCGACTCCGGCGGCGGTGACGACCGATTGGTAAGATGGCTCGTTTTTGCGGGCGAGGGCGAGGGCGTCCTGCAAAGTTAATCGCAGGGGTGCGCCGGGAATTGGCGAGCTTGGCGCGGCTGCTTGTTTCTGTTTGGCCATTGCCTGGGGCTGCGGCGCGGGCGCGTCGGGTTGCTGGCCGACGCAGACATCCGCGGTCAGCGCTGCGTTGCCGATTAACAGCACGATCAATCCAAGATGAATTTTGTGATGCAAATTGCTTCCCTCAATACTGCGATTTCATTGTTCGCGGGTGCCTGGTTCCAGGAGCAAAGACCCGTGAAGGAATTCTAGTCTTGTTCGCTGTTTCCAAGCTATCGAGTAGGAGATAAACGCAGGATTAACCGCGATTTCACGGGGCGGAGTGGATTTATACCCTCGTTATGCTTGCCGCCCGCTGCAGAACATCGACCTAACGACGGCGGAAGTAACCCAAGAGGGCGGAGCGAGCTCCGCCCCTACAAATGCAGAAGGGGCCACCCGTTCCCTCGTCACGGCAAGCCTGAAGGTGACCGCTACTTGGGGGTTAGCCGGAAAGCGCGCTGCGAACGGGTGCGGGAAGATAGGCGGTGAAGGTGGTGCCGGAGATGTCGGATTGCGTGAGTTCGAGGCGGCCGTGGTGGGCTTCGGCAATCCAGCGGGCGATGGAGAGGCCGAGGCCTGCGCCGCCGGTGTCGCCCTCGGCGCGTGAACGGGCCTTGTCGGCGCGGAAAAAACGTTCGAAGATTCGCGACTGAAGTTCGGCGGGAATTCCGGGACCGGTGTTGGAAACGCGCAGAACGTAGGAATTTGCGTCGAGGCGGCAGTCTACGTTGATCATTCCTCCGGCGGGCGTGTACTTGATGGCGTTGTCGAGGAGGTTTAACAACATGCGGCGGAGGAGGTCTTCGTCGGCGTAGAGAGGAAGCTCCGGTTGGATGGAGGAGGTGAGCGTGACGCCTTTGGCGATGGCGAGGGAACGCGTGCGGCGGAGAACGTCGGTAGCCAGTTCGTCGAGATAAAGGTCGCGGCACTTCAGCGGATACTGGCCGGCATCGGCGCGGGTGAGCGTGAAGAGGTCTTCGATGATGTGGGCGAGACGGTGCGATTCGTCGCGGAGGATCGCGAGCGTTTCGCGGTATTCCTCGGGCGGGCGATCGGGGCGGGAGAGGGTGACTTCAGTTTCGCCCTGCAAGATGGCTACCGGGGTGCGGAGTTCGTGCGAGGCGTCGGCTACGAAACGGCGCTGCTGTTCGAAGGATTTTTCGAGGCGGTCGAGGAGTTCGTTGAAGGAAAGAGCGAGTGTGCCGAGTTCGTCGCGGGGATTGGAGACTTCGAGGCGTTCGCTGAGGCGGGCGGCGCCCATGCCACGGGCTTGCGTGGCCATATCCGTGACAGGAGCGAGACTTTTTCTGGCGAGGAAATAGCCGCCGGCGCTGGCGAGCAGCAACGCGATGGGGATGATCCAGTAGAAGGTGTGGCGAATATCCTCCATGATTTCTTTCTGTGGATGGAGGGATTGCAGTATCACGAGAGAGACGGTGTGGTCCTCGGGTTCCAGGAAGCGCGAATAGCCGCGGAATCCGTTTTTGCCGCCGGGGACATTTTGAAATGTGCCCGTGCCGGCGGTTGTGGGGGCGTGCGCCAGGGCTAGAAATTCTTTGGAGGAAAAAATGGCTGGCGTGATGAGTTCGTGGCCACCGCGAATTGCAGGCAAATCCAAGGAGCTGAGAATCACCTGGCCGTGGTCGTTCACGAGCGCGAAGACGACGTCGCGAAAGCGATGCTCGATCATGGCGACGCGTGCGGCCTCTTTTCTTGGGTCCTCCCCCGATGCGTCCTTCAGCTCGGCGTTGAAGGTGGTGACGTAGGTTTCGCTTAGTTCGAGGAGATTGCTGTCGGTGCTGAGCAGGCTGTTGTGCCAGTAAAGAAAATAGGTGAGGCCGGCGAGCAATATCAGGAAGAGGCCGAGGAGGCCGCTGTACCAGAGCGTGATGCGGGAGCGGACGGACTCAAGCATGAGATTTTTTTGCTCCGCCGGAATTTTGCGCGGCGTGTTTCTTGCCGGTGGCTTGGTCGTCGCAGAGCACATAACCGCTCCCGCGGCGGGTTTGCAGTAGGGGCTTACCGGCTTCTTCGCCCAGTTTCCGGCGGAGGCGGTTTACGTAGACTTCGATCAGGTTGGAGAAGGGATCGAAGGTTTCGTCCCAGACGTGTTCGGCGATTTCGGAGCGGCCGATGACGCGGCCGGCGTTGCGGGCGAAATATTCGAGGAGCGCGTATTCCTTGGCGGTGAGGGGGATGGAACGCGTGCCGCGTTTCGCGGTTTGCGAAGCGGTGTCCAGTTCGAGGTCCCCGACGACGATGCGCGGGGGGCGGAGTTCGTTGGGGCGGCGGAGCAGGGCGCGGAGGCGGGCGAGGAGTTCTCGGAATTCGAAAGGCTTGGTGAGGTAATCGTCGGCGCCGGAATCGAGGCCCTTGATGCGGTCGTCTACGCCGTCTTTCGCGGTGAGCATGAGGATTGGCGTGCGCTTGCCACCGGCGCGAATGGCTTTGCAGACGGCGAACCCGTCCATGCCGGGAATCATGACGTCGAGGACGATCAGATCGTAATCGTTGATTTCGGTTTGATAGACGGCGTCGTTTCCGTTTTCAACGACGTCGACGGCGTAGGACTCTTCGCGCAGGCCTTTGGCCACGAATCGTGCGATGCGCGCGTCGTCTTCGACGAGGAGAAGTCGCATGCCCGTATCATACGGCAATTCCTCACCGGACAAACCAGTGGCGTATTTTGCGGTAGTGTCCTAATTTGACTTGTGGGGGTGTTCCAGAAAGGAGAATTCTGTGGGCGCAAAAGAGAAAATGAGCCCAATTGGCAAGCCAGTGCCGGAGTTGCCGGTCGTTGATGTTGAACGCGCACAACAGCATTACAGAGATGCACTCGGCTTTGAGATTGGATGGCTTTACCCAGGCAAAGAAATTGGGGCCGTGTCGCGCGATAACGTGGCGATATTCTTTCGGAAGAGGAAGCCGCCGTTCGAACCTGCCGTTCACTGGGTGTTCGCCGAAGATATCGATGCGTCGTACCAGGAACTAAAGTCGTCAGGTGCGAACATCGTGGATCCTCTGGAAAAAAAGCCTTGGGGATTACGGCAATTCACCGTAGAGGATCTGGACGGGAACCTCTTCTATTTCCACCATGACTAACCAAACGCCGCACGTGGCCAAGTGCACTTGTAAGGCTGGGTGCAGCAGCAAGGGGATTTGAGGCGAACTTGTGACGCTGCTTAACGAAAATTGGCTTTTCCCTGCGGACTTCACCGTCCGACTCGTTGCCCAAAGACTCTACGCAACAGTACGAGATCTGCCGCTGGTGAGCCCGCACGGTCACAGCAATCCCCGCTGGTTTGCCGAGGATGAACCGTTTCCGGATCCGGTGCGCTTGTTCATCATTCCCGACCACTATGTCTTCCGGATGCTTTATAGTCAGGGGGTTTCACTTGAACAGCTTGGAATCGGCTCCGAACCGGGGGTGGATCTAAGAAATTCTTGGAGAATATTCGCGCAACATTATCATTTGTTTCGCGGGACTCCAACGCGCCTCTGGCTCGATTATGTATTTCAGGAGCTTTTCGGCTTAAGGAAGAGACTCTGCGAACAAAATGCGGAGGAGTACTACGACGTGATCGCAGAGAAACTGAAGACGCCGGAATTTCGACCCCGCGCCCTTTTCGAGAAGTTTCGTCTGGAAGTGCTGGCCACGACGGACTCGCCTCTCGATTCATTGAGTTATCACAAGGCGATTCTCGAATCGAGTTTCAATGGCCGGATCGTTCCCACCTTCCGGCCGGACCCCGTGGTGGATCCTGATTTTGAAGGCTTCGAGGCGAATCTTGAGGCTCTCGGGCAAGTGACACAGGAGAATACGCAGAATTGGAAAGGCTATCTCAGGGCTTTACGACAAAAACGGACGTACTTCAAGGCGCTTGGCTGTACCGCCAGCGATCACGGCCATCCGACAGCCGCCACCGCCGACCTGGATCCGATGGCCGCCGAAAAGCTTTTCAATCGCGTGATTTCCGGGCGCTCGGAAGCCCATGAACGCGAACTGTTTCGCGCACAGATGTTGTTAGAAATGGCCCGGATGAGCCTGGAAGACGGCCTGGTGATGCAAATACATCCTGGCAGCTCCCGAAATCACAATGCTCAGCTCCTCAAAACTTTCGGTCGTGACATTGGAGCTGATATTCCCACCCCCACAAATTATGTGCATGCATTGAAGCCTCTTCTGGACCGCTTTGGAAATGAACTCGATCTCACGATCATTCTCTTCACACTCGACGAATCCGCTTATGCCCGCGAACTTGCCCCCCTTGCGGGCCACTACCCCTGCTTGAAGCTGGGACCCGCATGGTGGTTCCACGACAGTCCCGAGGGAATGATGCGCTTCCGCGAGTGGACAACGGATACGGCGGGATTTTACAACACGGTTGGATTCAACGACGATACTCGGATGTTTCTTTCGATCCCCGCAAGGCACGCAATGGCAAGGCGGGTGGATTGCTCATTTCTCGCCCGGTTGGTAGCTGAACATCAGATGGACGAAGATGAGGCACAAGAGGTGGCGGTCGAGCTTGCTTGCGGGCTTGCCCGCCGTGTTTATAAATTGTAGGAGCGCGGCGTCTCAGGGCAACCCCGGCTCGAGGATCTTGGGGTTGCGAGAGCGCACGAAGACATGAGCTTATTGTTAAAACTTGGAAACGAAAACCTGGAGCTTTCTCCCGCTGAGCTAGCAGAAGGATTGCTCCAGACGCTCCAGACGCTCGGCCACCGCAGCCGCGTACTTGTGGTCCCACCGGATTTTAGCCGCTATCATTCGCGGGCAGGCGAGTTAACGGCAGCCGCTTTTCAATTTTACGGCAGTCGTCTCCGCACCATATTGCCCGCCCTTGGCACTCATGCTCCGATGACTAGCGGGCAGATGGACAAGATGTTTGGCGGCGTGCCTGCCGATCTTTTTCGCATCCACGACTGGCGCAAGGATGTAGTCCGGCTGGGAGAAGTGAGTTCTGACTACATAAGGGAGGTATCGGAAGGAAAGCTGGACTACACGTGGCCCGTGGAAGTGAATCGCTTGGTAGTACAGGGCGACTTCGACTTGATTCTTTCCGTCGGACAAGTCGTTCCTCATGAAGTCATCGGCATGGCCAACTACAATAAAAATATACTTATCGGTACAGGCGGACCCGAGAGCATTCATCGGAGTCATTATCTTGGGGCGGTTTACGGGATGGAGCGAATTATGGGCCGCGCCGACAACCCGGTGCGCCAAGTGTTAAATTATGCGGCCAATCAATTCCTCCGCGATTTGCCTATTCTTTATGTTTTGACGGTCGTTGGCACGAACCCGGAAGGACGGATCGTCACCCGCGGGCTATTTATCGGAGACGATATCGAATGCTTTCGCAGAGCATCGGAGCTGGCGCTTCGCGTGAACTTTGTCATGCTCGACTCTCCCATTCGAAAGGCCGTTGTGTATCTGGATCCAGGCGAATTCAAAAGCACATGGCTGGGAAACAAAGCTATCTATCGCACGCGCATGGCACTGGCGGATGGCGCGGAGCTCGTCGTTCTTGCACCTGGCGTCAAGGAATTCGGCGAGGACGCTACCATCGACAAACTCATCCGGCAGTTCGGATATCGGGGTACTCCCGCCACGCTGGCCGCGGTCCAGGAGAGTCAAGAGCTCGCTGGCAACCTCGGCGCGGCGGCCCATTTAATTCATGGATCCTCCGAAGGGCGCTTTACGACGATCTATTGCCCGGGGAAATTGTCCAGAGACGAGGTCACCAAAGCGGGGTTCCAATACGGCGATCTGAAGAGCGCCATGGCCAAGTACAGGCCGGCAACTCTGAAACTGGGTTACAACCGCGTTGACGGCGAAGATGTGTTTTTTGTGCCCAATCCTGGGTTAGGATTGTGGGCCCACGCTGACCGTTTCAAGGGCTGATCTGGACAATACAAGCCACCACGTCAAGAGCTGTTACGACTGACAGGAGTGAATCAGCGAATGCCTATGGCCACATTTGACCTGTCCACAAAAAGTGCCGTTGTGATCGGCGGGACCTCGGGCATCGGCCGCGTGCTCGCTTTGGGTTTGGCGGCAGCGGGGGCTAATGTGGCAGCTTCTTCCCGGCGTTTGGAAGAAGTGGAACAGGTAGCCGCGGAGATAGAGGCGATGGCGCGCCGAACGATCCGCGTGCGGTGCGACGTGCAAGACCGAAGTTCGCTTGAAACGCTCCTGGCAAAAGCTCGGGAGGGTTTCGGCAAGGTAGATGTCCTTGTTAACTGCGCGGGTAAAATCAAGCGGGCACCCACACTGGATTTCCCAGAGGAAGAGTGGCGCGACATCCTGGAAACAAACCTCATGGGGACTCTCCGAGGTTGCCAAATTTTTGGAAGACACATGTTGGAGCGGGGGTACGGCCGGATTATCAACATCACGTCGCTGAATTCCTTCGTCTCCTTGTCGGAAGTGGCCGCATACGCGGCAAGCAAAGCGGCCGTCAGCGCACTAACGAGGTCCTTGGCCGTCGAGTGGTCGAAGCGTGGAGTACTGGTGAACGCGATTGCTCCAGGCGTATTCCGGACGCCTCTCAACTCCGGGCTACTCGACCAGACAGCGCGCGGAAGCGAATTATTGGCGCGCATTCCGATGTCCAGGTTTGGGAATGCGGAAGAGTTGATCGGGGCCGCGGTATATCTGGCTTCCGATGCCGCGTCGTATACCACGGGGCAAACCTTGGTCGTTGATGGCGGTTTTCTGGCGAGCGGTGTGAACCAATAGCCGGAAGGAAAACGGCGCGCGCAAGCAGCCTGGCTTACTCTGTTCGTCCCGATTTGCGGAGCCGCCGATCGATTATTCCGGGATCACTTCAATGGCGTTGACGGAAGGATAGTTCACGTTGGGGGTGAAGTAGATCTCGATTTTGCCCTGCGCCGTTGGTTTAATGTGCGGGAAAGACTTTACCAAGGGCCCGCCACCCTCGGCCATGATGTCGAAATTCTTCAACAACGTAGTTCCATTGCAGGAAACATCGAAAATCCGGCTTCCGACTCCCCCCACGTTCTGGTTCCGGATGCCAAACCAGCGTTCAGTGAAATACAACTTCAGCGTGTATTCGCCGGCGGGAGAAACAGGGATTACGTAGTGAAAGTGCCCGACCCGTTGGCCGTCAAACCGAGCCGCATCTGGAAGCTTCGAGACATCGTTTCCGATCTTGCTTGGACGTCCTCCGAAGTAGTAGCGGTCCGGCAGCCAAAGAGCCCCCGAGGGATCGTGATAGGCCGAAGTTCGGCCAGCAAGTATTCTGACCGGAACCATGCGTTGGGGGGTACCCGGCAAGATTTCGACTGCATTCAGAAAAGAGTCAGGGGTTGTGAAATCCAGGTGAATGCTTCCGTCGGCCTGTGGTTGAACATCCGTATACACCTTTGTCGTGGCAGTATCCCCTTCGGCGGCGTCGTCCACGACATCCAGGTTGATCGTCGGTCCCCCGTTTAACGAGTACCCGACCGTACGGGCGGTTTCCATGAGCCCTGCAGTTTCCGCCAACAACAAATGCACCTCGTAGACCCCTGCTGGCAACGGAAACCGGCAATGGAAGGCTCCGCGCCGTCCGCCAAGGAAAAGTTGCGGATCGTCTGTGCCGTGAATCGCAGATTTTGCGAGTGTAAACGAATCTCCCCCCGAGCAGAAGCGGTCACTTTCCCACGAAAATCCAGCTTCGTCGGTATAGGGTTCGCGGCCTTCTCCAATCAAAACACGCAATCCGCCGGAAAAACCGGCAGGAGAAGCGACTTCGGTTTGCCGAATATGAGCGCCACCGATCCTGTGTTTCAGCAGATACAAACCAAACAGAGCAAGGCACCCCAACAGAATCGCGACCGAGCCAGTAATATAAGCCACGCGACTTGTCTTCCTTGATTTCTTCTGCGGCCCCGCAGTTCCATTATCTTCCCCCACGCCCGCGGTTAGGTTTCCCGTCAGAGCCAGCTGACTATCGTGTACCTGCACAGGGGTGTTGTGTGGCTGCCAGGTGGAGGGGCTGGAAAGCTCTCGGCCATTTTCTCCGAGTACCGCCTCGTCCCTCCGAACGAATGTGGGCACGTAGCCGCCCGGTGGCAGGTAAATGTGTACCGGGTGCTCCGCGCCCGTGGTTCGATAATATTCTTCCAACCTCTTTCGCAGGGTATGCGCGGTGACTCGGACAATTGTGTCTACCTGGGGGTCAAAATCCTCCGAACGCCCCAACGCATGAACGGCAATGCAATACTCTTTGAGATCATCCGCCCCGCCCTCGAAGTACTTTTCACAGACATAGGTCAGAAGCCGCACCAAATTATTCGCCCGGCCCAGCTTTCCAGAGGCAAGGACGGAATCGAGTTCGGCTCGCTCCACCTCAAATTTTTTCGTCGCAAATGCCAAGGGCTAATCCCTGCAAAACGCGGACTTCTGAAATCACACCCAAATCTCGAATTGCTAGGAGTATAGCCCATTTCTTGCAAACTCGAAATCGTGGGAGAACCGCAGTGATCTCTTGCACTTACGAGCAGATTCACCCAAGGGAGTGGCTTGCCGTTCAAATATCGCCGGCTTCTTCTCTCGGGGCTCAGCGAGCCGTCCGAAGGGGTGCAATTTCCAATCTTTGGAAGAAGAGCCCACGCGATAACGGTGAATTCACGGTTGGTTAACTTCTTTTCCGGATCGGCCGAAGCAGATACTCACGCATCAGTTGTCTGAATTCAGCCTATCCATTTTGTTGGTAGCCAGATTCTGCATCCCAGGGGGCAGTTATGAATCTTGCGTGGTTCATCGAAGCCTTTTCGCAGTTTAGACGGCCTGCGCTGGCGGGATACCGGGCTGCTCAGTTCTGTAGACTTGCAGTATTTTCTGTGTTGCTGTTGCTAACCGGTTCCAAGGAGTACGTCGCGGCCCAGGATATCGTTGGGCGTATCGCGGGAACGATCACAGACTTATCGGGGGCCGTGGTTCCCAACGCAAAAATTGCGATCGTTGATGAGGCTACAGGGATAGCCCGCGTTCTGAATGCAAACAAAGATGGTTATTTTGTGGCTGATCAATTGCCCGCTGGTACCTACTCCGTCTCTGCCGAACAGAAGGGTTTCAAGACCACATTAAGAAGAGGAAATGCCTTGGCCGCGGGTGCTCGCCTGACCGTGGATTTGCAACTGGACGTAGGTCAAGTGACGGAACGGGTCGTGGTTGAGGCCGTGGGCGACACTGTGAACACGACGTCCGGCGAAATTTCGACGACCATCACGCAAGACCAAGTGCTGGACATGGCCTTAAACCAGCGCCACTATGAGTCGCTCGTCGGTCTGGTTCCCGGCGCGGCGCTTCAGGGCTCTGGCACT
>Ga0210405_10000811_pt1 | contig 38625 bp, 34 predicted proteins | sample IncBWH11MmetaG_FD_155492 | JGI IMG/M metagenome (GOLD analysis project Ga0210405, IMG submission 155492) | Forest soil microbial communities from Barre Woods Harvard Forest LTER site, Petersham, Massachusetts, United States - Inc-BW-H-11-M | ecosystem: Environmental > Terrestrial > Soil >... | reverse complement strand
GGCGAATGGCCGGTCATCCAGTTCATCTCGAACGGCGTCGGCCAGGCGATCAGGCTGCGGTCTCGACTGAACACCACCTCGTCCCCATCATCCGCGGCAAAGGGGATATCGGGACGACCATCGGCGGGGGGCGGGCCGATTCGCGTACCGAGCGAAAAAGCCTTGCCCAGGGCGCGCAAGGTCAACCGACCAGCGGCGTCGACGTCGTATCGTATATTGACCGGGTTGCCATCGAGGCCGGACAGATACATCTTCGCATCGCCGATTTTCAGGCTGGGCGGCCAGTAGACATAGGCGCCAACGGGCAGCGCCTCCGCCGGTCCCGTAGCGATGCAGTCGAGCAAGAGCACGAGCTGCCGCCCGGCAAACAGCCAGACACCAGCGACGCCGATTAGAGCTAGAACCGCCAGGATCACGGCGAAACGCATGGCGACTGCTCCTTCGCGCAGGGGTGCTCGCATCAACATCAGGTCCGCTGATTCATGGAAGAGGGAGGCAAATTGATATAGGCTCAAAGCATCTAATGGTGAGACTTTTCCTTTCTCTTACCGAAAGCGACGATGTCTCTTGTGGGTCAAACTGCGAAGAACGCAATGTGAGCAAATGTCTTCCGGGTTACCCCCCGCCGGCGAAAGCGGACATTGCCCAATGCAGTTCGCATGTCTCAAAGGTGCCAAGAGGCGACATCGTGCTGCCAGGCAACTTTGCGGCGATCAATTCCGTCCTAGCCACGGCTTGGCGAAAGGTGTGAGAATTTGCGGCGGACGGATGTGTCGAACGCAACATTATCGCTGCTGGGAGATCATTCAAACCTTTCAGGTCACTAGCAGACCTGGGCTGGCGAGCGCCTACTGATTTCTGCGCGCCCTGCGCCTTTGCCTTTCACTTGTTATTGAGCACAGCTAGCTCGCGTCCGGCGGACCGGATACACTCTCCTTCGAGCTGCCAAGAGGTTGTGCCGAGGTCCTCGAAATAAGCGTTCTTTTTTGGTGGCAGCGCTGATGCCGTCGGCGAGCACCGTCCTGACCATACATTCTGGTCCGACCGATTCGAAACGAGGGTGCGCGTTTGCGCGCCTGAGTGTTCTTTCAGGAGCAGCGTGTCATGAAGCGAAATACTCAGTTGCGCTTGCAATCGTCTGCTTTGCACTTGCTGGCGGGTCTCGGGCCGCGACAGAAGAAAACGCCGAAGACTTCATGGGTATTCACAAGATTGAGATCATCTTCCATGAGGCGGGCACAACCAAGAATCTCGATCTAATGCTGTCGTTATTCGCAGATGATGCGACCCTGACTTCCGGCGGAAAGACCTACAAAGGAAAGGAGGAGGTAAGGAGCTACTGGCAAGCCGCTGGACCGTTCCAGCCCCAGAACCAGTGGGTGGCATATACGCCCGCCTTTCGGATCAAATACACCGTCGAAGGTGACAGGGCGCAGCTATACTTCGAATGCCTCTATGTGGATAAGGCAAAAAACAGCATTGCCGCCCACACCAACTCGGAGGACGGCCTAATCCGAGTCAACGGCAAATGGCTCATCAAGGAAATGAAAGCGAGTGCAGTGCCGGAACTCTGAAGTGGACATCGGACGTTGCGCCCGCCGGCGGTGCGCCAAGAATCCGGAAGCATGTCGTGCGCGTTTTGTTTCTGAGATCGAAGCCTCAAGCCTGATCGTCCGGTCGACCATCGCCAGCCCGCCCCGGCATGTCTCAAAGGAGCCGAACGCTGACCGGTGCGCACTGAGGCCGTCAAGAAGAGCTATGGTGATACCCGACAGCCGCTGCCGGGCGAGCGGGTTTTACTCCGCCGCCGCCGTCGGCTTGGCGCCCGCGCCGTAGCGCTGGTCGATATAGTCGATCACCAGCGCCTTGAAGTCGGTGGCAATGGAAGGTCCCCGCAGGGTGCGGAATTTCTTGCCGTCGACGAACACCGGCGCGGCCGGCGCTTCGCCGGTGCCGGGCAGCGAGATGCCGATATTGGCGTGCTTGGATTCGCCGGGTCCGTTGACGATGCAGCCCATCACCGCGACGTTGAGCTCCTCGACGCCGGGATAACGGGTTTTCCAGCCCGGCATTTCGTCGCGGATGAAATCCTGGATTGAGCGCGCCAGCTCCTGGAATGTGGTCGAGGTGGTGCGGCCGCAGCCAGGGCAGGCCGCAACCAGCGGCACGAAGGTGCGAAAACCCATGGTCTGCAGCAGTTCCTGCGCGACCTGAACCTCCAGCGTGCGATCGCCACCGGGCTCGGGCGTCAGCGAAATCCGGATGGTGTCGCCGATGCCGTCCTGCAGCAGAATGCCAAGCGCGGCCGATGACGCGACGATGCCCTTCGATCCCATGCCGGCTTCGGTGAGGCCGAGATGGATCGCGTAATCCGAACGCCGCGCCAGTTCCTGGTAAACCGCGATCAGGTCCTGCACCGCGGAGACTTTTGCCGAGAGGATCATCTTGTTCTTCGGCAGGCCGATCTCCTCGGCGCGCTTGGCCGACAGCAGCGCCGATTGCACCATCGCTTCACGGGTGACCGCGCGGGCATCGACCGGGTCCGGCGATGCTGCGTTCTCTTCCATCAGCCTGGTGAGCAATTCCTGATCGAGCGAACCCCAATTGGCGCCGATGCGCACCGCCTTGTTGTTCTTGATGGCGATCTCGACGATGTCGGTGAACTGGCTGTCGCGCTTGTTCTTGAAGCCGACATTGCCGGGATTGATGCGGTATTTGTCGAGCGCTTCGGCGCAGGCCGGGTATTCTGCCAGCAGCTTGTGGCCGATGTAATGGAAGTCGCCGATCAGGGGGGTGGTGATGCCGCGCTTGCGCAAACCGTCGCGGATATGCGGGACGGCTGCGGCGGCTTCCTCGCGGTCGACCGTGATGCGCACCAATTCCGAGCCGGCGCGCGACAACGCCGCGACCTGGGCAACCGTGCCTTCGATATCGGCGGTGTCGGTATTGGTCATCGACTGCACGACAATCGGAGCGCCGCCGCCGACGGCGACATTGCCGACCATGACCTGGGTGGTTTTGCGCCGGGCATTGGGGCCGGCAACGTCGTTCTGAGGCGGTTTTACGGGCTGGTTCATGGGGTCTCGAATATCAGGTTTTGGTGACATTCAGCAATGGATCAGTGGGAACCGGGACTATGGAATCGGGCCGGTTAACAAGGTAAAGCCCCGCGATCACCAGTAGCGCGGCGGCACCGAAGGCCAGGGTCAAGGTATCATGCAGAATAAAATAGCTAGCCACGACGCCAAACAAAGGGGTGATAAAGGTAAATGCCGACAATTTGCTGGCGGAATAGGTTTTGACCAGCGCAAACCACAGCAAAAACGTCAATCCGACCACCCAGAACGCCTGATAGACCATCAGCGACAGCGCCAGCGGCCCGGGAACCCGGGTCAGGGATTCGCCCGATAACCAGGCCGCCAGGCCTAGAATCGGGATCGACAGCGCCACCTGGTATGCCAGCGCCTTTTCGGGCGGGGCCCGCAGCAGCGGGGTCGTCTTCACGACCAGGGTCGTGGCCGCCCACAGCGCGCCGCCACCAACGATCATGAGGTCCCCAAGCAGTACGTTCGCATCGACATTGGCCTGGGGGACGCCGATGGCGAGCGCCACGCCGGCGAAGCTCAGGGCGAGCCCGGTCCATTGTGACGCGCGCAGCCGTTCGCCGAGAAAGTGATAGGAGCCGAGCGCGACAAAAAATGGCGCGGTGTAGAGGAACACCACCGCGCGCGATGCCGACGTCAGCAGCAGGCCGCGATAGATCAGCACGAATTCGAAGCCGAACAATAGCCCGGCGAACATGCCCGCGCGAAGCGTGCCGTCGGATGCGAAGATTTTCACGCCGCGCAGACGGGCGATCAATAACAGCAGCGGAAGGGCGCCGACGGACCGGATCGTGGCTTGCAGCATCGGCGGAATATCCGGCAGAGCGAGTTTTACCGCGATCTGATTGAAACCCCAGCTCAGGCAGAGCATGAGCATGAGCGCAATCGCGCCGGGGGTGAGCGGAGGCCCGGCCGATTCAATCGCCAATCTTTCTGAAGACATAATCCCTCGTGCCGGCTTATCGCCGTGTTGTTTTAAAAATCAATTCTGGCAATGCGCGCAAATGCCGGTGATCTCGACGACCGACATTTTCGGGGCAAAGCCCGTCGCGCGCGCCGCCGCGTTGAGGCTTTGCGCCACCGGCGCTGCGGGGATTTCACCGACCGAGCCGCAGCGCTCGCAGATCAGAAAGGCCACCATCGCCGCTGCGTCATGGTCATGCGCGCAGGCAAGAAACGCGTTACGGCTTTCGATGCGATGGACAAGGCCGTTCTCCATCAGGAAATCCAGCGCGCGATATACCGTGATCGGCGCCGGCCGCGGCATCGATTTCGAAAGCTCGTCGATCACCTCATAGGCGCCGAGCGGCCGGTGGCTGGACAACAGCGCCTCCAGCACCTGGCGGCGGATCGGCGTGAATTTTTGTGCCCTGAGCTCGCAGACCCGTTCGGCATGCTGGAGCGCATCCGCGGTGCAGCGGCCGTGATCATGATCGGGCGCGGGAAATGTCGGTTTTGCCAGCCTCATGCCGGCCAAGCTAGCATTTTGCCAGGCAAACCCAAATCCCGTTTCGGCCGCCAAGGTCCCCCCAGCCATGTGCTTTCAGGGGATCAGCGTTCCAATGTCAGATTCAGATTATGAAAAATTCATAAGCAAGCTTATAATTGCCAAAGCTTATGGAGACGATGCTGATGCCCCGCGGTTCCGTGGACATGAACTTCCTGTTTGCGCTTGGCGAATTGCAGCGGCTGGTGCGCGCCTATGCCGACAAGCAGGCCGCGCGCTACGGCATTACCCGCGCGCAATGGGCGGTTTTGGCCAAGGTGGAACGCACCGAGGGCCTCAAACAGTCGGAACTCGCCGAGCAGATGGAAATGCAGCCGATCACCCTGACGCGATTGATTGATCGGCTCTGCGACAACGGCTGGATCGAGCGCCGCAGCGACGACGCCGACCGCCGCGTCAACCGGCTTTATCTGCGCAAGGCGGCGCGGCCATTGCTCGGCAAATTGAGCGGGCTGCGTTCCGAGCTCACCGCGACCGCGCTCGAGGGCATCAGTCCATCGGACGCCTATCGACTTCTCGCTCAGTTGGAATTGATCAAGGAAAACGTGCGTAGCGCGATCCAGGCTCCGGCTGGAGACCCTGCAAGGAAAGAACAGCGCTATGGCTGATCCGGTATTGAGATTTCCGCCCGATCAGAAGGGCAATCCACAGCAAGCGGCCCGGAGCGGGATTTCCGCGCAGCCGCGCCGCCGGCTGATGGCGGCGCTGCGGCGTTACCGCCGCACGCTCCTGCTCGTGGTGTTGCCGCTGGTCGCGCTGATCGCGGGAGGAATTTTCTATCTCAATGGCGGCCGCTACGTGTCCACCGACGATGCCTATGTCGGGGCGCAAAAGGTTCTGATCACGCCGGACATTTCCGGCAAGATCGAAAAGGTCGTCGTGCGGGAAGGCCAGCGGGTCAATGAAGGCGAGGTCCTGTTCGAGATCGATCCGGTGCCGTTCCGCTTCGCCGTGCAGCAGGCCAAGGCCACGCTCGACCAGGCCCGCACCACCTATGACAACCTGGTGGCCAACATCAAGATCTACCAGCAGATGGTCGATCTCGCGCAGCAGGCGGTCGATCTGAAGCAGCGCGACGTCGACCGCAAGAGCACGCTGGTCAAGAGCAATTTCGGCTCGCAGCTCGACCTCGACAATGCGTCCAACGCCTATGTCACCGCGAGGGCACAATTCGAATACCTCAAGCAGCAGATTTCGAGCGCCAGGACCCAGTTGCTCGGCAATCCCGATTTGCCGCTCGATCAATTTCCGCCCTATGCGCAAGCCAAGGCGGCGCTCGACCAGGCTGAGCGCAATCTCGATCACACCGTGATGCGGGCGCCGATGGGTGGCATCGCGACGCAGGTCGACCAGATTCAACTCGGCCGCTTCGTCACGGCGGGCACGCCGGTATTCTCGATCATCGACACCTCGAAACCCTGGGTCGATGCCAATCTGAAGGAGTCGGATTTCACCTATGTCGCCGCGGGCCAGCCGGTCTCGATCGACGTCGATGCCTTTCCCGATCATGTCTTCAAGGGCACGATCGGCTCGCTCAGCCCGGGCACTGGCGCGCAATTCGCGATCCTGCCGCCGCAGAACGCCACCGGCAATTTCGTCAAGGTGGTGCAGCGCCTGCCGGTGCGAATCTACTTCGATAGCCACGACAAGGCCGTAGAGAAGCTGAAGGCCGGCATGAGCGCCTATACCACCATCGATACCGGCCATCGCCGTTCGCTGGCGGCGCTGCTCGGCCTTTCGCCCGCGGCGGCGAATCAGGATTAGTCGACCATGGCGACGTCCGCTGCGGCCCCGATCGCGGTTCCAGGTCTGCGCCGGAACATGGTGACGATCTGCGCCATGACCGCGACCATCATGCAGGCGCTGGACACCACCATCGCCAATGTCGCGCTGCCTTACATGCAAGGGTCGCTCTCGGCATCGCAGGACCAGATCAATTGGGTGCTCACCTCCTATATCGTGGCGGCTGCGATCATGACCGCACCGGTGGGCTGGATCGCCAATCGCTTCGGCCGCAAGCGGATTTTTATCATTTGCTCCGGCGGCTTCACCATCGCCTCGGTGCTCTGCGGCCTGGCGCAGGACATCGACCAGATGGTGCTTTCCCGTCTGCTGCAGGGCGTGTTCGGCGCGGCGCTGGTGCCGCTGTCGCAGGCCGTGATGCTGGACTCCTATGCGCTACACGAGCGCGCCAAGGCGATGTCGATCTGGGGCATGGGGGTGATGATGGGGCCGATCATGGGCCCATCGCTCGGCGCGTGGCTGACCGAAACCTATTCCTGGCACTGGGTGTTTTTCGTCAACATCCCCTTCGGTATCGTCACCGTGCTTGGCCTCGTGGCCTTCATGGACGAGACCATGGCTGATCGCGACCTGCGTTTCGACTGGTTCGGATTTGCCGCACTCGCGGTCGGCATCGGGGCGATGCAGGTCGCGCTCGACCGCGGCGAACAGCTCGGCTGGCTGGAATCCAATGAAATCATCGCCGAGATCATCGTCTCTATCGTCGGCTTCTATTATTTCTTCGCGCATTCGCTGACGACGGCAAAGCCCTTCATCCAGTTTGCGATCTTCAGGGACAGGAATTTTGTCGGCGGCTGCGTATTCATGGCGGTGATGGGCCTGGTGCTGTTCTCGACCATGGCGCTGTCCTCGCCTTATTTGCAGAACGTGATCGGCTATCCGATCATCACCGCCGGCCTGCTGCTGGCGAGCCGCGGCTGCGGCACCTTCGTCGCCATGATGCTGGTCGGCCGGATGATGCGATATATCGAGGCACGCACACTGATCATCGCGGGTCTCAGCCTGACCTGCCTCTCGTTATATTACATGACCGGCTGGACCGATCAGACCGGCGTTCCCGAGATCGTCACCTTGAGTATCGTGCAGGGGTTCGGCTTCGGCCTCGTCTTCGTGCCGCTGAGCACGGTGGCGTTCCTGACGCTGCCCAACCATCTGCGTACCGACGGCACTTCGATGCTTACCTTGATGCGCAATGTCGCAAGCTCTATCGGCATTTCCGTCGTCATCGCGCAACTCACCGAAGGATCGCGGCGGGTCTATGCGGTGTTGAACGAACACGTCACCCCCTTCAATCACGCGATGCAGATGCCCGATGTGCACCGCCTGCTCGACATGACCACCGACGCCGGGCGCGCGCTCGCGGACGTGATGCTGGGCCTCAGTCGCAGATCATCGCGTTTTCGCTCGACTACCAGATGGTGATGCTCTTCACCCTGTGCGCGATCCCGCTCGCGATCATGATCGGCTCGACCAAGGCCGCGTTGCGCAAGCAGTCGGCGGCGCCGGAACATGCGGTGATCGATTAGCGGCGCGGTATCTCAGCTCATGCGCTCAAGCCGCGCATAGCTTGCTTCCATCCCATGCTCCATGCCGGAGGCAAGCATGGCGGTCCGCGTCGCGGCATCGGGCAACGTCATCCGCAATGTCATCAACGTGCCGTCTCCGTCCGGTTCGAAACGCGTTTCCACATGATTGTCCGGCGTCGGATCCGGCAGGTGCATTCTCGCCACGTGAACGATCCGCCTGAACGGCGCCAGCTCCAGATACTCGCCGGTCTGGTGAAACGCTCCCCCTTTGCCGTTCGTCCATTCATATCGAATCTTGCCGCCCGGCCGCGGCTCGCTGACGCAGACCGGCATGGTCCAGCCGTCCGGGCCGAGCAGCCATTTCTGGATCAACGCCGGCTCGGTATGCGCGCGGTACACCGCCTCCGGCGAGGCCGCGAAACGGCGGGTGACGACGACGTGCGTATCGCCTTCGGTCTTCAATATCATCCTGCTCATGGCATGCCTTTCACTTCGAGGGCTTCATCGCGGCCAGAACCCCGTCCAGCCGGTCGTAATTCGCCGCCAGCGCCTGCCGCAGCATTGCAAGCCATTGATCGATCGCGGTGATCGCGGATGGTGCCAGCCGGCAGGGCCGTTTCGTGCCCTCGGCGCGGCGGACAATCAGGCCGGCACCCTCAAGCACTTTGAGGTGACGAGAGATGGCGGGCTGGGTCAGTTCGAACGGTTCGACCAGCTCCATGACGGTGGCTTCGCCCAATGCCAGGCGGGCAAGGATCGCCCGGCGCGTCGGATCGGCGAGCGCGGAAAAGGCGGCATCAAGATCGGCCATCTATATCTCTCATATGTTATATAATATTATTGTTATATAACCGGTGAGACATCGTCAAGCAGAATCCTGCCGGATTGGCGATAAACTGCGAATCGCCGGGGAGGGGGCGCGCGGTGAGGGATGTGCGAGCGGCCGACAGCGCCAAAACATACGGTGATAGAGTAGAACCCGGTAGCTATTCGGCGGCTCACCGCATCACGCACGCTATCCAGACATGAAAAGAGCGCCGCGTCTGTGACGCAGCGCTCTGTCATGCTTTTGCGGAATGGCGTGACGCTGTGCGTGGCTTCCGCAGGCACCGTCAAATCTCGAAAAACACCGTTTCGTTGTCGCCCTGCAGGTGGATATCGAAACGATAGACCGGGTTGCCGTTGTCCGGCGCGCGCCTCGCGATCAGCGTGGCGCGGCGGTCGGGTGGCACCAGCTCCAATACGGGGTCAGTGGCGTTGGCGGCCTCGCCGTCGAGATAGATCCGCGTAAAATTATGCAGCAGCATGCCGCGCGCGAAAATCGCCAGCAAGATATGCGGCGCCTGCGGCTTGCCGTCCGGATCGGCGACCTGCCCCGGCTTGATGGTGTCGAACGAATATTCGCCGTTGGCGTCGGTGCCGCAGCGGCCAAAGCCCCTGAATTTCGAATTCGGCAGCGCGCGCCTGTCCTTTGGATCGGCGAAGCGGCCTTGGGCGTCCGCCTGCCAGATCTCCAGCATGCAATCAGGTACCGGCTGCCCGTCGCCATCGAACACGCGCCCTTCAACCCTGATCCGCTCGCCTGTCGCATCTGCCGTCACGAGGTTGTTGGTGAAGGCGTCGTTCCACTCGTACTTTCCGTTCGGCGTCATTCCATAGGCGAAAAACGGGCCGACGGTCTGCGAGGGCGTAATGCCTCCTGGCTTGGTTTCCGGCACTATTTGGTCTCCATCGGTGTGGCGTTGCGGCCGCGCAGCACGATGTTGAAACGGTAGCACAGCGCCCATTCCGGCTGGGTGTTTTCCAGATCGAACGAGGAAACCATCCGCGCCCGGGCCTTTTCATCGGTGACCGAATTGAAGATCGGGTCGAACGGAAACAGCGGGTCGCCGGGGAAATACATCTGCGTCACCAGACGCGATACGAAGGAATGACCGAACACCGAGAAATGAATGTGGGCCGGCCGCCAGGCGTTGTGATGGTTGCCCCACGGATAGGCGCCGGGCTTGACGGTGACGAACCTGTAATAGCCCTCGCCATCAGTTTGCGCGCGTCCGGCGCCGGTAAAATTCGGATCAAGCGGCGCGGGATGCTGGTCGCGAACGTGGATATAGCGGCCGCAGGCATTGGCTTGCCATATCTCGAGCAGCGCATTCGGCAGACCGCGGCCGTCCTCATCCAGCACATGGCCGTGCACGATGATGCGTTCGCCGAGCGGCTCGCCCTTGTGCTGGGTGGTGAGATCGCTGTCGTTTTCGCGCACGGTCTCGTGGCCGTAGACCGGCCCGGTCAATTCGGACAGCGTGTGGCGCATGAGGATCAGCGGCTTCGACGGCGAACGCTTCACCGTGCTCTTGTAGGCCGGAGACAACCGCGCCGGATGGGCCGCATTGCTTGCGATCGGGTAGGCGAGGGTCATGGTCATATCCTCTCCCGTCATTGCGAGGAGCCAACGGGTCGCGCGAATGCGCGCCCGATGACAGGCTCCGCGACGAAGCAATCCATCTTTCCGTGCGACCTATGGATTGCTTCGCTGCGCTCGCAATGACGGCTCCAGTGACTAACGTTAGTTCAGCCTCTCGATCGCCATCGCGACGCCTTGCCCGACGCCGACGCACATGGTCGCGAGCGCGCGTTTTCCGCCGCGTTTCTCCATCCCGTGCACCGCCGTCAACGCCAGCCGGGCGCCGCTCATGCCAAGCGGGTGGCCGAGCGCAATGGCTCCGCCATGCGGGTTGACGAAGTCAGCATCCTCCTTGACGCCGAGCTGCCGCAGGCAGGCGATGCCCTGGCTGGCAAAGGCTTCATTGAGCTCGATCAAATCGAAATCGCTGATTTTCAGCCCCAGCCGCTCCATCAGCTTGCGCGTCGCCGGCACCGGACCGATGCCCATGATGCGCGGCGGCACCGCGGCCGAGGCGAGACCGAGAATCCGGGCCCGTGGGGTGAGACCGTGCTTCTTGACCGCGGCTTCCGAGGCGAGAATCATGGCGGCCGCACCGTCATTGACGCCGGATGCATTGCCGGCCGTCACCGTACCGGGGTTGCGCACGATCGGCTTTAGTTTTGATAACCCTTCCAGCGTGGTTTCGGGGCGCGGATGTTCGTCCTTGTCAACGGTTACCGGTCCGGCCTTGCCGCCGGGCACCGAGACCGCGGTGATTTCCTCGGCGAAATAGCCCGACGCGATCGCTTGTCCGGCGCGCTGCTGCGAGCGGATCGCGAACGCGTCCTGATCGCCCCGCGACACCTGAAACTCCTCGGCGACGTTTTCGCCGGTCTCCGGCATCGCATCGACGCCGTATTGCGCCTTCATCAGCGGATTGATGAAGCGCCAGCCGATGGTGGTATCGAAAATCTCGGCGGAGCGTGAAAACGCCTCCGGCGCCTTGCCCATCACGAAGGGTGCGCGCGTCATCGATTCGACGCCGCCGGCAATGGCGAAATCGATCTCGCCGGCGCGGATCGCGCGCCCTGCCGCACCGACGGCATCAAGGCCCGAGGCGCAGAGCCGATTGAGCGTGAGGCCGGGGATCTGTTCCGGCAGCCCCGCCAGCAGCAGCGCCATCCGCGCCACGTTGCGATTGTCCTCGCCGGCCTGGTTGGCGCAGCCGAAATAGACCTCGTCGAGCTGCGACCAGTCGAGCCTGGGATGCCGTGCCATCAAGGCCTTGATCGGCGCGGCCGCCAGATCGTCGGTGCGGACTTTGGCGAGCGAACCGCCGAAGCGGCCGATCGGGGTCCGCACAGCGTCGCATACAAATACATCACCCATCGATCTCTCCCTGGAATACCGCGGTTCCATACCGATCGGCTCGAATTGAGGGCAAGTTTTAGGAGCGCGGTTGCGGCAGGTCAATTGATCGCATTGGCTCCAGCGGCGCTTTCGCGTGAGATCGGTTATGCCCACAGGTCTGGGGTCGCGCGCGACCAAGCTGCCGAGGGGGTGGAAAACAGGCAATGCCGCGGCAAAGCGATAGGATTGGCCGCCAAAATTTTGTAGTTTGCGCACCTCAAGCTCGGTTCTGATTTGATCAGAACCGAGCTCCAGATTTCTCATTTTGACGCGTTTTCTTGACGCGAACCGGTATCCACTTCACTCGAAAACGCTTTAATGACGATCCAGCCATCTTTTCCGGCGCCATCAGACGCTGCGCCTGCCACTGAGGCGGCGCGCGTGACGCCGATGATGGAACAATACCTCGAGATCAAGGCCGCCAATCCCGGACTGTTGTTGTTCTACCGGATGGGCGATTTTTACGAGCTGTTCTTCGAGGATGCCGAAATTGCCTCGCGCGCGCTCGGCATCATGCTGACCAAACGCGGCAAGCATCAGGGCATGGATATCCCGATGTGCGGCGTGCCGGTGGAGCGCTCGGACGACTATCTGCATCGCCTGATCGCGCAAGGCCATCGCGTCGCGGTGTGCGAGCAGATGGAGGATCCCGCCGCGGCACGCGCCCGCGGCAACAAGAGCGTGGTGCGCCGTGACGTGGTGCGGCTGGTGACGCCGGGCACGCTGACCGAAGACACGCTGCTGGACGCGAGAGCCAATAATTATCTGCTGGCGATCGCACGCACGAGGGGATCGGCGGGCGCCGGTCGCATCGGGCTTGCCTGGATCGATATCTCCACGTCCGAATTCACCGTCACGGAGTGCGCAACCGGCGAGCTGGCGGCGACGCTGTCGCGCATCAACCCCAATGAGGTGATCGTCACCGACGCGTTGTATGGCGATCCCGATCTCGGCCCGAGCTTGCGCGAGCTGCCGGCGGTGACGCCGCTGACCCGCGACGTCTTCGACAGTTCGACCGCCGAGCGGCGGCTTTGCGATTATTTCGCGGTCGCCACCATGGACGGGCTCTCCGCGATGTCGCGGCTGGAGGCGACCGCCGCGGCCGCCGCCGTCACCTATATCGACCGCACGCAGGTCGGAAGGCGCCCGCCGCTGTCGCCGCCTGCGCGCGAGGCCGCCGGCACCACCATGGCGATCGATCCGGCGACTCGCGCCAATCTCGAACTGACCCGGACGCTGGCGGGCGAGCGGCGCGGATCGCTGCTCGATGCCATCGACTGCACCGTGACATCAGCCGGATCCCGGCTGCTGGCGCAAAGACTGGCAGCACCACTCACCGACGGCGCAGCCATCGTGCGGCGGCTGGACGCGATCGCTGCATTCGTTGCGGACCCTGTGGCTCGCGACGAACTCCGCACCACGTTGCGCGCGGCGCCGGACATGTCGCGCGCGCTGGCGCGATTGTCGGTGGGGCGCGGCGGCCCGCGCGATCTTGCTGGTCTGCGCGACGGCATCCTTGCCGCGGATCAGGCGCTGGCGCGGCTGGCCATGATGGAGCTAGCACCGCAGGAGATCGCCGCGGTGATGGAGGCGTTGCGCCGCCCGTCGCGGGAATTGGCGCGTGAATTCGAACGCGCGCTTTCGGAGCAATTGCCCCTGATCAAGCGCGACGGCGGGTTTGTCCGTGAAGGCTATGAGGGCGAACTCGACGAGGCCCGCAATCTGCGCGATGCCTCGCGCCTCGTCGTCGCCTCGATGCAGGCGCGCTACGCCGACGATACGGGCGTCAAGGGTCTGAAGATCCGACACAACAATGTGCTCGGCTATTTCGTCGAGGTGACGGCGCAGCATGGCGAAAAGCTGATGGCGCCGCCCTTGAACGCGACCTTCATCCATCGCCAGACCCTCGCGGGCCAGATCCGCTTCACGACATCCGAGCTTGGCGAGATCGAAGCCAAGATCGCCAATGCCGGCGACCGCGCGCTCGGGCTGGAGCTGGAAATTTTCGAGCGGCTCTGTGCGCTTGCCATCGCGGCCAGCGACGACCTGCGGGCCGCTGCGCACGCATTTGCGATTCTCGACGTCGCTACCGCGCTGGCGAAGGTTGCGGTCGACGACAATTATGTGCGGCCCGAGGTCGATACCTCGCTCGGCTTCGCCATCGAAGGCGGCCGGCATCCGGTGGTCGAGCAGGCATTAAGGCGCGACGGCCAGCCGTTCATCGCCAATGCCTGCGATCTTTCGCCGCTGCCCCCACCCTACCCTCCCCCGCAAACGGGGGAGGGTAAGGTGGGGGCGGGCCAGATCTGGCTGATCACGGGCCCGAACATGGCGGGCAAATCGACCTTCCTGCGCCAGAACGCGCTGATCGCGCTGATGGCGCAGGCCGGCAGCTTCGTGCCGGCGTCGCGGGCGCGGATCGGCATCGTCGACCGGCTGTTCTCGCGGGTCGGCGCGGCGGACGATCTGGCGCGCGGCCGTTCCACCTTCATGGTGGAGATGGTGGAAACTGCCGTCATTCTCAATCAGGCCAGCGAACGCTCGCTGGTGATCCTCGATGAAATCGGCAGGGGCACCGCGACCTTCGACGGGCTGTCGATCGCCTGGGCCGCGATCGAGCATCTGCACGAGGCCAACCGCTGCCGCGCGCTGTTCGCGACCCACTACCACGAACTCACCGCGCTCTCGGCCAAACTGCCGCGGATGTTCAATGCGACAGTTCGGGTCAAGGAATGGCAGGGCGACGTCGTGTTCCTGCACGAAGTGCTGCCCGGTTCGGCCGATCGTTCTTACGGCATTCAGGTCGCAAAGCTCGCAGGTCTCCCCGCGCCGGTTATCGCTCGCGCCAAATCGGTGCTGGCAAAACTCGAGGCGCAGGATCGCGGCCAGACCGCCCGCGCGCTTGCCGACGACCTGCCGCTGTTTGCAGTGCCATCGCGCGCAAGCGCCGAACCCGCGCCGCCGAGCGAAGCGGAAAAAATGTTCGAGGCGGTGAAGGCGCTGCACCCCGACGAGATGTCGCCGCGCGAGGCGCTGGAGGCGCTTTATGCGCTGAAGGCGAAACTGCCGAAGCAATAATGCGAGCCCTCATCCTGAGGAGCCGCGCTCTGCGCGGCGTCTCGAAGGATGGGCCGTAGCGGGGTCCCATGGTTCGAGACGCGCGAAGACGCGCTCCTCACCATGAGGGTCAGGGCTTGAGCTTCCTCCGCCCGAACCGCCACAGTCCGAGATTCCAGAAGATGCAGGTCGCAAGTGCGAGGCTGAGCGCGATCGCGGAGCCGAAGCGCAAGGCGGCGAGATGCAGCACCGCGATCGCGACACCAAATCCCATCATGCCCCAGCCGCCATTCGCGATCACGGCGGCAGTCGCGGGTCCGCCGATCCGCGGGTGCAGAATCAGCATCATGCTGGTGAATACCACCGGAAACAGCGCAATCGTGCCGCTCACGCCCGGGCCGACCCAGCCCGACAGCGTGACGACGATGGCCACCAGCGTCGCGACCAGTCCAGCGCGCAGCGGAATGTCGTACCAGCGGCGCGTGATCAGCGGCATCCGGGCATGGCGGAATCGTCGCAGCAGCGGCAGGCAAATTGCAAAAGCCACGGCATTCGCGATCAGGCCGCCCGTGAGCGACCACGGGACCATTCGCGCCAGCGCTGCGAGGGTGGTCCACACCACTATCGCGCCGCCGGCGCTGATCACGACATTCCAGCGCTGCGCCAGCACCACATAGGTCAGCCCGAGGAAGATCGTCGCGGCATTGATCGGCAGGCTCGCCAGCGCGCCTTGGGCGATGAACGCCGCATCGTGGTCGAGCGCGAGAAACGTATAGGAAGGCCCAGCGGAAATCGGCAGCGTCGCCACCAACGCGCCGATCACAGGACCCGATCGCTCGGCGATGACAGATGCCGTCACCACGAACGTGGCCGCCACCGCCATGCGCAGCGCGAGCATCAGAACGAAAATGAGATCGGGGGACATGGAGGAACTGTCATCATCCGCGAAAGCGGATGATCCAGTAATCACCGCTGGCAATGGTATGGTTGACGTCTGTGTTTACTGGATGCCCGCCTTCGCGGCCATGACGGGCTACCTTCACACCCTGCGCATCGTCACCGAAACCTTCGGGCCGTTCTTGATGGTCTGGTAGACCACGCAATAGCGCTCGGTGAGTTTTAGAAGCAGATCGAGCTTGTCCTGCGGCGCCGAGGTATCGACGTCGAAGCGCAGGCGGATTTCCGCAAAGCCGACCGGCGCCTCCTTGTCGACGCCGAGCGTGCCGCGAAAATCGAGATCGCCCTCGGCGGTGACGACGCCGGTCTTCAACGGTACTTCAATGGCGGTGGCCACCGATTTCAGGGTGACGCCGGCGCAGGCGACCAGTGCCTCCAGCAGCATGTCGCCGGAGCACAATTCAAGCCCGGACCCCCCGGTCGCGGGATGCAGCCCGGCCACCGCCAGAGCGCGGCCGGTCTCGACCTTGCAGGCGATGCCTTCATTGTCGATCGAGCCTTTGGCTTTCAATGTGATGAACGCAGCCTTTGGATCGCTTTTGTATTTTTCCTTGATCGGGGCCTGCGTGGCGCGGAGTTCGGCGGCGTCCATTTTGTTCTCTCCGGGATGTAAAATGCGTGTCGGATGTAACGGGTCGGAGCGCGGATGTCACCACCACATCGCTTCGCCGGCGCTGGATTTTGGTTCGGCGTCGGGCACATTGCGGTCAAGCGAGCGATCCAGTGCGGTGAGGACACGGCGCTTGAAATTGTCGAACGGCGGCGAATTGCGATCGCGGGGCCGCGCCAGATTGACCTTGATTTCGTCGAACAGGCGGCCCGGCCGTGGCCGCATCACGAAAACACGGTCGGCCAGCACCACGGCTTCATCGACATCGTGGGTTACCAGCACCAGGGTCGGCCGCGTGTCCGCCCAGAGGTCGAGCAGATGATCCTGCAAATCCCGCCGGGTGAAGGCGTCCAGCGCGGAAAACGGTTCGTCCAGCAGCAGCACCTCCGGCTGCGGCACAAGCGCCCTCGCAATGGCGACGCGCTGCGCCTGTCCGCCGGAGAGTTCCCGCGGCCAGGCGTTGGCCTTGTCGGTGAGACCGACCCTTGCCAGCGCGCGCGCGACCTTCTCGCGCCTGACATCGGCAGGCAACTCGGACAGGCCGAAACCGATATTGTCGGCGACGCTGAGCCAGGGAAGTAATCTTGGCTCCTGAAAGATGATGCCGATTTTCGCATGCGGCGCCGAGATGGCGATATCGTCGAGCGTCACGCTGCCGGAGGTGGCGCGGTCGAGGCCGGCGACGGCGCGGAGCAGCGTCGACTTTCCGCAGCCCGAGCCGCCGATGATGGCGACGATCTCGCCGAGGTTGATATCGGCGGAAAATCGCTCCAGCGCATGGACGCCGTTCGGATAGATTTTGCCGATGGCGTCAAGCACCAGCATCAGGCCGCTCCAGCCTGGCGGCCGAAGGCGTCCTGCCAGCGCAACAGCGGCGCGGTGGCAATCTCGATCAGCCAGTCGGTGGTCTTGCCGAGGATGGCGAAGATCACGATCGCCGCCAGGATCTGCGCGGGCTTGCCGAGCTGCTGGCCGTCGAGCAGCAGATAGCCGAGACCCTCGGATGCACCGATGAGCTCGGCGGCGACCACGAACATCCATCCCAACCCGAGGCCGACGCGAAGTGCCACGACATAGGCCGGCAGCACTGCGGGCAACAGGATGCGCCGGATCATCGCGGGCCCCGAGAGGCGGAAGGCGCGGCCGACTTCGACAATCTTGCGGTCGACCGAGAGGATCGCGGCCATCACGCCGAGATAGACCGGGAAGAACACGCCGATCGCGATCAACACGATTTTCGAGGTTTCGAAAATGCCGAGCCACAAAATGAACAGCGGCACCCAGGCGAGCGACGGGATCGCCCGCAGCGCCTGCACGGTGGGATCGAGCAGCCGGCGCGCCAGCCCCCAATAGCCCGAGACGGCGCCCAGTATGGTGCCGGCGGCCACGCCGAGGCCAAATCCGGCGATAACACGCGTCATCGTTGCGGTGATATGGTGCGTCAGTTCACCGCTCTCCGCCAGTTCGAGGATGGTCGCGAAAATCCTTGACGGCGGCGGCACCAGCCGTCCGCTGGACAGGCCGAGCCAGACGACGATCTCCCATGTCAGCGCAAGGCCAACCGGCAGCAGCAGCCCCAGCAACGCCCGGGCGTAGCCGTGCAGGCGACCGCGGGGCGCGGGGCTCATCGCTATGTCAGGCTTCGTCGCCGCAATCGTTTCCAGCGTCATGGCCATAGCAAAACCGTGTCTCGGAGAGGATTGCAAGGCGGTGGATGAGACGCTTGGTCTTCCCTTCTCCCACAATTGAGAGGGCAAGAATACGCCGACCGCCCTCTCAATTCGTCGGCAGCGGAACCTGGTCGTCGATCAGTGCGTCCAGTGTCGCCTTGACGTCGGCCTTGGCGTCGATCACGCCCGCCTGCTGCAGCGCCAGGCCGGCGGCAAGAATGGATTCCCGCTGTGGCACGCCGATCCGGCTGTGAGAAAGCTCGGTCCGCTCCTTGAGCTGCTTGTCGACCACCGCGTCGGGCAGCCTTGTCGCCGCGACCATCGCCTTTTTCAGTTCGTCGTAGTTTGCGACCGCATATTTGCGCGCCTCCTCGTAGGCGGCGAGCACGCGGCGCACCACATCCGGATTGTCCTTCAGAAATTGTTCGCGCACGTTGAGAATACCCCAGGTGTTGGCATCGGGCTTGCGGAAGAACAGCCTTGCGCCGTCTTCGATCTCCGCCTGCGCCATCATCGGATCGAGACCGGCCCATGCATCGACATCGCCGCGGATCAGTGCGGTCTTGCCGTCGGCGTGCTGCAGCAATACCGGCGCAATATCCTTTTCGCTCAAGCCGGCATCGAGCAGAGCCCGCACCAGGAAGATGTGCGGATCGGTGCCGCGCGTCACCGCGACGCGCTTGCCCTTGAGGTCGGCGACACCAGCTATCTTTGAACCCCTGGCCGTTACCAGCGCCGTCCATTCCGGGCGCGAATAGACGTAGATCGATTTGATCGGGTTGCCATTGATCCTGGCGACCAGCGCGGCGGAACCGGCGGTCGAACCGAAATCGATCGAACCGGCGTTGAGGAACTCCAGCGCCTTGTTGGAACCTGCCGATTGCACCCAGACGATGGCGATGCCGTCCTTGGCGAATTCCTTCTCCAGCAATCCCTTTTGCTTGAGGATCATCGACACGGGGTTGTAGGTTGCCCAATCAAGGCGAATCTCCTTGAGTCCGCCGGCCGCGGATGCGTTGCCGGGGATCAGCACCGAGAGGGCGATAATCGCGGCGACGGCGCGCCGTGAAATCCTTGCCATTGTCGATATCTCCTTGGGGTGGATTTGATCAAAGCAGATTGCGGGCAAGCGTCAACGCGCCGGGCCTGGAATGGCTTGCGGCCCGCTGCGGTTAACTCAATAAACATCGTTCTATTTCAATTAGTTGGGGTGTGCGTCAATGGAAAAATACACCCGCTGGGCCTGCCACGAGGGGAACGAGGTTGTTTGAAGCGAAGGTAATGCAGCATGGAGCTGGCGCTATTTCCGGAATGTCCCGTGACAGGGTCGGCGCTGTCCGATATCGGGGTGGGTGATGGATAGCGTTGTCACACAGGCCCGGTCCGAGGCCGACGAACGTTTCGATACCGCGAGGATCACCGCCGCGGTCGACGCGCTCGCCGCGGAGCATGCCGGACGCGAGGATGTTTTCCGCGCCGCGATCGCCAAATTGCTGAAGGCCGAACTGATCGCCGCGCGCGACACGGCGCAGGCCGTGCTGCTCAGGGATCGGCATGGGCGGCGTTGCGCCGAACGGCTGTGTTTCGTTCAGGACGAAATCATCCGCATCGTGTTCGCCGCTGCTACGCGCCACCTCTATCGCTCGCCGATCCCCTCTGGAGCCGAGCGCATGGCGGTCGTCGCCACCGGCGGCTACGGCCGCGGATTGATGGCGCCGGAATCCGATATCGACCTCCTGTTCATCCTGCCCTACAAGCAGACCGCCTGGGGCGAGCAGGTCGCCGAGGCAGTGCTCTATTGTCTCTGGGACATGGGACTGAAGGTCGGCCACGCGACGCGCTCGGTCGATGAATCGATCCGGCAGGCCCGCGGCGACATGACGATCCGTACCGCCATTCTCGAGACCCGCTTTCTGACCGGGGACCAGCCGCTCTATAATGAGCTGGTGGCGCGGTTCGACCGGGAAGTCGTGCAGGGCACCGCCGCCGAGTTCGTGACGGCCAAGCTTGCCGAGCGCGAAGAGCGGCACCGCCGCGCCGGCCAATCACGCTATCTGGTCGAACCCAACGTCAAGGACGGCAAGGGCGGTCTGCGCGACCTGCACACGCTGTTCTGGATCGCGAAATATGTCTATCGCGTGCGCGAGGCCGACGAACTGCTCGATCGCGGCGTATTCGACGCGCAGGAATACCGCACCTTTCGCCGCTGCGCCGATTTCCTGTGGTCGGTCCGCTGCAACCTTCATTTCGTCACCGGCCGCGCCGAAGAGCGGCTGTCCTTCGACCTGCAGCGCGAGATCGCGGTCCGGCTGGGCTATACCTCGCATCCCGGCATGCAGGACGTCGAACGCTTCATGAAGCACTACTTCCTGGTCGCCAAGGATGTCGGCGATCTCACCGCGATCCTGTGCGCCAAGCTGGAAGATCAGCAGGCGAAGCCTGTGCCGGTGCTCAGCCGCATGATGGCGCGGTTCCGGCCGAGCGCCAACCGGCGGCGGGTGCCGGAAAGCGATGACTTCATCGTCGACAACAACCGCATCAATCTGGCGGCGCTCGATGTCTTCAAGCACGACCCGGTCAACCTGATCCGGATCTTCCGCCTCGCGCAGAAGAACAACCTGGCCTTCCATCCCGATGCCATGCGCAACGTGACGCGTTCGCTCAAGCTGATCAACACCGAGCTGCGCAACGATCCCGAGGCCAACCGGCTGTTCATGGAGATCCTGACGTCGAACGATGCGGAAGTGGTGCTGCGGCGCATGAACGAAACCGGCGTGCTCGGCCATTTCATCCGCGCCTTCGGCAAGATCGTGTCGATGATGCAGTTCAACATGTATCACCACTATACAGTGGACGAGCATCTGTTGCGGTGTATCGGTTATCTGCATGAGATCGAGCGTGGCGGCAACGACGAATTCGTTGTCGCCAGCGATTTGATGCGCAAGATCCGCCCCGAACACCGCGCGGTGGTCTACATCGCGACGCTGCTGCACGACATCGCCAAGGGCCGCCCCGAGGATCACTCGATTGCGGGGGCGAAAGTGGCGCGACGGCTGTGCCCGCGGCTCGGGTTCAACTCGGCCGACACCGAACTGGTCGCCTGGCTGATCGAGCAGCATTTGACGATGTCCACGGTGGCGCAATCGCGCGACCTGTCGGACCGCAAGACCATCGAAAATTTCGCGGCCGTGGTCCAGTCGGTCGAGCAGATGAAACTGCTGACGATCCTGACCACCGCCGATATCCGTGGCGTCGGTCCCGGCGTCTGGAACGGCTGGAAAGCGCAACTGTTGCGCACGCTGTATTACGAAACCGAGCCGGTGCTGACCGGGGGTTTCTCGGAGGTCAACCGCGCGCAGCGCATCGCCGTGGCGCAGTCGGAGTTTCGCGCGGCTTTCACGGAATGGCCGGAGCAGGAACTCAATGCCTACGTCGCCCGGCACTATCCCGCCTACTGGCTCAAGGTCGAACTGCCACGCAAGATCCGCCACGCCCGCTTCCTGCGCGCCAGCGAGCAGGCCGGCCACAAGCTGGCGATCAATGTCGGCTTCGACGAGGCGCGCGGCGTCACCGAACTCACCATCCTGGCGACCGACCATCCATGGCTATTGTCGATCATCGCCGGCGCCTGCGCTTCCGCGGGCGCCAACATCGTCGACGCCCAGATCTACACCACGACCGATGGCCGCGCGCTCGACACCATCGCGATCACCCGGGAATACGACCGCGACGAGGATGAGGGGCGGCGCGCCACCAGAATCGGCGAGATGATCGAGGATGTGCTGGAGGGCAAGCTGCGCCTGCCCGAAGTGGTGGCGCGCCGGGCAGCCGGCCGCGGCAAGGCGCGTCCCTTCGTGGTCGAGCCGGAAGTCACCGTCAACAATCAGTGGTCGGACCGCTACACGGTGATCGAGGTCTCCGGCCTCGACCGGCCGGGTCTGCTTTATGAGCTGACAACATCGATTTCGAAGCTCAACCTCAACATCGCCTCGGCCCATGTCGCGACCTTCGGCGAGCGCGCCCGCGACGTGTTCTACGTCACCGACCTGCTCGGCGCGCAGATCTCGGCGCCGACGCGCCAGGCCGCGATCAAGAGTGCGCTGATCCATCTGCTCGCCAACGAGCAGGCTGCGGCGTAGGCCGTTCGACGGTCTTCAGGGCGTTTTACGGAATCTCGCCAAAGGTCTTGCCAGCCGGGCGCGGCTTCAGGCGAATGAGCCGTGAATCCTCCACCGCGGCCTGGCGATGTTTTACGGCTTCCCGATAGACCGGATCGCGTATCATTTCGACGAACGCGGCTACGCCGGGATATTCCGCGATAAAGCAATGATCCCAGTGCTTGTCCGATGGGCCGATCAGCATCAATTCGAAGCTGCCTTGCCAGACCACCTTGCCGCCGAGACGCATGAAAACCGGCCCGCTGTCGCGGCCATAGGCTGCATAGGCTTCCGCGCCGGTAGCGATCCGGCCGTCCGGATAGGCGGCGCGATCGCGCAAGCGGACCAGATTGAGCATGTGGATCGGCCCAGGGCGGTCGTTATCGCGAAACCGGGCGAACACTTCCTTCGTCGGATCGATATGGCCTGTCATGGTCACTGCCTCGCCGCCAGCCATCGCCCGCCCGCGGCGTGGTATCACCATGCGGGCGATCATTCGCCTCGCGTCTTAGGGGGAGAACGAAATGAACGCAATTGCCAACACATTGGTGGCGCTGGTGGCGGCGCTGCATGTCTATTTTCTGGTTTTGGAGATGTTCCTCTGGACCAGACCGTTGGGCCTGAAGACCTTTCGGAACTCACCCGAGAAGGCGGCGGATTCCGCGATCCTGGCCGCCAACCAAGGGCTCTATAACGGCTTTCTTGCCGCCGGACTGGTCTGGGGACTGGTTCAGCCCATCGCCGGGTTCGCCTTCCAGATCAAGGTGTTTTTCCTGCTCTGCGTGATCATCGCCGGCGTCTATGGCGCGGCTACCGTCAGCCGCCGGATTCTGTTCGTCCAGGCGGCGCCCGCCGCGCTCGCCCTGGTTCTGCTCTGGCTGGCGTAGGTCGTTCACCTTTCCGGCCTGCATTGCCTTGCATTGCCATAATCGTTCATCCAGTATCCGTCCCAGCGATGACATCCATCACGCTGGAGAGATCATCGGCATAATCAAGAAGTTAAGTGAGGCAGCGACATGAGGAACCTTTTTCATTTCGTCACCGGGACAGCGGTTGCACTGGCGCTATCGGCGTCGTCGGCCCTGGCGCAGAAAAAATACGACCCCGGTGCGACCGATACCGAGATCAAGATCGGCCAGACCGTGCCCTTCAGCGGGCCGGCTTCCGCCTACGCCACCATCGGCAAGGCCCAGGCGGCTTATTTCAACATGATCAACGAGCAGGGCGGCGTGAATGGCCGCAAGATCAACCTGATCCAGTATGACGACGCCTATAGTCCCCCCAAGGCGGTGGAGCAGGTGCGCAAACTGGTCGAGAGCGATGAGGTGTTGCTGACCTTCCAGATCATCGGCACCGCCTCCAACGCGGCGATCCAGAAATATCTCAATACGAAGAAAGTCCCGCAACTGTTCGCCGCCACCGGCGCATCCAAATTTACCGATCCGAAGAATTTCCCGTGGACGCTGGGCTTCAACCCCAACTACTTCGTCGAGGGGCGCATCTACGGCCAATACATTCTCAAGCAATATCCGAACGCCAAGGTCGGCATCCTGTATCAGAACGATGATCTCGGCCGGGATTATCTCAACGGCATCAGGGCCGGCCTCGGCGACAAGGCCGCCACGATGGTGGTAGCCGAGGCGTCGTACGAGATGTCAGACCCGACCATCGACTCGCAAATCATCAAGCTGAAGTCCGCAGGCGTCGACGTGCTCTTCAGCGCGTCGACGCCGAAATTTGCTGCGCAGACAATCAAGAAGAATGCCGAACTCGGCTGGAAGCCGGTGCATATCCTCGACATCAACGCCACTTCAGTGGGCGCGGTGATGCAGCCGGCAGGGCTTGAGGCTTCCAAGGGCGTGATCAGCGTCAACTACGGCAAGGATCCACTCGATCCGAGCTGGAAAGACGATGCGGGCATGAAGCGATATTTCGACTTTATGACGAAGTATTTCCCCGAAGGCGACAAGAATTCCAGCTTCAATACCTATGGCTACAGCACGGCACAGCTGATGGTTCATGTCCTGAAGCAATGCGGCGACGACCTGACCCGTGAAAATGTGATGAAGCAGGCCACCAACCTGAAGAATGTCCAGCTCGACCTCGCGCTACCTGGAATCGTCGGCAACACCACGCCAAACGATTACCGGATCAACAAGCAGTTGCAGATGATGAGATTCAACGGCGAGCGCTGGGAACTGTTCGGGCCGATCCTCGAGGACACGGGGGCTGCCGGCTGATGCCGGCTTCGTCCTGACGGTCAGTACCCGGGTGCCATCGCGAACGCTTCCTTGCGATGGCCGTCTTAAATTATCGGCCGCGGTAGGGTTAAGCGTATCTGAACTCGTTGCCTGTCAGGCAGTTGTGCATCTCGGCGAGGGTGCCGATTAACCATCGTTTAAGACGGCTTTAAACCCGCCCCGCTACCTTGGCCCGCATTGGGTGGTGTGGGCGTTCGCGTATGGCGTGGGGACGGAAAAAGGGCGGCGGGCGGAAGGAGCCGCAATTCGGCCTCGGCGCATCGCTGGCGGAATTGCGTCTCGGCCCACAGGATCGCGTCTCTCCCGCCGAAGAGAAGCCGAAGAAAACATCCCCCAAACGCAAGATCGTCGATGACGACGATGACGATGCCCCGCGCGAGCGAAAGCCGCGCGTCAGCCGGGCAAGCCGCAAGCGCCGATCCAGGGGCCGCGCGCGCGTTGGTCTGTTGCGTCTGTTCTATTGGGGCGCGGTGCTCGGCCTGTGGGGCGCGATCGCGATGGTCGGCGTCATCGTCTGGGTCGGCGCGCATCTGCCCGCGATCCAGTCCCTCGAAATTCCAAAACGACCGCCGACGATCCAGATCACTGGCCTCGACGGCGGTGTGCTGGCGATTCGAGGCGAAATGGCCGGCGCCAATGTCGCGCTGAAAGATCTGCCGCCCTACTTGCCGAAGGCCTTCATCGCCATCGAGGACCGTCGCTTCTATACGCATTACGGCGTCGATCCCGTAGGTATCGCACGCGCGGCGGTGACGAACATTCTGCATCGCGGCGTTTCGCAGGGTGGCTCGACGCTCACCCAGCAACTGGCCAAGAATTTGTTCCTGACCCAGGAGCGAACATTCCAACGCAAGCTCCAGGAAGTCGAACTCGCGCTCTGGCTGGAGCGCAAGCACTCCAAGGCCGAGATCCTCGAGCTCTACCTCAACCGCGTCTATTTCGGTTCCGGCGCCTATGGGGTGGAGGCCGCAGCCCAACGCTATTTCGGCAAGTCCGCCAGGCACGTGACGCTTGCCGAGGCGGCGATGCTCGCAGGGCTGGTCAAGTCGCCGTCGCGGCTGGCGCCCAATCGCAATCCTGAGGGCGCCGAGCAGCGCGCACAGACGGTGCTTACCGCCATGGCGGAAGCCAAATTCATCACCGCAGCGCAGGCGCAGGCCTCGATCGGGCATCCCTCCTACCATGTGAGGCCGGTCGGCGCCGGCACGATCAATTATGTGGCGGATTGGATCGGCGAAGTGCTCGACGATCTCATCGGCCAGATCGACCAAAGCGTTGTGGTTGAAACTTCTATCGATCCGAAATTGCAGGCCGTCGCCGAAGCCGCCGTGATCGACGAACTCGCAGCGAAAAGCGTCAAGTTCAATGTGAGCCAGGGCGCGCTGGTGGCGATGACCCCGGATGGCGCGGTGCGCGCCATGGTCGGCGGCCGCAACTATGCTGAAAGCCAGTATAACCGCGCGGTGACCGCCAGACGTCAGCCCGGCTCGGCGTTCAAGCCCCTCGTCTATCTTACTGCGATCGAAGCCGGTCTGACGCCGGAGACGATCCGGCAGGATGCGCCGCTCGACGTCAAGGGCTGGAAGCCCGAGAACTACAGCCACGAGTATTTCGGCGCGGTGACGCTGACCCAGGCGCTGGCGATGTCGCTCAATACCGTGGCGGTGCGGCTTGGGCTGGAGGTGGGACCCAAGAATGTCGTGCGCACGGCGCACCGCCTCGGCATTTCCTCGAAGCTCGATGCCAATGCCTCGATCGCGCTCGGCACTTCCGAAGTCTCGCTGGTCGAGCTGGTCGGCGCCTATGTGCCGTTTGCCAATGGTGGCCTCGGCATTTCCCCGCATGTCGTGAACAAAATCCGCACCGCCGAGGGCAAGGTGGTGTATGCGCGGCCGGCCGACCAGCTTGGCCAAGTGATCGAACCCCGCAATGTTGCGATGATGAATACCATGATGCAGGAGACGCTGCTGAGCGGGACCGCGCATAAGGCCGAACTCCCCGGCTGGATGGCCGCCGGCAAGACCGGCACCAGTCAGGATTTCCGCGACGCCTGGTTCATCGGCTACACTTCCAATCTCGTGACCGGCGTCTGGCTCGGCAATGACGACAATACGCCGACCAGGAAGGCAACCGGCGGCGGCTTGCCGGTGGAGATCTGGACCCGCTTCATGCGGGCAGCCCACCAGGGCATTCCGGTCGCGGCCTTGCCGGGGCCGCAAGCGGGCGGCTTGTTCTCGAACTTCGCGCAGACCGCGCCACCCAGCAACGTGGCGGCCAACCCGGCGCCTGCGGCTCTCGCAGGCCGGCCGGCGCCGACGCGAGCCTCGGTTAGGCCCGAGGCGGCGAGCGGGCTGGACGGTTGGCTGATGGACCGGCTGTTCGGGCGATAGATTTTCGACGCGATTTTGCGAGCGGTTTCCGAATATCGCCTGCAGCGCCGGATTTCAGCGGCCGTCCGGCGTGCGAACGCCGAACCAGTTGTCACGCACCTGATGATAGTGAACGCTCGGGTCGTATTGGGACGTCGCCAGATGCAGCACCTGCGGCGAAAGCCGCCCCACGGCGTTCAAGACGGCATATGACGCCACCACGCGGTCATGCTGCGCGGTAACGAGCGCGACACGGGCGTTGACCAGCGCCTGCTGTGCGTTCAACACGTCCAGTACGGTTCGCTGACCGACAGTTGCCTCCTTGCGTGTGCCGATCAAGGCGATCTCGGACGCCTCGACCTGGGCTTGCGAGGATGCGATCTGTGCCTTGCCCGCCAACAGCTGACCCCACGCCGTGACAAGGTCGGCGCGAGCCTGATCGCGAACCTGCTCGAGAATCAGGCGCTGCTGCTCGAGCGTTTCCTTTGACTGCCTTATCAGCGAATATTCCGCGCCGCCCTGGTAAATCGGCACGCTCACCTGGGCCACCGCCGCAGCGTCGAACTGCCGAATCTGCGTGATGGTCTGTTGCCAGGTTTTCTGAACACTGGCGGTCAACGTGACGGTCGGAAACAACGCGCCCTCATTGACCTTCACGTTGAGGAAATTGACATCAATGCCGAACATGGCGGCCGTTACGTTCGGGCTTTCCGTAAGGCTGAGAGCGACGGCGCCTTGCAGCGTTTCCGGCAAATAACGATCGACCGGGGAAGCCGGCGCCAGTTGCCCCGGTTCGTTGCCGATGATGCGGCGAAAGTTTGCCCGCGTCGTCGTCAGTGTGGCTTCGGCCGCGAGCTCCTGGGTGCGGCCTGCCGCGAGCTGCGCCTCCGATTGTGCGACGTCGGTCGGAGTGACAATCCCCGCGCTGTACCGATCACGGACTTGCCTCAGGGTCTGTTCGAGAACCTTGGTATTGCTGCGCTGGACCTCCAGGATCGCGGCATCGCGCAGATAGTCCATGTAGACGGTGGCCGCCGCCAGCAGAACGGACTGCTCCAGCAGCCGCAAACCTTCGCGCGCGCCCAAGACCTGGCTCTCCGCGGCCCGGGTCTTGTTGGCGGTTTGATTGCCGTCGAAGAGCGTCTGGGTCAGCGTGACGCCCACCGCGTGAGGGCCCTGCGGCCCCTCTTCGATTCTCTTGCCGGTCGAACCGACCACGAGCTGATTGGTGAACTGACCGCCGCCACTGGCAATAACAGCGACCTTGGGGCGGTAGCCGGACAATGCCTGAGGCACGCTTTCGTCGGTGGCGCGCACCGAGGCGCGCTGCGCATTGAGCTGCGGATTGGTCTGATAGGCGCGCAGCAGCGCGGCCTCCATGGTGTCGGCGCGGGCAGGGATTGCGGCCATCTGAATCAGAAGGAGAAGAACCGCCGTCACGGGTCTGCCCGGGATTGTCACGCCATGCATGCGTGACTTATCCAACGCCGCGTGCCGCCTGACAACATCCATCAGCAATTCATGAACTGGCAAAAAGCGCATACCTGCGCGGTCGCCTGATGATCAACAGCCGGCGCCGTGGCCCTTCGCCTGGTCGGCCTTGCTCCGTGGCGGGGACTATGCAGCGGCTTGCTGGATGGGCGCCGTTGGCGCGCGCTGGCCGGTTAGCGCGGCCTAGTCCTGGATGCCATAGCGATGCAGGTCGTTGCCGTGAGTGTCGAGCCACGACTTGGCGCGCTCGACATAATCGCAGACCCTTGCGACGACCCTCCAGAACCGCGTCGAATGGTTCATTTCGACCAGATGGGCCACCTCATGGGCTGCGAGGTAGTCCAGCACGTAAGGCGGTGCGAGGATCAGCCGCCACGAGAACGACAGCGATCCGGCGGACGTGCAGGAACCCCAGCGGCTCGACTGATCGCGAATCGACAGCCGCCTGACCCTCACGCCCAGCGCCTGGGCATAGAAGGTTGACGCCTTTTGCAGGTCTTTGCGGGCTTCGCGCTTCAGGAAATCGAAAATCCGCCGCTCGACGTGCTCGCCGCCGCCTGCGACGCAGAGAATTCGCTCGCCGCTTTCGCGTATTTCGGTCCAAACCGTGCCGCGCTGACCGGCGCGATGCACGATCCGGTGCGGTATGCCGCGCAATGGAACCACGGTGCCCGGAAGAAACGGCGCCGCCTTCGGCAACCGGCCAAGACGCGCTGCGATCCAGCCGCCGTGACGAAGCGCGAAATCCTTGGCGTCGGCGATGGTGCCGCGTGGCGGCATGGTCAGGATCGCTTCGCGGTCGCTTGGGTGAATGCGCAAAGTGTAGCGCCGCGCGCGCCGATGTCGGCGCAGCCGAACCGAATAGATTTGCGAGCCGTGCTTGACCAAAAGACGGGAAGGCTCGTAAGGCCGCCGATAGAGGAGGGCGCGAGTGGCCATGTCAGTGATTCCGGGGATCAGAAGTTCGCCCGGATTCTGCCATATCCGCCGCCACTGAAATCGCTCGGCGCAAAAACAAATCATTTGCCCAATATACAGGGGCTGGCCAGTGAACAGGCCCTACAGGATGGGCCCGGATCAAAAAAAATCGGCCCCACAGCCCCTCGGTCAGCCATCCCAAGGATTGAAAGAAAACTCATTCTTTCGGGAGGCCCCGAATCGGGGTTTCCACGGGCCGATTCAGGGGGTTACCGGCCCCTGAAACCAGGCCTGATTCGCGCTCGAACGCGCGATTTCGCTACCGAAGCGGCCGAGTGCGGCTTACTCCGCGGCATAAGCCAATGAAGGCTTCACGCTTGCCTTCGCGCTTGCCGACGACATCATGAAATCGGAGATGCGCGGCACGATTTCCGATTTGAAGCGCGAGCCGTTGAAGACGCCGTAGTGGCCGACGCCCTTCTGCACATAATGCACCCGGCGGTGATTGGGGGTCGAACTGCACAGCGCGTGTGTCGCTTCGGTCTGCCCGAGCCCGGAAATGTCGTCCTTCTCGCCTTCCACCGTCATCAACGCGACGCGCCTGATCTTCGAAGGGTCGACCGGCTTGCCGCGATGGGTCATCTCGCCCTTCGGAAGCGCGTGCTTGATGAAAACGGTATCGACGGTTTGCAAATAATACTCAGCCGACAGGTCCATGACTGCGAGATACTCGTCATAGAAATCGCGGTGCTTGTCAACAAGGTCGCCGTCGCCCTTCACCAGATTCCGGAACAGAGCCTTGTGGGCGTCCATGTGGCGGTCGAGATTCATGCTGATGAAGCCGTTGAGCTGCAGGAAACCGGGATAGACGTCGCGCATCACTCCTGGGTGCGGAAACGGCACCTTGGTGATGACGTGATTGCGAAACCAGTCGATGCCGCGCTCGGCGGCGAGATTGTTGACCGCCGTCGGATTGCGGCGGGTATCGATCGGACCGCCCATCAGCGTCATCGAAATCGGAACGTAGGGGTCGTTCTCGGCTTCCATGATGGAGATCGCCGCCACGACCGGCACCGAAGGCTGGCAAACCGCGATCACGTGCATGTTGCCGCCGAGCACGTGCAGCATCTCGATGACGTAATCGATATAATCATCCAGGTCGAAACGGCCCTGCGCCAGCGGAACCATCCGCGCATCGGACCAGTCGGTGATGTAAACCTCATGGGTTGGCAGGAAAGCCTCGACCGTGCCGCGCAGCAGCGTCGCATAGTGACCGGACATCGGCGCCACGATCAGCACCCGCGGCTGGGGGATGCGCAACGGACGCGTCAGCTTGCGATCGAAGTAGAGCAGGCGACAGAACGGCTTTTCCCAAACCACGCGAATTTCGATCGGTGTGCGTACGCCGTTGACGTCGGTGTCATGCAGCCCCCATTCGGGCTTGCCGTAGCGCCGCGTCGTCCGCTCGAACAGTTCGCAGCCGGCGGCGATGGACTTGCCGAACTTGGTGTGGGTCCACGGATTGAGCGGATTCTGAAACAGGATTTTTGTGGCGTCGGTAACGGCGCGCGCGGGATTGAGCGACGCCTGCGCCATCTCGTACATCCAGTACATCGGCGTGGTAAGCGCCGGACTGCCTTCGGCCACCAGTGGCGGTGCGCCGCCAAATTCACCAATCGGCATTTAGCCCTCGTCTCTTTTGCATCGCAGCATAGTGCCGAATGCGTAATAAAGCGTCAATGCACAGATCGGTATATCCACCGACAGAACAAGTGGAAAATGGCTCAAATCCCCGGGATCAGCGGCTCATTCGCCACTCTGGATCAGCGAGCCGTTGCGTCGCGCGCTGCGCAAAAGCACAAGAAATACCGCAAATGATGCTACAAACAGCACGACGTTGATGGCCAGCGCATCCACCATCAGGTCGGTACGAAAAACGTGGTCCATCAACAGCGCCCGCATCCCCTCGAAAACGTAGGTCGGCGGCAACGCCCAGGCGACATATTGAAGCCAATGCGGCAGCACCGTCACAGGATAGTAGATACACGCCAGCGGCATCAGGCCGAACATCAGCGTCCAGACGATGCTTTCGGCGCCGAGGCCGTGCCGCATCACCAGCCCCGAGACGAAAATCCCCACCGACCAGCTGGTGAAAATCAGGTTGCAGAAAAAGGCGATCAGCGGCAGGCCAACGCCGTAGAGATTGAAATTGAAGAAGATCATGGCCAGCAGCGTCATCGGAATGACGCCGATCGCGAGCCGGATCAGACTCATGATCATCAGCGCGATCAGAAACTCGATCGGCTTTAACGGGCTCATCATCAGGTTGCCGAGATTGCGGGCCCACATCTCCTCGAGAAACGAGATCGAAAAGCCGAGCTGTCCACGAAACAGGATGTCCCACAGGATCACCGCGCCGACCAGAGTGCCGCCGGCGCGCGCGAAAAACCCGGCATTCTGGGAGATGTAATTCTGCAGAAATCCCCAGGTGATGATCTGCAGCGCCGGCCAATAGAGCAATTCCAGCAGCCGCGGCCACGACGACATCAAAAGATACCAATAGCGCAGAATCATCGCGCGGATTCGATGTGGCGCAATGCCCCCGACCGTCACCAGACTGCTCACGGCGTGCCCTCCTGAACGCGGCCACGGGCGACGTCGAGAAACACTTCCTCCAGCGTGGCCCGGTTGTAGCGGGCCATGATCTTGTCCGGACTGTCGTCGTCCTCGATGCGGCCGCGTTTCATGATGATGACGCGGTCGCACAGGCGCTCGACTTCAAGCATGTTGTGCGAAGCCAACAGGATGGTGGCGCCGTTTTCCTTGCGATAGGTCTCAAGATGCTGCCGGATCCAGTCGGCGGTATCGGGATCGAGCGATGCGGTCGGTTCATCCAGCAACAATAATTCGGGCTGATTGATCAGCGCCTTTGCCAGCGCCACACGGGTCTTTTGCCCGGCCGAGAGTTTGCCATTGGCACGGTCGAGGAATTCGCCAAGGTCGAGATCGGCGGCAAGCCTCTCGACCCGCTCGCGCAGATTCTCAACGGCATAAAGGCGGCCGAATATGGTGAGGTTCTGCCGCACCGTGAGCCGCATCGGCATATCGACATAGGGACTTTCGAAATTCATCCGGCCCAGCACGTCGGCGCTTTGGTCGGGCATCGAGTGGCCCAGCACCTGGATGCGTCCCGCGCTCGGCAGCACCAGCCCCATGATCATGGCAATCGTCGTGGTCTTTCCGGCGCCATTGCCGCCGAGCAGCCCGGTGATGCTGCCACGGGCGATGCCAAACGACACATCGTCGACGGCGCGGGTGGATTTGTAGAGTTTTGTCAGGTGCGCGACCTCGATCGCGGCGGATTCGCTCCGATCGGCCGCGGCAGGCTGGGATATGATCGCACCGTCATTCATCATGCGGGCCGTTCATTGGGCCATCGGGGCCATAAGCGCAACACTTGGTTAAGAGCACGGCTTTGATAAGCTTTGACACGAACAAGGCTTTCACAGGAACAAGGCTTGGATCAGAATTGCGGCTGTCCGATGCATGCCGGCGAGCGAATTGTCGTCGGCGCCTTGCGCAGTTAAGCTCCGGTGCGGTGGATTTGAAGGTCTCGCGGTATTCGCAGCAAGCTCCTTCAGCAATTTCAATCGACGGACCGCATGGGCACCGGGCATGACTGACGTCGCCGCCTCCGATTTTCGCCATCCGCGCCGCTATGTCCGTCTGGACACGATCTTGCGGCTGCGCTGGCTCGCCGCGCTCGGCCAGCTCGCGGCCATCTTCATCGTGGTACAGGGGCTCGAGTTCGACGTCGAGGTCGTCCCTTGCCTGGGCATCGTCGGCCTGTCCGCCCTGCTCAATCTCGTCCTGCAGATCAGCTTCGACCCGATGCAGCGGTTGGAGCCGGCTTACGCGGCGTCGTTGCTGGCATTGAACATCGTCGAACTGGCCGGGCTCTTGTTTTTCACCGGCGGCCTGCAAAATCCTTTCTCGTTCCTGTTTCTGGCCCCGGTTCTGATCTCGTCGACGGCGCTGCCGATCCGACTGACCATCGCGCTCGGCGTGCTGGCGGTGGCCTGCGCTTCGGTGCTGGTATTTTTCCATTTGCCGCTGCCATGGGACAGTGACGATCCCCTGGTGCTGCCGCCGATCTATTTGTTTGGCGTCTGGCTCTCGATCGTGGTCGCGATCGGCGTCACCAGTCTTTATGCCTTTCAGGTTGCCGAAGAAGCCCGCAAGCTATCGGACGCGCTGGCGGCGACCGAGCTGGTGCTGACGCGCGAACAGCATCTCACCCAGCTTGACGGTCTTGCTGCCGCCGCCGCCCATGAACTCGGCACGCCACTCTCGACCATTTTTCTGATTTCGCGCGAGCTGGAGCGGGCGCTCCAGGATAACGCCGAGCTGGCGGGCGATATCAAAACGCTGCGGGAACAGGCGCAGCGCTGCCGCGATATTCTGGCCAAGATCACCCAGCTCTCCTCGACCGGCGCGCCGTTCGACCGCATGCCGTTGTCCGCACTGATCGAGGAAACGGTGGCGCCGCATCGCGATTTCGGCGTGGCGATCAAGGTCCGGATCGCGGTTGCGGGCACCCCGGAGCCGGTTGGAACCCGAAATCCCGCGATCCTTTATGGCGTCGGCAACATCCTGGAAAACGCCGTCGATTTCGCGCGGGCGACCGTGGAGGTGAACGCGTGGTGGAATACCGAGGCCGTCGAGATCGTCATTTCCGATGACGGGCCGGGGATCGCGCCCGACATGCTCAAGCGCATCGGCGAGCCGTATTTGTCGCGGCGACGCCGTGCGGATGAGGGCACGCACAGCGGTTTGGGTCTCGGCGTGTTTATCGCCCGCACCCTGCTTGAGCGCACGGGCGCCAAGGTCTCCTTTACCAACCGGATTTTTCCGGACCATGGCGCCGTGGTTCAGATCGCGTGGCCGCGGAGCCGCTTCGAGGCCCGCGAACCGACCGCGGAGCCGCCTTAGAATTGCACTGTGGCGCCCGGAGAGCCGCCAGGTCGACCTTGTGCGGGCTTGGCAGCGCCGGATATCACGCCTTATGTTTGCAATGTTCGACATCAAGGATACCCGAATCGTGAGCGCTATTGCCGAACTGACCGGACGTGCCGATCGCTCCCTCCTGATCGTGGAGGACGACAAGCCGTTTCTGGAGCGCCTCGCGCGCGCCATGGAAAGCCGCGGCTTCACCGTGACCGCATGCGACAGCGTCGCCGAGGGCCTGGCGCAGATTGGCCGGGCGGCGCCGGCGTTTGCGGTGGTGGATTTGCGACTGGGCGACGGCAACGGTCTTGACGTGGTGTCCGCGTTGAAGCGCAAGCGCCCCGATGCGCGCGCCATCGTGCTGACCGGATATGGCAACATTGCCACCGCCGTTACCGCGGTAAAGATGGGCGCCATAGATTACCTTTCGAAACCCGCTGACGCCGACGACGTGGTTGCGGCCCTGCTCGCGAGCGGCAACGAGAAGTCCGAGCCGCCGAGCAATCCGATGTCGGCGGATCGCGTGCGCTGGGAGCACATCCAGCGCATCTACGAGATGTGCAACCGTAACGTCTCGGAAACCGCGCGGCGGCTGAACATGCATCGCCGCACCCTGCAGCGAATTCTGGCCAAGCGCGCGCCGCGGTGAGCGCGCTGCAAGCCCGGCTCTGCAACTCCACACTGACACGTCATGCCCCGCGAAGGCTTTGCGGCAAAAGTGTCGGTCATGTCTGCGAACAGGTGTCGGCCATGTCTCCGGACTAAACATTTGACCCGGTGATCCATCTTCTTCGAAAGGCTTCGTTGCGAAGATGGATGGATGCCCGGATCATCCTCGATCAAGTCGGGACAGGCGTCCGGGCATACGCGTTGGCGTTTTGTGCGACGGCATGAGTTCTCCGATCAGCAGCCCAGCGGCGATACGCCCGGCGTTGCCGCGGCGCCCGTGGCGTTGGCGGGAGCCATTGTACCGGGCGTTGACAGAGACATCGTCGTGCTCTCCGCGCATGCCGACGTGTTCGGTGTTGGCATGACCGCCATCGTCGGATTGATGCTGGTGACGCCAAGCTGCGTGATGTCTGGTTGAATCGTACCCGGTGACGGGCTTGCCGGAACTTCCGGCGTCGAGAGCGGCAAAGCCGCGCCATTGGTGGGCGGGCCTCCCGGCGTAAAGCTGCATACGATGGTCGAGGGGCTGCCGACCGGGGTCGTCGGCGGGACGTTCCCGGTCGTGGTGATGGCGATTGGCGTGGGAATGGTCCCCAACGGTGCCGCTGGCGTCATCGCGGTCAGTGACATCGGTGTGGTCGATGACGTCATCGTGGCCGTGGTGCCCGGGATGGCTGCGTAGGCTGTGCTCTGCAGCGTCGATGGCGGCGGTACAGGCACTGGGGTCATGGAAGGCGAAGGTAGAGCAGGTAATGCAGGCGGCTGCGGTACCGGGATGGTCGTGAAAGGAAAAACAGTCGTGGATGATGTTTCTGGCTGCTGGGAAAATGTCAACGGCGCGATCGCACTGCCAGTTGCTGGCGTGGAAGAGGTAACCTGCACAGTCGGCGTCATCGGTGGCGATGGCGTCATTACGGCTGTGCCAGCCATCGACGACTGGGAAGTAACCGGCACTGCCGGAGTTCCGGGGGTGATTTGCCCCGTCGGTGTGGAGCAGACCACGACCGTCCCTTGAATCGTAGGATCAGACGCCAAAGGCACCGGCGCCAGGGTCGTGGCGGGTGCTCCGGGCTGGGTGGTGGCGGAGAACGGGCTCGGGCCATTGAGCGGGGATGTCACGATCGCCCCTGGCGTGGATGAAAGTCCCATGGCTGTGGTGCCCATGGTGGAGACTTGCGCCAGGCTGGCGTTACAGCCTAACAGCAGAGCGGCTGCCAACAAACGTCGCATCGCGATTGCCTCCTCCGCGCCGATTTAGCTTGTCTGGGGCTTTCGCACCGCGACCTTGCTGCCTTCCGTCAGGTTGATCATCGGATTGAGGATGACCAGATCCCCCGGCTTGACGCCGTCGTGCACTTCGACTTCCGTGCCGAAGTCACGCGCGATCGTGATCTTCTGCAGATGAGCGGTACCATTCTCCACGACGGCGACATGCAGGCCGTTCTGATCGAACACAACCGCATCGGCCGGTATGATCAACGATGGTGTCTTGCGCGGGATTAACAGCTCGACGGTGCAATAGATCCCGGGACTAAGCGCGCCGTCCGGATTGGGGACGTCGATTTCGGTCAGCAGCGTGCGGCTGCCGGGCTGCAATGCGCTCGCTATACGGGTGACCTTGCCGGGAAAGCTCCGACCCGGAATTTCGGGAACACGGACCACCGCGTCGACCCCGGGTCCAACCCCGAAAGCCTCATCCTGGGGGACGAACACCTGGGTGCGGATCACGTCAGGGTGCATCAGCGTGTACATGAAGGTCGATCCTGAAGTCACCAGGCTGCCGTTGTCGATGGCGCGCTGTGTGATCACGCCGTCGAATGGCGCTACGACACGCTGGTAGGCCTTCTCCTGCTCCAGGATTCGAATCTGGGCTTCCTGGGCGGCTATATTGGACAGAGCCACTCCCACCGCTGCTTGCTGCGCCTGCAGGGTCAGGCGATCGTTGTCGCCCTGCTGAAGCGTGAGCCATCCCTGCTTGACCAGCTTGCTGTCGCGCGCATTGGTGACATCGGCGAGGTCGCGGCTTGCCTGCGTCTGCCGCAACGTCGCCTGAATCTGGGCCAGCGTCGCCTGGGCTTGCGCAATCTGGTGGTCGAGCTCGGGGGCGGTAATGTCCACCAACAGGGCGCCCGCCTTGACCCGATCGCCGATATCGACGTAGCGCTTTTCGATATAGCCGTTGGTGCGGGCGAAGATATTTGCCGCCTCAAACGCCGTCGTCGTCGCCGGCAGGCTGACGGTAATTTTGCTGTCGCCGGCGCGGACCGCGGCCACGCGAACGTTGGGGACGAGGGTCCGACTCCGCTCTACGGTAGCCGCGACGTCGAGTTCGGCCTGGTAGTAGCGCCACGCACCCGTTCCAAGGCCGCCCAGGAGCAAAAGCAGCACAACTCCTCCGAGCAGCGTCGCTCTGTAACCGCGTCGCCACTTGCCGCCCGTGCCGGGTAGCGCGACAACGCGATGGGCTGCCGGATCAGACCGGTCTCTGACGCCTTCATTTTTCGGTCGCATTTGAGTCTCGGTCATTTCGGAATTTCCTCGAATACACCATGATGAGGCTTTCCATCGTTGCCCTTGCGCAGCATCGCGAACAGATAAGGCACGATCAGCAACGTTGTCGGTGTTGCGAACAGCAGGCCGCCGATGACGGCGCGCGCAAGCGCGGCGTTCTGTTCCTCGCCGGCGCCGCCGATCGCCATCGGGATCATGCCAACGATCATCGCGGCTGCCGTCATGAGCACGGGACGGATCCGGGTGTGGCCGGCGCTCAGCGCGGCCTCGAAGGCAGAGTGCCCCTTGAGCTGCTGCTCGCGCGCGAAGGTCACAAGCAGGATCGAGTTCGCCGAAGCGACACCGACCGCCATGATCGCTCCCATCAGCGACGGCACGCTCAGCGTGGTCCCGGTGATGAACAGCATCGTGACGATGCCGCACAGCGTCGCCGGCAGAGCCAGGATCACGACGAACGGATCGCCAAAGGTCTGGTAATTCACAACCATCAGCAGATAGACGAAGACCGCGGCGAACAGCAGCCCGATGCCAAGGTTCCGGAAAGAGTCGTTCATGCTCTGGATCTGTCCGATCACCTGAATTGAATTGCCGGGCTTCAGTTGCTTCTGCAGCTGTGTCGTGATCTTGTTGATGTCGGCAGCGACACTGCCGAGATCGCGGCCCTGAACGCTGGCATAGACCTCATAAACCGGCTGGATGTTGGTCTGGTTGGAGTTGGTTGGAACCGTGTCGCGCTTGAACGTCGCCACATTGCTGAGCATGCCAGGGACCGTTTGGCCGCTTACTGCAACTGAAGTGGAGACCGGCGTATTGGCAAGCGCGTTCAGCGAGTTGACTTGTCGTTCCGGCGTTTGCACGGCCAGATAATAGGGAATCCCCGAGGTCAGATCGGTCCAGAAATTGGGCGATACCTGTACCGACGAGCTCAGGCTGACATTGATGTTGGTGGCCACCGTGCTCGCATTGAGGCCGAGCTGCGCGGCCCGGGTCCGGTCGATCTCGGCGAAAAAGTCCGGACCGTCGACTTCCTGCTGCAGATGCGCGTCGACGATGCCCGGAATCCCGGCGAGGCGTTGACGGAGCTCCCTTGCAACCGAAAGATTGTTCTTGCCGCGCCCCACCGTCCGGACGTCGATCTGAGCGGGCAGTCCGAAGTTCAGAATCTGCGTGACGATATCGGCCGCCTGGAAATAAAATGTGTCCTCCGGGAAT
>Ga0210405_10000810_pt1 | contig 38633 bp, 24 predicted proteins | sample IncBWH11MmetaG_FD_155492 | JGI IMG/M metagenome (GOLD analysis project Ga0210405, IMG submission 155492) | Forest soil microbial communities from Barre Woods Harvard Forest LTER site, Petersham, Massachusetts, United States - Inc-BW-H-11-M | ecosystem: Environmental > Terrestrial > Soil >... | reverse complement strand
CGTGGTCAATGATCGCGCCCAACACCCCCCACGCCCCCTGATTTCTGCAAGTGTGGATTCTAAAGGAGTTATAACTTCTTTATTTGCAACAGTTGCGGGCGGCGCTTCTAAATGCAGATTAAAAAGGACCTGCGAGAGGGGGGGCACGTAAGTGCGGATTCTAAAGGGCTTATAGGAACCGAGGGCGGCAATCGGCTTCGCAAATGGAAAAGACTGGCGTCTGCCGTGATGTTCAGCGCCGAACATGTGGAACCATACCACGGAACTTATCTTTTGTCAATAGTATCTTACTCGTTATTCGAATGGAGCAGAGGAATAGATCGAACATGAGAGGGGCATTTATACTGATTCTGATCCTGATTGGCGGCTATTTACTACGTCTAAATACAAAGAAGCCAGGTATTGAAGCCCGGCTTCTTCGCACTGCCGTGCTGGAGGGGTGTGGTTCCAGCAGAGGGTCAGAAATTGATTTTCAAGAAAACTTGGCCGCGCCTTGGCGAATTCTGCTGGCACGTATTGCTACCGCCAGGACCACCGTTGCCGTTAGGACTGACAAATCCGAAGTTGTTCGTGCCGTCGTTAACGTTATTGTCAGAGCCACACACCTGCATGCGATTGAGAATGTTGGAGTATTCCATACGCAATTGAGCCGTTACACGTTCGCCAAAATAGAAGCGCTTAGTTAGAGCCACATTTTCGTTTCCGGAAAACGAGTTGCGCAGGACGCTTAGGTTGCGAGGCTCATTCCCTTGTTTAAATCCAGGATCAGAAAAAGCCGCTGTGTTATACACAGGCAACCCCTTGTAATAGTTGTTCCAGTTAACATTCAGGGGCACGGTTGGGTCAAAGTTCGCGCGGTTGAATCCGTTTAAGAATACGTCGTTGTTGTTCGCGTCGATCGAGATTGGGGTGCCGCTCGCGTACTGAAAATTGCCGCTCAACTGCCAGCCGCCGAGCAAATTCTTCATCAGCAAGCCGCTCCGATTCAGGACTTTCTTGCCCGGGCCGATCGGCAATTCGTAGACACCCGCTATATTCACGACATGAGTCTGGTCGTTGCCAGCAATGGACCACTCCGATTTCTGATCGAAGCCATTGAGAGCGCCAAAGTTGAAGGTCGAGAAGCCGCTGTCGGTATTGGACATGTTCTTTGAAAGCGTGTAATTCACTAGAAAAGTGAGACCTTGGGAGAATCTTTTCTGAACTTGAACTTGTAAAGCGTTGTATAAAGATGATCCGGCCATATTGAACTGGTTGGTAAGCCCTCCGGCTGACTCGCTAGGGTTAAACTGGGGAAATGGCAATAAGGCTCGAGAGAGGCCAGCACTCGCCCCGTAGTCGCATAGAAAATTCACATAGGGAGTAAAGAACGTTCCCGATGCGCCGGGATTGTTCGTATTGGCGCCACAGGTAACCGTTGCCTGCTTGAAACCAGCGGTCTGCAGGTCCGCCTGCGACACTGCCGAGGTCCATGCAAAATTTGGCGAGGAGGGGGACATTGGGCAGTTCGGATCCGTCGGCACGGCGCTCGGGCAAAACTGTTTTAAGAGGGCTGGATTCGTCTGGTTGATGGGGTTCAGCATGGAGGTTAGGTGAACGGCTCGGTTGCCGATATAAGATACGGAGAGGAGCATGTTTCCTCGTAATTCGCGCTGTACGCCAGCATTCCACATCTGAATGTAGGCATTCGGGCCGGGATCTTTGGAGAACTGAAACAGAGGACCAGTGGCATTGAAAATGGTCGGGCTAAAAGCAGCCAATGAGGGAACACCAAGCGGATTGTTATCCCAAATTCCATATGCAGGCACGTTCGTGGAATTAGAGTTCACCACGATCTGACCGGCTGAGAGGCTCCCGTAATCTACAGACAATTTGTTGTTCCCGTACTCATACGGACCTTGGTCTAGGAAATTAACCGCGAAGCCTGCTAGCACAACGGTTTTGCTGTTCAGTTCGTAGGTGAAACCAATACGTGGGCTGAAATCCTTCCAATGGATATCAGCACGACGGTATCCCACGCAGCCGGTACAGGTGCCTAGCTTGGCGGCGGCGCCTAGCAAGGGCTGACCGGTAGCTGGATTCACGGCTGCCGCATTCGGAGCCTTCGAATTGAAGAAGGTGACATTGTCGGCGCTTTCCAGGAAAGGCCGCGGGATATCCCAGCGAAGTCCAAGGTTGACAGTAAGTTTCGGGGTGAGTTTCATGTCATCTTGAATGTATGGGGCAAAATACAGGTTGCGCAGCCTGTTTTCGGCGACAAACCTGCGGAAGGCGGAGTCTACATCACCTAACAGGAAGCTAGCGAAGGCCGCCCCGGTGTTTCCTTGTATGTTGGTTGGATCGGCAGTTGTCGCGGCATTGAAGGCGAATCCGCCGCCACAACCTTGGCACTCGTGATCGTCCTGATAAGCACGGCGAATCTCGAAGCCGAAGTTGTAGGTATTGCGCCCATGAATGTAGAGCCAGTTGTTGTCGAAGCCCAAGCCAAGCTTGCGGTTGACGGAGAAAGTCTCGCCGAAAAGCGAGCCGCCACTGGCTTGCATGCCCCAATTGTTCGGATTGAAGAATTGGCCCCCATTCCCGTTAAAGCGAATAAAGGGAAGAGTGCTGCCTTGCGCCACTCCGGGGAAGCTCACATTGGTGTGCGTATTAAACTGATTGTTGATTTCTCCAAGCCAACTGAATCCGGCAGTCATAACGAGGCTGCTCGAAAATGTATGAGAAGACGTTAAAAAAAAGCCCGTCCCCAAGTCTGGACTTATTTGGGCTCCCGAAAACTCATTGTTGAAGAACACGCAGTTCACGCTACAGCCCAGGTTGTTCCAGACGTTGCGCCACCAGGCGAAATGGAAAGCTTGTTTTTGTCCGAAGTTCTGGTCAACAGTGAACCCTCCGTTGGTTTGCCGCGTGGGCAGCACGCTGATCTGCGGGGGCAAGTTGTTGTTCAAGGTCGAAAAGGCGGGCTTGGGAATTAGCGGTAATAGACTCGAAGAAAGTTTGCTAAAACATCCGGTTGGGATAACATCGCCGGCCCAAGGCTGCCCGGGCGCAGGTGCGGCACAGCCTGCAGGGACGAGTGAACCAGCGAAATTCGGTGGCACATAGATCTGATTCTTCACTTTGCCGCTAGAATCGCGATCATTGCAAACGCCGCCGGTGAACCCGCTCGAACATAAGCCGGAGAAATCGCCACCCACCATCGCTTGGGTGGGGACGGTCAAATTGCCCGTGGCAGCGGCGTTTAAGCGATACCAATCAACGGATGTATAGAAGAAGGTCTTGTTCCTGCCGTCGTAGAGCTTTGGAAGCCATACCGGCCCGCCTACCGAGAATCCATAATTATTCTCCACATCATGAGGAACTGGGCCCTTGACAGGAACTCCGTTGACGATGCCTGTTCCTGGGGGATTGGCGCCGGCCGCATCAAAAAAGCTGTTTCGGTTGATTTCAAACACGTCGCCGTGGAGTTGGTTTGTACCCGAAGCGAAACGATAAGACGCCACGCCCTGCGAGAATCCATACTTTGCGGAGAAGTTAGAAGATATGACATTGAATTCACTCACGAGCTCATAAGGCGGATTGTAAATCGTCTGGAAGCCTTGTGTTTCCGCTTGCGCCGAAACCACACCGTTGAACATGACCTCGTTTTGATAATCGATGCCACCGTTGATTCGGTGGCTGAACGAGCTTCCTGTGACCCCTGGAGCGAGAAAGAGATATTCGTCAATCTGGCGGTCACGTCCGCCACCAATAAAGGTGGGCATCTCTTGTACGATCTTCTCTTGGATCACGGTGCCAAAATTAGGTTCGTCGGTCTGAAGCGTGATCGAGGGCGCCGTCACTTCCACAGTTGTGGAGGAAGTCCCTGCGCTTAGGGTCGCATCCGCAGTCGCCGTTTGGCTAACATAGACGTTCACATCCTGCAGGACTTCCGTCTTGAAGCCCTCCTTCTCAACCCTTACGGTATAAGCTCCGGGATTCAGGTCCGTGATGAAGTAGGTGCCCTGCGATGTCGTCACGGCGGTGTGCACGACGTTCGTACCATTATTTGTCACTGTGACTTTTGCGCCGGGAACGACGCCGCCGCTTGAATCGGTTACCGTGCCGGTGACGCCGCTGAGGCCTTGGGCATGGAGCAAGGAAGGAATGAGGAAAAACAGCAGGCCTAAAGCGAGGCAAACTGACAAGCGAGACTTGATGAAAGTAAAAGCGGATTCGCGAAAGAAGACGGTAAAGGATTTCATTTAAGCCCCCCAAAGGACACAAGACTCAAGTGAAAACACAAAAGCACAAAGGTTCTCGCACCGTTGCGGCGGAGTCTTGCGGAAGAAACCGGGGGTGTCAATGCATCAAAATGTCGTCTCTGTGTTCCCTGCTAAGCGATTGATAATAAAAAGAGTAGGGGCAGTTGTTCCCTAAGAAGCGAGGACATATGTGGGGGTAGAAAAGCGACAGCGGGAAAACATAGAAGGCGCTACGTTCCGGCGAAGAGAAGAGGCCGGAATTGCGAAAACGATATTCTTGATTTTCTTTAGAGACGGGGCGAACACGACCTTGACGATAAAGATTCTAAGTCATGGAGGGCTGACGCCTTTTTCTTCCGTCACTTTAACGATGCGATCCACACCGGGAATGGAAATTTGTTCGACGATGCCGCTGGGCCAGTGAACTTCGAGTTTGTCGACTTTGGTGGCGGCGCCCAAACCGAAATGGACGCGCGGGTCGGAGCTGGAGCCGTAGCTGCCGCCACTGAAGACGTCGGCGCGCTGGCGCACGCCTCCGGCGGTAAGGAAGACTTTGGCTCCGATGGCATCGCGCGGGCTTTTAGGGCCACCGACGAGCTTCAAGGTGAGCCAGTGGTTTGCATCGTTGACGGCGTTGCGGAGAAGAGTGGGCGGTGAGTCTATGTTGTTGAGAACGACGTCGATATGGCCGCGATTGAAGAGATCGCCGAAGGCGGCGCCACGCGCGGGGATCGCAACAGCCAGGCCGCTGCCGGTGGCAGGCGGAACTTCCTGAAACCTGGCGCCATCCAGATTGCGAAAGAGCAAGGGGCGTTGCGCCCAAGTGGTGCCCCATTCGGTCTTGTCGGCAATCGGGTAGACGTGGCCGTTGGCGATGAAAATGTCGAGCAGGCCATCGTTGTCGAAGTCGAGGAAGCCGGCGCCCCAACTGAGGAAAGGAATAGTGGGATTGCCGAGTCCCGCTTTGAAAGAGACATCGGTGAAGGCGGCATCGCCGTCGTTGCGATAGAGCGCTTTGTAGTCGTCGGAGAAGGTGGTGATGAAGAGATCGAGTTTGCCGTCGCGATTGTAATCGCCGACGCCGATGCCCATGGAGGATTGGGCGCGGCCATCGCCGTTGACGGCGAAGCCGGACATGTAACTGACGTCAGCGAAGGTGCCGTCGTGCTGGTTGCGATAGAGATAGTTGGGCACGGAATCGTTGGCGACGACTAGATCGAGCCAGCCGTCGTCGTCCAGATCGACGAACACGGACGCAAAACCGTAGCGGCCCTGCGGGTCGGAAACGCCGGCTTTGACGCTGACATCGGTGAAGGTGCCGTCTCCATTGTTGTGGAAGAGGTGATCGCCTTCGCCGATCAAACCTAAAGGTCCGCAAAAAATGTCGACGCCGCGGAATTGGCACGCGCCTTCGGGGACGCCGCCTTTGCCGGCAAAGACTGGCCGATCGAGATCGTATTTGACGTAGCCGGGGACGAAGAGATCGAGGAGGCCATCGTGATCGTAATCGCCCCAGGTTGGCCCCGTGGACCAGCCGCCTAGAGCGACGCCAGCTTTTTCGGCGACGTCGGTGAAGGTGCTATCGTGGTTGTTGTGGTAGAGACGATTCTTGCCATAGTTGGCGACGTAAATGTCGGGCCAGCCGTCGTTGTCGTAGTCGGCGACGGCGACGCCGAATCCCCAGCGCTCGTTGGCGACGCCGGCTTTATCGGTGACATCGGTGAAGGTTCCGTCGTGATTGTTGTGGAAGAGCATGGCGCGCGGCGGAGCTTCTTTGCCCTTCATGGCGGGGGCGGTAGAGCCATTGAGAAGGTAGATGTCGAGCCAGCCGTCGTTGTCGTAGTCAAGGAGGGCGACGCCGGAGCCGGGAGCGTCGAGAATGGTGGATTTCTCGGGCGTGCCGGAGCGATGGCGAAATTTGTCGAGGCCAGATTGTTTGGTGACGTCGAGAAAGACGACAGGAGCGCCATCGACGAAGCCGCCGGCGGTGATGGGCCGCGAGCTTGAGTCTTTAACCGAAGCGTGAGCGCCACCGGTTGCCATGCCAGTTGGTTTGGAGGGAAGAGGAGTTTGCGGCGTTTGCGTGGCGGGTTGAGTTGGTTGCTGCGTTAAGGCGGGACGGCTTGAGCTAAAAACGGAAATCGAGAGGCAGATTAGGGCTGCCGAGATGGAGGAGCGTCGAGAAAAAGGGCGAAGCTTCATTTGCCCGCGGCTCCTGCGGGAGCCTCGTCGATCTGGAGAATCTGATCGGCAGGGATGTTCTTGAGAGTTTGCAGAATGCCGCTGGGCCAGCGAATTTCGATAGTTTGGGCGATGGATTCGGAGCCCAAACCAAAATGCACGCGCTTATCGCTGGAGGACAAGTAACTGCCGGTGGTTGAAACGGTGGCGAATTGCTGGCCTTTTGCGGTGATGAGTTTGACTTCGGCGCCGATGGCGTCGCGGTTGCTTTTGTGGCCAATGAGTTTCAAGGTGAGCCAATGATTTTGCGTGGGCGTTTCGTTGTCGAGGATGTAGGCGGGGCCGTCGTTTGTGGTTACGACGGCGTCGATGCGGCCGTCGTTGTCGATATCGCCGATAGCCATGCCGCGGCCCAGCCAGGACTGGCGGAAAACAGCGCCTGAGTCGGAGGAAACGTCGGCGAAATCGCGGCCCATGTTGCGGAGCAGGAGCATCGGCTCGCGATAGTGAAGGTTGGGATAATTCAGCTCAATCGTGTCGAGATCGTGGCCTTGGGCGATGAGGAGGTCCTTCCAGCCGTCATTATCATAGTCGAGGAAGCGGACGCCCCAGCCGGAATGCGGCATGGTGGCGCGGGCAATGCCGACGCTGAAGCTGGCATACGAGAACGAGGAGTCGCCGTTGTTCTGGTAGACGGCGTAGCGCTGGTTGGCGAGGTCGGTGATGACGAGGTCAGGCCAGCCATCGTTATTGTAATCGGCGAAGTCGACCCCCATGCCAGCGTAGGTGCGTCCGTCGCCATCGACGGCCACTTGAGATAGCAGGCCCACCTCTTCAAACGTGCCATCACCCTTGTTGTGATACAAGAATTCGACCATGGAGTCGTTGGCGACAAATAGATCGATGTGGCCGTCGCGATCGTAATCCGCGATGGCAATGCCGAGTCCTTTTCCAGGTTTGGAAACGCCAATTTTCTGGGAGACCTCGGTGAAACGGCCGTTTCCGTCGTTATGGTAGACCAGCGGAGAAACCGGCTGGAAAATGTCGGGATGGCAATAAGAGCGGTAACCTTCTTTGTGCTCGCCGCACCAGATATCCTCAAAATCCCACTGAACGTAACGGAGGACGACGAGGTCGAGCAAGCCATCGCCATCCAGATCGACCCACGCGGCGCTTGTAGACCACCCGCTGCCCGCGACACCGGCCTTTTCGGTTACATCGGCAAAAGTGCCGTCGCCATTGTTGTGGTAGAGCTTGTTTCCGCCATACGCCGTGACGTACAAATCCTCGAAGCCATCGTTGTCGTAATCGCCCACGGCTACGCCCATGCCGTAGCCTGAACCCTGGAGGCCAGCCTTCTCGGTGACGTCCTCAAAAGATCCATCGGGCTTCTGGTGGAGGAGGCGATTCCAATACTGCGGTCCAGATTTCTGCGGGATGGTGCCCTTCGGAGTGGGATCCGTGAGAGGAGCGCCGTTCACCAGGAAAATGTCGAGACGACCGTCGTTGTCGTAATCGAAGAGAGCGACGCCCGCTCCCATCGTTTCCGGTAAATAGTGCTTGGCCGTGTGGGAGGAGATGTATTGGAAGTGCAAGCCAAGCGCGGCGGTGACATCGGTGAACTTGCCCGGCAATGGCTTAGGCTGGTCGGGAGCCTTGGGAGTCTGCACATCTGGCAGCGCAAAGAACAGGAACGCGAAAAGGGGAAGGCTCAAAACGAAACGCATACGATTTCATATTACAGCGTAAAAGCAGAGGAGTCGGGGGGAAACTCTCCACCGAGGCCATTGCGGCGGGGAAGAACTGCTCTTATCCACAAACGCCTGAATGACATACGCAGGAATGCACAAATGACACTGTAGCGGATTGACAGGGGTGCACTGCCTCGGGAACAGTGTGCAGTTGCGACTTCAGAGTCTTCTTGCAAGCCAGGAATCCAATCACAGATGGTGCATACGCCATGAGAAAAATCACCGCGTTTGTTGTTTTCACACTTTTATTCGGCAGCTGCGTCTCCTTCGCTCAAACAAAAGAAACGCCCGATCCGTACAAGCCGACGATGGATCGGCTCGAGTCACTCACGACTCTGGCGTTACCGGATTGGCGTTACCACGCGGATTTACCGCACCCCGAAGACCCGGCTGTGAATGACGCGGATTGGCAAGAGGTGAAGACGCGCGAAGCGTGGAAGACCGGGTCGCGTGTGTTGCGCCGGTGGATTGAGATTCCCGACAAGATGAATGGCTACGCGACCAAAGGTTCGCGCGTAAACCTGGAGCTATTTTTCGATACGGATGACCGGTTGGGGATTACGGTGTTCTCCAACGGCGCACTGGTGGCCCGCGGCGACGACGACACACAACAACCCATCCCGCTGACGTCGAATGCCCAGCCCGGCCAGAAATTCTTGATAGCAGTGCGTCTAAACGCGCCGGAAGTAAACACGCGAATTGCAGAAAGCCGGCTGCGTATCGAGCCTTCCGCGAGCCGTCCCGACCCTGGGATTTTGCGGGCTGAGATTTTGTCCGCGCGCCCCATGATTGCGGCCTTTCCAGATGGCAAATCGGAGCGCGAAAGCCAGCTCGATGCTTCCGTGAAGACGATCGACTTTGCGGCGCTCGACCGCGGGGACCAGGAAGCCTTCGACGAATCTCTGCGGCAATCGCAGGCCAAACTCGAGCCGCTGCGACCGTTCCTGAAACAATTCACGATTCGCGCCGCCGGAAACTCGCATATTGACATGGCCTGGCTGTGGCCCTGGACGGAGACGGTGGAAGTGGTGCGCAATACTTTTCGCAGCGCCCTCGACCTGATGCGCGAATACCCTGATTTCAAATTCAGCATGTCATCGGCGCGAACCTACGTCTGGATGGAGGAAAAGTACCCTGATCTCTTTAAGGAGATTCAGCAGCGGGTAAGCGAGGGCCGCTGGGAAGTGATTGGTGGAATGTGGGTCGAACCGGACCTCAACATGCCGGGCGGGGAATCGCTGGTGCGCCAAATCCTTGTGGGGAAGCGCTACTTCCATGAAAAATTCGGAGTGGACGTAAAAATCGGCTGGAATCCGGACTCGTTCGGTTATAACTGGCAATTACCGCAAATTTACAAGAAATCCGGCATTGATTATTTCGTGACGCAAAAACTGATGTGGGCGCACGAATTTACTACCTTCCCCTACAAATTGTTCTGGTGGGAGTCTCCCGACGGGAGCCGTCTTCTGACGTATTTTCCGCACGACTATGCCGCGAACACCGATCCCATGAGTATGGCCAAGGACCTGTCCATTTGGGTTCCGTCGCTCTACGGTACCGACGCGAAACAGCATTCCGACATGCTGCACCTTTACGGAGTTGGCGATCATGGCGGCGGTCCGACGCGCATCATGCTCGATACGGCCACACGCTGGATGAAGCCCGATGTTGTCTATCCCAATTTGCAGTTCACAACGGCGTCTTCTTTCTTCAAGGATCTTCAACAGAAACTTCCGAGCATGCAAGTTCCCACGTGGAACGACGAACTGTACTTTGAATATCACCGCGGCGTCATGACCACGCAGGCGGAAACGAAAAAACGTATTCGCAAGACGGAAGAGCTACTCCTTAACGCGGAGAAATTCTCCTCCCTTGCCGCTCTCTACGGCCGCAAATACCCCTCAGAAGATTTAGACCGCGGATGGAAGCGGCTGCTATTCGACGACTTCCACGACATCATGCCGGGATCAGGAATTGCCGTGAACTATCTCGATGCAAAGCGCAACCTCGAAGACGTCGGCCGGGCAGGCCATGCGGTCCTGCACGGTTCCCTTGAAGAACTCGCGGCTCATATCAACACCGCGGGATCCGGCATGCCAGTGGTTATCTTCAACTCACTATCGTGGCCGAGGAAGGAAGTGCTTGAAGTCGAGGCGCAACTTTCCGGCCGTGGGAATCAGATCGAGGTAGCAGATTTTTCCGGAAAGATTGTGCCGTCGCAATTGCTGAAAGTCGATCGCGAGACGAACCGCGCTCATTTGCTGGTGCAAGCCAGCATTCCCGCACTTGGTTACAAGACCTATTATGTCCGCGCGGTGGAGAAAGCCGTGCCGCAAGCGCTCGCAGTGAAGAGTTCGGCCGACTCGCTGGAGAACGAATTTGTGCGCGTAAAAGTGGATGCGAAGACGGGCTGTGTTACGAGCCTTTTCGACAAACGGAGTAATATGGAATCGCTGGCGCCCGCGGAGACGGACACCGGCGGTCCGAAAGACTCCATCTGCGGGAATCTGCTGCAGGCGTTTCGAGATAAGCCCAAGCAATGGGACGCGTGGAATATCGATGCCGATTTCGAAAAGGAGCATTGGGATTTGACGCAAGCGGACGAGGTGAAGTTGATCGAGAACGGCCCTCTGCGCGCCGTCATCCAAGTGAAACAACATTTTCAGAATTCGACATTCGTCCGGAACATCGCAATCACCGCAGGAAGTCCATGCGTTGATGTGCGGATGATTGCCGACTGGCACGAAAAGCACATTCTGCTTAAAGTGGGATTTCCGCTGAGCGCGCACAATCAGAAGGCCACGTTTGAAATTCCCTACGGTTCGATCGAACGCCCGACGACGCGCAATACGCCCGCGGAACAGGGCAAGTTCGAGGTTCCTGCGTTGCAATGGGGGGACATCTCGGACGCCAAGCATGGGTTCAGTCTGCTGAACGACTGCAAGTATGGATATGACGCGAAGGGAAATGTCCTGCGGCTCTCTTTGCTGCGCTCGCCGGAATGGCCCGATCCGCACGCCGATGAAGGGCTTCATGAGTTCACTTATTCGATGTACGCACATCCGGGAACGTGGAAAGAGGCAGAGACGGTTCGCCGTGGATATGAACTGAACTACGAACTTTTCGCGTTGCAAGCCGCGCAGCACCCAGGCACGCTGAAAGAAGAGCATTCTTTCTTGCAAGTCCAAGCGGAGAATGTCGTCATGGCGGCGCTTAAGAAAGCGGAGGATGACGGCTCGCTGATCCTGCGCTTCTACGAATGGGTGGGAAAAGAATCGGACGTGAAGATCGTGCTACCCGCTGGCGCGCAATCTGCTTCCGAAACCGACTTGATGGAAAGGCCGCTCGGGGAACTGGCTGTTCAAGGTGGCATCGTAACGGTTCACACGAAACCCTACGAAATAAAAACGGTTCGTGTTCGATTCGCTGCGGAGCACGGGTCGTCTGGGAATTGAGCTGGACTTAATTCGGCGCGTGGATAATGGAATCGAGAAAGTCGCCCAGTTGCTTGGAGGTGAACTCGTTCCCTTCAAGATTGGCAACCAGCCTCCCTTGCCGATCGAGAATGACCGTGTGAAGCGCGTGTGTGATGAGGCCTTCGTCTTGCCAGAAGTTCATGCCGAATTCATGGCAAACTTTTTGGACTTCCAGCACCGGGCCGGTTAAAAAATGCCACCCTGAAATTCCGGCAGCATTCCAATTGCGCGCGTATTGAGCGAGAACATCCGGCTGGTCATGTACGGGATCAAAAGTAACGTTCAAGAGAATCAGGTTGCGCCCCAATTGGTCCGCGAAACGCTTTCGGACCACACCGAAATTATTGGACAGGCGAAAGCAATAATTTGGCAGCGGGCAGTGCGTGTACATGAACGTGATGCCGACCACTCTGCCGGTGAATGAAGAAAGAGATACGGATTGGTTGTTTTGGTCGATGAGGGTGAAATCGGGGACGCGCTCGCCGATGTTTATCTTCTTTGCCGCAGCGGAATCTGAACCAACGAGACCCTCAACCAGACTGAGCTGACGAGCAGCCATTGGCTCCGGATCCGGGCTCTGGAATGCATGAATTCGAATGTCTTCCGCATGGGAGGAATCCTTTTCCAAAACGGCCGTGAAATCGATCAGACTGCCCGGCTGAATGCCGTCCAAGTCAGTCGCGTTGCGTACTGGAAAATCCATCACCAGCGCTTCCATGTAACCGGGGATCTCCTGGCAGGAAATTCGAATGGAACGGTGGGCGCGATCGACTCCGAGAACAACTCCGAATGCGGCGTGACGCCCGGCACTCAACGCAGGTGTTACACAGCAGAACAAAAGGAGTGTCGTCAGGATTCGCATCGAAATCTGCGTCAAGCTCATGGATTCCCTTGAGGACTAGTTACTTGTTCTTTTCTGCGCCCCGGTGCAGTTGGATTCGGCAATTTCGTGGCATCTGGCCTCGCGCTTCCCAGACGAATCGCCTTACGCTCAAGCTTAGTGTAATCCTTGGAGAACTCCTTGATCTCGATAAATTGCTTTGTCCCGACCTCCTTGAAACTCTGTTTCGTACCGCTCGCCGGCCACCAAATCTCCAAACTAGTGATCTTCGCGGACTTGCCTAGCCCGATGTGCTGTTGAAGCGGCGAAGCGCCGAACGATCCACCGCTTCCCACGGTTCGATAGATGGAGCGCGGCGGCTGGCCTTGCTCCTCCACAGTCAGATGGATGCGCGCGCCGATGGCTGAGCGATTCGTTTTTGCGCCGACCAGCTTCAGCGTGATCCAGTCGTTGTCGTTTCCCGGATTTTGAAAAACGCGGAACGCGTGCGCATCTCCGGGCGTGGCGCCACCGATGGAAACCAGGAGGTCTTCCCGGCCGTTGTTGCCGAGGTCTGCGAAGGCCACGCCGTGACCTTTATGGAGATCGTTGGTGCCCGAGGAAGCAGTTATGTCTACAAAAGACTTGCCCTCATTGTTGCGAAGAAGCATTTTGGGCACGAGAGCGCCATACTCTGGCCCTCCGGTAGCCAGGAAAATGTCCAGGAAGCCGTCATTGTCAACGTCACCGAAATTGGCGCCCATGGGCATGTTGATTTTATCGAGGCCAACTTCGGCGGTCACATCCCTGAACGTGCCGTTCTTCATGTTTCGGTAGAGTTTCAACGTTGCGACATTGTGGGGAAGGGCGAGGTAGCTGCGGAGGGTTTCGTCGGCGGAAAAGAAATACGAGGTAACGAACAAGTCGGGCCACCCATCGTTGTCGTAGTCGAAAAACCAGGTCGCAAAGCTTTGCGAATGCGGCTGGTGCACGCCGGCTTTCTCCGATACCTCGGTAAACGTACCATCGTGATTGTTGTGATAGAGAAAATTGCCGCCGTAAAGATTGGAGACATAAAAGTCGACGAAGCCATCGTTATCGTAATCCGCGGCAACTACGCCCTTTGTGAACGCAATCTTGTCCACGCCGGCGGCGTGAGAAATATCCTCAAACGTTCCGTCGCCCTTGTTATGGAAAAGCTGGCTGGGCCCATTTTCGTTGCCCACGAACAAATCCAGCAGGCCATCGTTGTCAATGTCGGCCCACACGGCGGTTTGCGTGCGCGTTGCGGGATGGGCGAGGCCCGCCTCGCTCGTCACATCGGTGAAGGTGCCATCGCAATTGTTTCGCAATAAGGATTTCCGCATGGGAAATTCCCAAGCGCCGCGCAATACGAGGATATCCGTGCAACCGTCGTTGTTGTAATCGGCTTGAATCATATTCAGCCCGCCCAATTGGTTGGAAAGCCCGGCCTGCGCGGCTCGATCGGTGAACGTTCCATCGCCATTGTTGTGGAAATAGCGCATAGGCGCACAGACGTCGTAACTCGATACCGCCAAATCCAAGCGCCCGTTGTTTTCGAAGTCGTCAGAGATCACGCCATTCGCCATGGAAGAAAAACTCAATCCGGCAGCAGGCGCCACATCGACAAATCTGCCGATGTCCTGTTTCGATTCAAATGCGGAAGGGGCCATCAAGAACTGTTGAGGAACGCCAGACGGATACTTCCCGATCGTCATGTAGGCAAGATTTAGAAGCCATTTCATCTGGACTTGGTCGGGCCTTTCCGGCTTCATCTCCAGATACTTCAGAAAATATTGAATGGCCTTCTCGGAATCGTCCGTTAGCGGATAGGGCTTCGCGAGGCGTGGCGGGAAGAGGCACCAGTTCTCGGGATTGCGATAAACATTGTTTTTCATTTCTGACTTGTGAAGATAGGCGACGCCCAGCACTTCCGTGAGCTGCGGGATCCCCGCTGGAATTTCAGCGAGCGCAATTTTGTAGGCCGCCTCCCACTGCTCTACGGCTTGATCCATGTTTCCCTGGTAGGCCTGAAGTTGCGCCAACGCGTAGTGCGACTGGATTACGTCAAATGGCTTCATGGATTCCAACTGCGAGTTGTTAGCGGGCTCGAAGAGATCTTGCAGCCGCGCGACTCCAGCGGCCAGCGAGTGTTTCCGAATCTCGCAAATTGTGTGCAAGTCTTGCTCCCAATTCGGCGGCTTGGGGAATTTTTGGAAAAGCATATCAGCGAGCACCTGCCCCGCTACGTCGGCCGGATAGCGCACGGCTCCTTGACCTTCGAGCGGTAGGTCGCGCGCCTGGCCGGGTCCCATGCCTTGAACATCGCCGGGCAGAGTCTCAGGGAGGAGTTTGAGAATGACGTATCCGGAAGGCACGTTGATTACGCCGGTGGTCTGCCCCGAACGGATCTCTTTCAAAGCGTCTCGCAACTCCGGACGAAGTGTTGAGGGATCAACAAGCCCGAGGTGCCCCCCTTGCGACGCGCTTGGATCAATCGATTCGGATTTGGCGACCTGGGCAAAATCTTCACCTTTTTTGAGCCGATCCAAAATCTGCTGGGCCTTGCCAGGGGAGTCCACAACGATCACCTGGAGATTGAGCATGCCGGGCGAACTGCCTTGAGAAGGAAGCGCGGAAGAAGCCGGAAAAAGAAGACCAAGTACGAGCAAGCCTGAAAGCCAAAATAGAAGGTCTTTAAAATTTAATCCATGCCAGGTCATCAGCAAACCAGAACGGCCCCCGGAGCGCGCAGAGCGTCGAGCGGGTGAATTCTAGCACGACGTTCAAAAGGCGAGCGGGTGACGCAAACGAGCAGGCCACAAGTCAGCTTTCGCCAGCGTGAGGGCCGCTGCTTGGCGGGCCCGCACTTCACCCGGGCTTCATAAGGGGAAATATAGACGTCCCCATTTATTGAATTAATCGCAGGATTTCGGTAGCTGCCCTCATAGGGAAGCCACACATTCGGAAGGTTCTTCGATCGGCGGAAACGTCAGCTTCCGCTGAAATTCGCGTTTGAGTAGGAAAATATTTGCGACCGCTTGAACAAAAACGGAGACCGCCGAGAAATACCAGATTTGGCGAATTGTAAAATGAGCCGTGCGAGCAAGGATCAGCACAGGCAAACTGAACAGCACAAGACGCAGCGAGGAGCTGAGCAACGGAGGGAAAGTGTTACCCATCCCCTGAAACATGCTGGAGGTGGCAAAAATTACGCCCGTAGCCATAAAGGTGAACGATATGACCCGAAGATAGCCGGCGCCGACGGTGATGACGGCAGGGTCCTCGGAAAAAAACCGGATGAGGCGTTCCGGAACCAACTGGCACAGCAGAGTACTAAAGAGCATGGCCGTACAAGCGATGGTTAGGGCAGCATAGAACGATTGCCGAACGCGAATGGCGCTGCGCGCACCGAAATTCTGTCCCGCCACAGGAGCTGCGGCCATGCCTACGGCGAGAGCAGGCAGAAAGAGCGATTGCATCACGCGAGCGCCGATGCCAAAACCCGCTTGCGCAGAAGCGCCGAAACCACGGATCAACGAATACACAATCATGAGGTAGATCGCTAGAATGACCAGTTCGCCGCCCGCCGGCACGCCGATCCGCAGAATCTCAGCCCAAATGGAGTTGATGGGCTTCCAGAGTGAGACATCAAAATAGATGTAGCGCTTCTGCCAGAAAAAATAAAACGCCATAGCCGCGACTCCAGCGGAGACAGCAATGAACGTGGCGAGGGCCGCGCCGGCAACTCTCAGGGGATGTCCCGTGCCCCAACCGAAAACCAAGACGGGAGCGAGGATGAGATTGAGGACAACGGTGATGACGAGAACGACGACCGTCGGCTTGACGACGCCGGTCCCGCGCAGCGCCGCGCCAGCCGTGAACAAAGCGAACTGCAAGAACAGCGCCGGTATAAACCATGTCAGGTACTCCACGCCTTTGCCCGCCGTGAGCTCATCGGCGCCCATCCAATTGCAGTACTGGCTTCGCAAGAGGAATGCGGCGAGGCAGAGCCCTAGGCCGATGCACTGAGAGAGGACGAACGACTGGTTGAACGCCAGAACGGCTCTTTCCCGATTCTTCTCGCCAACGGCGTGAGAGATTACGGCGGCGGTGCCCACGCCCAGACTCTGCGTGAGCGCGAGGACAATCACCATCAGGTTCGCGGAGAAACCGACGGCCGCGACCGACTCTTTGCCCAGTCTGCCGACCCAGTAGAGGTCCGCTAGAAAATACAAGCTTTGCACGAGTATGCTGCCTGCCAAAAGCGCCGACATCTGGAGCAGGTTTTTCCACACGGAACCTTTGGTAAGATCCTTCAACGCTTATGACCTCCGCGACATTCGTGACGCTTCCAATCGCGCCCAGCACGGCATGGCGTTGGATCTGGGCGGCCAACCTGATTCTTCTTTCGCTCGATCATCTGTCCACCGGGCTGCTCGGGGTGTTCGCCCCGCGCAGAGCCATTGGAATTTACCGTGGTCTCTTCGGCATTCAGTTTCCCGACAGCCCGGAAATCGTCGCGGTTTTGAAACCGTGGGGCGCGTTGGCAGTGTTCGCCGCCGTGGCGACCATTTTCCCCATCATGGACCCAGTGCGATACCGGGGAGTACTTTTGGCGCTTCTGGTCCTGCTCCTCCTCCGCATCGTCATTCGGTTCTCTGCGCGCAAGACGGCGACAGCTCTATTCGGGCTGTCGACGCGGCGCAACGCGTGGCATATCGCGCTGATCGCGTTATGCGCGCTGCTCATTGCCTCAGAGCTGCTGTCGTTCTGAGACCGGTCCCCTCAATCCTGCTTGGGCATGAGCAAGAGTAGCCCCAAGTTGAGAATCGCCACGGTGGCAATGGTTATAAGGCTTCGGTTCATGCCAATGCGGAATGCAGCCTGTAGCTCGGAGGCAAAAATCAGACGGGAAAGAATCCGAACGACGGCGAGCAATACCGCTACATAGACGAGCTTGCGGTATTTGACGGGATCGCTGGCCGCGAAGAGCATCATCACGCCAAACGCGATCACGTAGGCGGCCAGATATTTGGCCATGTAACTAAACAGCGGGGTGACTTCCACATGGGCGCCATAGACGACTACGCCCACTCGAGCGGCCATCTCGCCGGACGCGAGGCCAAGAATCCCGATCAACAGGTGGTACACACCCATGAAACCAGCAAGGGCCTTGAACGGCTTGTAGGTGTTCATTCCAGTGATTTCCTCCGCTACGCAGATTTCACTTCTGAACGAAATTGCTGATTCGAATCCGTGGTTACATGGGGCCCGCATTCTGAAACCGGGGAATTCTCGTGGTAACAAAACAATTCCAGGCCTAGTTTTTTCCTGAGGCGTGGGGACAGCTTCCACTTTCCCGCAGTGACGGCTCCGAGAAAATCCTGGTCGTAGTTGAGTCCCAATTTCGTCGCGCCGAACCTCGCCGGGTCCAGGTAGGTACCGAAGATGCGGTCCCAGAGCGGCGTGAAATTTCCAAAATTTCCTCGGTGGTCCGCCGCGTGATGCAAGACGTGCTCCCGCGGAGTGATGATCCCTAGGTAGCGCGGCCAACGGTTAAAAACCTTGTAGCGCCGCAAAAAGCAGGAATGGCTTGCGGAGCCGATGAATGCAAACGTAAAGAAGATAGGGGGAAGGGTTTCGACGAATAAGTACGACAGATCCCGGCGGCCGACAATCCAAAAGAGGACAAACATCGTGGCCATCGATGAAACATTGACGAGAAAAGCGCTGAAGACCACGAAAGGCCGAGCGGAGATGCCCGGCATGCCGTTAAATACTTTCGTGGGAAGATGATGGCTCTCGTGGAGATACCAAGCGACTCGGGAGTGGAGTAAAAAGCGATGAGTAAGGTAGTCCCAAAAACCCGCCACGAAGAAAGTAACCACACCGATCACAGCGCATAACGCAGCGCGGTGCGCGAACACTTCTGTCCGCGCCGCAGATAGCCCAAGCGTCTGCCTGGCCGCTGCCATGGTTCTATCGACGGATGGAAGCATCGCCGACAATCCCAGCTGGAGTGAAAAATAGACCAGCCAGATGACCGCAAGCGATAGAAACGTCCGCCACTCGGACCGAAATTTTCCTAGCAGGGCCGGGCGGCCATCTTGCCTCCACAATTCGTAGAAATCCAACAGAACGAAAATGGTTTGCGTCACGCCGAACAGGAGCAGAAAGAGCTTAACGTTGGCCACGGATCAAGACCGCCGTTTCTTTTTCATAGTGTCGCCGCTTCCATATAAGGCACGCGCTTATCCAGCTGTCCAAAAACGCGCTCACCATCGCTGTAGCACACGCAATAGATCCGCGCGCAGAACGGAGTGAGCGAATAGTCCGCCAGAGCGGCGCCCAAGGGATCTTGCTGATGGAGGCTGGTAAGCGCGAACATCGGGTCGCCCGCCACGGCATCGCGGTAAAGCGTCCGGAGCAGGGCGCGAAACACGGAAACCTCGTCGTCGTCCACGGCCACGAAGCTAACGTAGAAAGAGCGCAGTTCCTCGCCCACTTCCGGAAATCGTCGGCCGTTCAAGACCTTGTGGGTCATCTTGGCCACCGGCACGAGCCAGCGCAGGTGGCCGGAGTAGCGGATCACGCGAGTTTGCTTGAAGCGCCGTTGATTCCACCGGCCGATAACGCCAATCACGCGGCTGCCGCGGATGGCTACATAAAAATCAGAAACATCGAAATCGCGCCAACGCCTGCCAATCAGAAAGTCATCGCAGGTGTGGAAAGGGGCGAACTGCTTACGGGCATTGTTGCGGTTCAGACAATCGACGATTTGGGGCAGGAGGGCGATACTGCCGCGCTCGATGTGGCCACGCGCTTCGACATGCGGCTTCATGCGCCCGATATTGATGCCGTGGCAGTGAAGGCAGCCCATCGGGTGATAGGCGGGTAGGCACGCCCGCCCCGCCGTGAGCGTCGCCAAGGCGCGCGCGTTCTCCGCAAAGATTGCGGTGGTGTAAAGCAGGGCGCGGCCATCCCCATGCAAATCCCTCAAGAACCGGTATCCGCGGGCAAGCAAACTGCCGCCGCGATATTCCGAGCTGAGCCGCAAATCACTTAGGTAACCAAGGTCAGCGGGCTTGCCGTTCACAAACGCTTTGGCTACTGAACGGGAGGCGATACCGACGATTGTTTTTTCTTTGAGGTCGTGCACAGCGATGGTTTGAGTCAGCTCACCACGGATTTCCGAGCCAGCAAAAAAATCCGGCTCACGTTCAAATGTCACTTCCATGTTTCCGGGCACAGGATTCCGGACCAGGAACGAGCGGAGTTCCGCGTTATCCTTGCTCTGCGCCAGCGCGAACTGAAATCGCGAAACGCCCTTCCGCGTTTGTTTCTCGGTTACGATAACTGGCCGCCGTTCTCTACAAACGCGCCTTGAAAGTGGTTTTCCCAGCCGCTCAGCCGATGGAGCGGAGTTTCCTTCACGCTGCCGGCGCGCTGTCCCAATGCGCTACATCGGCGCATGTAGGCTTCTCCGGCTCCGCCGGTTATTTGGAAAACTACGGCCGGAGACAACTGGCCGAGCTTGCGGCAGTAGTCGTAGTGTGGATTTCGCCGCAGCTTGGCGTCGAGGAGTTCTGCGAATTGACGCGTTTCGATGCGTCCGTGAAAGAAAAGAACATATCGAGGATTATTTTCAACAGAGGGAGCAAGCATGGCAAAACCAGGAGTGTAGGCACGCTCGGATTCCAGCTCCAGAAGCACGCTGTCCACAAAAGCGGCGCTGAGTTTTTCGCCGCAGACGTCGCTGACGTTTCCCTCCCTGCCGAGAAATTCGAGCACGGGTGTTTGTTCGAAGGAACCCGTGACGCGGACACGGTCGCCGAGGCGGTAACGCCACAGGCCGCCGCCTGTCGTAATGAGAACCGAATATTCTCTCCCTGCTTCCAACTCGTGAAGAAGCCTGGGAATGGTCGAACCATTCTCCAGAAATTCCAGGAAATGCGAACTGACCGCGGCGACCGAGCCTTGTGCGGAACAGATCGGAATGGAAACGACTCCTTCCGTGGCGAGCAAGCCTTTCCCTTGAATGCAACTCTCAGAAAAGCATTCCTGGATGGCGGGAACCGAGAGCCGGGAAGAGGCATCGGCCCAACAACTGATCATTCGGAGATTTGGCCAAAGGTCGCGCGTGGCGGTTGGGCCGTTTCGCCCCAGAATCTTGCGGAGCAGCTCCGCTCTTTCCGGAGCAGCACGAAGATATTTCTTCAAAGGTTCGAGTTCGGATGGCGAAATCAGATTCGGCGGACGCAATTCTCCGTCGCGCAAATCGGAGCAAAGCCGGTCCCCGTGCAGCCGCAATTGCTCGAGCAAAATGGCTAGAAAAGTGGGGCTCCAGACGGAAACGAATGCCAGCGATGGCGATTGCAACAAGAATCGAAGAGTCACATAGAGGCAGCCGGTTAGCTCGGAGATTCGCGCCGTTTCGTTCGGAACAGCCATCAGCGTATTCAGCAGTTTTCTTTCCCAACCGCCGAAGTATTCGGCGTCGCTTTCGAAACCGACGGGAAGTCCGCCCCGGGTGTATTCCTTTTTTCTGGCGAGAGGAGTCAGCGACCAGTAGGCATTTCCGATGATTAACCTTGGATGGTGCCGGTAGAGATCGCACATCCAGGCTCCGATCGCGGTGCGAAACTCCTCACGCAACGATGCGGTGTAGGGAATGTACTTCGCGGAGTCGGAAGAGCCGCTGGTCTTTTCGAACATCAGGACGCGTTCCGAGGTGAGCACGTCCGGCTCACCGTCCGTCATTCGGCGAATCCATGGGGCCAGGTCCTCGTAAGAAACAATGGGAACGGCGCTTTGAAAATCGCGTGGCCCGCGCAAGCGGGAAAACTGCCACCGCGCGCCGTAGGCGCATCCGCTGTTTTGGCGGAGCAGCTTTTCAAGGATGGCTGCCTGCGTCTGCGCCGGATTCTTCACTGCCCGCCAAAATGCCAAGTGCGCCGGTAGAAAACTGGCCAGCCACGTTCCATTGGCGGCGGCAAAGGAGAATTCTTCACGCATAGATGGCGCTCGGTTCTGGAGCCACGGCTTTGCCAGCGCTTTCAGAGAGCATCCGCGAGGCGTAGCTCCTCATGTTTGCGGCGGAGATTTCCGCCACGCAGGCAAGCTCGTGCCCTTCCGCATAGCGCGGATTCCTCGAGAGAAAAAACCGGACGTGCGGGCTGCGCAGGCGATGGGCGGGGATTTCGGCGAGGTCGTGGCTCAGATTGCCGTGCGATTCGGGGAAAACAATTAATCCGCTATCGCGAACGTAAAAGTCGGGATAGCGGGTGCCGGCGAGAGCGTCCAGAATTTTCTGTTCGCGCGCGGGTGTAACTTGATCGTGACGCGGAAAGAATTGATGAAAGAACAGCGGAAGAAACAGATAGGTTCGATACCCTTTTGAAATCAGGAACCAGTAGAGAGGGATCTCGGGTTCCTCGGCGCGCAGCTCAGCGACAAAGTGGCTCCAGGCGCGGCCGAGTTCCTGTTCGCCCCAGTGAGAGCGGGCAATGATGGTGTCGCCTGAGAAGACGGCCCGCAGCGGCTGGCCGTCTACATGGAACCGCATCACTTTCTGGGTGGAGAAGCCGCGCACGGCATGATCCTGAGCGTCGCGAAGAAGAATGGCGCAGTCCTTTTCTGCCAAGTCGGCCTCGAAGCATGGCCGATTCACGTTTTCGTAGTTCTCGGCGAGGAGAGCGTACATAGCGTCTTTTTCCGCTACTCCCAATTCTTCGACCGGGACGGTTTCGCTGAAGAGCCGCGATATTCTCATGACTGGTCTTCCTCCAAACTGGGCTGCATCGTTCGGCATCTATGCTCAGAAACAAATCCGGATCTCGCGCTCTGCGACAGACTCGGACACATCCGCGCTACTGGAAGCTCCGTTGCGTTCGGCCTTTCGACGCAGTGCCTGAATCTTTAGACCCAGTAAATCCGTATCGACGTGCGCGAACTGCGCTCCTCCCATCGATTGGAGCTGCTTCGTTTGCGCTGCGAGCACCTCCACATCCTGCTGAATGATGTGGCGCGACACCGGTTCGAGCACCATCCGGATCAGCGGGCCGATGAGGCCGAACCGAAAAGTCATGACCGTATACACTTCCGTTTCCCATTCACTGATCGGCGTGCACTGGGAAGTAATGATGAAATGCCGTGAAGGGCCAAAGTCGTAATCCACGCGGCTCACGTTGGGCATCAGGAAGCGGTCAGTGTGTTTTAGTTCCTTTCCACGCGGAAAGAACAGACGCGAGACGACGCTGTTGCTCAGCGGCTCGCCTGCAAATTCCACCTCCGCAAAGTCGGCGCCGCTGCGGACGCGGGCGGTGAGCTCCCGGGTGTCATGATTTCGAAACCAGCCCTTGTGAACGAAAACCGTGTGGGGGCAATCCAGGAAATTCTCCAGGCAGGAGTCCACATTCGCGGCAAAACGCGTTTTCATTCGAAATGAGGTCCAGCCGCCTTCGCCGAGGTGGGCGAAACGATGTGGAGAATTCCTGGGAGCGGACTTGCCGGGGTAAACCCAGATGTAGCCATCTTGCTCGATGGCCGGAAAGGAACGCACTCCATGCGACGGGAGCTTCGCATTTCCGCCAAGGGACGGCACGCGGGTAAGTTCTCCCGATGCGTCGTAGCACCAGCCGTGATACGAACACTCGACGCATCCGTCCCTCACGCGCCCCCGCGAAAGCTCCATGTTGCGGTGCGCGCAGCGGTCCAGCAATGCGGCCGGAGCTCCGTTCTCGCCGCGAAAGAGAACAATTTTTTCGCCGAAGAGCACGACACTTGTAGGACGTATCTTGAGATCTTTTGATCTCGCCGCTATGTACCAGGAGTCTCCGAGAGACATGACGGGCTACCGCCTCGCGGCTCCAGAATTTCCCGGAGCGTAGATGATGTTGTGGTAGTGATCGATTTCGAGATCGGAATAGGAAATCGTTTCGGCGCCATACCAGTGAATTTCGACACCGACGGGGCCGGAATAGTCGCCGAGGCCAAAGAGCAGGCGCCGGTCGCCCTGTGCGGAGAATCCGTTGGCGATCTGCACCTCACGCATTTGCCGGAAGGGCTTGCCGTCCTTCTGGTAGGTTAGGAATACCTGGGTGCCGACGGCGTCGCGATTAATGCGCAGGCCGTCTCCGTGTAGCGCAAGCCCCAGCCAGTGATGAACCGCGCCGGTCTTGCGATCTTCGTCGTGCAACGTGTTTCGATAGAGCGAAAGCGGCGCGAACTGATGCGTGATGGCCAGATCGAGAACGCCGCGATTGTCGAAATCCGCCAGCGCCACGCCGCGCGAATTGCCTAGCTGGGTGATGCCAACTTCTTTCGCCACGTCCACGAACTGCATGGTGGTTTCCGCGCCCCTCGAGAGATACACGCGGTTCGCTTGGTGTCCGAAAACTTCGTAGCCGCGCAAATCCGGCCAGCGATCGGCATAAGAATGCACATCCGGTCCGGAGAGCATCATTTTTTCGGCTACATACCAATAGTCGCGAGGCTTCTCGAAGCGCTTGTCCGCGCTGTCGTCCACCATGCCGTTGGCTTGCACCAAATCCAGCCAGCCGTCCAGATTCAAGTCGCCGACGGCGGCACCCCAGCCAAATCCGCCTTCGTTCAAAACGCCACGCATCGTCGCTTCATCTTGAAATTCCGGACGAAAATGATTTCGGGGGTTGTAGCTGGTCTTCCAAAGCAAGCTGCCTTCCGCCTGCAGAGGAACATGGACATTCGAAACGTAGATATCCAGCAAGCCGCGGTTGTCGAAGTCAGCGATCGAAACGTTCATTCCCTTGTACGTATCTTTTCCAATGCTGCCGAAAGTTTTGCCGGAGACGCGCACGAAACGCTTTCCATGGTCGTTGAGGTAAAGATCGTCGGGTCCGAAATCGCTGGAACAATAAAGGTCCGTGTAACCGTCGCCATTCAAATCGCCCGTGCCGATGGCCGTCGTCCAGTGCGTTTCCGGCATGCCCATGGCGGCCATATCCATCTTCGCGAATTTGCCGGCGCCGGTATTGTGGTAGAGCGCGTTCAAGCCGCCGTTTTCCGCGTTGTTCCAGGTGTGATGCATAAAATGAAACATTCGGCGATCGCCGGGGTATTCCGGGGCGGGTAGCTTGAAAATGTTGAGCGGAGTGGGACGGTCGTAATCCGGAAGATACGGCGCAAGGCTATTCCCGATCAGCAGATCGAGCTTGCCGTCGCGGTCATAGTCGAAAAAAGTGGCGGAAATAGACGTCGTATATTCGTCGATTCCCGCTTGTTCGGTGACATCGGCAAATTCCGCTTTGCCCGTCACCGGCAACATATTTTTTAGCAGCCGGCTTTTTCCGTAAGCCATCATCAGGAACAGAGATTGCGCCCCGCTGTTGTCGTAATCCACGAACAGCGCTCCGCCAACCAACCCGTATTTTTCCGGATGGGCCGAGATCTCCTTCAGGGCGGGAATGTCTACACGCTCAAAACGAAATCCCCCGAGATTGCGATAGAGCGCGTTGCGGTCCTCAGGCCGCTTCAGCGGGTTCGTCAAAAAAATGTCTGGCCGCCCGTCGTTGTCATAATCTCCGACGGCAATTGCGTCTCCGACCGAAAGCACCCATTTCGCAATGTGCCGTACGCGAGGATCAACCTGCTCCATCACGTTGCTCATGCGCGAGTCGATGCCTGAAACGGAAGAGGGCACCGCCACAAATTGAAAATCGGCGTGTGCATGAAATCGCGGATGAATGACTTTCGCGTAAGTCGCATAGCCGGCGGTTCCCAGCACCACAACCGCCGCGAGTCGTGCCAAAAACCACCCCGAGAGCGAAACGCGGCAGTGGGCCATCCCGCTGCGGAAGAATTCCCGGCCATGCAGCCAAAGGAGGCGCGCCGCGCTAACCAGGAAGAGCGCAAAGAAAATCGTATTCAGGGATTGGCGTGTGTGCAGCCACAGATCCACGACCACAATCGCCAGCGCCCGCAAGACTTGCGCGCGCGTCCCCGACGGCGACGTCTTTGGATCGGTCATCATATAAAAGGTGAAAAGATAGAAGCGCGGGGACGTGAGCGCCCCCAGGATCAGCACTTCGGCAGGCACATGCCAGCGAATAAGATAAGCGCGAAGCAGTGTCGCGAGCGCGTAGAAAACCAGAAAGCTAAGGATGAGAGGCGTGCGCCCCACCTTGAAAACGAAAAGTGCGAGCGCCGCAGTCACCAGAAATACCGCCATGGCAATGTTTCCACCCCACTGGTATGCCGGTGCGGAAGAGAACAGGCCGCCACCCAGCAACAGCGTGGCAACCACGCCAAAAAGGGATGGGTTAAAGATGTGCTGCCCGTGAAACGTGAAAATGTATTTCGAAGCAATGCAGAAAAAAACGGGCAAGAAAAGCAAATAGTGGTTGTGTGAATAGTTCAGCAGCAAGGCGATGGAGATGCTGCTGATATATGCGCTTAGGGGGACAATCCACTCGTGGTGGAAGAACAACCAATGCAAGATCATGTCGAGCGAGCAGCCCACAAATATAGTCAGCAGTATTTGAGCTGGGCTGCGATTAAATCCGAGGACCGTGCAGCCAAGAATCGCATACAGAGTGAGCAGCCCGGCGAAAGGAATTCTCGGGTCTTTCCAAGTGGGGAGTACCCACCGGGAGGCGTGCAGCGGCTTCGCCGAAGCGACTGCGCCCTGACTCACTATGGTTTCCAGGCTCGTGCTCTCTACTCCGCTGAGATTGCCGTGAATATACCTCTTTATCATCGAGTCATTCCGCCGCTTTTAACGCCTGGTGTCCAAAAGAAAAGATTTAGGCCCAGCGGCTGTGTCCGTATAACTGCTCCGTATAACCAGCACTTCCAACGCCCGATGCCAATAAAGTGAGAAAGCAATCGCTTCACCAGTCGGGGTACTGATTTCCCATCGAGATTCTGTGACGCCATTCGCAAGCCTCGCTGCCACCATAGGGCGGACTCCGGCGCGCGGCAATGCACGGGGGGCCAAGTTTTTGTCTTCTTCTTGTTAATGTCTAACTGATTGGCAGGACATAACTTAGTTAAGGATGCCGAACAACCGTGCGCAGCGGCATTCAAGTATAATCCGTGAGCCGAAGGGGGAGCCCACAGCGTGGAATCGCCTGCGCCTGCAGCCTTGCGGTTTGGAGACTTCCTTCTCGACCCCAAAGCGGGTGAACTGCGCAAGGCCGGCCATCGCATCAAACTGCAGCCCCAGCCTTTCAAGGTGCTGTTTATACTAGCCAGTCGTCCCGGCGACGCCGTCACCCGGGAAGAGATCCAGCAACAGGTCTGGGGCAGCGAAACCTTTGTCGATTTCGATCGCGGCTTGAATGTCTGCGTCCAGCAGATTCGTGCCGCCCTGGGAGACGATCCCGATGCGCCCCGGTTCCTTGAAACCCTGCCGAAACGTGGCTATCGTTTCCTCGCTTCCGTCGAGCGTGTGTCAGACACCCAGGCCGCGGCTCAACCGGCAAGCGACGCCCGGCGTGCTGACGAAACGGCGACTGCTCCGCCGAGCAGCAAGTTGGGCAACAGCACTGCCAAAACAAGCGGAGTTCGGAAGACGCTGATTGTACTTGCGGTTTGCTGCGCGCTCTTACTCGCATTGTATTTCGGCGGCGCCCGGCGTTGGATCTCAGCTCGACGCGCGACCGGTCCCATCCGCTCTATCGCGATCCTTCCCTTCGACAACTATTCCGGCGACCCCGAGCAACAATACTTCACCGACGGCATGACCGAGGCGCTGACGGCAGAGATGGGGAAAATTCACGGTTTGCGGGTCCCATCCCGAACTTCCGTCATGCTCTACAAGCGCGAGAAAAAACCGCTCCAGCAGATCGCCCGCGAACTCAACGTGGACGCACTTGTGGAGGGATCGGTCATGCGTTCGGGCCAGCGCGTCGGCGTGACCGTGCAGTTGCTGGACGGCGCCCGCGATCAACATCTTTGGGGCGAGACCTACGAACGCGACTCCAGCGACGTCATCGCCCTGGAACACGAACTGGCGCGCACCATCGCGGAAAAACTGAAATTGAATCTGACCGCCGGCGACCAGTTGCGACTCAGTAGCCAGAGCAAAGTCAACCCGGAAGCCTACGCCGCCTACTTGCACGGACGCTTCTACTGGTACAAGCGCACCATCGAAGACTTCCACAAAAGCATCGAGTATTACGAACAGGCCGCCTCCCGTGATCCAAACTACGCGCCCGCATACGCCGGCCTTGCCGATGCCTATGCACTGCTCGGCTCTTCCCCGAACGATGCGCTGCCCCCCATGGAAGCCATGCCCAAAGCCAAGGCTGCCGCTCAGAAAGCCCTCCAACTGGACGACGGGCTGGCCGAAGCGCACGCTTCGCTCGCTTACGTCAGTATGGTTTACGACTGGGATTGGACCACCGCCGAGAAACAGTTCCATCGCGCGATCGATCTCAATCCCAATTACGCTACCGCTCATGAATGGTACGCGGAACTGCTGGCTGCTCGAGGACGCGAAAGCGAAGCGCTCGAGGAGATGAAGCGCGCTCGCGATGCGGATCCATTGCTGGTGCTGATGCATACGGCGGTGGCGGAAACGCTCTACTATTCACGGCACTACGACGAAGTCATCGCACAATGCCGCCAAACGCTGGAACTCGATCCCAACTATGCCCTCGCCCATTTCCATCTCGGACGCGCCTTCTTGGCCAAGGGCATGTATGCGGAAGCGATCGCGGAGTACCGAAAAGCCGAAGCGTCGCTTGGAGAAACACCGGCAATGGTCATGGCCATCGGCTATGCGGAAGCCAAAGCCGGCAATGCTTCCTCAGCGCGCAAGGCTCTCGCCCAGCTGAAGGAACAGTCCAGAAGCCGCTATGTCCCGGCGCTCTATTCCGCGGCCCTTTACACCAGTCTTGGCGATTCAAATAATGGGATCACCCTGCTCGAGAAAGCCTACAAAGAACACTCCGACTATTTGATTTTCTTGAACGTGGATCCTATGGCTGACTCGCTCCGCGCCATTCCCAGATTTGAGGCGCTTCTGGCCCGGATGGGGCTGACGAAATAGCCTAGCCGGTGCACTCAGACGACAGTCGCTTTTGAACAACCTTCAAGAACTTCTCTTTGTACCCTCGCTAAACCTGCAACACTCGCCAAGTATTCCGCCCTCTTATTTCTCTTGTATCCATGCCCGCCTCAATTACATCCAAGTGGAACACTCACGGTGGATTCGAAGCTCACACGGCCCGGCGTACTTCACCGCACGTCCCGGCCAGTTGCCGTTTTCGATGAGCCTTACGCTACCTACCGGGATGATTTATAGTTGTGCATTCGCTCTTAGCGCAAGGAGCATTTATGTCGTTCGAACTCCCTGGACCGATTGGTCCACTCATTTACCATTCGCTGCGGCAACCGGATTCTCGTTCCGCTCGCCGCGTCACGGCTGCCGCTCTCCTTATCGTCAGCGCTCTCTCAATCGTCCCTCTCGCTGGCTGCCGTGGAGGCGCAGCCGCTCCCTCTATGGCCCCGCCAGAAGTGAAAGTCATTGCCGTTGCACAACGAGACGTCCCCATCGTAAGCGAATGGGTTGCCACGCTCGACGGCTACGTCAACGCGCAGATCCAGCCGCAGGTCACCGGCTATATCGTCGAACAGAAATATAAAGAGGGCTCCCCTGTTCACAGAGGTGACGTTCTATTCGAGATCGATCCGCGTCCCTTCCAGGCCATCCTCGACCAGGCAAAAGCCCAGGTGGCGCAAGCGCAAGCGCAAATGGGTAAGACCCAGTTGGATGTCGACCGGGACACACCTCTCGCCAAAGAACGCGCCATCGCTCAAAGCCAGTTGGACAACGATATTCAGGCGAATCTTGCCGCAAAAGCCGCCGTCCAGTCCTCGGAAGCACAAGTCGAACAGGCGCAATTAAACTTGGGATTCACTCATGTCACGTCGCTCTTCGACGGCATCGCCGGCATCGCTCAAGTGCAACTCGGCAACTTGGTGAACCCCAGCACGGTCCTTACTTCCGTATCTCAAGTAAACCCCATCAAAGCCTATTTCCCAATCAGCGAGCAGGAATATCTCACCCTCTCGGATGGCCACGTCGCAGAAAGCAGTCTGGAGTCTCCCAAGGGCGGTCCGCCCCTCGATTTGATCCTCGCCGACGGAACCGTGTACCCGGCCAAAGGTCACATGCTTTATACCGACCGCCAGGTGGACATTACCACCGGCACCATTCGCGTGGTCTCGGCGTTTCCCAACCCAAAGAATCTCCTGCGTCCCGGACAATTCGGACGCGTTCGCGCCTCCACCTACACGCGCACCGGCGCCCTCCTCGTTCCGCAGCGCGCCGTCGTTGAGTTGCAAGGTACCTTTCAAATCGCGGTCGTTGGTAACGACAACAAAGTCAGCATCCGCATCGTCAAAGTCGGCGAGCGTGTCGGCACAGAATGGATCATCGACAGTGGCGTGAAATCCGGCGAGATGGTTATCGTCGAAGGTGTGCAAAAAGTGCGGGACGGATCTCCCGTCAATCCCAAACAGCTAACTTCCGCCGCGGGAGCGGACTGACCCATGTCAAAATTTTTCATTAATCGCCCCATCGTCGCCATGGTGATTTCCATCGTCATGGTCATTATCGGTGCCATTACCATCCTCACTCTGCCGGTCGCTCTCTTCCCGAACATCGTTCCTCCCGAAGTTCAAGTCCTTGCCACCTACGTCGGTGCAGACGCAGGCACCATCGAGCAATCCGTCGCCACGCCCATCGAACAGCAAATGAGCGGCGTGGACAATATGAACTACATGTATTCGCTGAATTCCACCGCCGACGGCGGCATGCGCCTGATCGTCGATTACGACGTGAAGACCGACCCGAATACCGACCTCATTCTCACCCAGATGCGTGAAACGCAAGCCGCATCGCAGTTGCCCGTCGACGTGACCAACTTCGGTATCACGGTTCAAAAAACCGTCACCGCCCCGCTCATGCTCATCACCCTCTATTCCCCCAACGGCACCTACGATGCTCAGTTTCTCTCCAACTTCGCCTACATCAATCTCAGCGACCAGATCACTCGTCTTTACGGTATCGGCACCGTCCAGATTTTCGGCGCTGGCCAGTACGCCATGCGTCTTTGGGTCAAGCCCGACCAATTGGCCAAGCTTGCCATCACGGTGCCGGAAATTGTCAGTGCCATCCAGTCCCAAAACACTGTGAATCCCGCCGGTCAGGTTGGCAGCGAACCAGCCCCCAAGGGCCAGGAATTTACGTACTCTGTCCGCGCCCGCGGTCGGCTCTCTTCCCCCGAGGAGTTCGGCCAGATTGTCGTCCGCGAAACTCCTATTGGCGGAGTGGTCCGCGTCAAAGACGTGGCCCGCGTCGAGCTTGGCGCGCAAAACTACAGCGTCGTCGGCCGCCTCAACGGAAAACCCGGCGCCATCATCGCCGCTTACCAATTGCCGGGCTCCAACGCCGTGCAAGCCGCCGACGCCCTCAAAAAATTAATGGCTGAGTCTAAGCCCCGTTTCCCAGGCGATATTGACTACGTCATTTCCCTCGACACCACGCGAGCCGTCACCCAAGGCATCAAAGAAATCGTTGAAACGCTCCTGATTGCCATCCTCCTCGTCATCATCGTCGTGTACATCTTCCTCCAAGGCTGGCGCGCTACTCTCATTCCACTCTTGGCAGTGCCCGTTTCTCTCGTCGGCACTTTCATTTTCTTTCCCATATTCGGTTTTTCCATCAACACCCTTTCCCTCTTTGGCTTGGTTCTCGCCATCGGCCTCGTCGTCGATGACGCCATCGTCGTTGTCGAGGCCGTCGAGCGTCACATCGAAGATGGCCTCTCGCCAAAAGAAGCCGCTCTCAAGGCTATGACGGAGATCTCCGGCCCCGTCGTCGGCATAGCGCTGGTTCTCTCCGCGGTCTTCATCCCAACTGCATTTATCCCGGGCATCACCGGCCGTCTCTATCAGCAGTTCGCCGTCACCATCGCCATCTCCGTCGCCCTTTCCGCCTTCAACGCCCTTACGCTCAGCCCCGCTCTCTCCGCTTTGCTCTTGCGCCCAAAAGACAAGACCCGCGGTGGCCTGCTTAAGAAATTTTTCGACTGGTTCAACCGCACCTTCACCAGCGCCACCAACGCTTACGTCCGTGTCTGCGGCTTCCTAATCCGCAAGAGCGCCATCGCGCTCATACTCCTGGTCATTTTTGGAGCGGCAGCCGGGTTTTTCAGCGCCAAAGTTCCCTCCAGCTTTCTCCCCGATGAAGACCAGGGCTACCTCTACATCAACTTGCAACTGCCAAACGCCGCTTCTCTTCAGCGCACCGACGAAGTCGCCCGCAAGGTCGAAGATGTTTTAGCTCACACTCCCGGTGTTCAGTACACGACCAGCGTCGTCGGCTTCAGCCTTCTCAGCTTCGTCCGCACCAGTTACAACGGCTTCTTCTTTGTCACCCTCAAGCCCTGGGACGAACGCAAATCCCGCGAAGAACAGTTCCAGCAAATCAAGCAGAACATCAACCGCGCGCTCAGCCAAATTCCTGAAGGCATCGCCTTCTCCTTCTCTCCTCCCGCCATTCCCGGTGTCGGCACTTCCGGCGGCTTCACCTTCGTTCTCGAAGACCGCGCCGGCAACGACGTCCAATTCCTCTCCGACAATCTGGACAAATTTCTCGCTGCCGCCCGCCAGCGCCCGGAAATCGCGGGTCTCAACACTACGTTCCTCCCCAGCGTCCCGCAACAGTTCGTCGACGTAGACCGCGACAAAGTCATCAAGCAAGGTGTCGCCGTGAAGGATGTCTACCAGACTCTTCAGGCCTTCATGGGCGGCCTCTTCATCAACTATTTCAATCGTTTCGGCCGTCAGTGGCAGGTCTACATCGAAGCGGAAGGCGAGTACCGTACGCGTGCCGAAAATGTCGGCCAGTTTTTCGTCAAAAATACCACCGGCGCCATGGTTCCCCTCGCTGCTGTCACAAGATTCGAGTCCCGCCCCGGCCCCGAATTCACCATGCGCTTCAACGAGTACCGCTCCGCCCAAATCAACGGCGCCGCTGCTCCCGGCTACAGTGCCGGCCAGGCCATGGCCGCCATGGAAGAGGTCTTCGACCAAACCATGCCTCGCGAAATGGGCTACGACTACCTGGGCATGTCCTTCCAGGAGAAAAAAGCGCAGCAAGGCGTTCCCGCCTCTGCGGTTTTTGCCTTTTCTCTCCTGTTCGTCTTTCTGATTCTCGCCGCGCTATATGAAAGCTGGACATTGCCTTTCAGCGTGCTCCTCAGCACTCCAGTCGCGGTCTTCGGCGCCTTCTTTATCCTCTGGCTGCGTCGAGTCTTGCTCTCCGCCTTTCTTCCCACCTATATGGTGCAGATCGAAAACGACGTCTACTCGCAAATCGGCCTGGTCATGCTCATTGGTCTCGCCGCCAAAAACGCCATCCTCATCGTCGAGTTTGCCAAGGAAGAATACGAGCACGGCAAACCGCTCGTCGATGCCGCTCTGGAAGGCGCCCGCCTGCGCCTTCGCCCCATCCTCATGACCTCCTTCGCTTTCATCCTGGGCTGCGTCCCGCTCTGGACCGCTAGCGGTGCGGGTTCCGTCGCGCGCCAGATCATGGGTACCGCCGTAATCGGCGGCATGCTCACGGCCAGCGCCCTCGGCATCTTTTTCATTCCTGCGGTTTTTTATGTGGTCGAGCGCCTCTCCCTCGGTAAGGCGGGCCGCGCCGCCATGCTGCCGGGAATCCCCGCCCCACGCACAAGCCCAGCCGCAGGAGACGATTAAAATGAGATCTCTTCTTGCATCGCTCCTCGTCGCGCTCCTCATCTCCGGTTGCACCGTGGGCCCGGACTACAATCGGCCCAAGGCCGTCGTGCCCACGGAGTTCCGCGGTCTTTCGCCTGAAGCCTCCAAAGCCGAAGCCGCCTCGCTCGGCGATCAAAAATGGTGGGACGTCTTCCGCGACGAGCAGCTCCAGTCTCTAATTCGTAGCGCGATTCAGCAAAATTACGATGTCCGCATCGCGGCCACGCGCGTCCTCCAGGCGCAAGCGCAATTGGGCATCACGCGCTCCAATCAATTTCCCAGTGTCAGCGGCGGCACGGATCTTTCCGCGCAACGCACGGCGAAATCCATCGTCTTTCCCGCCATCGAGCAATCCACCGGACAGGTGAATCTCTCGGCCGCCTGGCAGCTCGATTTCTGGGGACAATATCGCCGCGCCACGGAAGGCGCTCGCGCCTCCTTGCTCGCGACAGAATGGGGCCGTCGCGCCGTCATCAGCTCCCTGGTCGCCAACATAGCCTCCGCGTACTTTCAGCTCCGCGCGCTGACCTTCAGTTGGAACTTTCCCAGAATGCTTTGACCGCGCGCCGTGAATCGCTTCGGCTCACCTCGGTCCTCTCAAATCACGGCAATACTTCCGAACTCGACGTCCGCCAAGCCGAACAACTCGTCTACACTGCCAGTGAAGAAATCCCCGACCTCGAACGCCGCATCCAGCAGGAAGAAAATTTCATCAGCACCCTCCTCGGAAATAATCCGGGCCCCATCACCCGCGGCCTGCGGCTCACGGAGCAACCGCACTCCCCGGAAGTTCCCGCGGGTATTCCTTCAGAGCTTCTCGAGCGCCGCCCCGATATCCGCCAGTCCGAACAGTTTCTCATTGCCGCCAACGCTCAGATCGGTGTCGCCCGCGCTGCCTACTATCCTCAAATCGCGCTCACCGGTTCCGGCGGCTTCCAAAGTGACGCTCTCTCCCGACTCTTCGCCGGCACCGCCGGCCTCTGGAGCTTTGCCGGCTCTCTTACGCAACCCATCTTCACCGCCGGAAGAATTCGCTCCGGCGTTAGACTCGCCGAAGCCCAGCAACAAGAAGCTGTCCTGGCCTATCAACAATCCATCCAACAATCCTTCCGTGACGTCTCCGATGCTCTCATCGCCTATCGAAAAAATCGCGAATTTCGCGAGCAGCAGGAGCTTCTCACCGGCTCTGCCGAAGGTGCCGCGCGCCTTTCCAATATTCGCTATACGGGTGGAGTGACCAGCTACCTCGAAGTCCTCACCAACGAAACCAACTACTTCACCGCCGAACTCAATCTCGCTCAAGCCCAAGCCAACGAACTCCTCGCGCTCGTTCAGCTCTATCAAGCCCTCGGTGGCGGCTGGCAACAATAAGCCTTGTAGGGGCACGATTCATCGTGCCCCAGCTTGCCCGGGCGTGCTGATCGAGCTGCTTTTTTCCTCCGCGTCCCTTGTTGCTATGAATGTTGCTATGAACCTCAAGCGAGATTCTGTCGCTGCCAAATCAACCTTTCACACCCTGATTTTCTCTCCTCAAAAACCACTTGTGCCAAGTGAGCAGAGCCTATACCGTAACCGCTCCCGCTTCCGATCGTTTGTAGAAAACAAAAAACGGAGCCAGCTCCAAATCATGGCGCAATCCAATCCCGCCGAACCCAGCTATGGATTGCGCCGCGAAGTCCTCTCGCCCATGGAGACCCTCGCCCAGTCCGTCTCTACCATTGCCCCAACTACAACTCCTGTGGCCACTATTCCGTTGGTCTGCGCGTTAGCCGGCAATGGCACCTGGCTCGCCTACGTTCTAGCAACCGCCGCCATTCTCCTGGTCGCTCTCTGTATCAGCAAATTCGCGCGTTACTCCGCCTCCCCTGGTTCGCTCTACACCTACGCCTCCCTGATTCTCCCGCCGTCGCTCGGCGCCACCGCCGCCTGGAGCCTTCTCCTCGCCTACATCGCAACCGGCTCCAGCGTAATCGGCGGTTTCTACCATTTCGGAAATCTTCTGCTCCACGACGCCGCTGGCCACGGCACCTCCGCCGTATTTCTCGCTCTCCTGGTGACCGCCATCTCCCTTTGGATCGCCTCGCGCGACGTGAAAATCTCCGCCCGCCTCATGCTCTGGATCGAAGCCGTCTCCGTCTCCTTCATCTTAATCGTCGTGATACTCGTACTATTCGGCCACGGCTGGCACTTGGATTGGGAACAATTCCACCTGCGCGGCATGACCGGCAGCGGCCTCCGCCCGGGTCTGGTATTAGCCCTTTTCAGTTTTGTAGGTTTCGAAAGCGCCACCACGCTAGGCTCAGAAGCACGCAATCCTCTCAAAACCATCCCCCGAGCCGTGATCCAAAGCGCTCTCCTCGCCGGAGCCATCTTCATCGTTTGCGCTTACACCGAAGTCCTCGGCCTGCGCATCGCCGCTCAAGATCTCGCCACGAGCACCGCCCCCATGCGCGTCCTCGCAAAACTTGGCGGCCTTCCGATTCTCGGTCTGCTCATCGACATCGGCGCCTTGGTCAGCATGTTTGCTGGAACTCTGGCCTGCATCACCGCCGCCGCTCGCGTCCTCCTCCTCATGTCCCACAATGGCCTGGCTCACACCTCGCTTCGCAAAACCCACGCACGCAACGAAACCCCCGGCCTCGCCATCGCCGTCACTGGAACCGCCGCTGTTCTCCCGGTAGCCATCCTCGCCGTCCGCGGCGCCAGTGGCCTCGACGTCTACGGATGGATGGGTTCCCTGGCCACCTACGGTTTCATCGTCACCTACGCCCTAGTCAGTGTCGCTCTTCCACGCTATCTCCGCTCACACAACGCCTACCACGCCGGAGCCCAAATCATCCCCTGGCTGGCGTGTGCCGTCATGCTGCTCGCCCTTGTCGGTAATCTCTATCCCGTTCCCGAAGGCCCTTACGGCAAACTCCCCTACATCTACTTGGCCTACCTGGTCGCCGGCCTTACCTGGTTTTTCTGGCGCGCTCGCAATCCAAAACCAACATCGGCGCAAAGTTAGCTAATTCCTCTCGTCCGCCTCCGTTTGCACCAGCAATAACAAAACGATCCCCGCCACCGTAAACATCCGAAACGCCGCTTCCTGCCCGTTCCAGGTTTTCGACTGCCACATCAAAAACCACTCTCCCCCCACGCCAAGAAACGCCACCAGCCACATCAAAAGGTTCAAGCTAAGCCCGGCAATCGCGGTATTTTTGGCGGCGCGAAACGCATGTGCGTCTCCCCTCAAACACTTCACCAGCCGCAACCCACCCCACCAGCACAGAATCATCGTCCCGCTTTCCCAAACAATGATCGACCAATAAAATACGCTATGAACCGTCGGCGAGTTCATGGCCCGCCACATCCCTCGATTCCCGGGAAAAGTCGAATCCATCATCAGCACGTGCCGGATAAACTGGTAATTCGAATCGTAGTCCGTAAGATTGTTCAAAACCACAAACGTGTAGAAAATCGCCACGCCAAATACCAGCGAAGCTTTCGCCGCCCTCAAGATCACGGCTTCCCCTTGGCAATATCCTTCACAAGACCCTTCACAAGAAACGTCCGGAAGTAAGAGTTCAAAGCCTCCACCGTAGCGTCATCGTATTCAGGATTCCCCGGCATCTGCGCATACTGCGCCACCCCTCGCGGATTTCGCACGTAAGCACTGAATTGCGGTGGCGAAGCATCCGCAAAAAACGCAATCCCGGACCAAGTAATCTGGCCTTTCAACCGCCCATAGCTCTCTGGACCATGGCACCGCAAACAGTTCTCCCGCGCGATGCGATATCCCGCTTGCACTTCCAGCCCCCGTGCATGCTCCCCTCGCGCCGCAATCTCGCCGAATATCGCGTCCTCATTTCGAAACTCCAGCCGCACCACTCCCCATGGAATTTGCGCTTGCTCGTCATTCCCCAAAATCTTGAAGCTCGGCGTAAAGTGTGGATGCGAAATCAGGTACGGTCCCATCCCCGAGCCCGTCCCTTCCTTGCTTTTCGGCCAGCCCGCTGGCGGCTCCCCATTTATTTCCAGCGCCAGCACTGGCCGGTGCGCCTGCACATACTCCTGCGAATAATGCCCTCGATACAAATCTCCGCAAACCGCCACAATCAACGCCTTCTCGCCGCCACCCGCAAACTCCCGCGCCAAAAACTCCAACTCCACTCCACGAATTTGAACCGCCCCGCCAAAGTTCGCATCGTCCGTGACCGTGTAACTCACTTGTGGGAGCGCCTTCAAATCCTCCCGCGAAACGTAGCGCACGGACCCTCGAGGCAACCCCTCCAAATCTCCCCGGAGCTCCAAATCAAGCGGCTCACCGCGTTTCTCGCGCAGAATTCGTCCCGCAAGTGGCTGAGCGTCCGGCTTCACCTGCAGCCGCGTGGATCCGATGGTGTGAACTCCCCTCCCGCCCAAAAGAAAAAATCCCAAGCTTGCAAAAATCACTACCACCCTTCGTCTCAGCATGACTCATGCTAACGCACGTCCTCTCTTCAGCAAGCGGAATCTTCCACGCAGACATTTTGCATCCGTTCGCCAGTGCTAAAGTGTCGCGATTTCTTCGCAAGGGAGCACTCGATTTCCATGTCCATCGGCCCGGAAGCGCGCTTTCGTGAACTCGCCATCACCCTTGCCGCCCCACCCGCGCCTGGCGGCAACTACGCCCCGGCCAAAACCGTCGGTCAGTTCGTCTACCTCTAAGGCGTAGTCTCCGCGGATGTCCCGGCAGCCTGTCGCCGCCAGCTTCGTCAGAGATGAAATAGAAAAACAGATCGAGGAAAACGAAAGTTTGCGTTTCGGTTCCGCACCTTTTTGGAATACTTTCCTTCAACCTTCTCGTCAACGGGCGTGGCCAAGCGGGGTGCTACCGACTTTCTTTGTAAAATTTTTGCTTGGTCTGCTTCCCAAAGACGTCCGGGTTTGCGTGTCTTCATAAAAAGCCGGAGGCGTCGCGGAATGACCAAGCCATCAAGTAAAGCCCTTTTCGTTTTCTTTTCATCCCTTCTCTGTTGCCTCGCGCTTCTTCTCCCCCTCCGCGCCGCACCGCAACAAACCCTCGGCGGCATCACGGGCACCATCACGGATGCCTCCGGCGGCGTTCTCGCGGATGCCCTTGTCACCGTCGTCGCCGACGCCACCCAGTTGACCCGCACGCAAAAAACCAACAGCGTGGGCAGCTACGATTTTGTGAATCTCCCCATCGGTTCCTGCACCCTCACCTTCTCTCACGACGGCTTCGAATCCCAGCGAATTCCATCCATCATCGTGCAAGCCGATCGCACCGCCACCGTCAATGTCACCCTCAAAGTGGGCCAGGTCGGCACCACCGTCACTGTGGAAGCCAGCCCCCTCATGAACGCCGTCGACA
>Ga0210405_10000802_pt1 | contig 39086 bp, 23 predicted proteins | sample IncBWH11MmetaG_FD_155492 | JGI IMG/M metagenome (GOLD analysis project Ga0210405, IMG submission 155492) | Forest soil microbial communities from Barre Woods Harvard Forest LTER site, Petersham, Massachusetts, United States - Inc-BW-H-11-M | ecosystem: Environmental > Terrestrial > Soil >... | reverse complement strand
AGGCGTCGCAGCCGCATGAATGTTTACGTCATTGACGGGACGTACGAACTGTTTCGTCATTTCTTTGCTGTGCCGTCCTCGAAAAATGAGAGCGGACAGGAGATCGGAGCGGTTCGTGGCGTGCTCACCTCAGTCTTTTCCATGATCGAGGCGGGCGCGATCCACCTCGGAGTGGCCACCGATCACGTGGTGGAATCGTTCCGCAACAACCTTTACGCCGACTACAAAACGGCCGAGGGTGTTGCTCCCGAACTGCTTTCGCAGTTCCCCATACTGGAAGAAGCTCTCGAATCGATGGGCGTGATGGTATGGCCGATGACTTATTTTGAGGCAGACGATGCACTGGCTGCGGCGGCGGCCAAGGCTGCGGCCGACGCGCGGGTGAAGCAGGTTTTGATATGCACGCCAGATAAAGATCTTGCGCAATGTGTGGTGGGCGACCGCGTGGTGCAACTGGATCGCAGGCGCAACATCGTTCGCAGTGAGGCTGGAGTGGTAGAAAAGTTCGGAGTGAAGCCCGAATCGATACCGGATTACCTGGCCGTGACGGGCGACACCGCAGACGGATATCCCGGTATTGCGGGATGGGGAGCGAAGGCCGCGTCCCTCGTGCTGTCGAGGTATGGCCATCTCGAAAACATTCCGAAAGATTGGCTGCAGTGGGATCCCTTGATCCGCCGAGCGCGCCCGCTGGCCGAATCACTATTTACTGCTTGGGACGAGGCGTTGCTGTATCGTACGCTGGCCACTTTGCGGCTCGATGTTCCGGTATTTGACTCGGTCGACGATCTCAGGTGGAATGGGCCCCGCGACAATTTCGAGCAAACCTGTGAGCGCCTCAGAGCCAAAGACTTATATCGACGCGTTTCGGCCAAGGCGCAGTCTGGTGCTGCACCGGTACCACTCCGTTGATCGACGCATTCCCTGATACTTATGTTGCGAGGTGACGAAATGTTGAGAAAAGTGTGGGCGTCATCACTCGGGTTTCTTGTATTTCTCGCGGGCACTTTCCTGCTCGCCCAGATTCCGTCTCCGGCTTTGTTGGTGCTCGAGAAAAATGATAAGTCGATGGCGATCGTCGATCCCGGCACGTTGAAGGTCGTCGGGCGAGTTCCTGCCGGGGAGGATCCGCACGAGATCATAGCGTCCGACGACGGAAAGTATGCCTACATTTCAAACTACGGGGCCTTCCAGAATCCACAACATACGATCTCGATTGCGGACTTGTCTGCGCAGAAGGCTCTGCCAGCTGCAGACCTCGGTGCCTTGCGCGCCCCTCACGGATTGGAAATGGTGAACGGCAAGGTCTACTTCACGGCAGAGGGAAGCAAAGTGATCGGGCGCTATGATCCAGCCAACCACCAGGTAGATTGGACCCTGGGTATTGGGCAAAATCGCACTCATATGCTGGTCGTCAGCCGCGACGAAAGCCGAATTTTCACTGCGAACGTTAACTCCGACACGATCAGCATTCTTGATCGCGATAAGAACGGAGATGCTTCAGGGTGGATTCAAACCCCCATCCCCGTTGGCAAGGGGCCGGAGGGTTTCGACGTTTCTCCGGACGGCAAAGAGGTGTGGGCGGCCAATTCGCATGATGGAACCCTTTCCATCATCGACCTGGCGAGCAAGAAGGTGGTGCAGACTCTCGACCTGCATACCAAGTTCGCGAACCGGGTGAAGTTTTCGCCCGACGGAAAACTCGTTCTGATTTCTGATCTCGGCATGGGAGATCTGATCGTGCTCGACGCTTCGGCCCATAAAGAGATCAAGCGCCTGAATCTTGGACGCGGAGTTGCGGGCATCCTGATCGTGCCCGACGCCTCCCGCGCTTATGTCGCAGTAAGCACGGACGGCCAAGTTGCTGTGGTTGATCTGAAGACATTTTCAGTAACCGGCCGAATCACAACCGGCAAGGGTCCAGACGGGATGGCTTGGGCAGTGCGGAAGTAGATCGAATCGCGTGATAAACTTCTTAAGGCTGGGACGATTGCTCCCGGCGTTCGTTCACTCAACGGTAGGATTCAGCAGGCCCGTAGCTCAGTTGGTCTAGAGCGCTTCCTTGACACGGAAGAGGTCGATGGTTCGAATCCATTCGGGCCTACCATCATTTTCAATCACTTAGCATCCTCTGTGAAATTTCGGCGCAGTTTTCTACCTGTGATTTCCTACCTGTGTTCTTTGAGCGCGAACCGCCAACCTGTGGCGTAAAGCGCGTTGTCAGTTGTTTCTCCAAGTCCATGCAGTTCGGTGCACAGCTTCGAACAGTATGACTCTGCCGCTCTAACCGTTGAGGTATAGGGCCGCCTTTAAGCTGAGTAACCACAGGTAACAGGTTATCAACGGTTTTGGGAAATCAGAAATCCTTATCGAGTCGCGTCACGGTAGTCGTCAGTTGGTTCCTTGTGTAAAGTGGCCGTAGAGCGTCCATCTGATACCTAAGCGTAATCGAGCTGCTCGGGTCCATGAGCCCGCCGTCGGCAGAGCTTGTATCGGTATGCATGCGGCACCGTCCTGCTACGCAGCGTCACTTTATCCTTGACAGATTGTATTTACGTGATTAAATCGTGGTCCCTACGAAGCATTCCCCCGATTGTCAAAGTTCATAAGCACTGAACTTCCCCGGTTCGAGCGGATTTAGACCAACGGCGACACTCCAGATTCGAAAACGTTGAAAGCCGTTTTGTGATCGCGGAATCCTCGATCAGGAGTAGCAGAAGGCCCTCAGCACCGGCTTGGGCCTACCATTCTTTTATCCCCTGCTCATGCGGATTTCCAGATGCGATGTCCTGAGCCTCCTAGTGGCGCCCGACAACGACGATCATGAAAGTGCCGGGTTTGGCTGCCGGGCGCGTTCCCGGTTTCGCTTCCTCAAACTCAGCTGTGGGCAAATAGATCTTGCGCTTCTCCGGGTCGACGTCCATTGTTTTGGCGCCCAGCGCAGTCGTCACTACCTGTTGGATTTCGAACTTGCCGGGCGCAGCCTCAGCGGCAACGTGGAGCTTGCCGTCGCGGCAGCTCGCGAAGGCCTGATGACCGTCGAACCTGGTAGCATCGACACCGGCACTGATTGGCAGGTCAGCGATCACCTTGCCATCGTCCGTACTCATCACGATCATCTTTTGCGGATTGCGACATCCGACAAAAAGCCGATGCTTCGCTGTGTCGATCGATAGCCCCACGGGTGTGCCGCCGGGAGCGACTGGCCAGTGCGCCAATACTTTTCTTGCTTTCAAGTCGACCACTGCTACCTGATTCTTGTCTTCCAAGTTAATGAAGAGCTTGCCAGCGCCATCGGCGGCGAGGAATTCGGGTTTGCCGCCCAATGCAATATCAGGATCGAGGGATCCGGTTTTTGGATCGACATCGGGCTTAAGCGTCATCAGGACGCCGTCATCGCCCGAAACGACAAGCACAAGCCCGCTGGCTTTGTCGTAAATGATGCCGTCCGCGTCGGGGTGCGCCTTGATCGTTCCCAGGACAGCATTGGTTTTGAGATCGAAAATTACGACTGCGCCCTCTCCGTCGCTGATGAATCCTCGTCCGACCTCGGGAACCACGGCGACACCATGATTGTGCTTCTGCCCCGGAACGTCGCCGAGAATCTTGCCGGAATCGGCGTCGATGACCATCGTGTGAGTGCTTCTGGGAACGTAGAGCCGGTTCGTCTTGGCGTCCAAAGTGATGTAGTCCATGCCGCCGTCGCCGCCGATATGAAAGGTCTTCTCGACCGCCCATGTGCCCTGCGCATCAGCGGTGATACTAAGCGCAAAGGCGAACAATGCGATGAGAAAGCCAGCCGATACATTCCGAGAGTACATTTGAGATCCTCCAGTTGTTTGCGGAAACCGTTCAGCATAATGCTACCGGGTGAATATGAAAACTACCTGAAGGGAAATTGGAAACCGCGGCTAGCTGCCATCGCTGTCGATCGGTAACCGAAGCGATGGCGAAATTCTAAAGCTAAACGATTACACAAGATCCCATTTGTGATCCCGCGACGAAGAGAGCATCATTCCCTGTGCGATAGCAATTGAGAAGGGATCACGGAAAAATGACTTCTGTTCTCGTGCGACTGCGTCGTGCTTTGACTCTCCTGCTGTTGGTGACGGCAGCCTGCATTTTCTCGGGCGCTGCCGAAGCTCCCAAGTTGGTTGAAAAGGATGGGCGCTGGGCGCTATTGGTCGATGGCCAACCCTACCTGATGCTTGGGGGACAGGTGCACAATTCCAGCGCCTGGCCTTCGGAACTGCCGAGGGTCTGGAAGGCGGTCGCCCAATTGCACGCCAATACCGTCGAAACTCCCGTTTATTGGGAGCAGATTGAGCCGCAGCAAGGCAACTTCGATTGGGGCAATGTCGATCTGCTGGTGAAGGGGGCGCGCGAGCACAATCTGCATGCGGTGCTGCTCTGGTTTGGGACGTGGAAGAACGGCAACATGCATTACGTCCCGCAATGGGTGAAGACCGATCCCAAACGGTTTCCGCGGGTGATCCGGGCCGACGGAGAACCGATTGATGTGCTCTCGGCCAGTTCTCGTTCCAATCTCGAAGCCGACAAAGCTGCGTTCGTCGCCCTCATGCGCCACCTTAAGGACCTCGATGGAACCGAGCATACGGTGCTAATGGTTCAGGTGGAAAACGAGTCTGGCATCGTCGGCAGCGTGCGCAATTTCTCTCCGGACTCAAACAAGGATTTTGCGGGACAGGTTCCGGCCGACATGCTGGCCGCGGCGCACAAGCAGGCCGGCACCTGGAGTGAGGTATTCGGCGCCGACGCCGACGAATTATTTCAGCTTTATCATCAGGCGCACTACCTCAATGAAATCGCAGCGGCGGGGAAGGCCGAGTTCGATATCCCGCTCTATATGAACGTGTGGTTGAGCTATCCTCCGGCGGAATTGCCGGAGCGCCGGTTGGCGATACCCGGCATTCAGTATCCGAGCGGGGGAGCGGTACAGCGGTGGGTGGGCCTGTGGCGCACGCTTGCTCCGTCCATCGGCGCGATTGCTCCGGATGTTTATGGGGACGATGCAGGTTTCGTTCGTGACGTCCTCGCCGCTTATCACCGTTCCGACAATCCTCTGCTCGTTCCTGAGATCGGAAGGCCTGACGCTTTCGCACGCTACGACTTCCTGGCTCTGGGCGAAGGTGCGATCGGAATAGCGCCGTTCGGCGTCGATCCACGCGGCTGGAATATTCTCGGCGATGTGGAAGCCACCGGCCACGCCAGGAATTTTGCGCTACTCGCTCCCATGGTGAGGGAGGTCGCGAAGCTGAACTTTGAAGGCAAGCTGAAAACTTCGATGGAAGAAGTTGGTCGAGCCCAGCAGGAACTGGATTTTGGCCCTTGGCAGGCGACCATCGCCTACGGATTTCCTCAACATGATGGCCGCCGTCCGCCGGGGACCAATGACGCGCACGGTGTCGCCCTGGTCGCGCAACTCGGGCCGGATGAATTTCTGGTTACGGGCGTGGATGTGAGCGTCAGCTTCCATGTTCCGGGACGCCTGCCGGGAATGCGCATGCAGATCCTTTCGGCAGAAGAAGGTTCGTATCAGGACGGAGTCTGGAAGTCGGTACGGCTGTGGAACGGCGACGAAACCGATCGCGGCTTACAGTTTCACAGTGACGATCCCGCAGTCGTGCGAATCAAGCTCGGGAAATTCTAGGTGTGAGGTGCGGCGCGTCCCCCGCATCAAAGGCAACCGTGCTCTTCGAAGTGTGTTCCGCGGGACGCGCTGTCTACTCCGACACACACCCGGATCGCAGGCACGAAATGGTCCGGCAACTTCTCGGTAAATCCACCCCTCAGCGCCTGGAGGCCGTCTCTTTGCTGGCCTGAGCGGCGCGGCTAAAGCCGCGCCCTTTCAAAGCCGAACAAGCTAAAGCCGTTCCGTTTGTATGCGGAACGTGATAATGCCGCGCCCTTGCGGAATACGGGACAAATCCACTCGGAAACTCTTTGAGAGGTCACACCTCGCAGGTGGAAGATTCGTTTGGTTAGTGCCGTGCTTCTCAATTTGCAGGACCGGGTTCAAGGTTTATAGTTCACTGTCCCAGCCGCGAGGAGATATGAAGCGGGCGTCGGTCGTAGGAGTGCGTGCGGCAATTGCCGCTGCTGCGAGTGCCTCTGTTCTGGTCGGGGTGGCAGTCATCTGGCGCGGTTCGGAGGCGATTCGTACCGCCACTGAGCAGGTTCGCGCAGAACACGAATTTGCGCTTACGGTTCAGCCCTATGCTCCGGCGACCAACCTTGGCTTCGAGGTCGTCAGCTCTCCCCAGATTTTCCTGCAGGCAGAACGTTTTCAGGATCATCTTTTCATCGCTGGACCCGCAGGGTTGCTTGAGTACGAACCCAACGGCGTCCTGCAGCGACAATATTCCGTTGGCAGCGATTTGCCGGGTTCTCCGCTCGTCGCACTTGCCCAAGCTGTCCTTTCGGACTCACACGAACCGGAACTGCTGGTTGCCACTGCAAGTCAAGGGATTCTCGCGTTCAACGGACGGACATTCCGTCAGATATTACCCGCGAACGCCGAGGCTCGTGCCATCAATGCCATTCTGCCAGTTCCTTCCGGGCATCTTCTGATTGGAACCAGGAAGAGGGGCGTCCTGGTTTATGACGGAAAGCAGATCAGTGTCCTGCATCCTGCGCTGGATGAGATGCATGTAACCGTCCTCGCCGGCAACGAGTCGGACCTGTGGATCGGAACTCTGGATCGCGGCGTCATCCACTTTCACGGAGGCCAGGCCGAGACCTTTACCGAAGATCAAGGACTGCCCGACACAGACGTGCAGTCACTCGCGATCACGGGCGAGACGACGTACGTGGGTACGGTTTCCGGTGTGGCTGTATTCGATGGCGGGCGCTTCTCTCGCGTGCTGGCTCCGGGTGTTTTTGCTACTGCTCTGCTTCCGACGTCCACAGATCTCTATGTCGGCTCCGAAGATCAAGGCGTGCTTGTGATTCCGCTTGAGGGACGGCGTCCGCATCCCGGCTTAGGTCAGGGAAGCGAATTGGTGGAAGTGCACCAGCTCTTTAACTCAGGAGGTTCCGTCTTTGCCGTTGCACGGAACGGACTCCACCGCATGAAACCGCATGGGTTTGGTTGGGAGCGAGTTCTCGGATCAGGAACCGCTGTATTGAGTGACCGGAACATCTCGGCGCTGGCAACCGATGCGAGCGGGCAACTATGGATTGGGTACTTCGACCGCGGGCTTGATCTCCTGGCCGCCGACGAACGCCGCGTTCGACATGTGGAAGACGAGCATGTCTTTTGCGTAAACCGTATCCGTCCGGACTCGAAGACAGGCGCGATCAATGTCGCGACCGCAAATGGACTGGTGCGCTTCAACGATTCGGGTGGTGAGCAGCAGATTCTGACCCGGAGTGACGGTCTGATCGCCGATCATGTCACCGACGTCGCTGCCTACCGTGGAGGCCTCGCACTCGCCACTCCAGCGGGTCTTACGTTCCTTGATGCCAGTGGCGCGCACAGCATGTACGCCTTCCATGGACTGGTGAACAATCACGTCTACGCGCTGGGTGTGTCCGGCGACGAAATGATGGCCGGAACTCTGGGTGGACTGTCGCGTCTCAACCAGGGCGACGTAAAGGTGAACTACACGACTTCGTCTTCCAACCTGAAGCACAACTGGATTACCTCCGTCGTTCCAGTCGGATCGGAATGGATGGTCGGCACCTACGGCGCCGGCGTACTCGCCTTGGATTCATCGGGGCATTTTCATTCCTTCGAAACCGCATCCGGGTCGCTGGAGATCAATCCCAACGCCATGCTGGTCACGCAGAACTACGTGCTGGCAGGAAGCCTGGGAAAGGGCCTGTATCTCTACGACCGGCAATCCGGCCGCTGGTCCGTCATTCGCAACGGCTTGCCATCGCTCAACGTCACCGCATTCGCCGCCTCCAACGGCTACATCTTTATTGGCACGGACAATGGCCTGGTCCGCATACCAGAGCAGAAGCTGCACCCATGAAGAACCTGCTGCTGTCCCTCGTAGTTACGCTACTCGGCCCCTCTCTGCTGTTCGCCGATGCGGGAGTGTTGATCCCGCGCGACAAGCAACAGCCGAATCCGGCGATCCTCTCGCTCGAGGAGATGGAGATCACCATACGCATCGACAATGGTGACGCGCGGATCTTCGTGCGGCAAGTGTTCGCGAATCATACCGGCCGCATCGAGGAAGGGAACTATATTTTTGCGCTTCCCAGTCATGCGACGATTTCTGATTTTGCGACCTGGGACGGTCCTGTTCGGCTGCCCGCGGTCATTCTGGAACGCAAACGCGCCGAGGAGATCTACAACCAACTGAAGCAGCAAGCCATTGATCCCGGCCTGCTGCAGATGGGAGAGCGCGGTTCGGAGGAAGCAAAGAGAACGTCGGTCTTCAGCGCGCGTATTGTGCCGATCCCTGCCTTCGGGACGAAGCGGCTCGAGATCGAGTATCACGAGTCGATCCCGGTGGAGAATCTGAAATCATATATTGCGATCCCATTGCGGCCGGATGCATACTCGGCGCAGGCTGCCGCGCATCTGCGTATCAACTTCGAGTTTCACTCGGCGCATCCCATTCGTAATTTCCAGGCGGCGGCGAAGACGTTTCCACTACAGCTGGATCAGAACACGCCTCATCTTGTGCAGGGACACTTCGAAGGGCAGAACATCAATCTTGGTGAAGACTTTGTTGCCACCTACGATATCGATCCGGCCGCGACTGACACGTTGCAACTCCTGACCTACAGGAACCCGGTCAGCGGCCAGCCATCGCCGACGGAAACTGCCCCGGTCCACAGCACGAACGAACCCGGATTCTTTGAAGCCCAGGCGTTGCTGGGCTTCGGAGCGAACCCGCCGGCTGCGGACAAGTCAGCCACCGGCACGCCCAAGACGGTTATTGCGTTGTTCGACACATCGCTCTCCATGCAGTGGGAGAAACTGGAGCGCAGTTATCAGGCTCTGGAAACTCTAGTGCACACACTGCGGCCGACTGACCGTTTTGGACTAGTGCTGTTCAATAGCGAAACGCAGATAGTGCCCGTGGCTTCGGCGGAGCAGGCCAACATCCAACACGCGATCGACACCGTTCGCGCTACCCGCCTGCGTGGTGGGACGGATCTGCAAGCTGCGCTCAAGGCTGGACTGGAACAGTCCGCGTCGTCCGGGGCCAGCAATACCTATCTGGTCATTCTCAGCGACGGCGGGGCGACGCGCGGGCCTATTCTGAACGCCAAGCTCGCTGCGTGGTACGCATCGGCATGGAAGCAACTTCCCGACACCCAGCGACCCCGCACTTACATTCTCGCCGTCGGCGACGATGCCAATCTGCCTCTGTTTCGCCTGCTCGCGCAGCAGGACGGATTGCTGGAACACGTGCTGTCGACCGAGCCAATGGAATTCAAGCTGAATTCCTTCCTTTCGAAGATCGGCCGCAGCCCGGTTGGGCAACTGGATCTCTCGATCAGTCCAGGTGATGCGGTTCATGCTGTTTACCCGCTGCAGGCGGCAACCTTCTCGGGATCGCTCGCGTCCTGGGTCGGGCAGTATGACAAGCCGCAGGAAAGCGTCAGCTTCACCGTTCATGGCGTTCGCGATGGCTCTCCAGTCCAAATTCCAGGGAAGACCAGCCTGCCGAGAGAAGCTTCCGATCATCCACAGTTGCCGCGGCTCTGGGCTCGCGCCCGCGTCGACGCTCTGCTCGAAAAGATCGAACGCGATGGCGAGGATCAAGCGACCATCGACGAGATCATCCGTCTGGCGCGCAAATACAAATTCGTTACACCGTACACGTCATTTCTAGCTGTTCCCCGGGCGCTGCTGCGGCCTCGGGTGATCCGGCCGGGTGATCCCATTCTTCGAGTCAAGACCGACGAATCGATCGTCTCCGTCATTGCGGTTTTTCCGTTTGGACTGGTGCAGCCGCTTCGGCATTTATCTTCCGAGGACGTGTGGCAGACGCGTTTTATCGCTCCGACCGATATGCAGGATGGAACCTACACGGTGCGGCTGATCCTTCGTGATCAAACCGGTCATACCTATCGCGAATCGAAGACATTCGTGATTGCGAGCAAACCGCCCGTGGTGCAGGTGAAGCTCGACCGCAAGCGATTTCAGCGCGGCCAGAGCATCGCCATGAGAGTCAGCGCGTCTGAAACCACACGGACTTTAGTTGCGCGCATGGATGGTGCCGCCCCCGTTCCACTCCGCTGGGACGCCAAGTCCGGAGCCAATACCGGCGCGCTGACGATTCCCGAGCAGATGATTCCCGGAACCTACAAACTGACGGTTACGGCGGAAGACATCGCCCACAACATTGGGACACAGGAGGTGCAGGTTGAAGTACTTCCTTGATTCATCGACGAAGCGGACTCCGCTGCTATTGGTCGGAGCCCTTGTTCTCTCGGTGAGTGTAACTCTAGCGGCGATGGGTGAGCTGCCCTCTTGGATTCGCAACGTAGAAGCGAACATCGCGATTGAAGCAGCTTTCTTCCGCATGATGTCGCTGCCGAGCGGAGCCGTCGCGTTCCGGCGCCCTCCGAGCGAGACTCGCCCGGCCCTCGGAGAATTAATCAAAGGGCAGCCGCACAATGCAGAGCTCTATTCTTTGCGGGCACTCGAAGACGAGCAGCAACTCGATTTCACTGCAGCGGAATCCGACTGGAAAGCTTACGTTGAGAATTCGTCCGACAAAGCCGGCGCCCAACTGGCTCTTGCCGATTTCTATCACCACCGGCTGCGGCCTGCCGATGAGATCAAAGTACTTTCCCTGGTGGCGACTGCCCGGTCGATCGTGTCCGAGAAGCTGACGCCCACCACCCAACAGCGGAGCTGGCAGACCTTCGAACGAATCTTCGCCTTGATTCAGGACCAGGGGCTTACGAAAGAAGTTTCGATCACCCAGTATCGCGCCTGGATTTCGCGCTATCCCAAAGAGCAATCGCTGTACGCTCGTTTTTTGGAATTCCTGGTGGCGCAGAAGGAGTACTCGGCCGCCGGACAGCTGATCAGTGACTATCGCAAGCAATTTCCCGACGATCAGATCTTCCCCGTGAAGGCCAAGGCGATCGTGGAGTATCGGCAGGGATCCGTCCGTGAAGGATTGGCCGTCTACGAGCAGAGTTTTCAGCCGCTCTGGGATCCGCAACTGGTGAAGAGCTATTTCGACCTTCTGCGCGATACGCAGAACCTGCGCAAGTTCCGCGACGACGCCCATGCCGCATTGGTGGCCAATCCGCAGGACCTGAACGCCACTGCGCGTATCTTCTATTACTACCAGCAGCCAGGCAAGAACGACGCGGCGCAACAGGCGATCGCCGATTTCCGCTCGCATAAGGAGGCCGCTAAGGCGGCGTGGACTTCACAGGAACTTTACATTTGTGCGCGGCTGTTAGAAGACATTCACTCGTATCCAGAGTCGGCCCGTTATTACTTCGCTCTATATAACAGCAAGGAATTGCCCAACGCGCAGGAGACTGCAATCGCCGGCCTCACCAGCCTTCTGCTGACCGCGCCGGAGACTCCCATCCGCCTCGGCTCCGGCGAATTGTCGATGTATCGGGATATCGCGACGCTCGACCACGGGCCCGGCTATCTCAATGGAATTCTCTCGCTGATCCTGAACACAACGCAGCCGGCCAATCAATACTCGGATGAAGAGCAGCGCGCCGTGCCTTACTTCCATCGGTCTCGTGCCGCCGAACTACTGACATTACTCGATAACAAGTTCCCGAACGCCACCCGTCGCGCCGAATTGCATGCTCAGTTGCTCGAGTTCTATGCCAACGCCGGGGAGAGTGACGCAGTCATTCAGGGCGGCAAGGACTTTCCAACGAACTTTCCCAAGGCTCCGCAGCGCACGGCTGTCGCTCTGCTCATGGCGGACGCTTACGCACGCAAGAACAATACGAAAGATGAATTTACCATCTACGACTCCGTTCTCCAGGAATTGGCGTCGAGCGCGCAGAACGTGCCGCTGGGTACGGCCGGCGGTTCCAACGGCTCCGGTTCTTACGCTCCGCCTTCGGCATACCAGAATGAGCACACCAGCGAGGTGGAAGGAGACGAGGGCGGAGAAGGCGAATCCGGTGAAACTCCACGAGGAAATCCCACCCCGCAAAGCAGAGTCAGCCAATCGTTCCAGCTAGGCACGAGCACTACTCCCGAACGGCAGACCGGCGCACGGTCTCCAGAATATGCGCGAGTGCTTGAGCGCTATCTAGCGCGGCTCGTCGAGATGAAACAGATCCCCGCGGCTCTAGGCGTGTTGCGCCATGAGATCGATCGCAACCCAGACGACCCCGGCCTTTATGAACGGCTCGCCACATTCCTCGATCAGAATCGTCTGGGATCGCAGCAGGAACAAGTCTATCGCCTGGCTATGTCGCGGTTCCCCGACAAGTCCTGGTACGACAAGCTCGCCCGGTTCTACCTGCGGCAGAAGAGAGACAGCGAATTTGAACAACTGATGCGCGAAGCGGTTGCCAGCTTCAAGGGCAGCGAGCTCGAGCAGCACTTCAATGACGTTCTCGGCGGTGGACCCGTGATGTATCTGCGGCTCAACCTTTATGCGCACCAGCGGTTCCCGCACAATCCGGTGTTTGTGCGGAATCTCCTGGGTGCATATCAATCCCCTAAAACCTACGATCAGGCGGCTTGGGAAGCACTGCTGCGGCAACACTGGTTCGAAGATGCGATGCTCCGAAACCGATTCTTCGAATTCCTATCCAGAACCGGCAAGCTGGAAACGGAGCTGAGTGCGGTCCGCGAGAGTGCGCCTGATGTTGCAAGCTGGGAAACGAATCCTGCCGCGGCTAACTTCCTGGCGTATGCAAATTTGTGGCGCTCGCATTTCGAAGACAGCGCTCCGGTCCTGCAGTCGCTGGCTGCGCAATATCCGGCTGAACCTGAGATCGCGAGCGTCGCATCGTCGGTGTATCGCTCGCTGGCGTATTTCGAGCCTCCCGACACCGCGGTTGCCGCAAAGATTCAGGACAATTTGTTGCAGGCGAATCCGACCGATACTCAAACCATGGCGCGCATCGGCGACATTTACGCTGATCGCGAGCAGTTCGCCCAGGCCGCGCCTTACTGGGAGAGGATCCCGCAAGTCTCGCCCGGGCAGTCTTCCGGATATCTCGAAGCGGCCACCATCTATTGGGATTACTTTGATTTCGACAGTGCGCTGCGCTTGCTGGGCAAGGGCCGCACGCGGTTGGGCGACGCGAGCCTGTATGCATACGAGGCGGGAGCCATCTACGAGAGTCAGCGCGCCTATCCGAAGGCTATCGATGAATATGTGATAGGCGCGCTTGGAGCTCCGGACTCTTCGGCGGAACACCGTCTGCTGCAGTTGGCGCGGAGGCCCAAGTTTCGCGACCTCGTCGATCAGAGCACGGCGAAGATTGCTGTGCCACCAAGTCCGTTTACGGCAGCCGTGAATCTGCGAGTGAAGGTTCTTGAGGCGCAGAACCGAAAACCAGAGATGGAGTCTTTCCTCGATTCTCTGGCGAAGGAAACGACTTCCATCGAACAGGCGGAAGAAATTGAAAGCCTCGCTGGGCAGAAATCGCTAGCGATGGTGCGGCAGCACGCGATCGAACGAGAAGCGGCGCTTACATCCGATCCCGTCACTCGTTTGCAATTGCGTTATGCGTTAATCCGGCTGTACGAGGGCCGCAAAGACTTCGCATCGGCACAGAAGAATGTCGAAGCTCTCTATCGCGAGAACCCGAAAATCCTCGGCGTCGTTCGCTCGACCGTCGACTACTACTGGCGCATGAAGATGCAGTCGCAGGCAATCTCGGTGCTGCTACAGGCCTCGAAAGATGCGTATCCCGCGCTCGGCACGCAATTTACTTACGAGGCTGCGCGCAAGTCCACAGAGGCGAAACAATTCCAACAGGCGCGCGATCTGCTGACCGGGCTGTTGAAAGAGTCTCCGTACAACGGCGAGTACCTTGCCGCCATGGCCGATACCTACGCTCAGGCCGGTGACAATCACGGCCTCGAGCAGTTCTATCTCGACAAGATCGCGATGTTTCGCTCAGTTCCTCTGCCTACCGACACCCGTAAAGCTCAGATCGCAGTCTTACGCCGCGGCCTGGTTCCGGTACTCACGCGGATGAACAACTACCCCGGCGCAGTCGATCAATACATCGAACTCATCAACAACTTTCCCGAGGACGACGCTCTCGTAACCGAGGCCGCCCTTTACGCGCTGCGCTACCAGCGGCAGCAGCAACTGGTTGGCTTCTATGCGAAGACGGTGGCCCAGTCTCCGCGTGACTATCGCTGGTCCATGGTGCTGGCGCGCACACATGCGAATCTTGAGGACTATCCCGCAGCGATTGAGACTTATGGAAAATCGATCGCGATTCGACCGGATCGCGCCGATCTATACAGCGCACGCGCAGAGTTGGAAGAGCGCCTCATGCGGTTCGATGAAGCGGCTGCAGACTACGAGCATATTTACCAGCTTGCATACAAGGACCCGCAGTGGATGGAGAAAGTTGCGGCGGTCCGCGCCCGGCAGGGCAAAGTGCAAGAGGTTGTCGCCGCGTTGCAGGCTGCGTTGATCGAAGGCCGTCCGGACAGTGCCGGTAAATATTTCGAAGTGGCCCACCGGTTGGAGGAGTGGGGAATGCTCGACCAAGGCCGCAGCTTCGCGGAGCAAGGCGTTTCCAAAGCCGGTTCTGATCTGCTCACCACTGGAGAAAACGACGCGGGCGTGAAGACCTACGTTCGCATTTTGACCCGCCTTCGACAGCACGGGCAGGCCTATTCCACGCTGCAAAAAGCGCTGGAAGGCTCCAAGGCAGACTTACCCGTACTGAAAGAGCAGGTGGCCAAGCAAGGCGTGACCGGGTTGACCGACGCGCAATGGCGCGAAAACACGCGCCACAAACGGATGGAGACTGCGCGGAATGAGATGGAGAACGCTCTCCAGGAGCTAGGCAGCACCGTCAACACGTATTTCATCCCTGAGGAGCGGCTTTCCTTCGCGCAGTTCGCAGAATCAAAACGAGCCGGCATGAGCCTGGATGACGTTCAGAAGTTCGCCATTCCGTTGGCGGTCAATGCGTCACTTGCCGACCAGGAAGCCCGCTGGCGCTTTGAATTGCTGATGCAATGGGGGCCATCACTGAATCACGGGGTGAATCCTCAGCCCTTCATCGAACTGCAACGGCGCCGGGGACGCTTTGCGGAGCTGGGATCGCAAATGGAGCAATTCGCGGCTGTTCTTCCGGCAATCAGTAGAGGCCAAGAGTGGATTGCCGCCGCCGACGCCTATCACGCGGCCGGTGACGAGCAAAACGAGATGCGCCTCCTAGCGAAGGTATTTCCAGGCCTGGACGAAACGAAGCAGGAACGCTACTTCAAACTGTTGATGGAAAAGCAACCGCAGGAACTGATCCGCATCGCATCGACATGGACCGCGACCGCGCAATGGGGTGAACAGGCGGCGAACTACGTTGTGGCCCACGGCAGTCCCGCAATTGCGCATGCAGTGGTGCAGTCGCGTGGCAAGGCGCGTCCAGCCGTGTGGAACAAATCGTATAACGCACTAGTCGGCTTGTATTTCTCCGAGCCCACGGCCGAGGTAAACAGTGCATTTCTCACGGCGCTGGGCGATGATCCCATCTCTGCGCGCCTTACCAGGCCTGTTGACCGAGACCAGCAGCTCGCAGGGAACACGTGGTTCTACTACGGCTCGCGCTACGGCGAGTATCTCGGAACGTTAAAACAGGGAAATCCTGAGGATTTCCTGGCAGGCATTTTGGAACAAAGCCCGGCCAGCGCATCCGGATACCTGACCCTGGCTGACTACTACGCCGGAGCCGGGGACGCGAAACGCGCCATCGCCGACTACGAGCACACACTCCAACTCTCGCCCAACCGTGCCGACGTTTATGACAGCCTCGCCGTCGTGTACTACAAGCAGGGAGATCGTACCTCCGCTCTCGCGCAGTGGAAGCAGGCGCTGGCGGCGCTCGCAAAGCAACTCAACAGCTCGCGTGTTGCCGACAGCTTCTGGAGAGACTTCGGCCGCACTTGCGATCAGCTGCGAACTCGCCACCTTTTCCCGGAGCTGAAGCCTGATGCCGACTCAATTGTGCGGACCTATCTCCGCTACAACGGAACCTGGATGTCCAATGCTATCCTCCACCCGGCCTACGCTGCGCAAGGAGATCCATCCGCTGCGACGACCTGGCTTCTCGACGTGGCATCGTCCGCTCAAGATCCAGCCCGCGTCCTCGGCGATGTCGCCGATGCCTCCTGGATTCCGCAAACGCAGCGCGCACTGATCTACAAACGAGTTCTCGAACTGAAGGAGAGCGCGATTGGAAAGTTAGACGGCATCGAGCGCCAGAATGCGCAGCAGGAACTCAGCTCATGGCAGGAGAGATGGATCCGTTACCTGGTGACGACCAAGCAATACCCCGATGCGGCATCCGCGATCGCAGGTCTGCCACAAGAAACTCGCATAACGGAGAACAATACGCTGATTCCGCTGGAACTGCGTGTTGCTGCTCAACTCGGCACGCTCGATGCGAAACTGGCTTCCATCCACACTGAGCTGCAGAGCACGCCCTCAGCGGAATTGTTACGCATCGCGGCGCGTCAACTCTTTGAAGCCGGTGACAGGCAGTCGGCCCGCAAAATCCTGGAACTAGTCTTCGCCCGCGAAATTGAAGAGCACAAACTTGTCGCCGCGAATTTCCTGGGCTTGGCGGAAATTCGCCTTGCAGCGGGAGACACCGCCGGGGCTCTGGATTTGCTTCACCGTCTGGTCGTCGCAGTCGGGAATCCGTTTGAGAACCTGGATCCAGCTGCCGCACTGCTCGAGAAAACGGGCCATAACGCCGAAGCCATCGAATTCCTCGGACAGCTTGTAAAGTCGGCGCCTTGGGACGGGTCCTATCACCTGCGACTCGCGAAAGCGAAACTCGCAGCGAGCAGCGATGCAGCCGCTGCTCAGGATGCTCTCTTCGCAATTGCCTCCGCTCCGGCATCCACGTACGATCTGCGGCTCAAAGCTGCGGCCTCACTGATAGGAACGTCCAGCCGCGATTTGGGCAGTGGAGAACTGAACTTGCTGGCAGGTGGGAAGTCCGCTCTTGCGGCCGACAAGTTCTATTACTACGAAGCGCGCGAGCGAGCTGCCGAGAACGCGGCTGATCCGCAGGTCAAAGTCCAACTCCTGAGTCACTGCGTCATCGATTTCCCACGTCGCGAAAGCGCTCGCGTGCCATTGTTTGAAGCCGCCACGAGCGGGAGGTCTGATAACTACGGCCTGGCAATCATCGAACCACTCTTTCAGACAAAATACCTCCGCCCGGACGTGCCACAGGCGGCGAATGAGGAAGAACAAATCGTCAGTTCGGGTGAAGACGAGGACGAATCAGGGAATGAATCAAACGCTCTGTACTCGGGAGCGGAGCAGTTATCTCCGGCACAGCGCGCGCGTGTCTCGAAGCTCATCGCTGACACGATGGCTCGCGTGGGCCGTTTCCCGGACGCGTTGTCCTACTACCAGACGGCACGAAACCTCGAGACCTCCGTAGAAAATCGCAAACAGCTGAATCGCAGGATCGCAGATATGAAATCCGTACTGAAAATTCAGCGCGAGAATGCAGAGCGACAACCGTTACTGCACGAGGCTCTGGAGCAGGACCGCGTAGTTCGCCCCAAACTGCTTGCTCGCTCCGGCCCTACGAATACCGCCACAGGGAAGGGAGGCGCGAAACAATGAAACGTATTCTCATCATCGTGTGCGTTGCGCTGACATGTGCCGGGATCGGATGGGCTGGCTACCGCGCCGTATCGCCTTCTGATGTGCCGCTGTCGAAGTTCGTTCCCGCCGGGCCGCTGCTTTATCTCGAGGCGCAGAATTTCTCCTCGCTCCTCAGCGACTGGAATTCTTCTCCTCAGAAAAAGCAGTGGGTCAAGAGCGACAACTACGAAGTCTTCTCGCGTTCGCGGTTGTTTCTGCGTCTGCAGGGAGCCGGCGAACAATTTGCTGCCGCCGCCGGTTTATCCCCCGACATGGACTTCTTCGCCCAGGTTGCGGGACAGCGTAGTGCGGTTGCGATCTATGACATCGGCAAGCTGGAATTCCTTTACATCACCTATCTTCCATCGGCCAAGTCCATGGAAAGCTCTCTCTATCAAACGCGCGCGAAGTTCGAACCTCGGAACGCCGCCGGGGTCGACTTCTACTTTCGCCGCGACCCGCAATCCGAGCGGGAAGTTGCTTTCGCCATATCCGGCGATTACCTTCTGCTGGCAACTCGCCAAGACCTGCTGGCGAGCGCTTTGCAGTTGATGTCGGGCAAGCAGGATCATACGGTCGAGACTGAATCGTGGTGGACGCAATCGACCGCCGCCGCAGGCCATGCCGGAGATTTGCGCATGCTGCTGAATCTTCAGACACTCGTTCCGGATGGCTACTTTCGAACCTACTGGGTGCAGCAAAACATCACTGATCTCTCGCAGTACTCAGCGGCGGTTTCCGATCTGTTCCGCTCAGGCAAGGAATATCGCGAAGAGCGGGTGCTGATCCGTAAAAAGGAATCGGCGCAAGCCGCTTCTGCCGATAGCCTGGCGGCGGCTGCAGATCTCTCGCGTTTGATTCCGGAAAATGCCGGAGTGTACGTGACGGCGGCAAATCCGAGCGCGGATTCGTGCTTCGCGCTGCTTGAAACCAAGATCCTCGCGCCTCACCTCGGTCCTGGGCCTGCCTCTCAGATTGCTCCGCAGGTGCAGTTGACTTCGGGCGAGCAGGGGGGTGGTTCCGACCTTGAGACGCGCATTGATCAGGCGCCGGCGGAAGCGCCAGCCACGACCAGTTCGGCGGGCGCATTGAAGGATCTATTGAGCAAAACTCCGATCCTTGCTTCGCTTCAGTTGCAATCTACCCAGCGCGATTCGGCCGGGGTTTTTGTGCGGATCCACTCTGCCCTCGTCTTCGCCGCTGCTTCGGACTGGAGTGAGGACAGGGTGCACTCGGCGCTCGCCGAATTCGTTCGTCCGGGCCTTACCGCCGGTCAGTTGGGAACCTCGTGGCAGCAGAAATCGGGTTACCAACAACTGGATGGGCTGTGGCCCCTGACCGTTGTCGTCCTGGGGAAAGATTTGATGGTCAGCGATGATCCATCCCTGATGGAGACCGTATTGGCCAATGTTGCGCGCAAACCAGATCGTAAGCCCCTGGAATACTTCGCAGGTTTCCATCACCAGCAGGAGCGTGAGAACTTCACACGCTTTACCTCGCTCGTGGACCATCCGAATGTGCCGGTGACGTTAGGACCCCGATCCGAGCGCGAGCCGCAATTTTTTTCAGGCAATATGGCAAGCCTCAGCGCAATTCTGGCGGACGTATCTGCCGAGCGAATTGAAATTCGCAGCGACGGAGGTAAAGTTAGACAGACTGTGATTTACGAATGGTCTCAGTGAAGCACATCCTGGTGATGATCCTGGTTCTGTTGACGCCAGTGGTGTCGCGCAGTCGGCCCGACGCAGAGCAGGTCACCGCTGGTCGCACATCTCTCTTCGCGCAGTCTGCGGCGCAGGCGCTGAACCGAGACTTTCCGGAAGCCAACGTCTCCTTCCTACTGCTCGACGCTCGTACAGGACAATTGCTCGCTTCCCGTTGGGAGCATGCGACCGTTCCGATTCCGCTGGGATCGCTTGCGAAGCCCTTCGCAGCTCTCGCCTACGGGGAACAGCATGAGTTTCACTATCCTTCGCACATCTGCAGAGGTTCCAAGAGTGGATGCTGGCATCCCCGAGGACACGGTGACGTGGACCTCGCATCGGCGATCGCCTTTTCTTGTAATTCCTATTTTCGATTTCTGACATCGGACCTCACCGCCGCCGATGTATTGCCGACGGCCAGTCAGTTCGGGCTCGATCTTCCTGACAGCAGCACTCACGGTGGTGAGTTCGCTGGGCTCGGAACTCGATGGCGTATTTCTCCGCTGCGCATGGCGCACGCCTATGTAGAACTACTCGGTGAGCGTCAGCGGTCAGCCGTGCGCCAGATCCTTGCCGGAATGGAGCAGTCTGCTCTGCGCGGAACCGGCGCGGAAGTGGACCGCGCATTGCAATTGGAAAGAGCGCTGGTGAAGACCGGAACTGCGTCCTGCACTCATTTGCGACCCGCGCCCGGAGATGGTTTCGCGGTAGCACTCGTTCCCGCAGAGGATCCCCGACTCCTGTTGATGGTCCGCGTGCATGGCGTGCCCGGTTCAGTTGCCGCAAGAACCGCCGGCCAGATGCTAAGGCGAATTGAGGAGTAGCCGGATTGCGAAGCGGATTCCCAACGACGAGAGTTTTGCTGGCGGGTTGCCTGGTATTACTGCTGGCGATCGCGGTGAATTCCATCCTTCTCGCTTCGGCCGCCTATGCGCGAGCGCACGGCCCTGCGCGAGCGGATGATGCGGTGAGTGTTTCGCTGTTCGGTCTGTTTCATGCCCGGAAATTCGTGGTGACCGCGCCTGCCGGGCATGCGCTCATTTTGCACGCTGACGAACAAAGCGTAGTTCTGGAGAACTCGGGGGTTTCGTCTGCGACGGTGCGCATAGACGGCTCTGACCTCGTCGTTTCGGCAGGAAGGCAGGAGTTGCGTTCGACGAAAGTTGCGGTTGCAGGAAGAGGGAATGAGCCCGGGGATTTCATCCTCGAGATACCCAGCAAGATCCGACGCCAATATCACGGTACGCTGGAGATCAAACCCGCATCAGGCAACCTACTATCGGTAGTCACGCTCGATCTTGAAACGGCAGTGGCGTCGGTGGTTGATGCCGAGAGCGCGCCCGACACTCCCATCGAGGCGCTTAAGGCGCAAGCCATTGCTGCGCGTTCCTATTTCGTCGCGGGCCGCGGCCGACACCGTGATTTCGATTTCTGTGACACGACCCACTGCCAGTTCCTGCGTGCAGCTCCTCCGGCGACCAGTCGCGTCGCCGTTGCGGTGGTGGCTACTCGCGGTCTGGTTCTGGATTATCAATCCATGCCGTTCGCCGCCATGTACACTCGCAGTTGCAGTGGACAGACTCGCACTCCGGCGCAAGTGGGACTGCCCGCTGCGCCTTACCCGTATTTCTCTGCCGATTGTGAATATTGCCGCCGGCATCCGGTCCGTTGGACATCGCATATTCCTGCACACCAGGCTGAATCGTTGCGTGCTTCCGATGAGACCGCTCGCCTGGCGGTGGTTCGCCGCATTGGCTGGAGTGCTGTTCCCAGCAACGACTTTTCTTTCGCGAAAGACGGCGATCGCGTTTTGCTCAGAGGCGTCGGCAACGGACACGGCATTGGACTCTGCCAAGCCGGAGCCAGAGCCATGGCCGAGTCAGGAGCCGGTTTCCGAGAGATTTTGCTGCACTACTATCCCAATACCGACATCGTCAGACATTCAGCCGCGAACCGTCCCGAATAAACGATCTCTCGCAGACCTACCCACACTGGCTGAAGAATTGGGTAACATAGAGCTGGCCCGACCCAATTATGCATAGACGAGACGTTCTGCGACTGCTGGCGACGGGAAGCCTGCTGCAACTCGCGCCACCTACTCTGTTCGCGGTGTTGCGCGAGGCGCGTGACCTGATCCAGAGCCAGACTTCACCGCGCACCTTGAATGCACACCAGCATGCCACCGTGAAAGCCATGGCAGAGATGGTTATTCCGCGCACAGATACTCCCGGCGCCTCAGACGTAGGCGTCGCGGAGTTTGTTGATTTGATTTTGACAGAGTGGTACGAAGAAGCTGAGCGGACACGGTTTCTCTCGGGCCTTGCGGAGGTCGATTCCCGTAGCCAAACGCTATTTGGAAAAGACTTCGTCGATGGCTCATCCCTTCAGCAGTCGGACATCCTGATGGCTCTCGGCGAAAAAATGGTTGAAGAGGTTGGACAACAAGCCCGGCCTCTGAGACGGCGAGGCGCTTCCACGCCTGCGAACTTTTATGCAATGTTGCGTCACCTTACTCTTACCGCTTACTACACTTCCGAAGCCGGCGCGACTGACGAACTGCATTTCGAAATGATTCCCGGCAGTTATCAGGGATGCCCAGCAGAGCCCATCAAAGAGGAACCGGAACAACGATGAGCGAGCCGAATACCTTCGATGCCATCGTTGTTGGGTCCGGGATCACTGGTGGATGGGCTGCGAAGGAACTAACAGAGAAGGGACTCAAGACACTCGTCCTCGAGGCCGGGCGCAACATTGTGCCCGAGGAAGATTATATCGAGCACGTTCCCCAGTGGGAGATGAAGTTCCGCGGCATGGGCGATCGGCGAAACCTGGCAGAAAACCAGCCCATCCAGAGCACCTGCTACGCGTGCGACGAATGGTCTTCAAAGTTTTTCATCAGTGACAAGGATCACCCTTACACCACCGATCCCGGCAAGCCGTTCCGCTGGATTCGCGGGCGCCAGGTTGGCGGACGTTCGATCATGTGGGGCCGCCAGAGCTATCGCTGGAGCGATCTGGATTTCGAAGCGAACCTGCGCGACGGGATAGCAGTCGATTGGCCGATTCGCTATGCCGACATCGCTCCGTGGTATGACTACGTCGAGGAATTCGCCGGAATCTCGGGGGAAGCCTTGGGCCTTGCGCAGCTTCCTGATAGCAAGTTTCTCCCGCCGATGGAATTGAACTGCACGGAAAGGATCGTCCGCTCGGAACTGGCGAAGCATTTTGGCGGAGAGCGCGTTCTCACGATCGGGCGAGCAGCGATCCTCACGCAGGACCATCGTGGCCGTGCTGCCTGTCACTATTGCGGTCCCTGCGAGCGCGGGTGCATCACGCGCTCGTACTTCAGCAGCCTGAACGCCACCCTGCCAGCCGCTGAGAAGACGGGGCGCATGACCCTGCGTCCGTTCAGCGTGGTGCACAGCGTGATCGTCGATCAAAAAACGCGACGCGCTGCGGGAGTACGCGTGATCGATTCACAAACCAAAGCCTCAGTCGAGTTTCGTGCCAAGGTAGTGTTCCTGTGTGCTTCGGCGCTCGAATCCGTGCGCATTTTGTTCAACTCGGCTACGCCCGATTTTTCGAATGGCCTGGCAAACTCCAGCGGAGAACTAGGACACAACTTGATGGACCACGTGACCGCGGGGGGAGCGACCGCATTAATTCCAGGCAATGAAGACCGGCTTGAACTTGGCAGAAGGCCGAATGGAACTTACACGCCACGCTTTCGCAATGTGAAGTCGAAGCACTCGGACTTTCTGCGCGGATATGGCTTTCAGGGCGGTGCTCACCGCGACGGATGGAACCGGGGCATCACGCAACCCGGTTTCGGCGCAGATTTCAAGAAATCTCTGAGCAAGCCCGGGCCGTGGCGCTTCAGCTTTGGTGGATTCGGAGAGTGCCTTCCGAACCACAACAATTACGTCGAACTCGATAAAGCGAAGGTCGATGCCTGGGGCATACCTACACTCAAGATTCATTGCGGGTGGAGTGAGAATGAACTGGCCCTCCGCAAAGACATGGCCATATCGGCCGCAGAAATGCTTGCCGCCGTCGGAGGCAGAGAGATCGAGCCCTTTGAAAGAAATGATCCGCCGGGGTTCGCGATCCACGAAATGGGTACGGCGCGCATGGGCCGCGATCCGAAAACCTCGATTCTGAATTCGTTCAATCAGGCGCATGACGTGAAGAACCTGTTCATCACCGATGGAAGCGCCATGGTATCGTCGTCATGCGTGAACCCGTCGTTGACGTATATGGCCCTCACTGCCCGGGCTTGTGATTACGCCGTGCGGCAGATGAAGAAGGGGGAACTGTAGCTCCATGAGCAGCCGTCGACAATTCTTGAAAACGCTCTCAGCCGTTGCACTCTCGCAAGCGATTATGTCACCACTGTTTGGGAAGACCGAAAAGAGCCGAATTCCGATCGCATTCTCGACACTCGGATGTCCGGCCTGGGATTGGCCAAGGATTCTGGAGTTCGCTCATCAGCACGGCTTCTCCGCCATCGAGTTACGCGGCCTGCAAGGAAATCTCGACCTGCCTTCTCATGCGGTCTTCGCTGCCGATCGCATCGAGCAAACGAAAAAAGAAATTCGAGACCACAAACTGCGCATTGCCTGCGTCAGCAGTTCCGCAAACCTCTACATGGAGGACGCGGATAAGCGCGCCAAGGAATTAGCCGATGCGCGACGCTTCATCGATCTGGCTTCAACGCTGGGTGCGCCCTACGTCCGCGTCTTCGGCGGCAAGGCACAGTCTGACAACGCTCCAGTGCCCGACGATCCGACAAAGGCACGAGTGGCTGCCGGACTGCGTGAACTCGGCCAATATGCGGGCCCAAAGGCTGTGACCGTCATAATTGAATCCCACGACCACTTCACATCCTCAGCCACACTGAAAGATGTTCTGAAGGCGGCCGATTCCGAGCACGTTGGATTGTTGTGGGATGCCCATCACACTTTCGCCGCTTCGAATGAAGATCCGGAATTCACCGTGAAGCAGCTCGGCCCCTGGATTCGGCACACACACCTGAAGGACTCAGTCGGCAAAGGGGAAGACCGCAAGTACGTTCTGACGGGAACCGGCAACGTTCCGATCGAGCGTCAGATCAAGGCGCTACAGTCGATCGGTTACAAAGACTTCTACTGCTTCGAATGGGAGAAAGTCTGGCATCCTGAGCTAGCTGATCCCGAAATTGCGATCGCAGATTTCGCGCACGTTGTCGGCCAGTGCCTGGGCAACACGCACGCGTGCAAGGGCTAGCTCGGCCGGTTGTCCGAAAAAGTCTCGGTCTTTGCATCCCAGAAGATCTTCCTACCCGTCCAGTAGGACTCCGCCGCCATCATGCACGCCACGGAATGTGCATACCCTTCGTGTACCGTGCAGTGCGGCTGCTCGCGCGAACGCATGCACTCGAACCAGTTCGCCATGTGCTCCAGGGTCAGGTCGTCGATGCCCATCGGCGGCAAGCCTTTTTCTCCGGGCAGTGAGACATACTTCGATTCTCTCTTCCGGTCGATATCGGCATCGTCCTCGTGCGTTCCTTTTTCTTCGATCACTTGATATCGTGGACTTCCTTCGCCCCCAACGTTGATCAGCGTGGCCTTCTTGCCCATGTATCGCGTGAAACTGGGCGCGTCGTTGCCGAAACTGGTGGAATAACTGACCAGGAATCCTTTGGGGTATTCGAGCAGCGTATGAAATGTGTCGGCATTCTCGCGCCCATCATGCCAGGCAAAGACTCCACCGTGCGACATCACGGACGTCGGGTAGTTGTCATCCATAAACCAGTGCACCACGTCGATGGCATGGCTCATCCACTGGTCGGGAATCCCGCTGGAGAAGTCTTTATAGAGCCGGAACTCAAAATAAAGCTGCGGATCAAACGGCCGCGCCGGTTTCGTCAGTAGCCATTTGCTCCAGTCAGTGTCCTGCTCGCGGATCTGCTTCACCTCCGGACGACCGCGCCACCGCGGTCCGTGATAGTTCCATTCGATTTCGATTTTGCTGACGTCGCCCAGAGCGCCGCTGCGCGCAATTTTCTGTGCGGCTTGCTGATATGGTTCGCTCCGATGCTGCGTTCCAACTTGAACGACGGTTTTGGCCTGTAGCACCGCGTCACGCGCGGCTTTCGCTTCTGCAAGAACGTTTCCCATCGGCTTCTCGACGTACGCGTCTTTGCCCGCTTCGGCGACCATTCTGAGGATCGGAGAGTGTGAATGCTCGGGTGTGGAAATCAGGACGCCGTCGACGTCCTTCATGACCAGAACTTCTTCCACTGATTGCACAGCCCGAGGTGCCCTGCCATGGTAGCCCGCATTCGTCGCCGCGGCCTTCTCACGGTTCACCGTCCACAAATCGCACACCACCGTCATCTCGACGTTGTGGCTGGACTTCAGCTTCGAAGCGATCAGATCAAGATCCCTGCCGCGATTCCCGATGCCGACATGAGCCAGTGAAATGCGGTCGTTCGCACCGAGGATTCTGGAATACGAGAGTGCGGTGTGTGGCAGCACAGCCCCGGCTGCTACTGCCGCAGCTGATTTTTCGAGAAACTCGCGGCGATTGACGGGAACGAAGTTGCTCATCGTGACTCCTGGTGACTCCTGCGAAAAAATTCACTGCGACCGGAGAATGTGCGTGATCCGCTAGCTCGCTTTCAACCCATTGGGCACCAGCGGCAACGCCCGCAACCGCACGCCGGTCGCGTCAAAGATCGCGTTCGCGATCGCCGGAGCCAGGCCGATCATCGGGCATTCGCCGGCACCCACCGACGGAATGTCTTTGCGATCAAGCAGGACGGTCTCGAGGGCCGGCAGATCGCTGAACCGCGGCACTCGGTACTGCGATAACCTTCCATTCAAAATCTTGCCGTTCTCGAATTCGATAACCTCAAAGAGCGCTCCGCCAAGCCCCTGCACATTGGATCCTTCGATCTGATTGCGCAGGTTATCGGGATTGACGATGGCACCGCACTCGAACCCCGATACCACGCGCATGACCCTTACGTCGCCCGATTTGCTGTCCACGTTGACTTCCGCGAACGTCGCGATGTTCCCTAACTTCTCGTACCCGCCGCCCATGCCAAAGCCCTGTCCAGGACTCTTACTCTTGCCCCATCCGAATTGCTTTGCCGCCGCCTCAAACACAGCCCGGAGCCGCTCGTTCTTCAGATTCTTAAGCCGGAATTCGAGAGAATCCATTTTGAGCGCATGCGCTAATTCATCCATGTGCGATTCGCGTGCAAAATGATTCGCCGTCGCAGCCAGCGCGCGGTAAGATCCCTGCCGCAAGGGCGAATGCACTTCGTGGAACACGATGCGCTGGTTGGGAACCTCATAGTACGTGCGAATCCCTGCGGAGCCGGAATTGTAATTGTGAAATTCCCAGGCCGTGATGGTTCCATCGCCGCGAACTCCGCTCACCACATCGATCACGCCCGCCGGCCGGAAGTATGCCCACGAAAATTCCTCTTCGCGGGTCCACACAACTTTAACGGGCCTCTTGGCCGCACGCGCCAGTCGTGCGGCTTCGATCGCAGTTTCCCCGGTATGCTTGCCGCCGTATCCCGAACCGGTGTCCGGCATCAGCACGCGTACCTTTTCTTCCGGAAGGTGGAACGCTTCCACCAATTGCCCGCGCACGCCAAATGGACGCTGCGTCCCCGTCCAGACAGTCAGCTGATCACCATCCCAATTCGCGAGTGCCGCGCGCGGCTCCAGGGGAACATGCGCGATGTAGGAAACCGTATAGGTTTGCTGCAGACGATGATCGGCGGATGACATCGCCTGATCCACGGAGCCCGTCTCGTAATGATCTCCATCGCCCGATGGATCCTTACCTTGCGTTGCATCCTTTCGGAGGAAATCAAAGAGTTCTTTGTTCGAAATCTGCGGCTCGGACTTCCACTCAGCATGAATGGCCGCGATGGCAGCCTCAGCTGCCTGAGTGCTCGGGGCGGCGACTCCTACAAAATTGCCGTCCAGCACGACCGTCGCGCCCATTTGCTCGGCTGTCTTCGTGTCGGCGGACACAAGTGTCGCGTTGAAAGACGGCTGCCGGAGCACTTTGCCGTAGAGCATGTTCGGCAACTTCTGGTCCGAAGGGTAGCGATGCTTTCCGGTGACGAAGTCTCGCCCGTCGACTTTCAGCGCAGGTTGTCCCGCCACCTTCCACTCCGTCGCAGGAGTCAGCGGCTGATCCGCTGAGATACTCTGCGTAATTTGTTGCCCCTTCAGCAGAACCGCATATTGGATGGAGTGATTACTCTTTGGATCAACAATCTTGCCGTCGGAAGCGACCAATTGCTGCGGATCAGTCTTCCACTGCGACGCCGCTAAACCCATCAATACCTCGCGCGTCGCAGCCGCCGCCTTGCGAAGCTGCGGATTCATCGTGGGAGTCGTCCGACTGCCGAACGTTCCCATGTCAAATGGCGTGAGCTGCGTATCCCCCATCACCATTTCAATTCTGTCGATCGGTACGCGAAGCTCTTCCGCAACAGCCTGGCTCAACGAGGTCCGTATGTTCTGGCCAACCTCGACCTTCCCGCTGTAGGCCGTCACCTTGCCGTTCTCGCCGAGATGCAGCCAGGCATCAATCTGCTGGGGAAGGGATTCTCCCCGCCGCTGTCTTCCTCCACCCGATTCTTGTGCGACGATCGCCGGCTTCAGGACCGATACGACGACAACACCGGCCCCCAGAAATTTGAAGAAGTCGCGGCGGTCGAGATCGAACCGGTATGGGGCGGCGGCTCTGAGTTCGTAACGTTCCGGCTCCAGAGGAATCCCGGCATTCGTTTTCGTTCTCATCGGCTCACTCCTTTCGCCACCGCCGGCGCTTGTGCCTTCGCCGCCCTCTGAATAGCGCGCACAATCCTCGGATAAGTTCCACAACGGCAAACGTTCCCGTCCATGAAATCAATGATTTCTTTCTCGGCAGGCCCGGCATTCTTCTGCAATAGGGCCACTGCCGACATGATCATTCCCGATGTGCAATACGCACACTGCATCGCATCTTCATCGAGAAAAGCCTGCTGCACGGGGTGCAGGCGGTCTCCCTTTGCCAGTCCTTCAATCGTCGTGATCTGTTTGCCGGCGACCGAGCCGACTCGCGTGATGCACGAGCGCTGGGCTTTGCCGTCAATGAGCACCGTGCAGGCGCCGCATTGGCCCTCGCCACATCCATACTTGCTTCCGGTCAGGTCAAGATGCTCCCGCAAGACGGTGAGCAGGCTGGTTTTGGGATCTGTATCAACGCCGTAACTCTTTTCGTTGATCGCGAGATGAATCGTAGACATGCCGCGCTCCAGGGCGGAGAAGGTTGCAGAAGATTGACGAAGACTGCGTTAGTGAAATGATATACCGGCTGGGAGAAATTGTTGATTGATCATTGACGAATGAAAACCGCCGCCCTTGATTTCATTCAACGATCAATAATGAAAATTCAATACTCTCCTAGTCGTTGATCGCCTGATACGCCAGTTCATGCACCTGCCGGTCCAGCGTCAAGTCGCCGGTCGGATGCAGTTGCGCCATGAAGATCACTATCATCTGTTCTTTCGGATCGACCGAAAAGCCCGTATAGAAAAATCCTCCCCATTCGTAGGATCCGACTGAGCCCAACTCTGAAAGTGGTGCCTTCACTCCATCCACTCCGAAACCCAGGCCGAATCCCATGTCCGCCGCGATCTTCCCGAGTTGGTCATGGGTCATCAATTCGACTGATTTTCTGCTCAACAGACGCGTGTTGCCGACCTTGCCGTCGTCGAGCATCATCTGGCAGAAGCGGGCGTAATCCATGGCGGTGGAGACCAGACCAGCTCCGCCGGAGAAGAGCTTCTTCGGCCCGCGCGAAGGATAATCCGCAGAATAGACAAAGCTGCCTTCCCGTATCGGTATATCCGGAAAATGGTTCAGCCCCTTGCCGGGATAGTAGGTGTACGCGGTGGCCATTCGATCCAACTTGTTATCGGGCGGAAAGAAATATGAGTCCTTCATCCCCAGCGGCTCGAAAATTCGCGTACGGAAAAATTCATCCAGCGGTTTTCCGGAAACAACTTCCACCAGACGACCCAGCACGTCCACGCCCAGGCTGTATTCGAATCTATCTCCCGGATTGAATAGCAGGGGAAGTGCGGCCAGATGCTTCACATTGTCGGCGATGGTGCCGTCAAACTGCAGCAGTCCGCTGGCCACATCAGCTTTTTCGTACATCGGTCCCAGATCGTCATTCCACTGATAGGTAATTCCCGAAGTGTGGCGGAGCAAATCGCGAATCGTGATTTCCTTGGTTGCCGGAATGGTGTAAGTCGCGCCCGACGCGGGCTTCACCAGCACTCTGGGGTTCTTGAACTCAGGCAGGTACTTCGATACCGGATCATCCAGTAGAAACTTGCCCTCTTCGTAGAGCATCATCACGGCCAGGCTGGTGATGGGCTTGGTCATCGAGCAAATCCGGAACATCGCATCGGTCGGCATTGTTTTCGCGGCTTCGCGGTCCGACATCCCCTGCGCCTTGAACCATGCCACTTTGCCGTGACGGACGACGACAGTGACGGCGCCTGCAATACGCTTGTCGTCGATATCGTGCTGTACCGCAGTCGCGATGCGCTCCAGACGATCGGAAGAAAGCCCGACCGATTCGGGCTTAGCCGCAGGAAGGTCCTGCGCAACGGCAAGCAGGTTCAGGAAGACAATTCCGAGCAGAACCGGAATGATTCTCCGGCCCTGCCCGGTCAAAGAGGTCGAGCGCATGGTTCCTCCTGCGATCTAGGACTTGATCGTCTTCGCAGCCGCATCCCATGTGACTGGCTTCTGGCGGAAATACGACTCGTTCGCCATGTGGCACGCCGCGGCCGCGTTGTTCCCGAAAACCGCATCTTCGGTGACCGGCTTGCGCGACTTCACCGCTTGGAAGAACACGTTCAGGTGTGGTTTCATGTCGTCCCAATCGTGCCCCTTGTAAATGGTGTCCTCATGCAAGGGCTCTTTCCCGAGCGGTGGATCGTTCTCCTCATGCCACTGCTTCACGTACTCCGCGCGCATTTTCGCCGGGAAGCTGAAACTGTAATAGCTGGGATCCATATCCACTCCCGTCTGCGAAGCGTGGCGGAGATCGAATTCGCCCGCGTCGAGCAGACCCTTCGGGCCCATGAAGCGCGCCACTTCGGGCGTCTCGCATCCCAGGTCCAGCCGCACATAGACCGGGATCCCGTGATAGTCGAAGAGCACGGTGTGGAAGTCGGGCATATCGCGGCCATCCTTGAAGCGGAATATGCCGCCCATTGCTGTAGCAGAGCGTGGAATTTCATTCCAGCCCAAAGTCGCCATCATGCCGCTGATCAGGTGCACCATCAGGTCTCCCGCAACGCCGGTGCCGTAGGCTCTCCAGCAGCGCCAGCGCGCGAAGTGCAGCTTGTTAAATGGAACTTTCGGTGCGTCATTCAACCAGGTGTCCCAGTCCAGCGTTTGCGGAGAAAGATCGGTCGGCGGCGGATATTCCCATGCACCGGTCGGATCGTTGCGACCAAGCGTGAGCTCCACCATTTCGATGTCGCCGATTGCGCCGCCCTTGTACAGTTCCGCCGCTTTCGCCACAAGAACCGAGCTTACGCGCTGCGAGCCAATCTGCACGATACGATTGTTTTTTTGCGCGGCCTCGACCATCGCTAAGCCGTCAGCCACGGTGTGCGACATCGGTTTTTCGCAGTAGATATCCTTGCCCGCATTGCAGGTATCGACCACAACACGGCGATGCCAGTGATCCGGAACAGCCGCCACGATGCAGTCGATGTCTTTGCGGTCCAGCAACTCCTGATATTTCCGAGTGGTCGGCAAACTCGGATTCGCCGTGATCTCCCTTGCCAGCGTGTGGCGGCCGTCGTACAAGTCGGCAGCCGCAACGCACTCGATGCCAGGAATCGTGATTGCCTGGCCGAGCAGACCTGAGCCCTGCATGCCGATTCCGATCATGCCAAATCGAACCCGGTCGCTGGGGGCAACCGCCCCCCGCAAGGGCTGCGCTTCCAGTTTGATTGTTTTCGCAACTGCCAGGCCGCCGGCCGCGGCCGCACTTCCTTGTAAGAATGCACGCCGGGAAAGAATGCGTTTCATGCCGAATTCCTCCTTTTTAGGTTTCTTGTACGTCTGTGCACGCGCAGTCTGCGCGCCGAAGAACCCAACTCGTGATCGTACCGCTTACGTCTTGCGCGATCGATCCCGCGCCCGGCTCGCATCCTTACTTCTTGAGCGGTTTGATGGCTACTTCCTTGAAAAACACGATGTCGTTGTCGCTGTGATTCTGCAGACCGAACCAGCCGAAATTCGGGCGTGTGCCGTGTTGTGGTTCAAAATCAAACTTCTTCTCCGGTACCGGATCGCCCTCTTTGTAGTCTGTGACCTTTTTCCCGTTCAGCGTGACGATCGTGCGTGGACCGTCCAGGGTGATGTCCATCGTGTTCCATTCAGGGCCGGGCTTCCACGCATTCTTTACTAACGGCTTGGTCAAGGAGTACAGCATCCCAGTCTCGTGATACTCATCCTCATTGGACTTTTCCGGATGATTGTCGATCTGCACTTCGTAGCCGTAGTGCACGGGCATCCATTCTTCACGAGGCTCGAGGGGAATGCGGATGAAGACGCCGGAATTGTCGTTCTCGTCGCGCATCTTGAACACAACATGAACCTCGCAGTTGCCGATTTTGCCACCAGTCCAGTAGAGCAGGCCCATCCCGCCGTGCGTTCGAATGAGGCCGTCTTCCACCGTGTCGCCCCCTGGACCGACATGCTTCCATCCCGTCAGATCTTTGCCATTAAAGAGTTGCTGCCACTTGCCGGGGTCGCCCTTGCAGACGTTTTCATCGGCGGCGATCGCCAGAGTAGAGAGTCCTGCGACCAGAAAAATGCACACAGTAAATCGTTTTAACATGGGGATCTCCTGGAATGTTCTGCCTGGCTGTCATTGGGGACAGACCAATCTACTCGCACAGGCAAAGAGAATCAATTCGAAAGGATCGAGGAGTCCGCCACTACTTATGTAGGGACAGCCGCCTCGGCTGTCCCGCAAGCGCAAAGCGCGAGCGGAACCTGAACGCATTTATCTACGAAGATTTTCGTTGACACTACGAACATCTTCGTAGTATTGTCCCGTTCATGACCCGTTCGCCGCAGAAACCGACAGCATCAGAGCTTGAGATCCTCCGCGTTTTATGGGGGCGTGGCCCCTCTACTGTGCGTGAAGTCCATGAGGCGCTCAGCGAAAAGGGATATACCACGGTCTTAAAACTGCTCCAGATCATGACCACAAAAGGCACCGTGCGGCGAAACGAAACCCAGAGGGCGCACGTCTATGAAGCATGCCTGCCCGCCGAGCAAACCAAGCGGCAACTCGCGGGGGATATGTTGCAGCGCGTATTCGAGGGCTCTGCGAGTCAACTCATGATGCACGCGCTGGCCGGAAACAGGGCCTCGCGCGACGAGATCGAGGAGATTCGCCGACTGCTCGATGAGTATGAAAGGAACCGCCGATGACGACTCTAACGAACTGGATCAGTCCGGAAACCATGCAATCGCTGGGATGGGCGCTGTTGCATTTTCTATGGCAGGGGACGGCGTTGGCAGCGCTCGCGGCGGCGGCGATGGCTGTATTCCGCAAGCCCGCGGCGCGATATGTGATCGGGATCGTCGCGCTGGGGCTGATGCTCGTCGGTCCGGTCGCCACATTCGTCTTTTACTCGCAGGAGCACACGAATTCCATGGAGTCTGTAAAGTCGTCACCGCTTGCCGCGGCCGCTTGGCCAATTGCGAGGGGCAACACCGCGGCGAGCGGAACGACCCCGCCTGGACAAATTCGATCTTTCGATGCGTTTCCGTGGCTGGTTGAGATCTGGCTGTTCGGAGTGGCTCTGTTCAGTCTCCGTTCAGCAGGAGGATTCCTGCTGCTGGAGCGGGAGCGGCGCAGACAGTCAACCGCGGTCAAAGATTGGCTGCTCGAGATCTGTTACTCGCTCCAAGCCCAACTCGGCATCCGTCGTGCAGTGCAGTATTGCGAAAGCACCTTTCTGCAGGCGCCAGCGGTGATCGGATGGTTTCGGCCGATCGTATTCTTGCCTGCAACCGCGTTGACGGGTCTCTCGGAAGAGCAACTGCGAGTGGTAATCGCTCACGAACTGGCGCACATCCGGCGGTTCGATGCTTTTGTGAACGTGTTCCAGGTTTGTGTCGAGACGCTGCTCTTTTACCATCCGGCAGTGTGGTGGCTGAATCGCCGTATTCGTGCGGAGCGCGAGCACTGCTGCGACCAGACCGCGGTCGCGCTCTGCGGTAATGCAGTTGAGTACGCGCGCGCATTGACGCTCATGGAAGAATGGCGCAGCGCTCCAGTTTTCGCGATGGCGGCGAATCGCGGACCGCTCTCGGAACGGGTCCGGCATTTGTTGGGCATGAACCCATCGGGAGACGGCGTGCGCAAAGTCGGGTTGGCGGGAAGCGTTCTGTTTCTCGTGACCGCGGCGTTCGCAGGCAACGCGCTTTTCGGCATCGCATATTCGAAACCCACCTCATACACAGGTACAGGTCCAATTCCAGTTCAGGAACTTCTGGCGAGTGCAACGGCTCAACCTCAGCCTGTTCAACAAGCTGCGCCGACGCCGGCGGCGAAACCCTCTGCGGCGCAGAACCCTCAGCCTGCGGAACGCCCGCAACCTGCGGAACATGCGGTAAGTGCTCAGTCCTACATCGACGGGATGAAGTCAGCAGGCCTGAATGATCTGAGCGCAGACGATCTGATCGCGCTGAAGATCCAAGGCGTGACTCCTGAGTATGTTCGCTCCATGCACGATCTGGGTTTCCAGCCGGAAGCAAATGAATTAATCGGACTCAAGGTGCAGGGCGTGACTCCGGAATACATCAAGGAACTGCGCTCTCTGGGATTCAAGCCGGATGTGGACGAGATCATTGGGATGAAGGTGCAAGGCGTCACTGCCGATTACGTGCAGGGGCTGAAGGCGGTCGGGATTCAGGCGAATGGGGATGAGATTGTCGGGCTCAAGGTGCAGGGCGTGACTCCAGAGTATGTCCGCGAATTACAGGCTGCGGGCTTGAAGGTTGATGCTGACCAGGTTGTCGGGCTCAAAGTGCAAGGAGTTACCGCAGCGTACGTGAAGGGATTGCGCGACCAGGGACTGAATCCAAGCACCGACGATGTGATCGGGATGCGCGTGCAGGGCGTGACTCCGGAATACATCCGCGACATTCGTGCTTTGGGGCTGAATCCGGGTGCGGATGAAATCGTTGGAATGAAGGTGCAGGGAGTTACACCGGAATACGTCAAGGCGCTGCAGTCGGCTGGGTTCAAGCCTGACGCCGACGAAGTCATGGGCGCGAAGGTGCAGGGAATTACACCTGAGTTCATCGATGGGGCGCGCAAGCATGGGTTCAAAAACCTGACCATCGACAAGCTCATTGAGCTTAAACATCTGGGGATTCTGGACAGCAAAGGGGATATCTAGTTTCCTGTTTCGTGGCGCTTGGCTTCGCCTTCGCTTGGACAGCCGAGGCGGCTGTCGCTACGTGCGTGATGATACGTGTGGGATGAAAGGAGATTCTTATGAGAATACGTCGAACGCTGGCTTACTTTGTTTTTGCCTCTTGCGTGCTTCTGATTGTGGTGAAGAACCGCGCAGCAGAACTGCGCAATGAAGTTCGCAGCGGCAGCTGGGCGATCAGCAAGTCGGACGAGGCTGGCAAGGTCGAGTTCGCGTTGATGGAACATCGCCGCGACGGAAGCTCGAACCATCAATCCTCGTGGCCTGCGAGCATTTTTCAGGGCGTCGACTTTTCTAAGTCGGGGCGACAGGACGTGCGCTTTACGATCGCGCGCGACGCCGGCAAGATCGAGTGCGAGGGCTACCTGAACGATGGCGAAGGGGCGGGAATCTTTCACTTTCAGCCGGACGCGAATTATCCACGCGAGATGCAATCGCTGGGGTTCAGTGTGGATGAAGAGAAGCAGTTTGCCATGGCAGTGCAGGATGTCAGTCTGGCGTTCGCGCGTGAGATGAAGGGTGAAAATCTCAGCGATCTGGACGCCGACAAGCTGATCGCGTTCCGCATCTTCGGCGTGGACAAGGCGTTCATTGAGGCGCTTCGCGCTGAAGGGCTCAAGATCTCGGATGCGAACAAACTGGTGGCATTCCGCATTCATGGCGTCAGCGCGCAGATGGTCCGCAGCCTGCATCAGGCTGGATATTCTCCAGACGAAGACACACTCGTGGCGATGAGGATTCATGGCGCGACGCCGGAATGGATGCAAGAACTCAAGAAGCAGGGCTACGATCATCTAGAGTTGCAGAAGCTGATCGCGTTTCGCATCCATGGGGTTTCGCCGGAATTCATTCAGAAGCTGCAGGGGCTTGGATACTCGCATCCGGATCCGGACGAATTGATTAAAATGCGGATCCACAATGTCACGCCGGAATATATTGCCGATATGCGGTCGAGGGGGATGAAGGACCTGAGCATCGACAAGCTGGTAAGCATGAGGATTCACGGAATCGATTAGGGCCAGAGATTTCAGATTTCAGATTTTAGAGTTCAGATTGATGATTGAAGCCGCCTGCGAGGGCGGTTTTCTTCTTTGGCGGAATTGTCTTTCTCGCTGTGGGAATCACTCGAAAGAATAGTTTGGAATCGGTGTCGCGGAAGCGAGACTTACGCAGTTCCAATTTGGGAAACCGCCTCGGGTTGGGGTACCCCCCTCCCCCACCACCCTCTGAAAGCCTTGACTGGCGCGGGGTTTGCAAAAATGGGCTGCAAAATATTGAGCTTCTGAGGGTTAGAGGTCAAAATCTTGATTTCAAAGACCTTGCGAGCTTTTTTACAAGCGGCTTATTACTGCTTTCGCCTCGATAATGATCTGCTTTTTGAAATTCTGGCGCAAGCGCAGATGTCACATCGGGCTGTGGATTTCTTTGAGTCTTCACCAAATCCCCAAATGGGCACCCTGTAGAAGCCATCAAGGGAAGGCAAAATCCCCATCCTGCCGCAAACACCGCGACAAGGATGGGGCACCCTTATTGCGGAGGGCCTGACTATCGTCACGGCCCTGCGCAGCCGCTATGAGTACGCAATCCGTGGAACGAAAACGAATATGAACGATCCGTTATGAACCATCCGTGGTGTCCGGCGTGGAGGTCAAAGGCTTTCACCACGGAGGGCACGGAGGATCAACATGGGGAAACCGGCGACTTATAAATGTCGATTTGGTTGACGCAGTTCACTGGGGATCGGCGCGGCGTCGAGTGAAAAACATTTCATTCCGACAATTTCCTCCCCCCGATCGTTATTTCGTAACCATAGGACCCGCCAGCCAGTTATAGAGACATGGCGGCTCAGATCAGTTTCGCCGGCGGTTCCTTCCGTAACCGATGGTTTCGGCCATCCCAATCGACGAAAGTCCGCATCATCTCTGAATCCTTTTGGCGGCCGCTGAAATCAATATTCGCAATACTGGGGTTCACTTAGGTTCGTACGACGTTAAAACCACAACTACTAGCTGTTTTTGTACAGGAGAAGGTATGGCGAAGCGGATGGTCCTGATGTTGGTGATCATGTTGGCCCTGGTGGGTGGGCTCGGATTTGTGAAGTTCAAGCAGGTCGAGGCGGCGATCGAGCAGGGTAAGAACTTCAAGATCCCGCCGACGGCGGTGACCACCGTGGTCGTAAAAAAGGAGACCTGGCCTTCGACCCTGAGCGTGATTGGGACTGCTGAGGCGATCCAGGGAGTGACAGTAAGCGCCGATCTTCCCGGGACGATCGACAGGATTCACTTTGAGTCGGGGCAGTGGGTGAAAGAGGGCGACATCCTGGTCGAACTCGATATCCGCCAAGAACGGGCGCAACTGGCCAGCCTGGAAGCGCAGCGCGATCTGGCAAAGATCAATTATGGACGCTCGCAGGAGCTGGTAAAGCAAGGCGTCATCGCCCGGCAGGAATTCGACAATGCGACGGCCCAGCAGAAAGCGACCGAGGCGCAGGTGGGCGACATCAAGGCAGCCATCGCCCGAAAGACGATTCACGCGCCGTTCTCTGGAGTTCTAGGAATCCGGCAAGTGAGTCTGGGACAGTATCTGGCGGCGGGACAAGCGATCGTTTCGTTGCAGACGATGAGTCCGATCTATGTGAACTTCGGCGTTCCGCAGCAGGAGACCGGTAAGGTGATCCCTGGCCACGTGCTGCGCGTAACCAGCAACGACCTCCCCGGAATGGCTTTTACTGGCCGGATTACGGCGCTGGATTCCGTGATTAACGAGCAAACCCGGAATATCCAGGTGCAATGCATGGTGACCAACCAGGCGAACAAGCTAAGGCCCGGGATGTTTGTGCAGGTCGAATTACCGATGGGAAGTCCGCGTGATGTGATGCCGCTGCCCGCGTCGGCGATTAACTACGCGCCCTACGGAGACTCGGTTTTCGTAGTGAGCGATATGAAGGATCCGAAGGGGAACAGCTACCGAGGAGTGCGTCAGCAAGTGGTGAGAATTGAAGGGTCGCGCGGCGATCAGGTGGCGATTGTGTCTGGCCTGAAACCCGGCGATGAAATTGTGAGCTCGGGAGTGTTCAAGCTGCGCAATGGGGCACCAGTCGTGGTCAACAACACGGTGAAGCCCGACAACAACGCGGCTCCGAAGCCTGAGGATAGCTAAACTAAAACGCCCGTGAAAGCGCCTGCTTTTCGCATAGAGAACGCGCGAAAGGCGAGTGAGGAATATTTCTTGCGTTCGCTGCAGTGAGAGGCACTCATGAAGTTTACCGATTTATTCGTTAAGCGTCCGGTTCTGGCGATGGTGGTAAACCTCGTCATCCTGATCGCCGGGTTGCAGGCAATCCGATCGCTGAGTGTGCGGCAGTATCCGCGCAGCGACATCGCGGTGGTGCAGATCACCACTGTGTACGTCGGGGCCAATGCGGACCTGGTGCGTGGATTTGTTACGACTCCGATTGAGCGCGTTGTAGCCAGCGCCGACGGCATCGACTACATGGAGTCGACGAGTGCGCAGGGGCTGAGCACGATTCAGGTCCACCTGAAGATCAATTACGACACCACGGCGGCCCTGACGCAGATCCAGGCGAAAGTCGCGCAGGTGCGGAACGATCTTCCTCCGGACGCGCAAATCCCGGTCATTGATCTGCAGACTGCGGATACGCAGTTCGCGGCGATATATATCGGCTTCTCCTCCGCCGATCTGGATCAGAATCAAATCACGGACTACCTGACGCGCGCGGTGCAGCCGAAGCTGAGCGCCATCAGCGGCGTACAGCGGGCCGACATCCTGGGCAATCGCACGTTTGCCATGCGCCTGTGGCTGAAGCCACAGGAGATGGCGGCGCGAGGTGTGTCGCCCTCAGATGTGCACGATGCGCTGTCGAAGAACAATTACCTGTCGGCTCTGGGCAGCACCAAAGGCTCGATGGTGTCGGTGAACCTGATCGCGAACACCGATCTGCGGACGGCCGACGAGTTCCGCCAGATGGTGATCAAGGAAAACAATGGCACGGTCGTGCGCCTGGGCGAAGTTGCGGACGTG